>Ga0160459_100477_pt1 | contig 15714 bp, 19 predicted proteins | sample HID1973K_E6MG_FD_108208 | JGI IMG/M metagenome (GOLD analysis project Ga0160459, IMG submission 108208) | Enriched mosquito-associated microbial communities from UW Madison campus, WI, USA - HID1973K_E6 MG | ecosystem: Host-associated > Arthropoda: Insects > Digestive system > Unclassified ... | reverse complement strand
GGGCCCCTGCCGCAGCTCCCTTAGGAAGGAGCGGCAGGGGCCCGTGCACCGAAGCGGTGCTGCTAGCCGGCGTTGAACTCTTCGCCGCCGTCGTCCTTGGGCGACTTCTCCTGCGGAAGGTCGTTGCCGCTGCCGTCCGGGACGCCCGCTGCTTCCTGCCCCGGCTCCGAGGAAGTGGGCGCCGACCCCTTGGAGTCGTCGTTGTTCTCGTCGATTTCGGCGGCGCTGGAGGGCAGGTCGACGTCGCGGGCCACCTGCTCCTCTCTGCCGGACTGCGGTTCGTTGGTGGCCGCGCCCTGGCCGCCCTGTGAACCCTGGGGGGCCTGCTGGTCCTGCCCGCCCATTTCCTGCTCAGCGGTTGGAGTGCCGTAGCCGCCCGGGTCGGTCTCGGGTGCAGCGTGCTGGTTGTCCTGCGTCATGGTTCCTCCTGTTTGCGTTGCGGTTGTTTCGGTGTGAAGTGGGCTAGAGGCCCTTGCCCCCGGTTACCGGGAGTACTGCCCCGGAAATGTAGGAGCCGTCCTCGGAGGCGAGCAGCACATAGGCCGCTGCCAGTTCGGCGGGTTGGCCGGCGCGCCCCAAGGGTGTGTCCTGGCCGAAGGACGGCAGCTTGTCCGGCCACTCGGTGGCCGGAATCAGCGGAGTCCAGATGGGGCCGGGCGCAACGGCGTTGACCCGGATCCCCTTGGGCCCCAGTTCCTGGGCCAGCGCCTTGGTGAAGGCCACCTGGGCTGCCTTGGTCATGGCGTAGTCGATCAGGCCAGGCGACGGGTTGAAGGCCTGGATCGATGCCGTGGTGATGATGGAGGCGCCTGCCTTCAGGTGCGGAACGGCCGCCCGCGCCGTCCAGAGCAGCGAATACAGGTTGGTCTTGAACACCCTGTCGAACTCTTCGGTGGGCAGCGACTCGAGGCTGTCCCGGTTCTTTTGGTAGGCCGCGTTCAGCACCACCACATCCAGGCTGCCAAATTCGCTGGCGGACTCATCCGCGATCCGGGTGCTGAATTCCTCCTCGCGCCCGTCGCCGGGGAACAGCAGGGCGCGGCGCCCCGCCTTGCGGATCCATTCCGCGGTGTCCTGGGCATCGTCCTCCTCTTCCGGGAGGTAGGAAATGGCGACGTCGGCCCCCTCGCGGGCGAAGGCGATGGCCACGGCCTTGCCGATTCCGGAGTCACCGCCGGTGATCAGGGCTGCCTTGCCTTCGAGCTTTCCATTGCCCTCATAGGACGCTTCGCCATGGTCCGGCTTGGGATCCATGGGTGCGGTCAGGCCGGGCTGCTTCTGTTCCTGTTCGGGGAACGGCCCCGAATGGTAGCCGCCCCGCGGGTCCTTGGGCTGGTCTGTCTGCTTGCCTGTGTCCTGCTTGTCTGTGCCGCTCATAGTCCGCCTACTCAGTTGTCGGTTTCCGAAGAGCTTCGCCGGAATACCGGCTCTTCGAAGCTATCCCCCACGAAGGAACCAAGTCCACCGTTCAGAACCAATAATCAGTAAACTTATCAAATACTGGTGTTGGCGCAACGTTGCCTTGTTTCTGGGTAGGTAAAGAGCAGGAAGGGAACAGGGCGGCTGGCCGGGATTGGAGGACGCAGCAATGTCAGAGGTGGAGGATTACACCGGCAGGACCGGGCGGAATGAAACCCGCGAGGAACAGCTGGACCGCAACTGGGCCGAGCTGCTGCAGGAGTTGCGTGTGCTGCAGACCGGGGTGCAGATCCTCGCCGGATTCCTGCTGACGCTCCCCTTCCAGTCACGATTCGAGGACCTGGACGATTTCCAGGTCACCCTGTACCTCGCGAACGTGGTGGTCGCCGCCCTGACCACCGCTTTCATCCTTCTCCCCGTCAGCGTCCACCGCCGGCTGTTCCGGAAGCGGCTGAAGGAAACGCTGGTCTCCAGCGCGGACTCCATCACCAAGATCGCGCTTGGCGGGATCGCCCTCCTCAGCGCCGGGACCGCCGCGCTGGTCTTCGACGTCACCGCCGGACGGCAGGCCGGCCTGACCGCCGGAGGGGCGCTGATGGCGGTGATGGTGGTCCTGCTGGTCTATGTCCCCATCCATCTCAACCGGAAGGCCGACGCCGGCAAACTCGACCGGAAGCTGTAGGCGACCGGAAACTCTAGGGAACGGAGTAGGAAATGCGCAAATGGGCTAAAGAGCACGGGCTGCTCCTGGCAAATTTGGCCCTCTTCCTGGTGTTCTTCGGAGGCATGATCCTGTCAGGGGCTTCCTCCTACAGCGAAGACCAACAGGCTCACGGGGAACCGGCCGTAACAGTAGTCCAGTTCCTGGGCAGCGGAGAATTCCTGGAGGCCACCTTCGAAAACTGGGAGTCAGAGTTCCTGCAGATGGCCATGTACGTGGTGCTGACCATCTTCCTGTTCCAGAAGGGTTCCTCGGAGTCGAAACCCCTGGACAAAAAAGCGCCGCAGGACGAAGACCCCCGCCACGCCGCCATCAGGAAGGCAACGCCCTGGCCAGTGAAACGCGGCGGGGTCGCCCTCGGGTTCTATAAGCACTCGCTGTCCATCCTCCTGTTCGTGCTGTTCCTGGCTTCCTTCACCATGCATGGCGTGGGCGGCGCGGAGGCGTACAGCGAGGACCAGCAAAGCCATGGCCAGCCCGCCGTCACCTTCCTGCAATACCTGGGCACCAGCCGCTTCTGGTTCGAGTCCTTCCAGAACTGGCAAAGCGAATTCCTTGCCGTCGCCGTCCTGGTGGGCGCCTCCGTCTACCTGCGGGAGAAGGGCTCCCCGGAGTCCAAGCCTGTAGCTGAACCGCATTACGAGACCGGCGCCTGAGCTCCACCACGCCTTAAACCTGTCCACTACGAGAGGAACACATGAGAACCGCACTGAAATCAGTCCTGCTCGCCCTGCTTCTCCTGGCCGCCCCCGCGCTCTCAGCCGGCGCGGCCTCGGCCACCCCGGCGCCGGCCGCCGCTACCGCGGTGGTTGGATTCAGCCCCGCAGCCGCAATGCCGGCGGGAAACACTCCCACCCCGTCGCCCGGTGACACGTCGTCCACCGGCCCGGCCAACCCCGGAACCGGAGAATTGACGCAGAACGAATCCACGCGCGTGAACTATGCGCCCTGGGTTATCGGCGGCATCGTGGTGGTGGTACTGATCGCGGTGCTGATCTGGAGCCGGCGCCGCAACAAGCCTTTCGTCGGCTGATCCACGCACCCGCCTGCGCTTGGCAGAGGGGGACTAAGCCCCTTCGAGGACCTGGCTGGTTGCCCAGGTGAGGTATTTGCCGGCGTTGGCAATGGCGTCTTCCGGGCTTGAGGCAACGTCCAGCAACTGGGCCGCCGCAACCACGCCGTGCCCGGTGAGGTCCTCGAGGGTCACCAGGATCCGTCCGGCCACCACAATGACGGGGATGCCACGTTCGCGGGCAGCCTCGGCAAGCGCGATGGGCGCCTTGCCGGTCAGCGACTGGGAATCCATGGACCCTTCGCCCGTGATCACCAGGTCTGCGCCGGCCAGCTCGCCTGCCAGGCCGGTCAGGCCGGCCACCAGCGCGAAGCCGCCTTCCAGCGTGGCGTCGGTGTAAGCGAGGAACGACGCCGGGAAGCCGCCGGCGGCGCCGGCGCCGGGGACGTTCACGTCCCGGCCTGTCGCCTCCCGCAGGACTGACGCCCAGTTGCGGAGGCCGGCGTCGAGCAGTTCAACGGCGTCATCGTCCGCGCCCTTCTGCGGTGAGAAGACGTGCGCGGCGCCGGTGGGCCCGTAGAGCGGGTTGCGGACATCCACGGCGATCCGGAAAGTGGTGGCAGGCAGCCGGGGATCGAGTCCGCTGGCGTCGAGCGAGACGACGTCGGCAAGCGAGCCGCCGCCGAGCGGCACCACGTTGCCGGCCGAGTCGAGCGGTTTGAGGCCCAGCGCACGCAGGGCGCCGCTGCCGCCGTCGCTCATGGCCGAGCCGCCCAGGCCGAGCACGATCTCGGTGGCACCTGCCTCCAGCGCTGCCGCGATGAGCTGGCCGCAGCCGTAGCTGTGGGCACGGAGCGCGTTTTCCGGCGTGGGCTCCATCTCCGCCAGGCCGGAGGCCTGTGCCGTCTCGATCACCGCGGTGACCTTGCCGGCGTCGTCCTTGCGGATGGCCCACGCGGCACCCAGCGGAGCGAGGATGGGACCCACCACGGCGTTGAGACGCTCTTCGTAGCCTGCTGCAACGGCCGCCTCCAGGGTTCCCTCGCCCCCGTCGGCAATGGGGAACTGGGTGGCCACGGCGTCCGGGTACACGCGGAGGGCGCCTTCGGCGATAGCCGCGGCCGCCTCAGCCGCGGTGAGTGAACCCTTGAACTTGTCCGGAGCGATCAGAATGCGCATCCGCCCATCATGCCAGCCCCGCGCCGGAAAGCGCTTGCCCAATCCGTCATACGGACAGTGGCGGCACTGCCACCGCGGGAAAGCTCAGCCCTGCCGCCAGTCGTGGCCGGTCAGATGGGACCCCGCCTGCGGCCCCATCTGCAGCATGCCGCCGTCCACCGCCCAGGAGGCACCGTTGACATAGCTGGCAGCAGGCGAGGCAAGGAAAGCGATGACCGCGGCAACCTCGCGGGCATCTCCGGGCCGGCCCAACGGAACTCCCGGCCGGTCCTTCGACGCCGGATCCTCGTTTTCCTGGCCTGTCATGGGGGTGGCAATCTCGCCGGGCGCCACGGAGTTGGCGGTGATGCCATGCTCGGCGAGCTCGAGGGCCAGCGTCTTCATGAGGCCGCCCAGCCCGTGCTTGGAGGCATCGTACGCGGCGGCGCCGACGCGCGGCTGGAATTCGTGCACGCTGGTGACGGCGATGAGGCGGCCACCCCTGCCGGCGCTGACCATGCGCCGGGCGGCCGCCTGCAGGCACACGAATGCTCCGTTGAGGTTGGTGTCCAGTGTCCGCATCCACGTGTCCACGTCCAGGTCAAGGAACTTGGTGCCATCACCGGCGCCGGCGTTGTTCACGAAGACGTGAACGCCGCCAAGCCCGTCAGCCAGTTCATTGACGGCCGCCGCGGCGCCCTGGAAGTCCGTGGTGTCGAGCTGCCGGACCAAGGCCTTTCGGCCCAGGGCACGGACCTCGTCGGCAGTGCCGTCGGCTCCGGCTTTGTCCGAGTGCCAGGTGACGCCGACGTCCAGCCCTGCCTGGGCCAGGGCCACCGCCGTGGCCTTGCCGATTCCGGAATCTGATCCGGTGACGATCGCGGTGGCGGGTATGAACAGGCTGGTGTCCTGCATGCGGCGGCCTTTCGGTGAGGGGTTGGCGGTCCTGCCGGACGGGCGCACTGTCAGGCGGGCCGGCGCAGTTCCTGCGGCGTGTACCCTTCGTCTGAGCGGCCGCCCGGAGCATCGGAGACGTCCGCTGTGTCGGCGTCGTCCCGGGTGTCCGGAACGGCCATCAGGGGGACGGCAAAGGTGACCACGGGGCGCGCTCCGGCGTCGTCAGCGGAGCGGATGGTAAGGCTCCTGGTGCCGGGCGGCACGGAGGGTGTGAAGATCTGGAGGTTCCGCGATCCCAGCGTGGCCGAGTCCTGAAGGGTGTATTCGGTTCCGAAGTGGTCCTGGAGGATGATGCGGGGCTGCGGGCCGCCGTCGGCAGCCATCTGGATGGTGACCACCAGGCCGGTGGCCCAGATCTCGACGGACAGGACGGTGAACGCCGTTGCGTCGGTGATGTGCCGGCCGTACGTGGGCGGCAGGAGCATCCCGAGGAGGGTGCCGGAGGGAATTATTTCTCGCATGGTTTTTTCCTGTGGGTCTTGCGTCCGCTGCCGCCGGATCGGCCCGGAAGGGTATCCCGGTGCTGCCTGTGCAGGGATGCGGGTGCGGCTTGGGCGCTTCCCGGGCCGGGTTTTCCGTCCTGGGAGTGGTTGCCTTTCGCTGCGCGGTTCCTGGTTGATGAAGGTGGGCCTGCCGTTTCGGTGGACTGGAAAGCCCCTCTAGGCAGGAATGGCGAGACTTTGCAATTCCGCCGCTGAAATCAATGCGGAGTGCTCCCGGCAGCCGCCGCGGCGTACTGTCCTGCATCTCCGCCACCTGTTGCGCATCGCGTTCCCCCTGCCATACGTTGGCCGCCCTTTCCAGCCCCAGCTGCGTGATAAGTCTACTTACCATCAAGCCTCCGGTGGCTGGCGGCTGTCAAGGGGATGGCGGGGTTTCGGCGGGAACCCACAACTCCGGCGGCACGCACAGCGCTGGCACACCCGCGCGCGGAGGGCTATCTGTGGGCCCCGTCAGTGGCGCGTTTCCCCCGGGTGCTGCCGGGTCTCTCCGGATGGGCGCCGCGGGCGCAGGGCGGCCACAAAGCCAGGCACCCGGCTTTGGCTCTCGACGCCGGTGACGGGGTTGATTTCGATGGCGGCGGAGCCCTCCTCCAGCAACTCCCAGGACGCAGGCGGCAGGGCGCGCGAGCGCTCCTTCGGGCCGAAGTGGCCGGGCATCGGCAGCCCTCGGATGGCCCGCTCCAGCGGAGCGGGGATGCTGCGCCGCGTGGCGCCCAGATGGGTCACGTACTCCACGGGGTTCCCCTGGAAATTGGTTTCCGCCAGGAACACCGTCCCCCGGTCCCCTGCCAGGACCCGCAGGTTTTCGGCCAGGGCCACCTGGTCTTCCGGCGACAGGACGTGCAGCACGCCGCGGACAAAGACGTTGGCCGGCCCGTCCACCAGGCCGGCACCGGCCCCGGGCGCCGTCATGTCGCGGACCTCAAAACGGACGTTGCCCGGGTTGCCGGGCTCCGCTGCAGCGCGGGCGGCCGCGTGCGCCGAAATGTCCACGCCGATGGCCTGCGGAAAATGCGCAGCGAGGGCACGCGTGAAGCTGCCGTGGCCGCATCCCACATCCACCACCGGCAGCCCGGTATCAAGGCGGCGGAGGATGAGGTCCCGGTAGCCACGGAACTCATGGTCGGTTCCGGCGTCCCAGAGCACCTCGCCGCCCGGCCCGGTAGCCGTGATCCCGGCCCAGTAGCGGTCCCAGGCGAGCGGCCGGTTCTTGGGCGCGGAACGGGACAGCCGGATAAGCCTGGGAAGCATCAGGTACTTCCGCCAGCCGGTCTTCACGGATTTTGCGGGGGTAGGCACGTGCCAAATATATGTCCTGAAGCCACTCCAGCCGCCGGACGTGCGGTGTCGGCGCGGCCGCATACCGGGCCGGAGGCCGCCCAAGGCAGCGGTATGAGTCAGGCGTCGCGGACCAACCAGGCCATCGCTTCGGTCCGGGACGTGAAGAACCGCGTGGGGCACGGCAGCCTGCTCACGCCCAAGGCGAAGTTGGCCATGACCTTGTCCACGGGCGATGAGCCCAGGAGCGCAATCCGGGACGCCTGGCACGGCCGGCCAAACACGGCCCGGGCGCCGCGGCTGACCTTCTCGGTGGTGGCCATGTCCACCAGCATCGGACGCCGGGTGGACCCGCACATCTCATTGACCCGGCCCATGGCGCTCTCGGCGTCGGCCTCGCTGATCGATGCCCCGCGCGGCCATCGCAGCTGCAGGATCCCGCCCTCATCGAGGCTGAGGTCCCCTTTGACATGCTCCGCCGGCTGATGCGTCACTTTGTCCTCCCCGCGATCTTTCTGGAGCCCCATGCCCCTCGTCCCCCTACAATGTACTCAACTGGGAGGGAAGGGGTGGTTGTGGCGTCTGACACGCCCGAAGTTTCGAGCGCGCCCCGCACCGTCGTCGTAGCGGACCCCGATGCCGCGAGGCTGGCTCAGAACACTTCGGCCCTCCGGAGTGCCGGCTTCGCAGCGCACGCCGCCGGCGATGCCGCAAGCCTGGCCGGGCTTCTGGCGGAAGGCGAGCCGGCAGCCATCATCACGGACGCCACGCTGCTGCCCGGCCTCGAGACCGAGGCGCCCCTGCTGGTCATGGTGGACCTGGACGATCCCCTGCAAACATCCGTGCAGCCGCCGGGTATCCACGACTGCATCACCAAGCCAACCTCACAGCGGGAGCTGGTGCACCGCACCACGGCCCTGATCGAACAGGTGGCACGCCGCCGGGCGTCGAGGCAGGACGCCGAGGCCCTCCGCGAGCAGCTCCGCCTGGTGTCGGCCGCCGTACGCGCCACCAACGATCCCCAGGAAATTGCGCGCTGCGTGGTTGAGGGGTTCGGCCGGACCTTCAAGGCGGACCACGTCCGGCTGGAAACCTTCGAGGACAACCGCGTTCCGCGCATCACCGCGGCGTGGGACAGCGACGGGCTGGAGCCATTGTCCGACGACGACCTGCCGGACGAGGATTCCGCGCGGCGGACCGCGGACCTGCTGTGGGCCGGCGCCGAGACCCTGTCCACGGATGCCGGGGACGCTGACTATGCCGAGCCCGCCCGGGCACGCGGCGACGGCGGGCACGCGGCGGACGGCGAGGCCCCGGCGTCGGGCATCTCCAATGCGGCATCAACGCTGGCGGTGCCCATGGGCGAGGGAAGCTCCTCACTGGGCATCATCTGGATTGCGTCGCTGGACAAACCGCGGAAATGGTCGCGTGCCGAACTCGGGCTCATCCAGCACGTTGCGGGCAACGCGGCCCACGGCCTGATCCAGAGCCACCTGATCAGCAGCCAGCAGCAGGTAGTGAAGCAGTTGCAGCAGCTGGACAAGGCGAAGACAGATTTCCTGGCCACCGTGAACCACGAGCTCCGGACACCGCTGACGTCCATCATGGCCTACCTGGACATGATCCAGGAGAGCACCGAACAGCCCGGCTCGGCCGAGATCCACCAGATGCTGGACATTGTGGTCCGCAACACCGAGCGGCTGCGCACCCTCATCGAGGACATGCTCAGCGTCTCCCGCAACGGCCTCGACGACACCCTGATGCACCTGACCCCGGTCCGCCTCGGCCAGACCCTGGATTTGGTGGCCTCGGCGCTGCGGCCGCTGGCAAAACTGCAGAACGTGACCATCGCGCTGGATCCGGTTCCGGAGGACCCGGAGATCCTGGCCGACGAAATCCAGCTGCAGCAGGTCTTCACCAACCTGGTCTCCAACGCCATCAAGTTCACCCCCAGCGGCGGGCGCATCGAGGTGGGCAGTGAATCCCACGCAGCTGCGGACGGCAGCCGCTGGGCAACTGTCCGGGTTGCCGATAACGGCATCGGCATTTCCAGTGACGAGATCGACCATGTGTTCACCCGGTTCTACCGGGCGTCCAACGCCATGTCCGGCGCCATCCCGGGGACCGGACTGGGCCTGGCCATCACCAAGGACATCGTGGCCCGCCACGGTGGGACGATTGATGTGGCCTCCACGCTGGGCGCGGGGACCACTGTCACGGTCAGCCTCCCCCTCGATGCAGACCGCACCCAGTCCAACTGAGCCGGGGAAGGAAGAATCCGATGTTCGCGGATAACGATCCCCGGCTCAGCCAACTGCTGGACCACATAGTCCGGATCGCATCGGGTGACCTGGGCTCACGGGTTGAGGTCTCCCCTGCCCGCGATGAGCTGGACGCGATCATCATGGGCACCAATTTGCTGGCCGAAGACCTCCAGATCATTTACGAGGAACTGGAACAGCGCGTGCAGGTCCGCACCCAGATGCTGCACGAGGCACACCTCAAGATGCAGAAGATGGCCATGCAGGACCCGCTGACCGGGCTTGCCAACCGGTCGGCGCTGATCGACGCGCTCCGGGCCGCGCTGGATGCGGACACAGCAGCCGGGGAAGGGCCCGTGATCCTCCTGATGGACCTGGACGCCTTCAAGTCCATCAACGACTCCATGGGGCACACTGCCGGTGACCAGGTGCTCATCACGGTGGGCCAGCGGGTGCGGAACGCCGTGCGGGCCACTGACGTGGTGGCGAGGCTGGGCGGGGATGAGTTCGCCATCGTCATGCCCGCCGTCGCCCCTGACCAGGCGGCCATCGTGGGGCACCGGATCCTGGCGGCGCTGGGCGAACCCATCGAACTGCCGGGCAAGAGCGTGCGCTGCGGGGCCAGCATCGGGTTGAGCGTCGGCTCGCCGGGCCAGACTCCGGAAGAGATGCTGATGGAAGCCGACGTGGCCATGTACGCCTCGAAGGCCGAAGGGCAGAACCGGCTGCACCGGTTCGAACCCGGGCTGCTGCTGGTCCGCCGGCTTCGCAGCCAGCTGGTGGAGGACCTGCGGGCGGCCATCAGGAACGATGGCCTGATGCTGTACTACCAGCCGGTGGTGGACCTGGTGTCCCGCCGGTTGGAGGGCGTGGAAGCCCTGGTCCGCTGGAACCACCCCACCCGGGGGTTCATCATGCCGGATGAGTTCATTCCGCTGGCCGAAGAAGCCGGCCTGATTTCGGAGCTGGGCAACTGGGTCCTCCGCACCGCCGTGCAGCAGCTGCGCGCCTGGATCGACGCTGCACTGGTGGACGGCGACTTCTCGGTCCGGATCAACATTTCCGCCACGGACCTGCAAAGCCTGCAGTTCATCGAGGACGTCAGGAACGTCCTCCGGGAGACGGGCGTCAAGCCTGAACAGGTGGTCCTCGAACTGACGGAAGTGGCCATCGTGAAAGGCAACGAGCTGGACCGCTACTCCCTGGCCGGGCTCCGCGGGCTTGGGGTGGGAATCGAGATTGACGATTTCGGCACGGGCTACTCGTCCATCAGCTACCTCCGGCGCCTGCCTGTGGACCGGGTCAAGGTGGACCGGTCGCTGATTTCCGGTTTGGGGACTGATCCGAGCCAGCCGGCACTGGTGGCAGCCGTCCTCCAGCTGGTCCGCGCCTGCGGCCTGGAGGCCGTCTGGGAAGGCGTTGAAACGGCAGAGCAGGCGGACATTCTGCGGGAACTCGGCTGCCTGAGTGCGCAGGGCTACTTCTTCAGCAGGCCCGTTCCGGCGGACGATATCCCCGCATTGCTCGCTGACCAGCAGGAAAGCGCTCACCGGCAGCCGTGAAAGTACTGCCTTTTTCACCCCACCCGATATACGATCATCGTGCGGGGGACGGTTTTCCGGCACCGCGGAAATCCGCCGTTGTCAGCACCAAACGTTAAGGCGTTCTAGAAATTGAACATAAATGGGCCAATGGGTCATTACTTCGTCAACTGGGGGCGTAGCTAATGTCGGTTCGTGTACAGGCATGGGGAATCATCGCCGCGGTCCTGGCGGACACCGATCCGTCCGGAGCCGCGGTCCGCCAGCGCCTCAGCAACAGCCTCGACGAGAATCCGGGCGTACCCGAGCGGGCGCTGCTGGAGTACCTGCTCGAGACCCGTCGCAGTGACGCCAACACCGAAGAGACGCTCGAGAGCGCGCGGCAGATGCGCCTGGCCCCGAACTCCATGCCGCCGAAGTTCGCGGAGCAGTTGGACGCCATCCGCAGCGTGTCCCGGATCAGCGCACTCCTGGAAAACCAGATGCTGATGACGGCGTTCCAGCCCATCTACGGGCTGGCCAACAAGAGCGTGGTGGGAGTGGAGGCGCTCTCGCGGTTCGTCAGCGACGACGGCGCCGCCGCCGAACTCTGGTTCGCGGAGGCAGCCGCAGTAGGCCTCGGCGCAAACCTTGAGTTCTCGGCGCTGGGTTCTGCTGCCGCCGCGGCGAGGGACCTTCCCACGGACCTGTACGTCTCCCTCAACATTTCGCCCACGTCCTGCCTGGACCCCCGGCTGCCGGAGCTGTTCGCGCACATCGACCTCCCCATCGACCGGGTGGTCCTCGAACTGACCGAAACCATCCCGGATGAGGAGTATGCGCAGTTCATCGCCGCCATTAATCCGCTCCGGGACAAGGGACTGCGAATCGCCATCGACGACACGCACTCCGGCGCCGGGGCACTGAGCCGCATGGTGCACCTGCGGCCGGACTTCCTCAAGGTTGGCCGGGACGTCTTCGGCAACGTGGACAATGACGGCCTCCAGCGGGCGCTGACCACCTGCCTGGTGGACTTCACGGACCAGATCGGCACCACCCTGGTGGCGGAGGGCATCGAAACCGTGGGCGAACTGAAGGTCCTGACGGAACTGGGCATCGACGCCGGGCAGGGGTACCTGCTGGGCAGGCCGTCCGTCCGCCCGCAGGACTGGGCGTCCTGGAACACCCGGCAGGACGCTGACGGCCTCAACCGCCAGCTGGCCGAGCCCGCCGGGCGCAGTCCGCAGGAAACCGAGCCCGCCTAGGCCACCTGCCTACTCGGAGTGGCCCTGGTCCCTGCTCATCTGGCCTTCGGCTGGCGGGGTCTCCCCCGGCGGCACTCCACCGCCGGGCTCAAGCCCGGTGATGTTGCCTTCGGCCGGGTCCGGGTTGGGCGAGTCCGCTGCTTCCGTGCTGCGCTGTTTCCCGAGGTCGTCCCGGGCCGCGCCGACGTCATTGGCACGGTCTTTGCCCGGCTTGTCCGGGTTGGCGGGGTCATTCTCCGGATGGTAGGTGCTCACGGTCCTTCGTCCTTCCGTTCGGGCTGCGGTCGGATGCCCCAGCTCTGGACTAATTGTAAGCATGCTGATAATTCTGGAAGGGTAGGGCCGGGCGGCCAGTGGGCGCTCCGGCACACGAAGGCAGAAGGAGCAGTCATGGGCATCGGCGACAGCATCGGCAAGGCAGCAGAGAACGCCATGGAGGATCTGGCCGGAACATCCGACCCCACGGAGAAGATGGACATTCCTGACCCTGCGGACCCCAATGATGACGTGGAGGTCCACTCCTCCCTCAGCGAGGGGTCCAACGCCATGGAAGCGGAAAAGCAGGAGGCGCCCGGCCTGAAGACTGGCGCCGCCCCCGATCCGGTGTCCAGCAGCCCGCTCGGCGGGGATTCAAGCGACACGGACCGCGAGGAGCGGGCTTAGCGGCCCGAGGCCTCGTCGGCGCCGCCCGGGCCGGGCCATTCGCCTCGCTCCACGAGCACCTGGCGCAGCAGGTCCGCCCGGTCGGTGACGATGCCTGCCACGCCGAGCTCCAGGAGCCGGCGCATTTCGGCGGGGTCGTTGATGGTCCAGACGTGGACCAGCAGCCCCAGGGACTCCGCGCGGCGCAGGAAACCGGGCGTAACCACCGGCACCGCGCCGTAGCGCACGGGCACCTGCAGCGCGTGCACGTCCCGCAGGACCCTCCGCATCAGCCAGCGGAAGGCCGGACCGGGCAGCACGGGGCCCAGCAGCGCGAACAGGGCGTTGGATACGACGCCAGCGGACGAGGCAACCGGGCGGCTGAGCTGCTTCAGCACGGCCCGCCGCCGCCGGTCCGAAAAGCTGGCGATCAGTACCCGGTCGTGGGCAGCGTGGCGTTCGATGGCCTCGACGGTGCTGCGGACCGAGCCCCAGTCCTTGACGTCCAGGTTCAGCCGCGCGTCCGGCAGGGCCGTGATGAGTTCTTCGAAGGTGGGAATAGGTTCGCGCCCGCCGATCCGGGCACCGGCAACATCCTGGGCGGGAAGGTCGGCTACGCGTCCGCTGCCGTCCGTCACGCGGTCCAGGGTCCCGTCGTGGAAGAGGAGGAGCACGCCGTCGGACGTGGTGTGGACGTCCGTTTCGAGGTAGCGGCAGCCCAGCTCAGCGGCGGCGCGGAACGCCGCCATCGAGTTCTCGAGTCCGTCCACGGAAAAGCCGCGGTGGGCCATGGCGATGGGAAGCGGGGCGCCATCGGCGCCGGCGTGGTCGAAGAACGGCAGGCTCACAGAGTGAGCGTACCGGAGCCGGCCCACCGCCGCTGGCGGTGGCGTCAGTCCCCGTACGGAAGGATTTCCACGCCGTCGCTGCAGTGCAGCAGCGTCCGGCCGCGGCCACCATCGAGGTGGACCCACACGGCCGAATGGTCAGCCGTGATGGCATCCACCACGCCCGCGGCATCGAATCCGGGCGAGAGCTGGACGCGGACGCGGTCCCCCTGCCGGAGCTTCTTCCAGTGCGGCGCGGGCGTTGCCCTGCGCAGCGGTGCTTCAGCGGTCTGGTGTTTTGCGCTTCGTGCCATGTTGTCCCCTTTGCCGGCCGGAGAGGTGCCTGCCCTCCGCGCTTCACGCTACGGAACGAAGGTGAACGGCAAGTGAGCGCAACCTGTGAAAATGGCGGCAGGTCCACCACACGGGAACACCGGCGTCAGGAGTGCTGCACCCCAAGGGAAGCGAGGCGTTCCTCCAGGACCTGGGCCACGCCGTCGTCGTCAAAATGCGGTGCCTGCTGCCCCGCAGCACGGATGGCCTCGGGGTGGCCGCTGGCCATGGCGTAGCCGTGCCCGGCCCAGCGGAGCATCTCGATGTCATTGGGCATGTCGCCGAACGCCACGACGTCTGCCGCGCCGATTCCCAGCGCGGCCGCGTACTCGGCGAGGGTGACGGCCTTGTTGACGCCGGGGAGGGACAGTTCCAGCATGGCGACGCCGGGCGAGGAGTGCGTTGCTGCGGCAAGGTGCTCGACGGCGGGGGCCACCTCGGCGAGGAAGTCGTCGGGGGTGCCGTCGCGGACGATGGCAAGGAACTTGACGACGGCGTCATCCGCCGTGAGCGTCTCGCGCAGCGGCGCCGGGGTGAACTGGGTGAGCAGTTCGCTCGATTCGTTCTCGATGAAGCCGGGCTCAAGGTGGAATCCGCTGAGGGTTTCGGCGGCGAACAGCGCGGCGGGGCGGAGGTCCTTGATAATACGGCGGATTTCCAGGACCGCGTCGATGGCCAGGGTGCGGGCGGACACCAGGCGGTCGGCTTCCAGGTCCCAGACCACCGCGCCGTTGGAGCAGATCACGCGGCCGGTGTGGCCCAGTTGTTCCTCGAGCGGGTGCAGCCAGCGGGGCGGCCGGCCGGTCACGAAGACGAGCTCCACACCGGCGGTGCGGCAGGCATGGAAGGCGCGGATGGTGCGGGGGCTGATTTTCCCGTCGTGCCCGAGGATCGTTCCGTCAATATCGCTTGCCACCAACCGCATGCTGCCAGTCTACGTGGGTTGACGGGAGGCGCCTGCGCTGGGGGTTTGGCCGGGAGTCCCGTGGTTCCCCTACTACCGGCCCGTAGCGTAGCGCGGCGTTCCGGGGCAGGAGCATACTGGAAACGCCGCCCAATGAGAGGACGCTCGGCCTTGCGGGCGGCACCGTCACCGGCACTCCCGGGAAATCTGCCGGCATCTGGCGAAGGCGGGACATCCCGTTCCCGCGCTGCGCATCCCTGAGGAAGACACAGGTCTCGGAGGGGCAGAAGATCAACGATGAACCGCACCAAAAATGGGGTACTGTCCATAGCCGCAGCGGCACTTGCGCTGGGGCTCGCACCGGGGGCTGCCGTGGCACACGGCGGGTCCGGGCACGAGGGCTCCGACAAGGGTGACGACTGGCGGAACAACGACGACCAGCGCCGGCTGGTCAGGGTACTGCGCCACGTCACGGACGACTACCGCTGGCTGGAGAACGCCGAAGCCGACGGTTACAAGAAGATCACCGAGTGCATCGACATGCCGGGGGTGGGGGCGATGGGATTCCACTACGCCAAGCAGGAGCTGCTCGATGACAAGACCCAGGCCCACAAGCCCGAGGTCCTCGTCTACATGCCGGACCGGAACGGGCGGTACCGGCTGGTGGCCGCCGAGTTCATCTCGACGGCGAAGAACCGGCCCTCGATCGCGGGGCTGAAGTTTGAAGACGGCCCGTTCCCCGGTTCTTTCGCCCTCCATGCGTGGGTCTGGCGGGACAATCCGGACGGCATGTTCGCGGCGTTCAACCCGGACCTGAGCTGCCCGAAGTAACGGGCTGAGAAGGACTGCCGGCGGCACCCGCCGGGCTGTCCGGGCTGCGGTGCTCGATCAGGACGGTGTCACGCCAGATGCCG
>Ga0160459_100476_pt1 | contig 15744 bp, 15 predicted proteins | sample HID1973K_E6MG_FD_108208 | JGI IMG/M metagenome (GOLD analysis project Ga0160459, IMG submission 108208) | Enriched mosquito-associated microbial communities from UW Madison campus, WI, USA - HID1973K_E6 MG | ecosystem: Host-associated > Arthropoda: Insects > Digestive system > Unclassified ... | reverse complement strand
CGCTATGCCGCAGGCATCGACGTGGGCGAGGACGCGGTGCGGCTCGCGATCGTCAGCAGACGATTGCGGGCGAACGCGGCGGTGTGTGTCGAACATCTGGAGGCGGTGGCGCTGCCGTCGGGGGCGGTGATCGCCGGCGATTTCGTCGATCGTGCGGCCATCGTCGCGGCTTTGCGCGAGGCGTTCGGCCGCTTGCCGGAAAGCGGCGCGTGGCGGGCGCTACGCTGCGCGATGGGCTTGCCCGCTGCGGCGACGCTCACGACCCAGATTCCGCTCGCGCGGCTGATGGAAGACCACGAGCAACTCACGGCCTCCATCGGTGGCGATCCGCGCGGCATGCTCGAACCGGCGGTGCTCGCCCAAGCCGAACGCGCGACCGGCATCGAACGCGGCGCGCTGGCGGTCGACTGGTCCGTGCAGGCGCGCGAGGACGGCGAGGCGCAGGTCGCGATCGCGGCGACGGCGCGGCGTCACGTCGAAGCACGCGTCGAAACGGCGGCGGAAGCGGGCATCGCGCTATCGGCCATCGACGGAGAACCGGCTGCCGCGTTGCGCGCGATGCGGCACGCCGGCTCGGTCGAGCTGGACGCCGATGCGCGCTATCTCGTCTGCTGGCTGGAGAGTACCGGCCTGCACGGCTGGCTGGTCGGTGCGCGGGGCGTCGAAAACGAGATCCGTTATCCCGCGCCGGAGCATCGGAGTATCGCGGACGCGCTGCATGATCTCGCGGACGAGGCGGCGCCGCTCGATTGCATTTACGTGGGCGGCCAGATCGAGCTGATGGCGCACGCGTGCCTGCCGCTTCCGATGCTGGGCAAGAGCTTTGGCTGCCCGGCGCTGCCGTTCGAGGCCGCGCCGTACTGCAACGGGGCATCCGGGATTCTGGCGGCGAACAAACATTCGCCGCGATTCGCGACCGCGTTCGGGCTTGCGTTGCGCGAGGTGATGCAATGAACGCCGTCATGCTCGATGGATTCAATCTGCTTCCGTATCGCGCGCGCAAGCGCCGTGAGTTGCGGCGTCAGCGGCTCGCGTTGATCGGCGCGATCAGTCTGGCAGGGTGTGCCGCCGTCGGCGCCGTGGCCGGCTGGGATGCGTTCGAGCGCCTCCGCCTGGACGAGCGGCGCATGGCGCTGGAGGCGTCGCTGCGCGCATCGGGCGCGCATGTCGACGAACACGCCCGGCTCATTCGCGCCGAAGCGGAGCGGCGGCGCGCGCGTGACGCCGCGCAGCCACTGGCTTTGCCGCGCGAGCGCTTTCTCGCGCTGCTCGAAGCGCTCGCGGACACGCCGCCGCAACGAGGCATCGCGCTCCAGCGCGTGTCGCAGCGCACGAACGAGGTCGAGCTTGCCGCGCTCGCGCCGGATTCGCAGGCGGCCGCGCAATGGCTCAAACGGCTGGAGGGGCTACGTGGCGTGCAATCGGTCGAAGTGATCGAAATGAAGCGGCGCGCGGATACTGCGACGCCGGGCAAGCGCGTCGCACCGGCATCCTTCGGAGAGCGGTCCGCGCATTTCGAGTTCGTCGCGCTCGTGCGCTACGCGCCGGATCATGCGCGCGACGAAGCCGCATCGCGTCAGATGCGTCCCATCTTGACGGCCACCCGTCCTTCAGCGCAGGGGAAACGCCCATGAGCACGATTCCGATGAACCTGCCTGTCAAACGGCATTCACGCGGCATGCCGTCCGTCTTGCAGCCGCTCGATGAATGGTCGTGGCCTCGAACCGCGTGTGTCGGCCTCATCCTGGGCTTGCTTGTGTTCATCACGGGCCTGCGGGCCTGGCAAATGTCGGACGCGAGCCAGCTCGATGCAAGCCGCGCGGCATGGGCGGCTGCGCAAGCGAAGGCACGGGACGCGGAGCGCATCGCGGCGGAATTGCCCGATCTTCGCGCGCGAGCGGCGTCGGGCCGGATGGAGCCGGAAGTCTGGAGCGCCTCCGACGCGTTGCGCGCCGTCGCGGATCTGGCGGCGCAGAACGGGCTGCGCGTCGCGGGCATCGAGCCCGTCGCGCTCAGAGGCAGCGATCCGAAAGCACGCGAACCGATTCCGGAGCGCGCGCTGAAGCTGCGCGCGGACGGCTCGTTCGCGGAGATGCGACGCTTTCTGGAAGCGCTCGCCGGACTGCCGCGGCTCGTCGTCCCCGAAAACGTCCAGATCAGGCGACAGGCGGGCGAGCTTGCCATCGAAGCGACGGTGCGCATCTTCGAAACGCTGCCGGCGGTGTCGCCCGCCGCCGCGCCACGCGCGAACGCTTTCATCGTCGATCCGTTCGGCGGTGCGGACGCCGCCGCGCAGGGTGGCGACATGCTACTGGTCGGAACCTTCGTCGGTCGCCATCGCGCGATGGCGCTGCTGCAAAGTGGCCATGACGTCGATGGCTTCGCGCCGGGACAGAAAATCGGCGACGAATGGCTCGGGCGCGTCCTCCCTCGCGCTGTCGAACTCGCTCGCAACGACGGCATGTCGCGCAAGCTGACGCTCGTGGAGGATCGCAAGTGAAACGCATCGCGCAGCTTTTACGCGGATTCGCTGGTGCGGGCGCGGCGGCGCTGATATTCGCGCACGCGGCGCTCGCCGCCGAGAGCGCGGACACGATCATCGCGCCGCTGCCTCCGCTGCCGGCATCGTTCGATATTCAGCCGACGGAACAGCTCGCCATCGACGCCGCGCCTCCGTCGCCCGCTCCACTCGTGGACGCCAAGCCCGCAGTCGAATCAGCCGAGGCACTGGAAGGACCACCGGTGCCGTTGCCCGAACTCGAGCGGCTGAGCGGCGCATCGCACAGCACCGACGACGGCAAACCGATCACCCTCGATCTGAAAAACGCCGACCTGAGCGCCGCGCTTCATGCGTTCGCGCGCTTCACGGGCCTGAATATCGTCGCGAGCGAGAAGGTGCGCGGGCAGGTGACGATGAATCTCGTCGCCGTGCCGTGGCGGCGCGCGTTCGACACGCTGCTCGAAGTCCACGGCCTCGCGATGGAACAGCACGGCAACGTGATCTGGGTCGCGCCGCTCGCCGAGCTCGCCGCGCGCGAGAAGCTGCGTTTCGAGGCCCACGCGCGCACCGCCGATCTCGAACCGCTCGCGAGCCGTACGTTCGTGCTGCGCTATTCGCGCGCGGAGGAACTGCGCAAGATGCTGACCGGCGCGGGCGGTCAGCGGGTGCTGTCGAAACGCGGCTCCGCCATCGCCGACGCGCGCACCAACCTGCTTTTCGTCACCGACCTCGACGCACGCGTCCAGCAGATGGCGGAGCTGATCGCACTGATCGACAAACCGACGCCGCAGGTGATGATCGAGGCGAAGATCGTCGAGGGCGAGGCGGGGTTGTCGCGCAATCTGGGCGTCAAACTGAGCGTCGCGCCGCAGAACGATCCGTCGACCGGGTTCGCGGGCGGCAAGGAGGGTGTGGTATACGATCTGTCGGCGGGGCCGATCAACGGCTTCGACGCGGCGACCGCCGGACTCACGCTCTTCGTCGCCCAGGCGACACGCCTGCTCAATCTCGAACTGAGCGCGCTGGAGGCGGAAGGGCGCGGGCAGATCGTGTCGCGTCCGCGCGTCGTGACGGCGGACCGGGTGAAATCCATCGTCGAGCAGGGCATGGAAGTGCCGTATCAGGCGAAAGTCGGCAATGGCATGTCGGGCGTGCAGTTTCGGCGTGCAACGCTCAAACTGGAGGTCGAGCCGCAGATTACGCCGCATGGCCATGTCATTCTCGATCTCGACATCACGAAGGACAGCCTGGGCGAGCAGACGGCGAACGGTCCGGCCATCCACACGAAGCACGTCCAGACGCGCGTGGAAGTGGAGAACGGCGGGACCGTGGCGATCGGCGGCATCTATTCCGATGACGAGCGCGACGATGTCACCGGCGTGCCAGGATTGTCGAAACTGCCGCTGATCGGCTGGCTGTTTCGCCATGAGGCGCGGCGACGCGCAAAAAGCGAACTGGTCATATTGATTACGCCGCATGTGATCGCGAGCAGCGGCTGAGCTGCGCCAGGAGGACGGCGCGACTCGACAAAGCGGGCGGTTTGCCCTTAAGCTGCCGCACGAACGAATTGCATCGAACTGGAAGGAAACCGAGTTGCAGGAAGGGCACGCGAACGCGAACATCTTTTTCGTCGGACTCATGGGGGCGGGTAAAACCACCGTGGGCCGTGCGGTTGCGCGCCGTCTGCAGCGCTCGTTCATCGATTCGGATCTGGAGATCGAGGCGCGCACGGGCGCTCGCATCCCCGTGATCTGGGAGCTCGAAGGCGAGGAGGGTTTTCGTCAGCGCGAGGCGAACATCATCGACGAGCTGTCGCAGCGCAGCGGCATCGTGCTCGCGACGGGCGGCGGCGCGGTGCTGCGGACCGATAATCGCGAACATCTGAAGAATCGCGGCATCGTCATCTATCTGCGCGCCAATCCGCACGATCTCTGGCAGCGCACGCGGCGCGACAAGAATCGCCCGCTGCTGCAGACCGAAGACCCGCGCGGCAAGCTCGAAGCACTCTTTCAGACGCGCGATCCGCTGTATCACGAATGCGCGCATTTCGTCGTCGAAACGGGGCGGCCGACCGTGAACGCGCTCGTCAATATGGTCCTGATGCAACTGGAGGTCGCCGGCGTCGTCAAGTCGGCTGAGTCATAATGTCCGCCATGATTACCGTCAACGTCGAACTGGGCGAGCGCGCCTACCCCATTCATATCGGGGCGGGCCTGATCGGCCGCACTGAGCTTTTTGCGCCGCATATCAAAGGCGCGTCGGTGGCGATCGTCACCAATTCCACCATCGATCCGCTCTACGGCGACCGCTTGCGCGCCGCGCTCGAACCGCTCGGCAAGAAAGTGACGACGGTCGTCCTGCCGGACGGCGAAGCGCACAAGAACTGGGAAACGCTCAACCGGATTTTCGATGCGCTGCTCACCGAACGCGCCGACCGCAAGACCACGTTGATCGCGCTGGGCGGCGGCGTCGTCGGCGACATGACCGGCTTCGCGGCCGCGTGCTACATGCGCGGCGTGCCGTTCATCCAGGTTCCGACCACGCTGCTCTCGCAAGTGGATTCATCGGTCGGCGGCAAGACGGGCATCAATCATCCGCTCGGCAAGAACATGATCGGCGCGTTCTATCAGCCGCAAGCGGTGATCGCGGATATCGGCGCGCTGCACACGCTGCCGGAGCGCGAGCTGGCGGCGGGCATCGCGGAAGTCATCAAGACGGCCGCGATCGCGGACGCGGCGTTCTTCGACTGGATCGAAACCAATATCGACGCGCTGAATCGCCGTGACGACGAGGCGCTCGCGCATGCCGTGAAGCGTTCGTGCGAGATCAAGGCAGCGGTCGTCGCGTCTGACGAGCGCGAGGGCGGACAGCGCGCGATCCTCAATTTCGGCCACACCTTCGGCCATGCGATCGAAGCCGGGCTCGGCTACGGCGAATGGCTGCACGGCGAAGCGGTCGGCTGCGGCATGGTGATGGCGGCGGATCTTTCCGTGCGTCTCGGCAAGCTGGACGAAGCCGCGCGCCAGCGTCTCGTGCGGGTGATCGAGGCGGCGAAGCTGCCGGTCACGGCGCCAAAGCTCGGCGACGACCGTTACGTCGATCTGATGAAGGTCGACAAGAAGGCCGAAGCCGGCGCGATCAAATTCATTCTGCTGACCCGCTTCGGCGCGACCGAGATCGCGAGCGCGCCCGATCAGGCCGTGCGCGCGACGCTCGCAGCCAGCGTCTGATCCGCGCGAGCGGCGGCTAGAACCACGAATGCGGAGCAGCCGGTGAGCGAAAAAGAAAGTCAATTTCCACTGGGCACGCCGTCATCGCTCGTGCTCGAAGCGCATCTCGCGCCGTACGCCGCGCACTCGTCGCGATCGCGCGGCCGGCGTTTCGCCGAGCCGCCGCCCGCCGCGCGTACCGAATTTCAGCGCGACCGCGACCGCATCGTGCATTCGACCGCGTTTCGCCGGCTCGAATACAAGACGCAGGTCTTCGTCAATCACGAAGGCGACCTGTTCCGCACGCGTCTCACGCATAGCCTCGAAGTCGCGCAGATCGCGCGTTCGGTCGCGCGCAATCTGCGGCTGAACGAAGATCTCGTCGAAGCCATCTCGCTCGCGCACGATCTCGGCCATACGCCGTTCGGCCATGCCGGGCAGGACGCGCTGCACGACTGCATGCGCGATCACGGCGGCTTCGAGCACAATCTGCAAAGCCTCGCGGTGGTCGATCAGCTCGAAGAGCACTACGGCGCGTTCGACGGCCTGAACCTGTGCTTCGAAACGCGCGAAGGTATTCTCAAGCATTGCTCGCGCGAGAACGCGCGCAAGCTCGGCGATCTCGGCGAGCGCTTTCTCACGGGCAAGCAGCCTTCGCTCGAAGCGCAGATCGCGAATGTCGCCGATGAAATCGCGTACAACAATCACGACGTCGACGATGGCCTGCGCTCCGGTCTCATCACGCTCGAACAGCTTGCCGAAGTGAGCCTCTGGCACACGCATTTCGACGCGGCGCGCGCCGATTACCCGAACATCGAGGGACGCAGGCTGATTCACGAAACGATCCGGCGCATCATCAATACGCTGATCGTCGATTTGATCGAGGCGACGGGCCGCAATCTCGAGCGCGTCGCGCCGCAATCGCTCGACGACGTGCGCAATGCCCCGACGCTCGTCGCGCACAGCGACGAAGTCGCCGCGCAGGCGGCGCAACTCAAGCGCTTCCTGTTCAAGAACCTGTACCGGCACTATCGCGTGATGCGGATGGCCAACAAGGCGAAGCGCGTGGTGACGGGCCTCTTCGAAGCGTTCACCGACGATCCGCGCCTGCTGCCGCCTGCCTATCAGGCGCGCGGACCGGTGGCGGAGGAATCCGCTAACGACTCACCCTCGGCGAGCCACGACAGTTCGCAGGCGCGGCTCATCGCGCATTACATCGCCGGGATGACGGATCGTTACGCATTGAAGGAGTATCAACGCCTGTTTGTCATCGACAACAACTAATATCGCGCATTTTCGAAGCGCGAATTCGCAAAAAGGAGACTCATCGATGAGCTGCAAGCCCTTGTTCCGCACGATCTCGGCCGCGGTCGTTCTGGCGTTCGGCGCCAGCACCGCGGCGCAGGCCGCAACAGAAATCCAGTTCTGGCATGCGATGGAAGCCGCGCTCGGCGAGCGCGTGAGCGACATCGCCAACGATTTCAACAAGTCGCAGAGCGATTACAAGATCGTCCCGGTGTTCAAGGGCACCTATGACCAGACCCTCGCGGCCGGTATCGCGGCGTATCGCAGCGGCAACGCGCCCGCGATCCTGCAAGTCTACGAAGTCGGCACCGCGACGATGATGCAGGCGAAGAAGGCCGTCATTCCCGTCTCCGACGTGTTCAAACAGGCGGGCGTGCCGCTCGATGAAAAGGCCTTCGTGCCGACGATTTCCGGCTACTACAGCGACGCGAAAACCGGCCATCTGATCTCGATGCCGTTCAACAGCTCGACGCCGGTGCTCTACTACAACAAGGACGCGTTCAAGAAAGCGGGCCTCGATCCGAACCAGCCGCCGAAAACCTGGGCCGATGTCGAAGCCGACGCGAAGAAGCTGAAGGCCGCCGGTTACTCGTGCGGCTATTCGTCGGGCTGGCAGAGCTGGATTCAGCTCGAAAACTACAGCGCGTGGCACGCCGCGCCGTTCGCGTCGAAGAACAATGGCTTCGACGGTCTCGACGCCAAGCTCGAATTCAACAAGCCGCTGCAGGTCGCGCATATCCAGTTCCTGCAGAAGATGGCGAAGGACGGCACGTTCACGTACGTGGGCCGCAAGGACGAGCCGGTGTCGAAGTTCTATAGCGGCGATTGCGGGATCATCACGAACTCGTCGGGCTCGCGCGCGACCATCGCCAAATACGCGAAGTTCGATTACGGCGTCGGCATGATGCCGTATGACGCCAGCGTGAAGGGCGCGCCGCAGAACGCGATCATCGGTGGCGCGAGTCTGTGGGTGTTGTCGGGCAAGGATCCGGCCGTCTACAAGGGCGTCGCGAAGTTCCTCGCGTACCTGTCGACGCCGGAAGTCGCGGCGAAGTGGCATCAGGACACGGGCTATCTGCCGGTCACGCAGGCAGCGTATGAGCTCACGCAGAAGCAGGGCTTCTACGACAAGAATCCCGGCGCGGACATCGCCATCAAACAGATGCTGAACAAGCCGCCGCTGCCATACACGAAGGGTCTGCGTCTGGGCAACATGCCGCAGATCCGCACCATCGTCGATGAAGAGCTGGAGCAGGTCTGGGCCGACAAGAAGACGCCGCAACAGGCACTCGACGCATCGGTGCAACGCGGCGACGAACTGCTGCGCCGCTTCGAGAAGACCGGCAACTAAGCTCATACAGCCGGCGCCCGCGCTACGCGGGCGCCTAGTTCAGGACACCAGCGAATGGAAAAACGGTCTCGTTTCGATACGAGCGTGTTGCCGTATCTGCTCGTCGCGCCTCAGCTCGCGATCACCGCGCTGTTCTTTCTCTGGCCTGCGGGCGAAGCGCTCTGGCAAGCCACGCAAAGTCAGGACGCGTTCGGCACGTCGAGCGAGTTCGTGGGGCTGGCGAACTTCAAGCAACTGTTTGCGGACCCGCTCTATCTCTCGTCGTTCAACACGACGATGATCTTCTGCGCGCTCGTCACCGTGTCGGGACTCGCGATCTCGCTGCTGCTCGCCGCATGCGCCGATCGCGTGACGCGCGGTGCGAAGGCGTATCAGACGCTGCTGATCTGGCCGTACGCGGTCGCGCCCGCGATCGCCGCCGTGCTGTGGTCGTTCCTGTTCAACCCGAGCATCGGGCTCGTGACGTATGCGCTCGCGAAGCAGGGCATCGTCTGGAATCATGCGCTCAATGGCACGCAGGCGATGTTCCTCGTCGTGCTGGCATCGGTGTGGAAGCAGGTCAGCTACAACTTCCTGTTCTTCTATGCGGGCCTGCAGGCGATTCCGCAATCGCTGATCGAAGCCGCCGCCATCGACGGCGCCGGGCCCGTGCGACGCTTCTTCGGCATCGCGCTGCCGCTGCTGTCGCCGACCAGCTTCTTTCTGCTCGTCGTGAATCTCGTCTACGCGTTCTTCGATACCTTCCCCGTGATCGATGCCGCCACTGGCGGCGGCCCCGCGCAGTCGACCAAGACGCTCATCTACAAGATCTTCGCGGAAGGCTTTCAGGGACTCGATATCGGCAGTTCCGGCGCGCAGTCGGTGGTGCTGATGGTAATCGTCGTGGCGTTGACGATCGTGCAATTCCGCTTCGTCGAACGCAGGGTGCAATACTCATGATCGAGAACCGTCGCGGTTTCGATATCTTCTGTCACGCGGTGCTGATACTCGGCGTCGCGCTGGTCGTGTTCCCGGTGTATGTCGCGTTCTGCGCGGCCACGATGAATTCGAAGGAAGTGTTCAGCGTGCCGATCTCGCTCGTGCCGAGTTCGCATCTCTTCGAAAACATCGCGCATATCTGGACGCACGGCAGCGGCAACGCGGCCGCGCCGTTCGGCCTGATGCTCATCAACAGCCTCGTGATGGCGCTCGTCATTTCGATCGGCAAGATCGCGGTCTCGATCGTCTCCGCGTACGCGATCGTGTTCTTCCGCTTTCCGATGAAGAACCTCGCGTTCTGGCTGATCTTCGTCACGCTGATGCTGCCCGTCGAAGTGCGTATTTTTCCCACGGTGCAAGTCGTCTCGTCGATGCATCTGTCGAATACGTATGCGGGCTTGACGCTGCCGCTGATCGCGTCCGCCACGGCCACGTTTCTGTTCCGGCAATTCTTCATGACGCTGCCCGACGAATTGATGGAAGCGGCGCGCATCGACGGCGCGGGACCGCTGCGTTTCTTCTGGGACGTCGTGCTGCCGCTCTCGAAGACGAACATCGCGGCGCTCTTCGTCATCACGTTCATCTACGGCTGGAATCAATATCTCTGGCCGATTCTCATCACCAACGAGGTGTCGCTGCAGACGGCGGTGGTCGGCATCAAGAGCATGATCGCGTCGGGCGATACCGCGACCGAATGGCACTACGTGATGACGGCGACGCTGCTCGCGATGCTGCCGCCGCTCGCCGTCGTGCTGACGATGCAGCGCTGGTTCGTGCGCGGACTCGTCGACGCCGAAAAATAAGGAGACCCTGGATAGATGGCTGCGCTGAATCTCAAAGGCGTCAAGAAAACCTACGACGGCTCGAACTACGTGCTGCACGGTATCGATGTCGCGATCGAAGACGGCGAGTTCGTCGTGATGGTCGGCCCGTCGGGCTGCGGAAAGTCGACGTTGCTGCGCATGGTGGCGGGACTCGAAAGCGTGTCCGAAGGCGCGATCGAAATCGGCGGCAAGGTCGTGAACAAGCTGGAGCCGAAGGATCGCGATATCGCGATGGTATTTCAGAACTACGCACTTTATCCGCACATGAGCGTCGCGCAGAATATGGCGTACGCGCTGAAGATCGGCGGCGCGGATCGCGCGACCATCGAGTCGCGTGTGGCGAACGCAGCGCGCATTCTCGAACTCGAGCATTTGCTCGCGCGCAAGCCGCGCGAGTTGTCCGGCGGCCAGCGGCAGCGCGTCGCAATGGGCCGCGCGATCGTGCGCGAACCGGCTGTGTTCCTGTTCGACGAACCGCTTTCGAATCTCGACGCCAAGCTGCGCGTGCAGATGCGCCTCGAAATTCAACGCCTGCATGCCCGTCTGGCTACGACGAGCCTGTATGTCACGCACGATCAGATCGAAGCCATGACACTGGCGCAGCGCGTGATCGTGATGAACAAGGGGCATGCCGAGCAGATCGGCGCGCCGACCGAAGTGTACGAACGTCCGGCGACAGTATTCGTCGCGAGCTTCATCGGCTCGCCAGCGATGAATTTGCTCGAAGGGCGTTTGTCCGCAGATGGATCGCTGTTCGAGGTCGCGGGCGATGGGCCGAAGCTGCCGGTCGCGGGCGCAACGGGTGTATCGAGCGCGATGCACGGGCGCGAATGGATCGTCGGCATTCGTCCGGAGCACATGACACCCGGCAACAGCAGCGCGCCCAGCGCGACGCTCGATGTCGATTCGGCCGAACTCCTCGGCGCGGACAATCTCGCGCACGGCAAGTGGGGCAAGCACGATGTGGCGGCGCGTTTGCCGCACGAACATCGGCCGCAGCGCGGCGAGCGGCTCGCCGTTTCGTTGCCCGCGAAGCATCTGCATTTCTTCGATCCGGCAACGGGGCGGCGCGCCAATTGAATGGAGCAGAAGCGATGAGAACCTGGCCTTATCCCGCGATCGTCGCGCACCGCGGCGGCGGCAAGCTTGCGCCGGAGAACACGCTCGAAGCGATCGACGTCGGCGCGCGCTTCGGCCACACGATGATCGAGTTCGACGCGAAACTCTCCGCCGACGATGTCGTTTTCCTGCTGCATGACGACGCGGTGGACCGCACGTCGAACGGTCATGGCGCGGCGAAAGCGCTGACCTACGCGCAGTTGAGCGCGCTCGATGCGGGCTCCTGGTTCGGCGCGGAATTCGCGAACGCGCGCATGCCGACGCTCGCGCAAGTTCATGAACGATGCGCGAAGCATGGCCTCGCGGCGAACATCGAGATCAAGCCGAGCCAGGGGCGCGATGTGGAAACGGGCGTGCTCGTCGCGCGCGAGGCGGCGCGCCTGTGGGCGGATGCCGAAATCGCGCCGCTGCTGTCATCGTTTTCGTATGCAGCTTTGGAGGCGGCGCGCGATGTCGCGCCGAATCTGCCGCGCGGCATGCTGTACGAGCGCGTACCGGAGAACTGGCGCGCGCAGACCGCGGCGCTATCGTGCGTGTCGTTGCACGCGAGCCATCGCGCGCTCGATGAGGCACTCGTCGCGCAGATCAAGGATGCGGGCCTGCGCATCCTTGCCTATACCGTGAACGACCCGGCGCGCGCGCGGTTGCTTGCGCAATGGGGCGTCGATGCGATCTGCACGGATCGCATCGACATCATCGGCGCTGATTTTCTGAAGGCGTCGAGTAATTGAATCGCTAGCGCACGCGGGCAAGCAGCACGCCCGCGACGAGCGCCAGCCCGCCAACCAGCACAATAGTCTGCCAGGGCTTTTCGTGGATGTAGGCGTCCGCGTCTTCGAACACGGCGCCTGCGCGCTCACGCAAAGCGGCGTGCGTATCGTTCAATCGTGCGCGCGCGCTATCGAGACGCTCGCCGATCTGCGCGCGTAGTGCCGCTGCATCGGCGGACGTGCCTTCCGCCAGTGTGCTTTCGAGTTCGCTGAGCAGCGTGCGGAGTTCGGCGCCGATATCCTCGGCTGCTTCACGTCCATGGCGCGCCATGCGGCGTGCGCGGCGGCCCGTCGTGGTCCATGAGTCTCCGATGGCGTCTCGCGTATTAGGCAGTGCGTTCATAGATCGCTCCGTCGATGGATGATTCGTGGATGGCCCGCCCGAAGCGGGGAAACTCATCATGCAGCAAATTCGATGCCGCCGCTTCGACTTTGCGCAATGCTTCGGTAAGCGCGACCGTGACCGGGATTTCCCTCGCGTCGGTGCGTAAGAACTGCAACTCGTTCTTTCTTTCAGAGGTCACATTTACAAGCTCATGCAAAGAGAAACGCCGGCATGAGTGAATCATGCCGGCGTTTTGTTTCTTTTCGCAGAGACGCTTTATATCGTCATTACCTGCTCATGAGCAGTATTGCTTTAGAAGCGGTAGCCTACTCGCAAATACGTAACGATCGGGTTGAGCGTGATTTTTGCCTGCGACTGAACATTCAGCGTGCCGACAGGCGTTTGTGCCTGGGTGTTCAACTTCGCAGTGGCCTTCAACGGAATGAAGGACACGGAGAAGCCGGCGAACCAGTGTTCTGTGAAATTGTAAGTCGCGCCGACATTAAACACGGGCGCCCACGAACTATCCGTGTCGACCGTGGTCGGACCATGCAGGACCGAGCCTTCGAATTGCTGGTTCGTGATCTGGGCGTCGGTGAACCAGGTCCGCGTCACGCCGATGCCAACGAACGGACGGAACTTCGCCGTAGGAGCATTGAAGAAGTATTTGAACAGCAGCGTCGGGCTCCACTGCTTGGCGCTGCCGAGCTTGCCGTACTGCGAGAAGGTGCCTGTGCCTTCGAGATCGAACGTGGGCGGTATGCCCATTTCGAGTTCGGCTGCGATGTGGTCGGTAGCGAAGTAACCCAATGTGAAGCCGGCTGTGTCAGCGCTCCCAATGCCGGCGCCGGTGCCGGGAACATCGATATTGACCGGAGATCCGCCTACACTTGTTTCTTTGAGCGGACCGCTGCTGTCTTGCGGGGCAAAGTGAAACCAGCCTGCTGTTGCATAGAAGGACCCAGCAGATTGCGCATGTGCCGCGGTGGACACACACGCTAATGCCGCGATCCCCGTGATGACTTGTTTTATTTTCAATTTGTGCTCCTCCAGAAAAGCACGCTCATTATGAACATAAGATTTCACATTAACCATAGCGGCGCCGTAGAGCATTTTCCCTAGGGCAAAGAGCGGCTTTGGGGCTTCGTTGCACGGCACTTGCATGTGTTTGTCCACGCTGCCACAACGGCTCCGAGAGGCCCCCGATTGGGGTAACACAAACGCGACCAACGGAATATCCAGAATGGCACGGCTTGCACGACTCTACGTTCCCGAACAGCCGCAGCATGTCATCCTGCGTGGTCTCGACCAGCAACCCGCATTCGTCGACGACCAGGACTACGAGCTTTTCATCGACTGCTTGAGGACTGCTTCACGTGATCATCACCTCTCGATCCACGCCTACGCGCTCATGCCGCAGGCGGTGCATCTGCTTGTCACGCCGCGCGACGAGGCCAGCTTGCCCAAGGCGATGCAGGCCGTCGGGCGTCGTTACGTAGCGCACTTCAATCGCCGTTACATGCGGCGCGGCACGTTGTGGGAAGGCCGCTATCGCGCCACGGTGATCGAGGGCGAGCGTTACTTTTTGCTCGCCACGCGCGTCGTCGAGACGGCGCCGGTGCGCGCGCAACTCGTCGCGACGCCGCAGGATTACAAGTGGTCCAGCTTCCGTCATCACATCGGGCTCACGCTGGATGGCCTCATCACGGACCATCCGCTGTTCTGGTCGCTCGGCAACACGCCGTTCGAGCGCCAGCACGCCTACAAGGAGTTGTGCGAGCAACCGCTCGACGAGCGGGAGGCCAACCGTCTCCTGCAAGCGACACTCAAAGGCTGGGTGCTGGGCAGCGAGGCCTATCGCGAATGGGCATCGCACGCAGCCAACCGTCGGGTGTCGCCTTTGCCGCGTGGACGGCCTCGCAAGATTCGCGAAACCCCACAGCCCCAATAACGGCCTCTGACAGCAAACCTGAAGCACAAAATGAAACGGCGTCTCGAATTTTCGGGGTTCGCCGTTTCTTTTTTATGATTATTAATGCGACCCTAATATATTGGGGCGTGCTTGCACCATATCGATAATTGGTGCCATATCATCAAGTTTTATTTGCCATCCTTTTGATTCGTCGCGTATATTTCGATTTCCGGCAATTGCCGCGGTGCAGCGTGCCGCGCACGACCGTGCTTCGTGACACTTCAAGTTGAAAAAAAACCGTCGCAAGCGAAAAGAAAATGGTTCAACGGCCGAGTCGAATCGGCCCCTCACAGTAGAGACGGTGTCCCCATGAACGATCATCAGCAACCGGCAGCCGGTTCGCTTCCCGCCGCGCAGGGCATGTACGACCCTGCGAACGAACACGACGCCTGCGGCGTCGGCTTCGTCGCCCATATCAAAGGGAAAAAGAGCCACGAGATCATTCAGCAGGGTCTCAAGATTCTCGAGAATCTCGATCACCGCGGCGCGGTCGGCGCCGATCCGCTGATGGGCGACGGCGCCGGCATCCTGATTCAGGTGCCGGACGGCTTCTATCGCGAGGAAATGGCCAAGCAGGGCGTGACGCTGCCGCCGGCTGGCGAATACGGCGTCGGCATGATCTTCCTGCCGAAGGAGCATGCGTCGCGTCTCGCGTGCGAACAGGAGCTCGAGCGCACGGTGAAGGCCGAAGGTCAGGTCGTGCTCGGCTGGCGCGACGTTCCCGTCGACGGCAACATGCCCATCTCGCCGACCGTGAAGGCGAGCGAGCCGCTGATCCGCATGATTTTCATCGGCCGCGGCAAGGACATCGTCGTGACGGACGCGCTGGAGCGCAAGCTGTACATCATCCGCAAGACGGCGAGCCATCGCATCCAGGCGCTCAAGCTGAAGCACGGCAAGGAATACTTCGTGCCGTCGATGTCGTCGCGCACGGTCGTCTACAAGGGCCTGCTGCTGGCGGGTCAGGTCGGCGTGTACTACCGCGACCTGCAGGACGAGCGCGTCGTCTCGGCGCTCGCGCTCGTGCACCAGCGCTTCTCGACCAACACGTTCCCGGCGTGGGAACTCGCGCACCCGTACCGCATGATCGCGCACAACGGTGAAATCAACACCGTGAAGGGCAACGTCAACTGGCTGAACGCGCGCACGGGCGCAATCGCGTCCTACGTGCTCGGCGACGATCTGCCGAAGCTCTGGCCGCTGATCTATCCGGGCCAGTCGGATACGGCATCGTTCGACAACTGTCTCGAACTGCTCGTGATGGCCGGCTACCCGCTCGTCCACGCGATGATGATGATGATCCCCGAAGCGTGGGAACAGCACACGCTGATGGACGACAACCGCCGCGCGTTCTACGAATACCACGCCGCGATGATGGAGCCGTGGGACGG
>Ga0160459_100475_pt1 | contig 15755 bp, 18 predicted proteins | sample HID1973K_E6MG_FD_108208 | JGI IMG/M metagenome (GOLD analysis project Ga0160459, IMG submission 108208) | Enriched mosquito-associated microbial communities from UW Madison campus, WI, USA - HID1973K_E6 MG | ecosystem: Host-associated > Arthropoda: Insects > Digestive system > Unclassified ... | reverse complement strand
TCTTCTCCGCGCAAATCGTTGCGAGCAGACCTTCCGGCAAAGCCTCACACTTACGTGAGCAGTCCACGCGGACAGCCTTGATCAATTCAAAACACAGAGAGATGCAATGGACAAGCGAGCACTAATCATCGGCGGCACCGGCATCGTCGGACGCAATCTTGCCGGGCACCTTCAGTCGCGCGGTGACTGGGCGATTGCCGGGCTGTCACGCGGCCGCACGGCCCCGCCTTCCGGCGTGGAATCGATCACCGCCGACCTCACATTGACGACATCGGTCGCGGAGGCTCTGGCGGGGCGGCAGTTCAGCCATGTCTTCTTCACAGCGTGGTCGCGCCAGGCGACCGAAGCCGAAAACATCCGCGTCAACGGCGCAATGGTCGCGAATGTGCTCGCGGCGCTGGGCCCCACTGGCGCTCTGTCGCACGCAGCCCTCGTAACCGGCCTAAAGCACTATCTTGGTCCCTTTGAAGCCTATGCCCAAGGCAGCGTTCCGACGACCCCATTTCGCGAGGAACAGGGCCGGCAACCGGTCGACAATTTTTACTACGAGCAGGAAGATCGGCTTTTCGATGCAGCACGCCAGTACGGGTTCGGCTGGAGCGTACACCGTCCGCACACCATCATCGGCTATGCAGTGGGCAACGCGATGAACATGGGCGCCACGCTGGCAGTCTATGCGACGCTGTGCAAGGAGACAGGCGAACCCTTCCTGTTTCCGGGCTCGGATGCGCAATGGAACGGCCTGACCGACATGACCGACGCCCGTCTGCTCGCGCGGCACCTCGAATGGGCTGCCACGTCTGCCTCGGCCCGTAATGAGGCGTTCAATGTCGTCAACGGGGACGTTTTCCGGTGGAAATGGATGTGGGCGCGCATCGCAGAGTATTTCGGCATCGAGGCGGTACCCTTCGACGGACACATTCGGCCGCTCGAAAGCCGCATGCATCACGTTCGCAAGACCTGGGCGGACCTTGCGGCACGCTGTGCGCTCGCCGAGCACGATGTCGACAACCTCGTCTCGTGGTGGCATACGGACGCCGACCTCGGCCGCCCGATGGAAGTGCTGACGGACATGTCGAAGAGCCGTAAGCTCGGATTTCTCGATTACCAGAGCACGCCCGATGCGTTCTTCGATCTGTTCGACCGGCTGAAGCGCGAGCACATCATCCCTTCGTGAACCGGCCTCGCCATGGATGGTGCACGCCCGCGGACATCTTCATGCTCCTCTGAAAGCGCTGTGGGTGCGCTCTGGCCGCGTCCCTCAAGCCTCGGAGGCAAAAGCGGCTCCAGCGCATTAGTTTCGTCGAGCTGAAACGCCGCATCGAATTTAAGCGCGAGCGATGCCACAAGGGACTCGTCACGACCGCGAGCCTGATGCGACTTTGGTTTGCTGCTTCCCTCAACAGCGTGGCGACGTCGAGCGGATCGAACTGCGGACCGCATCCATTCCGAGACCCACTCGCTACCATGGCAACACGTCGATGTCTGGCGCGACCCTTGCCGATCTTAGCCAAAGGACTGATCCACTTTCAGCGCGTCCGGCAGCCATGTTCCGGAGATCGCATGCCACCAGAGCAACATCCACCTCGGGAAGCGTTCGCCCTCCGACCACATCACGAGAACTTTTGTGATTCGCGGAGGCTCCTCGTTCCGTGAAACGTCATGAACCACTCGCGACGCTTGCCGAAAGCGTCGGCGGTGAACAAAACGCTTGTGTTCAACTGCGTCGAACAGCTCGACATAAAGCCCCGCAGAGGTGATGCGTAGGACCCGCAGGGGTTGCAATGAAGCGACGCTCCAAACATGCATGGCGACGTCGATTAGCCGGCGCATGAGGTCATGCGCAGGCGCTTTGCTAAGGAAGTGCCGCATGTCGCGATGCTCAAGAATGGCGCGATACATCGCTTAGCTATTGGCACTCGGCGGAATGCTTTCTCATGGATCTTGATCCTGTGGCTAGGCCGCACGAGCCCCGACGCAGCCGGACGGCGCGTACGTCGCCGCTACCGCCCGATATCCCTCGGTATTCTGAGCCAGCATATTGATCGACGCGGCTTTCTAAATCGTATGTGGGAGGTCGAGCGCAGCGTGGGGCCCGTGCTGCGGCTCTGTCCAGTGGCCAGGAGAAACTCACCGACTGACCCGTCGATCGTGGCTTCCAGCGCAACGCGGTCGTTCACCTTGTGCCGGAGGCTTCCTGATGATTCGCCGCGCAAGGAACGTGACAGTTTCGCTTTGATTGAAGAGCTCGGGTAAGGCAGCCGCCTTCTGTCTCTCCCTTTTTTTGGACGACCCGCCCATCTGCCGACGGGCAGTGCCCGTGCCAGCTTTAAGCGGGCTCATGGCCGCGCGTTGCCTGTGGCTATGGCGAACTCGCCCTCAGCGCGATTTTTCGCACTCTCACCCAATTTTACCGACGTCTGGCCCCGAACAGCCATTTATGTCGTTCCACTGCATAGGTCACCTTCCGCAAAACATATGACTAATTCCACTTCCGCGAGAAGATCGATCACGACGATCGACGGTCCGTTTCTTGCTAAAACCGCTCACAGCATTGAGACACCTTTTTCGATGAGCGCGCATATGCCAGAGAACATGCATCACGCCCCACATGGCCGCATCGCATCAGGCATCCTCGGACTCGACGATATCCTGGGAGGCGGCCTAACGCCACACAGGATGTACTTGGTCGAGGGTGCACCGGGCGCGGGTAAAACGACTCTCGCTCTTCAGTTCCTACTTAAGGGCGTTGAGACCGACGAATCCGGACTGTACGTCACCTTGTCAGAGACGAAGGCGGAACTGATCGCGGTAGCGGAGAGTCATGGCTGGGACACTGGAAGATTCACCATCTCGGAGTTGCTCTCAGATGAAGGGTTAGACCCAAGCTTTGAGCAAAGTGTGCTGCATCCTGCCGAGGTCGAACTAGGGGAAACTGTTCGCGACGTAATCGACAAGGTTGATGAGATGAAGCCAGCCCGGCTCGTCTTCGACAGCCTCTCAGAACTGCGAATGTTGTCGCAGAATCCACTGCGCTATCGCCGCCAAATCCTTGCGTTGAAGCGTTATTTTGCTACTCGTGCCTGCACCGTATTGCTACTCGACGATAACACATCCGAGCCAGGCGACTTGCAGTTGCACAGCATTGCGCATGGCGTAATCTGCCTGGACAACGTGGCGCATGATTACGGTGGAGAACGCAGGCGTCTAAGAGTTGCGAAAATGCGAGGCATTAGGTTCCGGGAAGGTTTTCACGACATGACGCTCAAGACGGGCGGAATCGAGGTCTATCCACGCCTGATTGCCGCGGAGCATCACACAGATTATTCGTCCAGCGCGCTGAGCACGGGCACCAGTGGATTGGATGCGCTTCTCGGTGGTGGATTGGTGCCGGGTACCAACACCCTAATAGTCGGTCCTTCAGGGGTCGGTAAAACAACTACGGTCGCTTCCTGTCTTCTCGCCGCGCTAAATCGCGGCGAGCCTTGCACTTACTATCTCTTCGATGAGACGCGTACAACGCTCGTGCGTCGTTCAACAAACCTTGGCATTGACTTACGACCATATCTTGAGAGCGGACTACTGACGCTTCGTCAGATCGATCCTGCCGAAATTGCACCCGGTGAGTTCACGAGTGATGTGCGCAACAGCGTAGAACAAGGCGGTGCTCGATTTGTCGCCATCGACAGCCTCAATGCGTACCTTCAGGCGATGCCCGGTGAGCGTTATCTCCTTCTACAGATGCATGAACTGCTGACTTACCTTAACCAGCGCGGCGTGATTACGCTGCTTGTGCTAGGGCAACATGGCATCATTGGAGAAGTTCAGAGCGATATCGACATTAGCTATCTAAGCGATGTGGTTTTACTCTTTCGATATTTCGAGCGGCAGGGGGAAGTGCTCACAGCGATTACTGCAGTCAAAAGTCGTGCGAATGGACACGAACGCTCGATTCGGCAGTTCCTTCTCGAGAGTAAAGGATTGATTGTCGGTGACGCGTTGCGCGACTTTGAGGGCATCCTGAGCGGCCTACCCTCATATACAGGCGATTCGCCCATGCTTCCCTCGACCGGCGGCGAGGCAATTGTAACTCCGAGTCGCTAAAACATGGAGTATCGCGTTCTTATCCTGGCCCCCTTCGGTCGCGACGCTCGTGTGATCACCGACGTCCTCGCGTCAGAAGACCGAGTCTGCTTCGCTTGCTCCGACCCACACGAACTTGTCGCGGAACTTGACGGCGGCGCGGGTGTAGCCATGATCACCGAAGAGTCTCTTCGGCATGACCACGGCGCGACGATCGCACAATGGTTGCAAAAGCAGCCGCCCTGGTCAGACCTTCCGGTGGTCCTGCTCTCAGGGAAACTTTCAGGCGGGCGTTCGGCGGCGAGCATTGATCTGCTTGAGCGCCTCGGTAACGTCTTGGTGCTCGAACGGCCATTGAACTCGGAGACCTTGCGTCGTGCGGTCGCCTCCGCGTTGCGCGCCCGCACTCGACAATACGACGCACGTCGCCATCTTGCAGAATCGCAACAGCACTTAATCGAGCGAGCCAAAGCTCAGGAAGCACTGGAACAACTCAACGCAACACTTGAGGGCCGTATCGAGGAGCGCACTCAGGAACTCGCGTCGGCAAACAACCGCCTCATGAAAGAAATCCATGAGCGCGCTAAAGTGCAGGCGGTTCTTGTGCAATCTCAGAAAATGGAAGCGCTTGGGCAACTGACCGGCGGCATCGCGCATGACTTTAACAACCTCCTCAACATCATCATGGCAAACGCCGAACTGCTCTTGCGCATCAGCAATGACGAGCGGGTCCGCAAGATGGCCGCGACGACGAAACGAGCCACCGAACGAGGAGCAAAGCTGACTGCGCAACTACTGACGTTTTCCCGCACGAGCAATCTTGATCTCAAGGCGATAAACGTTTCGTCGTTGCTGGACGGAATGAGGGACATCATCTCGATTTCGCTTGGATCGACGATTCACTTCTCGACCACTTCAAGCTGCAAACAACTCTGGACACGCGCGGATGCTAACCAACTCGAACTTGCGGTTTTGAATCTGGCAATCAACGCACGCGATGCGATGCCCAACGGTGGGCGTCTCTCGATTCATGCCGACGAACGTTCGTCGGACGGTCAGGCGCTTCCTGCGGGCCGCTACGTCGTAGTCAGCGTTAGGGATTCCGGGACCGGTATCGAGCCGAGCTTGCTCTCACGCGTCTTCGATCCGTTCTTCACGACCAAGCCCGTCGGAAAAGGAACAGGCCTTGGACTCAGCCAGGTATATGGCATTGCTCGACAGGCCGGCGGAGAAGCGCGCATCGAGAGCGAACCGGGCAAAGGAACTACTGTGCAGATCTGGCTGCCGTTCGGCGCGAGCGAAAGCGCAGAGTCAACCGTTGAGGACGTGTCGTCTGACAGGCCGCCCGACGCTCGCCACATTCTTGTCATCGAGGACGATGAAGATGTTAGAGAGATGCTCGTCGAATGTTTGGAGGTGCTGGGCTATAAGGTAACGCACGCGCAGGACGGCGCAAGCGGCTTGTCACGCTTGAATACCGATAAGCCAGACCTGCTCATTGTCGACTATGCAATGCCTGGCATGAACGGAGTACAAGTCCTCGCACGTGTGCGAGATCTTCGCCCCGACCTTCCAGTGATTTTGGCCACCGGATACGCAGACGTCGATATCGCCAAGATCACAGCAACAAACTTCTCCGCACTGCGCAAGCCCTTCCAACTCGAAGACCTTGCTCGCACCGTCCGCTCCGCGCTAAAAAACCCGTTGAGTCAGCCTGGGCATTCTTGACGTGTACTATCAAGAAGCCGGCCTGGCGGGCCGATGGTGATTTGGCGTACTGTATCTACTTGAGAGAACCCACCGGATGGACGAAACCATAGAGAAGGTGGATGCCCTTCACGTCACGGCTTGTTGATCCGAACAAAAGAACAACCTAGCACACTGAATGACTGATCACGGCGAGCTGTCTGACCTGAGAATCTGAATCGAGTACGCCGTTTCGCAACATGGTGAAAACCGTGTCTTCGTGCTTCAATCCAAGCCTCAACAGTTCTCGCTCAAGGCCGGAGTGTTCGCCAAGGTCGATTCGCACCAGCGCTCCGACGCTTCGATGGAGTAAGTAATTGACCAGCAATAATCCATCTGCTGTCTCGTCGGGCGCTGACGTGATCACTGGGCCGATGGTAAAACCCCGCCCGAAGCGACGGATTAACGAGAAGCCGCATAGAGCACCGTCCCGCTCTAGGCCGATACCTGCCGCCGTCCTTAGGACCGCGGGCATTATCTTGGTCCGATCTAAACCGGTCGCCCGTGTCGCCAGTTCACTCAAGAGTGGGACATCAGCTGCACAAAGCGGACGCAGCCTTTTCCCACGATCAGGAAACATCTCACGCATATGGGAAACCGCGCCTTGAAATTGCCTAACGCAACCCGTCGGCTTGAAACCTTGATGTTGGTATGCGTCTAACCGCTGAACTGGGGAGTTCAACACTACAACGCGTTCCCGCAGTGCGCATGTAACGTGCTCCATGAGTTGGCCCTCGACTTCAGCCGCATTCCAATCCGAGGAGGACATGACCAGTCCGACCGATGCAGCATGATCACCAAATGGCCAATAGACGGCGGCGCCGACGATGCAAGAATCGGCTTCCGCGACAATGATCTCCCCAGTTGCGGCTGCAAAACGCCAATCCTCCAAGCGGTGCGGCCAGCGGAGCTTCGCGGAAAGATTATGTAGTTCGAGCAGGTCGTCGCTTCGAGATGATCTGCAGAGAAGTGAATGTAGCATGGAGTTTTTGCAACTAAAGATGCGCATGCTGAAATGAGAGCACGATGGCCGTCGCATTGGCTAGGACGATCTTACTGCTGCGAAAGGAAAGGGGGGTTCAGCAATATCTCTTAGCTCATAGTACGTGGCGGTTGAGCTGCCTCTTCATTTGCATTCGACGATACGGGCGATCTTGCGCTTACGGCCTTCAGGACATCGAGTGAGTCGAAATGTCACGGATAATTACTGCCTGATCGTCTGCGGAACATGGGCGATCTTTTGCAGCACAGGGTGCTCGACGCTTACAATCGTTGACATGGCCGTGTTGACGGAAACGGCAGCTTCCCACAAGACGTCACTTCAACCACTTCTACACGTCCGTCATCGTAACGCCGGCCAAATGTCCGTCATGTCGTGGTCATTGCTCCAATCGCGTTTCTGGGCAATACCTTACTAAATATTTACACTACGCCTGATTGATGGACGGATAGAACGGTGAGAACGCGCACCATATCAAGTGACCAAGGTTCACTTTGGCCTACCGCTATCGCTCTACGTCAACCAGAAATGAAAAACGCCCGCTCGAGGCGGGCGCTGCGTTGGCACCACCGACAGGGCATGGTGGCGCTGTAACGCAGTCAGGTCAAGGCTTGGTCGTTTCGTCCGTTGCATCTTTCAGATCCTCTTTGGCGTCACCGAGGTCCTTTCGCACTTCTCCTGCGACCTGCTGTGCGTCTCCCTTCGCTTCTTGCGCGGGGTCGTTCGTCACTTTGCCGACGCCCTCGTTGATCTTGCCTTTGACCTTCTCCCCGACACCCTTCACTTGGTCTTCATTCATGGTCGCTCTCCGGTTTTGCCTGCGACATGCAGGCATGACGATGGAGTCGCAAGTACGATGCCGGGTCACGGCGCCGGGTATCATCCGTCGCCGAGATTTCGGCGCGACCGCATTTCACCAATAAAAATCACGCTCATGAAAGGAGTACAGGTACCTCGGTGCGACACCGCGTCGCTACGCCAACTTGAAGTTGCCGTTGCTCGCGAGACCATCGCATTACGAAGCCAACAGGCCGATGCGGGGCAAGCGCGAAAAATCCGTCGTGGATCGTGCCGATGGCGGCACATCGAAACCGCATGTACAAACCCAGTCGCGGCCGCCGGATATTAGGATCTACAAGCGCCCGCCAGGTCGATTCGCCATGCGCGCCGCTTTTTGCGCAATCATGGGTGCGTGAAGCAGATTAATCTGTTCCCAGCGTTTGCCTCAGGGCACGCGGGCTTCGGCTTGTACGACAAGCCGATGGTGTGGATTCCCCTAGATGAAGCCGCTGCCGACCAGATGAGTGGCTATTTCGACCCGGAGGGCAGCCCCTTCTTTTCAAGTGTCAGGGTTTGGTCGGCGCGTCCCCAGCCGCCATCAGCAACTTCCTCGACGAGAACCATCGAATACGGACGGACGCCTTCGCCGGCGTATTCGACGAACATCGCTGTGGTGCGATGGATGATCTCTTCTTTTCGGGCGTGGTCCAAGATTCCTTCAGGGAACTTGTAGTTTGCGAATGGCATTGCGCTTCTCCTTCGGTTGCCTCAGTCACGAGGTATGAGTACATTGAATGAACTTGACGTGCCTACTGCAATCAGATGAGGCCGCCATTGACGCGCACCCCCTGCGCATTTATCCAACCACCATCCGAGCAGCCGAGGAAAGAGGCCGCGTTAATAACTTCTTCTGGCGTGCTGAGGCGCTCAAGCGGCGCGAACCTGCGACGTCGAAGAACAACTCTGCTCCGAACGGCGCGGATGAGATCGCGTTGACCGTAGTACCCCGGCCAAGAAGTTCGTTCGCAAGAACGCCTTTTGTCTTGCGGACGGGACAAGGATGCTGACGTCGTCCTAACGGCTAATATCGCCCTCCGCTTCCATGACCAGGCACGGACAACGGATTTGGTCCACGGTGCCGGCCAGCGAGTATTGCCTGCTGCGATCGATATGCCCGACGACTCCTGACACGCGGAACAACCACGCACCTTGCGTCACAACCCAGCTAAGCGCAGTGTTCGCGACCATTTTCTCCGAGACGATCTGCTCGCATTGCGTGAAATTTCCGGCCTCGTAGGCCGCAATCGCCTCCTTCAGCACGAGGGCCCGCAGGCTCTCGTGGAAGTCGTAGACGCCGTCGAAAAACACGGCGCCGCGAAAGCGATGCTCCAACGCTGCGGCGCGCGCGGCGAAGTAGCCACCCAAGCTCATGCCGATGAGCGCCGGTTGTCGCCGTCGACGTCCGGCCGCGTCAGTGCATAGTCGACGGCGGGGCTCACGACCTTTTCCCAGTCTGGGCGAACGGGAAGGTTCTGCTCGCGCATCGGCGCGCCTTGGCCTGGTCCATCGAAAGTCAGACAGTTACAGCCGCGCAAGATGGCAGGCGCACCGCCATAGTAGAAAAGCTCCTCGACGCTGGAATCGAAGCCGCCGTGGAAGATGATTGTCGGGGCGTGGCGTGTCCGACGGATCTGGCTTATAGAAGAAGCCCGGAAGCGTCGCTCCCTCGTAGGGAATCGATACGGGTTTCCAAGTCGGATAACGCTGCTCCCATGGCATAGGCCTTTTGCGATGCTCGCGAAGCTGACAGGATGCGCGCGTCTACCGGATCGCCGTGAAGATAGAACTCCGCCATGCGAAAGTAGGTCGAGGCGCGCAGGAACCCACCGCGGGCGCTCACCCGGTACCCGGCAGCCAGGTCGGCTTCGGAGCGCGCGAGTACTCGCTTTGCGCGCCGATCCCAGCCCGCGAACCAGCTCTCGAAATCGCCCTCTGCGATCTGACCCGCGGTCGCAATCATTTCACGAGATCGGCGCCACCATAGTACATAACGCCTAGATTCCGCACGAATTCGAAGGTAAAGTGATCGTCCCTGAATGCGCCCTTCATGGTTCATCCCTTCCAATTGTGGGCTATAACCCGCGGAGCCCAGCGCTCGAGCGGATGCGAAGCCAGTTTCGCGAGCGGGACCCATACATCACCGCATAAAGGTGCGAGCGCTCGTCTTCGGCGATGAGACGTCGGTGCTTGCCGCGATACCAGGGAGAGATACATAGGCGACGTCCATAAGGCCCTTGATCCTCAGTCGCTACTCTAACTACAGCTTCTCTCTTCTGGATGAGGAAACGATGCATTTCAGGTATGCGAAAATGCATAGCTTGATGAACCCAGCAACAGAGACGCCATCGAATTCGATGGGCCCGTTCGTGGAGTCGCGATGGCCAAACATGATCTTGACGGCGGGCGTTCGCTTCAGTGGTCGTGAGAATCTTGTGCATCACTCCCACCTGCCCGCGTCGTCCCCAGTGGTAGCTTCACTCCCGACAGCGACCGCTGCTCTCGCCGCTAACCTGTTCAATCGCGCTGACCGTCCGCAGTTTCATGTGCGCCCCAGCGCTGTGCTCCTTGGCCTTCGCCCGATCACGGGCCCGTATGCTTTCTTTGCCTTCGCAGTGGTCGGGAGAGACTCGATCAAACCAAACGGTGTATGCTCCTGGCCGGTTCCTCACGAGCGCCTGAGCATTTTTATGAGCACGTTGCCGTCCGTCAGATCGTTTCTAGAGAACGGCTTGAAAGCGCGTGCATAATCCGAAGTCGTAAACAGTATCGTTCGACTCTGAGAACCGTCGCGCGCATCTGCACGCCCCCATCTGGAACCGTAAATGCAAGCCATACTGCGGCAGACGATGCCCGCTCATCAACGCTTCGAAATTGGCGATGCGAGCCAAGTTCCGTCCGTGCGATGGGGCATTTGTATGATTGCGGCGCGGCTCGGTTTCGACGAGGCGCTATTGAACCATGTAGCTACCGTCGTTGACGAGTGCTGCAAGAATGTGCTCCGCCACGCTACAAGCGGCGAACTGCTTGTGTGTCCGTTGACGAACAGTGCCGACGCTCACCTAGGCGGTGCCGTGCGGTTCGGAATCGAACTGCTGTCTATCGACACGGGCGGGGGCGCCGCGGATGTCGATGCCCGCATCGCCCACGAACTTTTCACGGCCATACCCTCTGACAACGGCCTAGAACAAGCAAGGAAGCTGGTAGACGAGTTTGACATTTGGAGCCAGCCGGGCCTCGGCACCGCCCTGCGCATTGTGATGTGGAGCGATGCGCCGTCTGGACTTTGGGCCGCTCGAGCGCAGGCTTTACCCGCCGGGACGGTCGAATTTGGCGCCATCAACCTGGCGCTGAGAAATCAAGAGGTCAGCGGCGACACATGGACATACACGGATGGGCCCCATGGCTTCACGGTGATGATTGCCGACGGACTGGGCCACGGGCCGCTCGCGAACACGGCTGCCGTCGCCGCGACAAGGTCGCTGTCGGAGCACGGCGACGCACCGCTGGTGGACATCGTTGGCGTTGCCCACCAGGCCCTGCGCCCCACGGTGGGTGCAGCACTTGGCCTCGCCCGTTTACCACCGCACAAGGATTCGTCACGCTCAGGCGATCCAGGCACAGACACTAGTGGCAGGATCACATCGCCGCTTGACGACGTGGCGCGTTTCTGTGGTATCGGCAACGTTGCCGCAAGCGTGTGGATGCCGTCCGGCCATCGTCACCTCGCCTCGCATCCGGGCATCGTAGGACACACGATCCATAAGACGCAAGAGTTCAACGCGCCATGGGGGCCCGATGCGTTGCTTGTCTTGCACTCTGACGGACTGGCTACACGATGGGACCTCGCCCGTTACCCCGGCTTGTCAATTCGCCATCCGAGCGTAATCGCCGCCGTCCTGTACCGTGATCATTCGCGCGCCCACGACGACATCACGGTATTCGTGGCCCGGCAACATTAAGACAAAGCATGACATGCGGTAATACGACCAAGGGCGTCGTGGGCTTCTGGGTGCGGCGCCATGAGATACGCGGCCCGCACTCTCGCATCCGGTTAATACACGACGGTCGCCCGCAACAGCCAACGCAGAGTTTCGGTTCCTTATCTGCTTTCTGCCGGTCGAACGAAGGACAATAGGCGGACGGTCTCACGGTCTTCCGTATTCCCTATCGGCCTCCGTTGCTCGCCGCCTGGCGAGAAACAAGAGTTAGTAAGTGAGCCGCCACCATGCCGAACATCTTTCACGCGTCTTTGTGCGCCAATCGGTCGCAAGGCCGGCGTTCGATCTCCGAAAGTCTAAATATTTCGCTTAGTGGAATAAAGCGCCTCTCGATCGCCAACGAGACTCGCGCGACAAGGGCCCGTCGACGTCCGCGGCCATGGACCTTGTCGACGGTAGAAACTTCGAATGATCTTTCTCTCACATAGCAAGTTTGCGAACCGGGAATGAGGAGGTGACTTACGGAGGCCGCCTTTGAGACGCCGCTCCCGGTAGCGCCTCACGTCGTGATTCTCGATAGCGAGATGCCCAGTGTTTGACGGCTTCACGTTGGCTTCGGCCATGCGAGGCCCTCGCCGCTTCGCAACCCCTCGATCATCGCCTATACCTCTTTCGCCGGAGCGGATAGGGAGGAACGCGGCAACCAGGCGCAGATTGACGCGGTTTGCCGCACGGCATCTCGATCCATCCGCTGTTCGATCTCATCGAGCATGTCGCCCCGAACTGACCAGCGACCACAGGCTGGAAGGATCCGCCGCGAGGCCCTCAGGCGCAGTGATGCTTCGGGTATCCTGCCCTCTTAGCACCATTTGCCGGACCTGGCAGTCTCGATGCGCTCGTTCGAGCGTTGGCACAACGGGTGACTCACACGACCGTAAATACGGCGCTTTTGCTACGTCGGTACAGCGTTTGGCGATCCGACCACGTAGTCGGCATCACCGGGCAGCCGTTGGCCGGTCAATTTGCTCCTGCTCAGCAGGACCAATCCAATGGACCTTCCGTTGGTTCACGCACTCAAGAAGTCGGTAAAAATTTCGTCTCGAATAGGGATACGACACCGCCTTCCTTTCTAGACGTCATAACGAAACTTAACTTCAGTTAATTCCTATGATGCACCCGGCTCGTCTGCCTCTTCCTCGGCTTAGTCGCGCACCGCGCCTTGAGCATCCGCCGTCGCTCGGCCATACCTAGATTGAAGTGGTCTGGAGCGACGCGTGTCTGAGGATTGCCCGCACCACATCGGTCGGCATCTCATGCGTGACGGCTGCCCCGCTCTGCCCTTCCGAGCCCCGATGACTCTTCGATCATCGAGGCACCTTGATGCAATACCCGCTTACACCGGCTTGATGTTCGATGCCTGCTTGCCCTTCGGACCCATCTTCTCGTCGTAGGTAACCTTCTGCCCTTCTGCGAGCGACTTGAAGCCGTTCGACTGAATTTCCGAGAAGTGCGCGAACAGATCGTCGCCACCCGCGTCCGGCGTGATGAAACCAAAGCCCTTCGCATCGTTGAACCACTTGACCGTACCAGTTGCCATTGTGTTTGACCTTGAAAGTTGAAAGCGGCGCCGCCCACGCGAGCGCCGGACACTATCTTGATCGGCTGCCGGCAGTAACGCAAGCGAGCGAACGTCGCCGTCGACTTTCTTTGTAATGAAGGACTAAGGCCAAACGCTCGCGGTCCTCACCGATACATCGTAGGCCTTTGCGGACGTCTGGCAAGGCTCCCTTAGAGGTCGGGATACGGCGCGCGCCGACGATAACGCAGCGGCGTGCACTGGGACGACCGCCTCCGGCACCTGTCGACCTTCAGTTTCGACAACTTGCCGCCGTCTAACCCCCGGGCTACCTGTGGGCGTCCGCTGCACATACCTCTGCTGTCACTCCATAGCGCACCTGCCAGCATTCACGTTCAATTCTTTGCTGGCTACCCGTAGGCCGAATTGAGACGCATCCAGTCGCAATCTCGAGTGACAGGTTCCTACGGATTGGCAACTACCTGCTCGCAGTACCGTCGAGCGCCTTGTCTCTGGATAACGACAGCTCGAAGGCAGATCTGTTCCACGGTTCTATAACCGGCCGCCGTATCACCAATGTGTGGAGAGAGGCGACGCGACGGATCGGAATGTCCGCCGGCGCTCTGAAACGCAGACTTCATTAATCGGCGACGACGTTTGCGTAGCACCTTGACACCTATGTATGGCAGCGTGGCTGATACTCAGTTCAATTTAAGTGGTTCCACGAAGCGGCAAACTTACGAATGTGCGAAGGCCGCCGGAAAACTTCTTGCAAGATACAGATCGGCGTCACACGTCGGCGATCGAATCGAATGAAGAGAAGAGAAGAGAAGCGAAGCGCGCATCTACCCGAACGATCCACCAATGTTCTCGCCAAGCTGTGTTATCTCGGAGAACCTCGAAAGTCGCAACACCGAGAAGCGCAGATAAGCCATTCAGAATAGACGTAAAGGAGATCTCAATCATGAAGAAGCTCATATCTGTCATCGCATCCACTCTGCTTGCCACGACAGCATTCAACATTCAGCAGTCGCCGCAGATGCCACAGAGGCGCAAAAAGCTCAAATGAAGGCAAACAGCGAGAAAATGGAAGCTCAGGCTACAGCGAACAAGAAGAAGGCCGAAGCGCAGAGCGATGCGGTGAAGGCACAGGCGTCGGCGAACGAAGACAAAGCATCTGCGCAGGCCGATGCCGACAAGAAGGCCGCCACAGGCGCCAAGGCGACTACAGGAGCGGAAGCGTCCGGCGCCCGGAATGATGCGGCAAACGCGCAGACCAAGGCGAACAAGAAGATGCATGATGCGCAGAATAAAGCGGACAGAAAGAAGCGGGATGCCACCAACGATGCGAACGTAGCGCAAGCGAAGGCCGACGAGAATAAAGTCGAAGCTCAAAACGACGCAAACAAGAAGGCGGCCGAAGCGAAGGTCGATGCCGCGAAGAAACAATAAGCAATCCGGGGGCGAACCGTTCGGTTCGCCCGTCTAATTCGTGGAAGCGTTCGTAGCCGGAATTCATTCACGGCATATTCTCAACGACCTCTGGGACAAAAACGCGATCATCCACTGCCTGTCCGGTGGCACGTTGAAGGACGCGAACGGCGACGACGTCGGTGACATCCGAGACCTACTGCGGCGGCTCGACTATTTCAGGGACTCGGCATCACCACTATCTGGCTGATGCCCTCCCAACCGTCGACCCACCGCGACAGTCGCATGACATCATCGAATACTTCAACGTTGATTTGCGCTACGGCTCGCTCGGCGACTTCACGGAGTTCGGGCAAAAGTGCCATCAGCGCGGCCTGCGCGTGATGATCGGTCTTGTAGTGAATCACACGCGGACCAGCGCTTTTCCTCATCGGGTTAGCGGAGCGCGCTTCCCCAGTTCTGCACAATGCAAAAGTTTGGAATTTCGCCTTGTCTCTTCCGGTGAAGAGGAAGTTATGCGGTGTTCGCGCGGCGCCTCAATGCGCAAGCGACGCAGGTATTGTTTGCTCAGATTGCAAGCAATCCGCCTGCAGGATTGACTGCCGAGCGGCGCCCGACGTGGACCGCGAAGCCGAACCAAACCGTAGAACGCACACGGTGTCTTTCATGTGGAGTGGATGAACTTGGCCGCTGATCCCAGGGTTCATGAGATGTAGAAGCACCCGTGTTATTCGCTTTGCGCTCGCGATTTGAGCTGACCATTGTGAGACGCGGAGCTAATCCATAGGTCGGCCGAGAAATTAGGCCAAAGGCGAGTGTCAAGTTTTTGTTCCGCTCGCCTTGGTTAGAACAGGCAATGTCCTATTATCGACGATGGTTATCACCGGACCGCCGCCTCGTCTGAGATATGCCGCGCATATCTTATCGTAATCATGCATTAGAGACAGCAATTCGGAGTTGCGCGTTCGCATTCTTATGAAGAAGTAATGCTGCGTAACAAAGCGAGCTTCATACCCTGGATCAAACGTCTTGAAGCGCGTGATAGAGTCATCGACGGCTTCTTGCGCGGTTTTATTCCTTCTCGGGCGGCCTGCATTCGTCCGGCCTTACAACGCTCAACTATAAAGATATCGTCCTGGGT
>Ga0160459_100474_pt1 | contig 15785 bp, 13 predicted proteins | sample HID1973K_E6MG_FD_108208 | JGI IMG/M metagenome (GOLD analysis project Ga0160459, IMG submission 108208) | Enriched mosquito-associated microbial communities from UW Madison campus, WI, USA - HID1973K_E6 MG | ecosystem: Host-associated > Arthropoda: Insects > Digestive system > Unclassified ... | reverse complement strand
CAAGAACTCCTCGAGTCCGTGCGCGCCCTGCGCATTGGCCGGCCGCTCGTTGTTGCCATCGACGGCCCTTCCGGCTCCGGAAAATCCAGCGTCAGCAAGGAAGTGGCCCGGAGGCTGCGGATTGCCTACCTGGATACCGGGGCCATGTACCGTGCCCTCACCTGGCACTGCGTCACCACCGGCATAGACCTGGAGGACGCCGCAGCCGTGGAACAGGCCTCGCGGGACCTGGTGCTGGAAGTCAGCACCAGCCCCAACGAGGAATACGTCAGGGTGGACGGCAAGGACGTCACTGACGCCATCCGCGAGCCCGCCATTTCCTCAGCCGTCAGCGCCGTGGCCACCACCTTGGGTGCGCGGACCGAACTGATCCGCCGCCAGCGCGACCTGATCGAAAAGCACCACCGCCGCATGGTGGTGGAGGGCCGGGACATCACCACCGTCGTCGCCCCCGGTGCTGAGGTGCGCATGCTGCTGACCGCCAGCGAGGAAGCACGGCTGCGCCGGCGCGGACTCCAGCTCGGCGGGACGCAGAACGCCGAGGAACTGGCAGCCCAGGTCACACACCGCGACGCCAAGGACTCGGCGGTGGTGAACTTCACCCAGGCTGCGTCCGGCGTGGTGACGCTGGACTCTTCGGACCTGGACTTTGAGCAGACAGTGGATGCCGCACTGGTGATTGTCACCAAGGTCCTTAACCGTGACTGAGGGCACCACCGGGGCACCCGCGGGCTGGACTATGGCGTGGAGCCGGCCTGTCGGCTGGATTCTTGACCATCTCGTCTACCGCACCACCGTGACCGGCAGGGACAACGTCCCCACCGGCGGGCCGGTGATCTTTGCCGGCAACCACATCAGCTACCTGGACGGTCCGGTCATGTTCGGGGCAGCGCCGCGGCCCATGCACATCCTGGTGAAACAGGAGATGTTCAAGGGATTCCTCGGCCGGGTCCTTTCCGCCTCCGGGCAGTTGCCGGTGGACCGCCGCGGCGACCGCGCCGCGCTGCAACGGTGCAAGGACGTGCTCGACGCCGGGCGTTGCGTAGGGATCCTGCCCGAAGGTACCCGGGGGAGCGGGGACGCCGCAGGGATCAGCGGCGGCGTTGCCTGGCTTGCCCTCAATTCCGGGGCGCCCGTGGTGCCGGTCGCCATTCTTGGCACGCGTGTTGGCGGGGAACACCTCGACTCCGTGCCCCGGCCGGGCCGCCGGTTCCATGTGGCCTTCGGCCCCGCCCTGACCCTGACCCGCAGGGCAGGGGAAACAGGCCGTGCTTCAATGGACAGGGCGGCGCAGGAAATCCGCGCAGCGCTGGCCGGGCACGTCCGCGACGCCATTCAGCTCAGTGGGCAGCCGTTGCCGTTCGCTGATGCTCCCCAAGACTTAACAGCAGTAGCCGGGACGCCGGCAGATGACCACTAAGGACAGTGCAATGAGCGACACCACGCAGACATCCGGGCATTCCGGCTCGGCCGAGTACGAGTACACGCCTTCCGGCACCGACCAGGTGGCCGAGCGGCTTGCGGCGATCGGCGACGACGAAGCCGAGCTCCGCGCTGCCTCCCTCCGGGCAGGCCTGGAGGATTACGAGCTGGATGAGGAAGATGCCGCCCTGCTGAGCGGCGAGTACGGCGACGAGGACCTGGACGGTCCCGTCAAGCTGGATCCCGTGCTGGCCATCATCGGCCGGCCAAATGTGGGCAAGTCCACGCTGGTGAACCGTATCCTCGGCCGCCGGGAAGCGGTGGTGGAGGATACCCCCGGTGTCACCCGAGACCGCGTCATGTACTCGGCAAGCTGGAACGGCCGCAACTTCACCCTGGTGGACACCGGCGGGTGGGAGCATGACGCCCGTGGCATCCACGCCCGCGTTGCCGAGCAGGCCGAGATGGCCGTGGAACTCGCCGACGCCGTCCTCTTCGTGGTCGATTCCGCCGTCGGCGCCACCGCCACGGATGAAGGCGTCATGAAGATGCTCCGCCGCAGCAAGAAGCCGGTCATCATGGTGGCCAACAAGGTGGACGACTTCGCCCAGGAAGCCGACAGCGCCGCACTGTGGGGCCTTGGTTTCGGCGAGCCGTACCCGGTCTCCGCCCTGCACGGCCGCGGCGTGGCTGACCTCCTTGACCACGTCATGGATGTCCTGCCCGAGTTTTCCACTGTTGAAGGCGTGGAGCGTTCCGGCGGTCCCCGCCGCATCGCGCTGATTGGCCGCCCCAACGTTGGCAAGTCCTCGCTGTTGAACAAGCTTGCGGGAACCGAACGCGTGGTGGTGGACAACACCGCCGGCACTACGCGGGACCCCGTGGACGAGTTCATTGAACTTGGCGACCGCACCTGGCGCTTTGTGGACACTGCAGGTATCCGCCGCCGACAGCACATGGCGCAGGGCGCTGACTACTACGCCTCGCTGCGGACGCAGGCTGCCCTTGAGAAGGCGGAGGTCGCCGTCGTGCTCCTCGCAGTAGATGAGGTCCTCAGCGAGCAGGACGTCCGTATCCTTCAGCTCGCCATCGAGTCGGGCCGCGCCCTGGTGCTGGCCTTCAACAAGTGGGACCTGCTCGACGACGAACGCCGCCGCTACCTGGAACGCGAAATCGAACAGGACCTGGCCCACGTTGAGTGGGCCCCGCGCGTGAATATCTCGGCCAAGACCGGCTGGCACAAGGACCGGCTGGTCCCGGCCCTGGACCTTGCCCTGGAGAACTGGGACAGGCGTATCCCCACCGGCCGCCTGAACGCCTTCCTCGGTGAACTGGTGGCTGCGCACCCGCACCCCGTCAGGGGCGGCAAGCAGCCGCGCATCCTCTTTGGTACCCAGGCGTCCAGCCGGCCGCCGAAGTTCGTGCTCTTCACCACCGGGTTCCTCGATCCCGGGTACCGCCGGTTCATCACGCGCCGGCTCCGGGAGACCTTCGGCTTTGAGGGCACGCCCATCGAAGTCAGCATGCGCGTCCGCGAAAAGCGCGGCAAGAAGCGCTAGGGCCGGTGTTGACTCCGACACGTCCGGGCCTGATTCCCGGAAAGTGTCATTCGCACCCCTTTCGATCGTGTAAGCTCTTCTAGGTGGTTCGGCCGGACTGCTGATGGAAATCTTCGGAGGAATCCGGGATAACCTGCAGCGGAGAACGGCGGAACCAGCGGGCTGTAGCGCAGCTTGGTAGCGCACTTGACTGGGGGTCAAGGGGTCGCAGGTTCAAATCCTGTCAGCCCGACCACGAAGGGCCGCTTTCCGGAATATTCCGGAAAGCGGCCCTTTTGCTGTCAGCCGTCAGGCGGCGTCGGAGGCGTGGTCACCTCACGAGGATCACGATCACGAAAATGTGTCCGTACCGGTCCTCGAACCAAGCGCGGTGGTATTTGCCGTGGCAGTCTCCGCGATGGTCGTGCTCCACATAGACAACCCGGCCGTAGCCCCTGTCACGGTCATCCCGGTGGCGGTCGCTCCGGTCACGGTTGTCATTGCGGTCATCGTATTTGGTTGCGCCATAGCCCCTGTCGTGACTGTTGTTGTCGGCAAATGCAGCGCCGGCCGTCACAGACGATCCGAGGGTGAGTCCCGTGGCGAGGACAGCGGAGCCCAGCAGGCGGGTAACTTTGTTCATTGCAGTTTCCTTCGGCTATCGAAAAATCGATACCCCGCAGGAGCAGGCAGAATAGGCTGGCACGGGCCGTCACTTAATGGCCGTCCACATCGTTGTCGACTCGCCTGTCTGCGGTTGTCACTCAAGTCCGGCGGGTGCAAGAGAGCACACCGTGCTTGAGGGTGCGAGCGGCCATCAGGAAGTGAACCTTTGGTTCCCCCGGTTCAGAGGCTGAGGGGCGCTGTAGTGATGACTGAACACACGGAAAAGGCCCAGATGGGCACTTTGCTTGGGAAGTGAGCGCCTGTGTCTGGACCCTCATGTAGCCAGTTTCCGTCCGCCCTTGCTGTGCGCGCTTTGGGGGACGTGACATCAACGATACTTAGGTGTTACCGGGGTTGGAAGAGACGTGCTTCCATTACCTGCCATTCCCTGCAAATAGGGGGAAATGGGGAATTTGGGGCGCCACCCCTCAAACCGGTGCGGCCACCTTCCGCATAACCGCAGCCAGAAAACCACTGCCCGTCACGGGTGGCGGCCCCGCCGTCCGTTGGACGGAACGTCCCTGCTTCCCTTTTGGGCCGGCTATTTCAGGAACTTGGATGTGCGGCGGTCAGCAAGGATCTTGCCCTTGGTCTGGCAGGTGGGGCAGTACTGGAGCGCCGTGTCGGCGAACGACACCTCCCGCACGGTGTCCCCGCAAACCGGGCAAGGCAACCCCGTGCGGGCGTGGACGCGCATATGGCTGCGCTTGACGTCCTTCAAATCCTTCGGGGGCTTGCCCTGGGCTTCAGCCAGTGCTTCGCCCAGAATGCCGTGGATGGCCTCGTACAGTACCTGGACTGTTTCGCGGTCCAGCGATTTGGCGGTGGCAAACGGGGAAATGCGGGCCGCATGCAGGATTTCATCGCTGTAGGCGTTGCCGATGCCGGCGATGACGCTCTGGCTGCGCAGGAGGCCCTTGATCTGCTGGGAACTGGCCCCCAGGATCTCGGCCAGCATGCCGGCGTCGAACGCTTCCGTGAACGGATCCGGACCCAGCGCGGCGATGCCGGGCACGTCCTGCGGATCCCGCACCACGTACACCGCGAGGCTTTTCTTGGTGCCGGCCTCCGTGAGGTCGAATCCGCGCGGGCCGTCCGGTCCGGAGAAAGCACAGCGGACGGCAATCAGCCCTTTGCCCATTTTCAGCTGGCTCTCTGCGGGGGAGTCCGTGAAGCGGAGCCAGCCGGCGCGGGCCAGGTGGAACACCAGGGACATGCCATCGGTGTCGATGCTGATGAACTTGCCAAAGCGGCGGACTCCGGCCACGGTGCGGCCCTCAATCGCGTTGAAGGGAGGATCCGCCGTCTTGAGCACCGCGAAGGAGACCACCTGCAGTTTGGTCAGGACGGCGCCACGCAGCTGTCCGTCCAGGAAGGTGGCCAGGCCGGCCACCTCGGGAAGCTCCGGCATGGTTACCTGCCCTCTCCGTACAGTCCGGCACAACGAAGCGCGCTCATGCGTCCCATCTTCGCAGACACCCCCGTGAACGCCCCGGCAGATATGCCTATACTTTCAGCGGCGGCTCGTTTCCGCGCCTCCTGACCTTGGTGTCCAGCCCTACGAAAGGCCCCCAATGAGCAACATTCCCGAAGACCTGTCCTACACCGCCGAGCACGAGTGGGTCACTGCCCCCAACGCTGACGGCGTGGTCCGCGTGGGCATCACCGATTTTGCCCAGGACGCCCTTGGGGATGTTGTGTACGCGCAGATGCCCGAAGTGGGCACAAAGGTTACGGCCAACGAAGTGGTGGGCGAAGTCGAATCCACCAAGAGCGTCAGCGACATCTACGCGCCGGTTTCGGGCGAAATTGTGGCCCGCAACGAGTCGCTGGACTCCGATTCCGCCCTCATCAACACGGATCCGTACGGCGACGGCTGGCTGATCGAGGTCAAACTCGCCGAAGCAGACGCTGTTGACTCGTTGCTCAGTGCATCCGAGTACGAACAACAGGTAGGCTAAAGCTAACCGGTAAATCCGGTCCGGCCCGCCTCGAAGGCTCGGACGTCTCCGCACGTCAACGGCCGGATGCGGAGCCGGAACCGGACCTGCCGGGACGGTCCGGCGGGCAAACGTTGGCTGCAGCCCTGACGGGCGGCAGCGGGAAGAGGAGGAATCCATGGCTGGCCACACACAGAACCCTGCCGATGGGGAATACGGCACGGGTGCGGCTAAGGCGTCGGAGACCACCTCGATCCATCTCACCCCCATCCGGGATGAGCCCACCATCGCACCCAAACTCTCCCTTGAGGAGCGCAACTCCGTCGAGGCATTGCCGGCTGGTTCGGCGCTGCTCGTAGCGCACAGCGGGCCGAACGCCGGGGCCCGCTTCCTGCTCGATTCGGACGTCACGACGGCGGGCCGCCACCCTGACGCTGACATCTTCCTGGACGACGTCACAGTGTCCCGCCGCCACGTCGAGTTCCGGCGCACGGCACGCAGCTTTGAAGTGGTGGACCGGAACAGCCTGAACGGCACGTACGTCAACCACGACCGCGTGGACGCTGTGGAGCTCAAGTCGGGCAGCGAAGTCCAGATTGGCAAGTTCCGCCTTACCTTCTACCTGAGCCCTGCCACAGCTGCAGGCCGCGGCTGATCCGGGGACCGCTGCCTGTGGCAATGGCACAACCCGAACGCCGGGGACCCCAGGTCCTGAACATTGGCGAGGTACTCGCCCAGCTCAGTGCCGACTTCCCGGGCATGACAGCGTCGAAGATCCGGTTCCTTGAGGAAAAGGGACTCATTAATCCCCGGCGCACTCCGGCCGGTTACCGGCAGTACTCCGACGGCGACGTCGAACGCCTCCGGTTCGTCCTTGCCCTGCAACGGGACCAGTACCTCCCCCTGAAGGTCATCAAGGACTACCTTGATGCGATCGACAGGGGAGAGCGGCCCGAGAACCTGCCACCCGGCGTCGTGGTTTCACCGCGGATAGTTTCCGACGAACTCGCTGCCGAACTCCAGAACCATGGCCGCAAGCTCACCGAAGAGCAGCTGCGGACCGAATCCGGTGCCAGCGTCCCGCTTCTGAAGTCCCTCCTCGACTTCGGCCTCATCAGCCACACCAACGGCCGGTTCGACGAACACGCCCTCCAGGTTGCGCGCGCCTGCGTGCAGCTCGAGGGCCATGGCCTTGAGCCCCGCCACCTCCGTCCCTTCCAGGCGGCGGCAGAACGTGAGTTCGGCCTTGTGGAACGTGCGGTGGCACCATTGGCGTCCCGCAAGGACTCCGCATCCCAGGCGCGTGCAGCTGAGGCAGCCCGTGAAATCAGCGACCTTTGCCTCACCCTGCACCGTGCCTTGGTGCAGGACCACATCTCACGCATGGACATCTGATGATTGAAGTCGAGATTGTTGGCGTTCGGATCGAACTGCCATCCAACCAGCCCCTGGTGCTGCTCCGCGAGATGCATGGGGAGCGCCATGTCCCCATTTGGATCGGAACGCCGGAGGCCAGCGCCATCGCCCTGGCCCAGCAGGGCGTGGTTCCGCCGCGGCCCATGACGCACGACCTCCTGGTTGACGTCGTGGAGACGTTGGGCCACTCGGTGGTCAGCGTGAACATTGTTGCCGTGGAGGACAACATTTTCTACGGGCAGCTGCAGTTCGAGAACGGCACCACGGTCAGTTCGCGGGCTTCCGACGCCCTCGCAATTGCACTGCGCGCGAAGTGCCGCATCTGGTGCGCGGACTCGGTGATGGACGAAGCCGGAGTCCGCATCACCGAGCACGACGAGGGCGAGGACACGGAGCCGAACCCCACGGTGGACGAGGAGCGCGAGCTGCGCAGGTTCCGCGAATTCCTCGATGACGTGGAGCCTGAAGATTTCGACGGCTAGGTCACGTTAAGGTTAAAGTTGAGGCTGAAAGTTTCGACACGCCCCTTGAAAGCGCCAACATCTTTGACCTTGCGACCTGCCGGGCCTAACGTCGAAGTATCAAGTTCCCATTGCTTACGGCAGCCGCGCAAGTCACACTGGAAAGTGCGCCCCGCGAGAATTACATGCATGGTCTTCATGCCCACGCTGCTGCAGATGTTCCCGGGAGCGTACGACAAGGAGGATCCAGGTGAGTCCTAAAGGTGAAGCAGGCGGGCTGAAGCAGCCCACGGCCGGTGCCGCCGTGCCCGTAAGCGGTGCCCAGGGCCTCCTCTTTACCGAAGACCTCCCTGTCCTCGACGAGGACGCCGGCTACCGCGGTCCCACCGCGTGCAAGGCGGCCGGGATCACCTACCGGCAGCTCGATTACTGGGCCCGGACCGGCCTCGTGGAGCCGGCCGTACGCGGCGCGGCAGGGTCCGGCTCGCAGCGCCTCTACGGCTTCCGCGACATCCTTGTCCTCAAGGTGGTCAAGCGTCTCCTTGATACCGGGGTCTCGCTCCAGCAGATCCGCACCGCTGTAGAGCACCTGCGCGAACGCGGCGTGGAGGATCTCGCCCAGATCACCCTGATGAGCGACGGCGCCAGTGTTTATGAATGCACCTCGGCCGACGAAGTTATCGACCTCGTCCAGGGCGGCCAGGGCGTCTTCGGCATTGCAGTGGGCCGTGTATGGCGCGAGGTGGAGGGCAGCCTGGCATCACTGCCGAGCGAACACGCCGCCGAACAGACGTTCCCTGACGACGAGCTCAGCAAGCGGCGGGCTGCACGCAAGATCAGCTGAGCCGCAACCCTTAACGAACAGGGGCCGCACTCCTCCCCGAGGAGTGCGGCCCCTGTTCGTTAAGGGTTCGTCTCTAGCGTGCGCGGCTTCGGAGGCCGCTGCCCGCAGCCATCAGGTTGGCCAGCAGCTCATCGAACAGGGCGGCAGCGGACTTGGCGGAGTCGCCGGGCCAGTGGTGCACCGGATGCGCAGCACCCTGGATCTGCTGCCAGTTGGCCTGCTCCGGGATCCGCGGACTCAGCAGCAGCTCGCCAAACATCGACTCCATCTCGGCCAGCCGGTAGGTGTGCTCGGAGGAGCCGGTCCGCACCCGGTTGGCGACGATTCCGGCCGGTGACAGGTTGGGCGCGAACTCCTGCTTGAAGAGCTGAATGGCACGCATGGTGCGCTCCGTTCCGGCCACCGAGAAGAGCCCGGGTTCGGCCACGAGTGCCACCTTGTCGCTGGCGGACCACGCCATCCGGGTGAGGCCATTCAGCGACGGCGGGCAGTCGATCAGCACCAGCTGGTAGTTGCCTGCGCCGGCCAGGACCGCGGTGAGCCGGCGAAGGTCACGGCGGCCAAGGTCCGGACGGTCGTAAATCCCCGTATAGGCGGAGCCGACGGCGACATCCAGGACCGCGGGGCTGGAACCGTTTGAGTGGGCGCGGGAGCTCCAATTGCTCCGCACCACGTTCTCGGCGAGTCTGGCACGTCGGGGGCTCTTGAGCATCCGTCCGATATCAAGCTGCTCGCCGGGCTGCACGCCCAGGGCAGTGGTTGCGTCCGCGTGGGGATCGAGGTCCACCACAAGGGTCCGGATTCCCGCGGCCAGCGCCGCAGACGCCAATCCTGTGGTGACGGAAGTCTTGCCGACTCCACCCTTAAGGCTGCTGATGCTGACTACTTGCACTTGAGAGACCAAAACCTAACGCCGGATGCCGTGTTGGGGGTAGTGTTTGCTCCGGCGGAACCGAAGCCGGACGGTCCTGCCGCCCTACTCATCATATGTGGATGCCGCGCTGAATCCTGCTTTATGGGTGCCCGGCATGGCACTGGCGGTGCAAGCGGGGCTGATCAGGACGGCCCGGCCCAAACCGATCAGGACATGACGGGGAAATCTGTGATGGCTGACACAAAGATTTGTGTTTGTCCTTGTGGGTCCTAGACACTGTGACCACTCACCGATCCACCCGCAATGATGCAGGAGAAGTATGTTTTCCAAAGTTCTGGTGGCCAACCGCGGCGAAATCGCGATCAGGGCCTTCCGCGCCGGCTACGAGCTGGGCGCCAAGACCGTTGCCGTCTTTCCCAATGAGGACCGAAACTCGATCCACCGGCAGAAAGCGGACGAGGCGTACCTGATTGGCGAGGAAGGGCATCCCGTCCGGGCATACCTGGACGTCGCCGAGGTGGTGCGGGTTGCCAAAGAGGCCGGCGCCGACGCCATCTACCCCGGGTACGGCTTCCTCTCGGAAAACCCGGACCTTGCCCGCGCGGCCAAGGAAGCCGGCATCACGTTCGTGGGTCCGCCGGCCGAAGTCCTGGAACTCGCCGGAAACAAGGTGGCAGCACTGAAGGCGGCCCGCGCGGCCGGCGTACCGGTGCTGAAGTCCAGCGAGCCGTCCAAGGACCTGGATGAACTGCTTGCCGCCGCTGATGAGATTGGCTTCCCCATCTTCGCGAAGGCAGTGGCCGGCGGCGGAGGCCGTGGCATGCGGCGGGTGGACACCCGGGAAGACCTTCCCGAGGCCCTGAAATCAGCGATGCGCGAGGCGGACGCGGCCTTCGGCGACCCCACCATGTTCCTGGAACAGGCCGTCCTGCGCCCCCGGCACATCGAGGTGCAGATTCTCGCTGACGCCGAGGGCAACGTGATGCACCTCTTCGAACGGGACTGTTCCATCCAGCGGCGGCACCAGAAGGTCATCGAAATCGCGCCCGCCCCTAACCTGGACGAAAACATCCGCCAGGCCCTGTACCGTGATGCGGTCAAGTTTGCGCAGGCCCTGAACTACGTCAATGCGGGCACGGTTGAATTCCTGGTGGACACCGAAGGCGAGCGGGCAGGCCAGCACGTCTTCATCGAAATGAACCCGCGCATCCAGGTGGAGCACACGGTCACCGAGGAAGTCACGGACGTGGACCTGGTCCAGGCCCAGATGCGGATCGCCTCCGGCGAAACCCTCGCTGACCTTGGGCTCTCACAGGAGACCGTCCACCTCAAGGGTGCTGCCCTGCAGAGCCGCATCACCACCGAGGACCCGGCCAACGGCTTCCGGCCCGATGTTGGAAAGATCACCGGCTACCGCTCCGCAGGCGGCGCCGGCGTACGGCTCGACGGCGGAACCGTCTACTCCGGCGCCGAGATCAGCCCGCACTTCGACTCCTTGCTGGTGAAGCTCACCTGCCGGGGCCGGGACTATCCCGCCGCCGTGGCCCGCGCCCGCCGCGCCCTCGCAGAGTTCCGGATCCGCGGCGTGTCCACCAATATCCCCTTCCTGCAGGCCGTGCTGGACGACCCCGATTTCATCGCAGGCGACGTCGCCACCAACTTCATCGACCAGCGCCCGCAACTGCTCAAGGCGCGGGTGTCCGCAGACCGCGGCACCAAGCTGCTGACCTGGCTGGCCGATGTTACCGTCAACAAGCCGAACGGTGAACTGACCGTCCACTCGAACCCGGCCGACAAGCTTCCGTCCGTCAAGGGCCAGGAGGCAGCGCCGGGTTCCCGCCAGAAACTGCGTGAACTGGGACCGGAAGGTTTCGCCAAGGCCTTGCGGACGCAGACCGCCGTGGCCGTCACCGACACCACCTTCCGCGACGCCCACCAGTCGCTGCTCGCCACCCGGGTCCGCACCCGCGACCTTGTGGCTGCCGGACCGGCAGTCAGCGCCCTGACGCCGGAGCTGCTGTCCGTTGAAGCCTGGGGCGGGGCCACCTACGACGTCGCCCTCCGATTCCTCGGCGAAGACCCCTGGGACCGGCTCGCAGCACTGCGGGAAGCCCTGCCGAACATCTGCATCCAGATGCTGCTCCGCGGCCGCAACACCGTGGGCTACACCCCTTACCCTGAGGAAGTCACCGAGGCCTTCGTCAATGAGGCTGCGGCCACCGGCATCGACATCTTCCGGATCTTCGACGCCCTGAACGACGTCAGCCAGATGGCCCCCGCCATCCGGGCCGTCCGCGCCACCGGTACCGCTGTCGCGGAAGTGGCACTCTGCTACACCGGCGATCTGCTGGATCCGGCGGAAAAGCTGTACACGCTGGACTACTACCTGGCACTGGCTCAAAAAATCGTTGATGCCGGCGCCCACATCCTGGCGATCAAGGACATGGCCGGCCTGCTTCGCCCGGCTGCGGCCGCCAAACTTGTGGCCGCACTCCGCGAACGCTTCGACCTGCCCGTACACCTGCACACCCACGACACCGCGGGCGGGCAGCTGGCAACCCTGCTGGCTGCCGTGGACGCCGGTGTGGACGCCGTGGACGTGGCTTCAGCCTCCCTGGCCGGCACTACCAGCCAGGTGTCGGCCTCGGCCCTGGTGGCGGCGCTGGCCCACACGCCGCGTGACACCGGTCTGAGCCTTGACGCCGTCAGTTCCCTGGAACCGTACTGGGAGGCCGTCCGCAGGGTGTACGCACCGTTCGAGTCGGGCCTGCCCGGTCCCACCGGCCGGGTCTACAAGCACGAGATCCCCGGCGGCCAGCTTTCCAACCTCCGCCAGCAGGCCATGGCACTGGGCCTGGGGGAGCGGTTCGAAGCCATCGAGGACATGTACACGGCCGCTGACCGGATCCTCGGCCACTTGGTAAAGGTGACGCCCTCATCCAAGGTGGTGGGTGATCTCGCCCTGCACCTGGTGGGCCTCAACGCCGATCCCGCGGACTTCAACGAGAACCCGCAGAACTACGACATCCCCGACTCCGTCATCGGATTCCTTTCCGGCGAACTCGGGGACCCTCCCGGAGGGTGGCCGGAGCCCTTCCGCACCAAGGCCCTCCAGGGACGCAGCATCAAGGTCCGCGACGTCGAGCTCAGCGCCGAGGACAGTGCCGCGCTCAAGTCCGACTCCAAGACCCGCCAGCACACCCTGAACCGGCTGCTGTTCGCCGGCCCCACCAAGGACTACCTGAAGAGTGTCGAGACCTTCGGCAACATCTCTGTCCTGGACACGCGCGACTACCTGTACGGGCTGCAGCAGGGCACCGAGCACGAGATCACGCTGGAGCGCGGCGTCCGGCTGATTGCTTCACTCGAAGCAGTCTCGGAACCGGACGAGAAGGGCATGCGCACCGTGATGTGCACCCTCAACGGCCAGTCCCGGCCCGTGGTGGTGCGGGACCGGTCAGTGGTCAGCAACGTCAAGGCTGCCGAGAAGGCGGATCCGGCGCAGCAGGGCCACGTCGCCGCGCCGTTCGCCGGGGCCGTCACTGTCACCGTGAAGGCGGGAGACACGGTGAACGCCGGCGATACCGTGGCCACTATCGAGGCGATGAAGATGGAAGCTTCCATTACGACGCCGGTGGGCGGCAAGGTGTCCAGGCTGGCCATCTCCGCGGTGGAGCAGGTTCAGGGCGGAGACCTGCTCCTGGTTGTGGAGCAGTAGCCCGGTCCAGCACGTAAGGCAATGAAAAGGTCCTCCCGGCTGCAGCCGGGAGGACCTTTTCGTCATGAGTGCAGCAGTGCTTGGGTCAGGAGCGGGGTGCCGAGTACATCTCCTCGATAATGGTCTCGAAATCCTTCATCACCTGTGCCCGCTTTACCTTCATGGACGGCGTCAAATGTCCGGACGCCTCGGTGAAGTCGGCCGGAACGATCCGGAACGACTTGATGGCCTCGGCCTGGGACACAGACCCGTTGGCGGCGGTGATCAGGTCCTGCACCGCTGCCTTGACCACAGGGTTCTCTGCTGCCTCCTCCAGCGAGGTGCCGGCTGGAAGCCCGTGCCGCTGGAGCCAGCCCGGCAGCGCCTCCTGGTCAAGGGTGACCAGGGCGCCGATGAACGGGCGGTTGTCACCCACTACGAGGACCTGCGAGACCAGGGCGTCGGCCCGGATCTGGTCTTCCAGCAGGGCGGGGATCACGTTCTTGCCGCCGGCCGTTACGATGATCTCCTTCTTGCGGCCGGTGATCCAGACAAAGCCGTCCTCGTCGAGCCGGCCGATGTCTCCGGTACGGAACCAGCCGTCGTCGAACGTGTCCGCGGTGAGGTCGTCGCGCTTGTAGTAGCCGCGCATCACGCAGACGCCCTGGGTGAGGATTTCACCGTCTTCGGCGATCTTTACGGCGTTACCGGGCAGCGGCTTGCCCACGGACCCTATCTTGATCCGGGACGGGGTGTTGACCGAGATGGGGGCAGTGGTTTCGGTCAGGCCGTACCCCTCGAGTACCTGCATGCCGATGCCCTGGAAGAAGTGGCCCAGGCGTTCGCCGAGCGGGCCGCCGCCGGACACGGCGTGGGCCACATGGCCGCCCATCGCTGCGCGCAGCTTGCCGTACACCAGCTTGTCGAACAGCGCATGGCGGAGCTTGAGGCCCAGCCCGACGCGGCCTTCCTGGCGTGCTTTCGAGTACGCGATGGCGGTATCGGCGGCCCGGTGGAAGATGGCGCCCTTGCCGCCGTCCTCCGCCTTGGTCATGGCCGAGTTGTAGACCTTTTCGAAAACCCGTGGCACGGCCAGGATGAAGGTGGGCTCGTAGCTCTGCAGGTCCGCGAGCAGGTTTTTGATGTCCGGCGTGTGCGCCACAGTGGTCCCGGCAGCCATGGCAAGGACGGAGATGAACCGTGCGAAGACATGTGCCAGTGGAAGGAACATGATGGTCTTGGCGTCCTCGTGGACGATTTCGCCGATGATGGCCAGGGCGTTGTCCGAGAGCTCCACGAAGTTCCCGTGCGTCAGCTCGCAACCCTTGGGCCGCCCGGTGGTGCCGGATGTGTAGATGATGGTGGCCGTATCGGCGAGGACGGCAGTGCTCCGCCGCGACTCGAGCTCGTCATCGCTGACGCCACGCCCGGCCTCGCGGAGGGCATCCAGGCCGTCGCCTTCCAGCTGCCAGACGTGCATCAAGTCGGTGAGGCCTTCGGCGTTGACGGCCTGCAGGATGATGTTTTCGTGGTGTGCGGATTCGCCGAATGCGGCGACGGCCCCGGAATCACCAAGGTTCCAGGCCACCTGGGAAGGGGACGAGGTCTCATAGATTGGAACCGAGATGGCGCCCGCAAACCAAATGGCGAAGTCCACCAGGGACCATTCGTAGCGGGTCCGGGACATGATTCCCACGCGGTCGCCGGCACCCACGCCACTGGCCATCAGACCCTTAGCCAAGGCGTTAACGTCAGCCAGGAAATCGGTGGCGGAGACGTTCTGCCAGGAGCCGGATGCGTCAAGGCGGGAAAACAGTGCCGGGTTGCTGGCCTTTTTGGCCTGCCGCAGCAGCAGGTCGGTGATGTTGGTCTCCGGTGGAACAACAACAAGGGGCGGAACACTGAATTGGCGCACTATAGCTCCTTTGATATCCGTCGTCCCGCAGGGGGCATGTAACAAGCCTAGTATGCCGCCGCAGGACAGTGCTGTATCTAAAGTTACTGGCCAGTAACTTAGCCGTCAATGCGGCAGCGGCGGGTCCGGAGCCAGCGTGCCCCGGCTCCGGAGGCCCGGCCGCGAGCCTAGAATTGGGGACTATGTACGCACCGCCCTCCGGCGACCAGGCCGGCCACCTCCGTCGATCCGCGCCGTGGAAGCGGCGGTCCGCCCCGTACCGTGCCACATCAGGGCAGGGAAAAGGTTCCCGGGGGCGGGCGCGCCTGGGCCGCAGGGGATTGGCGATCGGCATCGACATCGGCGGCACCAAGGTGGCTGCAGGTGTGGTGGACGAGGAAGGCCGGATCCTCAGCGAAGCCCGCCGCACCACGCCCGGCACTGATCCCCGGGCTGTGGAACGGGTCATCGTGGAACTGGTCGAAGAGCTCGGCAGCGGGCGGCGGATCCGGTCGGTGGGCATCGGGGCTGCGGGCTGGATGGACCTCGACGGCGGCACTGTCCTTTTCAGTCCCCACCTCGCCTGGCGGAACGAGCCCCTGCGCGCCAACCTCCAGCAGCTCCTGCGGCGCCCGGTGCTGCTGGCCAACGACGCCGACGCCGCCGCGTGGGCCGAGTGGCGGTTCGGCGCCGGGCAAGGGGAAAGCCGCCTGGTATGCATCACCCTTGGCACCGGAATCGGTGGGGCCATGGTGATGGACGGCCGGGTGGAACGCGGCCGCTTCGGCGTGGCCGGTGAGTTCGGCCACCAGGTCATCATGCCCGGCGGTCACCGCTGCGAATGCGGCAACCGCGGCTGCTGGGAACAATATGCCTCCGGCAACGCCCTCGGCCGGGAAGCGAGGATCCTTGCCAGCAGCAACTCGCCCATGGCCCAGGACCTTCTGGCTGCGGTCGGTGGCCGCGCAGAGACCATTACCGGAGCCATCGTCACCGAACTCGCCCTCGCCGGGGATACGGCATCGCGCGAACT
>Ga0160459_100472_pt1 | contig 15816 bp, 14 predicted proteins | sample HID1973K_E6MG_FD_108208 | JGI IMG/M metagenome (GOLD analysis project Ga0160459, IMG submission 108208) | Enriched mosquito-associated microbial communities from UW Madison campus, WI, USA - HID1973K_E6 MG | ecosystem: Host-associated > Arthropoda: Insects > Digestive system > Unclassified ... | reverse complement strand
CGCCACATCCGGAACTGCCAGTTCGATCTCCACCAGTGCAGGCAACAGGTGCCGTCGGATGGCGGCGTCCGCGGTTCCGGCTGCCCTGCGGATCATCGACTGTGCCTGCTGTATGTCTCCGCGCTGGAGTACCAGGAGGGCCAGGCCCGGCTGCGGCTCAAACCCGCTGTTGGCAGCACTGCTGAAGGAAAGGCCTGCCGCGTCCAGCTGGCCGCGAAGCCGCTGCACCTCGCCCCGCTGGTAGTTGGCTCCGAACAGCACCTCGGGGTCGTTGCCCGCAGTGCGTGCATCCGCCGTGGTGGCCGCGGCCAGCGCCTCTTCCCAGGCTCCGTGCCAGCGGAAGAGCTCTGCCCGGTGGGCCTGGCACTGGCCGCTGAATGCCGCCATGTCCGGCTGCCCGGCACACCAGCGGTCAAGTGCTGCCGTCCATTCCAGTGCCCGGCCGAGGTCGAAGGCCAGCTGGCAGGATGCAATGACGGCGCAGTAGGCAATCCCCGACGGTATGGCCGAAACTTCACCGGCGGTGACCGCAACCATGACCTCGTCGAAGATCTGCAGGCCCTCCTCCACCCGGCCCTGTCCCACCGCTGCCAGGCCGGTACCGAGCAGGGCGAGCACGATGAGGTCCCGGTCCTGGAAGGCCTGGCCAATGCCGGCGGCCCGGGCGAGCAGCTCAAGGGCTCCCCCGGGGTCACCCTGGTGCAGGCGTGCCAGGGACATCGGGATCATCAGGAACCCCTCGACGGCGTCCGGCCGCGGGATCTCCGCCACCAGCCGCTGCCCCCGGGCCAGCCACCCGCCCGCACGTTCTCCCTCGCCAAAGTGCATGAGGTGGATTGCCATCCAGCCCGCACAGCGGGCGGCCCCGGCAAGGTCGCCTACCACCAGGTATTCCTCATGGGCCCGGGTCAGCGACGCAAACCCGGCAGCGGCGCTGCCGGTCAGGATTTCGGCGGTGGCAAGGCGTTCGAGGTCCGCCGCGGGAAGTCCGCCCGATTGGTCTGCTTCCCGCAGCGTTTGGAAGGCATCGGTCCAACGCTGCTCGCGGAATGCCGCGCGGCCGCGGTCCAGGCCGTCATCCAGTCCTGTTTCAGCCGACACCTGGCCTCCTTCCGGATACCCGCCGAGCCGGCCCGCCGCCGTCGTGCGCTGGCCGCAGCGGTGCCTAAGCGTCACCGTACGCCGGGCACCCGCGCCAGACAAGCAGCAGGCCGGCTGCCGGATCAGGGGCGCAGCAGCGCTCGAAGGGCCTGGATGGTGTCGGCCTCAGCGGCGGTCTTGTCCTCGCGGTAGCCCTTGACCCGTGCGAAGCGGAGGGCGATGCGGCCCGGGTAACGCGGGGACTGCTGCACGCCGTCGATGGCAATCTCGACGACGGTGACCGGCTCCACCCAGACGGTGCCGGCGGTGCGCCGCACCTCGATCTCCTGGAACCGTTCGGTCTGCCACTGCAACAGGGCATCGGTGAGGCCCTTGAAGGTCTTGCCCACCATCACGTACCCGCCGGGCTCACCGAACTCGCCGTCAGGGTCGAGGGCACCAAGGTGCAGGTTGGACAGCATCCCGGCGCGCCGCCCCGAGCCCCACTCGCATGCGAGCACCACAAGGTCGTAGGTGAGCACCGGCTTGACCTTGATCCAGTTGGACCCACGGCGCCCGGCCGAGTACACGGACCCCACCGATTTCAGCATGACGCCCTCATGTCCCGCCGAGAGCGCGTCACGCGATATCCGCCCGGCAACCTCCGGGTCCGCGGTAATCTCCCCCGGGATCCGGTGGGCGGGGGCAATGGATTCGAGCACCTTAATCCGCTCGGACAGGGGTTCATCTAGCAGGTCCCGGCCATCAATGTGCAGCACGTCAAAAAACCAGGGATGCAGCACCGTGGTGCGTGCGGCGTCGGCACCGAACCGGGACATGGTCTCCTGGAACGGCCGCGGGGCGCCGTCCTCTCCCAGGGCCAGGGTCTCGCCGTCGAGGATCACATCGTGCACCGGAAACCCGCGCACCACCTCCACCACCTCGGGGAGCCGGTGCGTCACCTCGGCCAGGGTGCGCGTGAAAATGCGGACGTCGTCGCCGGACCGGTGCACCTGGATGCGGGCGCCGTCGAGCTTGTATTCCACGGACGCTTCGCCCGTGGTCTCCAACGCGGCCGTGACGCTTGCGCCGGTCCCCGCGAGCATGGGCTGCACGGGCCGGCCCACCTGCAGGCCAACCTCGTCCAGCTCCGCCGCTGTGCCCGTCAGCGCCAGCCGGGCCGTCGAGCCGAGGTCACCGGACAGCATCGCGGCCCTGCGGACGGACTCGACGGAGCGCTCCGCTGCGCGGGCCACCGCATCGGTCAGGACACCTTCCAGCGCCCCCGTTCGCAGTTCGCCCAGGAGCACGCCGCCGATGAACGCCTGCTCCCGTTCGGTTGCCGCTGCGGTGAGCTCGCGGAGGGTGGCCGCGCGTTCGGCTGCCGAGCCCGCCCCGGCGAGGGCCTGGAGCCGGTCCAGGGCGGCGTCGAGGGTGGCGAGGGTGAGGCAGGGTTCCGCGGCAGGCACTCCCATGGCAGCTGACATGCCGCGCCACCCGACGCCCACCCGCCCTTGGCGGGGTTTGGCGGTGAGGAGGCCGACGGCGGCAGGAATGTCCGCGGGGTCGAGCCGCTTCAGTAGCTGGGCCAGGGCGTCCACCTTCGCCAGCCTGGAGCGGGTGGACGCGACGGCGTCAGTGGTCCTCACAAGCTCGTCCAGCAGCATGGCAACAGTCTGCCACGCCGCCGGACCCTCGACAGGTACGGACGGCCGGTTCCAGAATGGACGGATGGGCATCATCGTTGCGAACCTGTTCATCACCCTTGACGGCGTGTACCAGGCGCCCGGTGGCCGGGAGGAGGACCCCACGGACGGCTTCGCCTTCGGCGGCTGGCAGGCGCCGGTCTCCGATGATGAAGCAGGGGCGGACATCGCCGCGGCCATCGACCGCATGGATGCCCTGCTCCTGGGCCGGAAAACCTACGACATCTTTGCCTCATATTGGCCGCACCAGTCAGACGAGATCGCCGGCGTGCTCAACCGGGTCCCGAAGTTCGTGGTGTCCGGGTCCCTCACCGATCCCGGATGGGAGGGCACCACGGTGCTCCGTGACCCGGCGGCGGCGGGAGAGCTCCGCCGGCAGTATGACGAAGTGCAGATGTTCGGCAGCGGCGAGCTCATCCGTTCACTGTTGGCCGCCGACGTGCTGGACCGCCTCCACCTGTGGCTCTATCCTGTGGCACTCGGGCAGGGAAAGCGGTTGTTCGACGCCGGGACCGTCCCTTCCACGTTCCGCCTCGCCGAGCCGGTCCGTTCCTTTCCAAAAGGTGCGGTGTCGCTGGTCTATGAGCGTGCCGGAGTCGTTGAAACCCGGGAGATGGATGCCACTTAGGCCGCCACTAACCTCGCTTCGCCCGGCCAGGGAACCCTGGCGGCATGGGCCCAGCCATTGACGGCACACAAAAAACCGGCCCGGCGGATGCCGGACCGGTTCTCTGTATTCGCGGCTTTACCCGCGGGACAACAGCCTTAGTGGCTGTGGCCTGCGTGCTCGTCCTCGTCAGCCGGCTTCTCCACAACAAGGGTCTCGGTGGTGAGAACCAGGGCTGCGATGGAGGCAGCGTTACGGAGGGCAGCGCGGGTGACCTTGACGGGGTCGATGACGCCTGCAGCGATCAGGTCCTCGTACTCGCCCGACTTGGCGTTGAAGCCGTTGTTGGTGTCGAGTTCGGCCACCTTGGCGGTGATGACGTAGCCGTCGAAACCGGCGTTCTGGGCGATCCAGCGCAGCGGCTGGACCAGGGCGCGGCGGACGATGCCGACAGCAGCTGCAGCGTCGCCTTCGAGCGCCTTGACGGCCGGGTCCTCATCCAGTGCCTTCAGGGCGTGGATCAGCGCGGAACCGCCGCCGGCCACGATGCCTTCTTCCAAGGCGGCGCGGGTGGAAGACACCGCATCTTCGATGCGGTGCTTCTTTTCCTTCAGCTCGACCTCGGTGGCAGCGCCAACCTTGATCACGCCGATGCCGCCGGCCAGCTTGGCCAGGCGTTCCTGGAGCTTTTCCTTGTCCCAATCGGAGTCGGTGCGGGTCAGCTCAGCGCGGAGCTGGGCAACGCGGGCGGAGACGTCCTCGGCCGAACCGGCGCCGTCAACGATGGTGGTGTTGTCCTTGGTGACGGTGATGCGGCGGGCAGTACCGAGCACCTCGAGGCCAACGGTGTCCAGGCTCAGGCCCAGCTCAGGGGAAACAACCTGCGCACCGGTGAGGGTGGCGATGTCCTGCAGCATGGCCTTGCGGCGGTCGCCAAAGCCGGGAGCCTTGACTGCCACCACGTTGAGGGTGCCACGGATGCGGTTGACGATCAGCGTGGACAGGGCCTCGCCATCGATGTCCTCGGCGATGATGAACAGGGGCTTGGAGCTCTGCAGCGCCTTCTCCAGCAGCGGCAGGAATTCCTGCACGGCGGAGATCTTGCCCTGGTTGATCAGGATGAGGGCGTCCTCGAGGACTGCTTCCTGGCGCTCTGCGTCGGTGACGAAGTACGGGGACAGGTAGCCCTTGTCGAACTGCATGCCTTCGGTGAGGACCAGCTCGGTCTGCGTGGTGGAGGATTCCTCGATGGTGATCACACCATCCTTGCCCACCTTGCCGAATGCCTCGGCGAGCAGTTCGCCCACCTCGTCGCTCTGGGCGGAGATGGAGGCCACGTTGGCAACCTGGGTGCCTTCGACCGGACGGGCGTTCTCGAGCAGGCGGGCAGCCACGGCCTCAACCGAAACCTCGATGCCCCGCTTGATCTGGCCGGGAGCGGCGCCTGCGGCCACGTTGCGGAGGCCTTCCTTGACCAGTGCCTGGGCCAGGACCGTTGCGGTGGTGGTGCCGTCACCGGCAACATCGTTGGTCTTGGTGGCAACTTCCTTGGCGAGCTGTGCGCCAAGGTTTTCGTAGGGGTCGTCCAGCTCGACTTCGCGGGCGATGGTGACGCCGTCGTTCGTGATGGTGGGTGCGCCCCACTTCTTGTCCAGGACGACGTTGCGGCCGCGGGGGCCGAGCGTCACCTTGACAGTGTTGGCGAGCTTGTCGATGCCGGCTTCGAGGGACCGGCGGGCAGCGTCGTTAAACGCAAGCTGCTTTGCCATGGTTGTGTCCTTTCAAGACAGAAACCCCGCGCAGCTGACCAGCATCAAGGCATGACCAGCGGCGCGGGGATCCGGAAGATTTACTTTACGACGATCGCCAGGACGTCGCGGGCGGACAGCACGAGGTACTCGGTGCCACCGGTCTTGACTTCGGTTCCGCCGTACTTGGAGTAGATGACTACGTCGCCGACAGCTACGTCGACCGGGACGCGGTTGCCGTCTTCGAAGCGGCCGGGGCCAACTGCGACAACTTCGCCTTCCTGCGGCTTCTCCTGCGCGGAGTCCGGGATTACCAGGCCGGAAGCCGTGGTCTGCTCGGCTTCGAGCGGGCGGACAACAATACGATCCTCAAGAGGCTTAATAGAGACCGACACTCGGACCTCTCCTTTTCGTCAGCAAATTCGTGGACTTGAAAGCCGTTTGCCGTGGCTGGCAACCGTCGTCGCGGTGCCGGCAGCAGCCAGGCTGGCAGCTCTTCATGTGTTAGCACCCTCCTAGGGAGAGTGCTAATGAAGACTCTAGGCCGGGGTTAGCACTCGGTCAAGGCGAGTGCCAGCCATTTCGTCATCGGAGAACACTTAGCCTGTACATTGAACCGGTGCGAGCCGCCTTCTTCCTGATCCTTGCCACCCTCTTCTGGGCCGGAAACTTCGTGGTGGGCCAGGCCGCCGTTCAGTCCATGGCCCCGCTGCAGTTGACGTTCTGGCGCTGGACACTGGCCGCCCTGCCGCTGCTGTTCCTCGCGCACGTGGTGGACCGCCCCAACTGGCGGGCAGTCCTCCGCCACTGGCCCACGCTGCTCATGCTCAGCGCGCTCGGCATGACCGCCTACACGCTGCTGCTCTACAGCGCCCTCCAGCACACGTCAGCACTGAACGCATCCCTGGTGACGGCCGCAAACCCGGTGCTGATCATGGTGCTTGCCGCGGTGCTGCTGAAGGACAGACCGCGGCCCTTGGGCTGGATCGGCCTGGTATTTGGCCTGGCGGGTGTCCTGCTGGTCCTCACCGGCGGGCAGCTGCAGCGGCTCCTGACCTTCTCGCTGGGCGCCGGCGAACTGCTGATCCTGGCGGCCATCACCGTCTGGGGCCTCTACACGGTCCTGGCCCGCCGCGTAGCCGTACCCGCCGTCACCTCCACAGCCCTGCAGGCGGCCATAGCGGCCGTTGCCCTGGCTCCTGTGGCCGCCGTGACCGGCGCAGGATTCCCGTCCAGCCAGTCCGGAGCCTGGTCCCTGGCGTTCATCGCCATCTTCCCCTCGCTGGGCTCCTACCTGCTGTGGAACCTGGCGCTGAAGCGCACCAGCGCGGCCAATGCCGGAAACTACCTCAACCTCATCGCGGTCTTCACGGCGATCATCACCGTACTGCTGGGCCAGCCCATCACGGCGGCCCAGATTGCAGGCGGCGTCCTGGTGATTTCGGGGGTCCTGCTGACGGGTGCGGGCCAGCGCCCTCAGCGGCCGAGGTCGTCGAAGCCGACGTCCTCGCCGCCATCGGAGGCGTTGCCCCGGTTACGGGCCCGGTAGAGGACCACGGAGGAGGCGAGGACCACCAGCAGCGACGCCACCAGGAGGGCGATTCCTCCCGCCCGCGCACCGGAATACAGGCCGCGGATGTCCTGCGCTTCCTGCGTGTTGTCCTGGATGTTGTTACCGCCCACGGAATAGACAGTGGCGTTGAACGTGTCCAGGAAGAAGATGATGACCAGCAGCGCCAGGCACACCACTGCCAGCACCGCACCGGCGATCAACGCGGGCCGCGCGTACCTAGCCGGACCCTGGACCGGGGGCGGCTGTTCTCCGGACTGTTCGGGACCTGCGCTGTCAACCATGGGTTCAACACTATCGGCATCCCGCCGCAGCCCGGGGCACTAGGCTGGAACGCATGGCTCACGCTCCCCAGGACCAGATTGCACCACTGCTGACCCCCGAAGGATGGGAGTTGCTGGCGTCGCTGGGCCCCTACACCGAGGACGGGTCCTTCGCCCTGAACGGTGAACTCCGGAAGGCCGGCCACAGCCCCGAACTGGTGTCTGCCGTGCTCACCCAGTCCCGGCTCCGCACGAAGGCCGGAGCGAAGTTCGGCGAGTTCGCCCGGCAAATGCTCTTCACCCAGGCGGGGCTGGAACAAGCCACCCGCCTGAATGTTGCCGCCCGGCACGCCCAGCGGTTCGCCGCCGCCGGCGTTAGCCACGTGGCGGACCTGGGCTGCGGGCTCGGCGCCGATTCGCTGGCCCTCGCCTCCCTGGACATCGCCGTGACGGCAGTGGAGCTCGATGAAACCACGGCCGCGTGCGCCACGGTGAACCTCATCCCCTTTCCCAATGCGGCGGTTGTGCACGCCGACGCCACCTCGGTCCCCCTGGACGGGGTGGACGGCGTCTGGCTGGACCCGGCGCGCAGGGTCACCTCCACCTCCGGCACCAGGCGCATCTGGGACCCCGAGGCGTTCTCTCCCCCGTTGTCCTTCGTGGAGTCCCTTGCCGCGTCCGGGAAGGCCGTGGGCGTCAAGATGGGCCCGGGCATGCCCCACGATTCGGTTCCGCAGGGCTGCGAAGCGCAGTGGGTGTCCGTTGGTGGGGACGTCACCGAAGTGGCCCTGTGGTTCAACTCGGTCAGCCGGCCGGGGATACGCCGCGCGGCCCTGCTGCTGGGACCGCAGGGAGCGGCCGAGCTGACCAGCGGGGAGGATTTCGGGGAGGGCCCCGAGGCTCCGGTGGGCCCGGCTGAAGGGTACCTGTATGAGCCGGACGGAGCGGTCATCCGGGCAGGCCTCGTGGCCGACCTCGCGCTCGAACTGCGCGGGCACCTGCTGGACGAGCACATCGCCTACATCTGCTCGCCCGCCCTCGCAGATACCCCGTTCGCCCGCGCCTATAAGGTCCTGCGGGTGATGCCGTACAACGTCAAGGCGCTGAAGTCCTGGGTGAAGCAGGAAGGCATCACCGTGCTGGACATCAAGAAGCGCGGCACCGCCGTCACGCCGGAGGAACTCCGCAAGCAACTTCTGCCCGCAGGGAAAAATGCAGGCAAGGGCGCGGGCAACAGGAAGGGCGGCCGGACCGCCACCTTGGTCCTCACCCGCATCGGCGAGGACCGGGTGGCCATCGAGGTGGAGCCGGTCAAGCCGGCGTAGGCGTTACTGCGCGCGGGTAAATTCCTCGGCGGCCCGTACCTGGTCCGCCGTGGGACGCACACCGGTGTACAGCACAAACTGCTCCAGCGCCTGGATGGTGGCCACCTCAGCACCGGTGATCACCGGCTTGCCCGCCGCCCGGGCCGCCCGGATCAGCGGTGTCTCGGCCGGCAGCGCCACCACGTCGAAGACGAGTTTCGCGGCGTCGATGGCTTCTGGCGGGAAGGACAGCGCATCGGCGTCCGCACCGCCTGCCATACCGATAGGTGTCACGTTGACGATCATGTCCGCCATACCGCCGTCGAGCGCTGCACGCCAACTAAAGCCGTACTGTTCGGCGAGCGCCCGGCCCGCCGCCTCATTCCGGGCGATGACGGTGACGTCCGTGAAGCCTGCGTCGCGCAGCGCCGCCACGGTTGCTTTCGCCATGCCGCCGGCGCCCTGGACCAGGACCGAGTAGTCGGTGGGCACCGAGTTGGTGGCCAGCAGCTGCTCGATGGCCGTGTAGTCGGTGTTGTAGGCCTTGAGGTGCCCGTTTGTGTTCACGATGGTGTTGACGGAATCGATGGCTTTGGCCGAGGGGTCCATCTCGTCCACCAGCGCGATCACATCCTCCTTGTACGGCATGGACACGGCGCAGCCGCGGATACCGAGGCCCCGGACGCCGGCAATTGCCTGCTCCAGGTTGGTGGGCGCGAAGGCCTTGTAGATCCAGTTCAGGTCCAGCTGCCCGTACAGGTGGTTGTGGAAGCGCGTCCCGTTGTTGCTGGGCCGGGCCGAGAGGGAGATGCAGAGGGTCATGTCTTTATTGAGGATAGGCACCTGTCCATTAAACGCGGCCCGGGGAGGTTAGGCGCAGCCGCTGCCGGCAGGATAGGGCCCGACGGCGGCCGGCAGCTTTCCGGGCGCCGCCGCCTTTCCGGCCAGCACGGCGGCCAGGGCATCGAAGGCGGCGTCGGTCCGGCCGTACAGTGCGATCTTGACCGGAGCGGGGGAACCCTGCAGCGGCCAGGGGGCATCCAAAGTGACGGCGATGTCGCCGCCGGCGGGCGCGCCGCCGTACCCGATGAGGCTGACCAGTGGTCCCGAGCCGACGGCCAGGCCTGCGCGGCCGGCCGCGGCTTCAAACCGTTCCTTGTCGCCCGGTCCCCCGCCGGTTACCCGGACAGCTCCGGGGACCAGCGGTCCGCTGCAGTTGCCGGCCAGGATGGTGATGGCGGACCCGGAGACCTTGGCAGACAGTGCCGCGCCACTGCCTGCGGGGGCGGGCGCGGACCCCCTCCGCCCCTGCCAGATCATCATGGTGGCCACCCGGGTGGCGGCTTCGTCCAGCCGTTCCTTCGGCAGGGCACCGGAGGCCACAGCCTGGACTATTGCGGCGTGCGCCTGCGCTGCATCGGCCGGCATCAGGAGCAGGTCGGCCCCGGCGGCCAGGGCGGAAACGGCGGCGGAACCGGCCGGGTACTGCTTGGTGACGGCGCCCATGTTCAGGGCATCGGTCACCGCCACGCCCTTGAAACCGAGGCCACGCAGCGCGGCGTAGGTCCTGGACGAGAGCGACGCCGGCACGCCGGGTTCCAGCGCGGGCACGGCGATGTGCCCGGTCATCACTATCGGCAAGCCTGAGTCGACGGCTGACTGGAAGGGCTTCCAGTCCCGGCCGCGCAACTCCTCCACGCCGGCGTTCTGGAGCGGGAGGCTAAGGTGCGAGTCGGCGGTGACCGAACCGTGGCCGGGAAAGTGCTTGACAGTGGGCAGCACCCCGGCGGCCAGCATGCCCTGGGCGAATGACACGCTCTGCGTCGCCGCAGCTGCCGGGTCCCCGGACATGGACCGGGCGCCGATGGTGGGGTCTTTGGGGCCGATGGTGACATCCGCGTCCGGCGCGAAGTCCAGGTTGAAGCCCAGCGGTGCCAGCTCACCTGCCACACCCTGCCCGGCGTCCCGCGTGAGGGCCGCGTTTCCAGCGGCACCGTAGCTCATGGGCGTTGGCCATTCGGTCAGCGGCGCTCCCAGCCTGGCCACGATCCCGCCTTCCTGGTCCACGCCGACGATGCCCGGCCACGGGTCACCGTCAGCGGTGGTCGCCCGGGAGAGCCGCTGGTTGGCCGCCGTCATGGCGGCGACGTCCACCTTTCCCTGCGGGTCGCGGGGAACGTTGTCGCCCATGATGATGCTGCCGGCCAGGTGCAACCGTTCGATGGCGGCTGCCTGCGCTTCCACCTGCTGCCCGCCGTAGAAAGGAAGCAGGACCTGGCCGGCCTTTTGCTCTGGCGCCATGGCCGCCACGGCGGCTGCTGCCGCGTCCTGGTCGCGCTGCTGGGGGCCCCAGCCCAGGGGCCGGGAACCCGGATCAGGTGACGGGGACGCCGTGGTGGGGGCCGGCGTCGTACGCGGCGCTGCCGGGGACGTGCCGGGCGACGCCGATGCGGAAGCTGACGGAGACGACGCCGGCGTTGAGGGCGCAGGAGCGGGCGGCCCTGCCGTGCACGCGGCCAGGGCAGCAACGGACAAAGCCGCGATCAGGCGAAGGGTTTTGTGGGTACTGTCACGCAGGCGTTGGAACGGGGACATCATTATGATGCTACCCCTGCGCTATAGACTTGAAACACCCGTTCGTTTGCCGGCACGTCCCGGAAGCGGCACCAGCCAGCGGCATCCCGGACAGTGAGGAAATGCGTGAAGATCGACTTCGCACCATCGAGGCAATCAACCCTTGGTGTTGAGTGGGAACTGGCGCTGGTGGACGGCCGCACCGGCGAGCTCGCGTCTGTCGCCAATGAGGTGCTCCGCGGTGTCGCCTCCCGCCATCCCGAGCTGAACGAGGATGACGAACACCCCCACATCAAGCAGGAACTGCTGCTGAACACGGTGGAACTGGTCACGGGAATCTGCGAGACCGCTGCCGAGGCGAAGGAAGACCTCAGCCGCTCCGTGGCCGCCGTCCGGGAAATCACCGATCCCATGGGCGTGGAGCTCTTCTGCGCCGGCAGCCACCCGTTCAGCCCGCCGCAGCTGCAGCCCGTGACGGACAAGGCCCGCTACGCCAAGCTCATTGACCGTACCCAGTGGTGGGGCCGGCAGATGGTCATCTACGGCGTGCACGTCCACGTGGGCCTGGACCGCCGCGAGAAGGCCCTCCCCGTGCTCGACGGACTGGTCAACTATTTCCCGCATTTCCAGGCGTTGTCCGCGTCCAGCCCGTTCTGGGGCGGCGAGGACACCGGCTACGCCTCGCACCGTGCCCTGATGTTCCAGCAGCTGCCCACCGCGGGCCTGCCGTTCCAGTTCCCGTCCTGGTCTGAATACGAGTCCTATGTCCAGGACATGTTCACCACCGGGGTGATCGACACCATCTCCGAGATCCGCTGGGACATCCGGCCGGTGCCGGCCCTGGGAACCATTGAAATGCGCATCTGCGACGGCCTGGCCACCCTGGAGGAAGTCGGCGCCATCGCGGCCCTCACCCAGTGCCTGGTGGACGAGTTCTCCACCACCCTGGACAACGGCGGCACCATTCCCACCATGCCGCCGTGGCACGTCCAGGAAAACAAGTGGCGTGCCGCCCGCTACGGCATGGATGCCATCATCATCCTGGACGCCGCCGGCAAGGAGCAGCTGGTGACGGACCACCTGATGGAAACGCTGAACCGGCTGGAGCCCGTAGCGGCGAAACTGGGCTGCCAGGATGAGCTGGCCGACGTCGAGAAGATCATCCGCCGCGGTGCCGGCTACCAGCGCCAGCGGCGCGTGGCGGAGGACAACGGCGGCAACCTGCAGGCCGTGGTCCTGGACCTGGTCAAGCAGATGCGCAACGGCCCCACCGCCTGACGTACGGGGGTGTTCAGGCCTGAAGGGAGACCGAGGTGACGGGCATCGAGGAGTCCGGTGCGAAACCGATCCCGCTGGGTTCGGCGCCCGCCATGACCAGCTGCGCCCCGAGGGCGGCCACCATGGCCCCGTTGTCCGTGCACAGGTCCAGCGGCGGAACGTGAAGCCGGATTCCGGCCGACGCGCAGCGCTGTCCCGTGAGCTCCCGCAGCCTCGAGTTTGCGGCCACGCCGCCACCCAGCAGCACGTCCTTGATCCCGTGTTCCCTGCAGGCAAGCACGGCCTTTGAGGAGATCACGTCCACCACGGCTTCCTGGAATGCGGCGGCGATGTCAGCCACCGGGATGTCTTCCCCGCGGGCTTCAAACTGTTCCACGCACCTGGCCACGGCGGTCTTCAGTCCGCTGAAGGACCAGTCGTAGCGGTGCTTGCCCGGCTCGTCCGACGTTCCCATGTACTTGGGCTGGCTGAGACCGCGCGGGAAACGGATCGCCTTCGGGTTGCCGGTGCGGGCCACCCTGTCGATGGCGGGACCGCCCGGATAGCCGAGTCCCAGGATGCGGGCCACCTTGTCGTAGGCCTCGCCGGCGGCGTCATCGATGGTGGAGCCCAGGAGTTCCACGTCGCTGGTGATGCTGTTGATCCGGAGGATTTCAGTGTGGCCGCCGGAGACCAGCAGGGCGCCCAGGTTCTCGGGGAGGGCCTGCTGCTTTCCGGTTGCCCGGTCATCCAGGAGCCCCACGCCCACATGGGCCACCAGGTGGTTGATGGCGTAGAGCGGCTTGCCGGTGGCCACGGCCAGTGCCTTCGCGGCGCAGACTCCGACCATCAGCGCACCGGCCAGCCCCGGGCCTGAGGTCACCGCGATGGCATCGACGTCGTCCAGGGTGGCGCCGGCTTCCGCGAGGGCCTGTTCCAGGGTGGGTACAAAAGCATCGAGGTGCGCGCGGGAGGCGATCTCCGGGATGACGCCGCCGAACCGGACATGCTCGTCCATCGATGAGGACACCGTGTTGGCCAGGAGCGTGGTTCCCCGGACGACGCCGACGCCGGTCTCGTCGCAGGAGGATTCGATGCCCAGCACCAGCGGCTGCGTGCGGTTCATGGCCGGATTCCTTTGCTTGGGGATTCTGTTTCTGTCTCCGGCACCAGCGCCAGCCGCATGATCAGGGCATCCACGCCGTCGCGGTAGTACCGGGGGCGGATATGGATCTGTTGGAAGCCGAAACGGAGGTACAGCCGCTGGGCGCGGGGGTTGTCGGCACGCACTTCCAGCAGGACGTCCGCGGCGCGCCGCCGGCGGGCCTCGTCGATCAGTTCGGTGAGGAGCGTGCTGCCGATGCCGAGGCCCTCACGGTGGGGCACGACGGCGATCGTCTGGACATCCGCGATGGGTTCAATGCACATGAGCCCGGCATATCCGACGATGCCGTCCGTTCCTTCGGCCACCAGGTAGCGGCGGGTTTCCGGCTGCGCCAGCTCGTCGAAGAACATCTGCACCGGCCAGGCGTCCACCGGAAACAGTTCCTGTTCGAGGGCGCTGACGGCGGGGATATCGGCCTCCGTCATGTCCCGGATGGCGACGCTTTCCATAGCGGCGGAACGGGGCTCCGGAATTCCTTCCGGCCCGGCGGCACTCACAGGGCCCTCTTCCGCGGCCCCGGGACCTGGGCGTCGGATTCCCGAAGGTACAGGGGCGTGGAGTCCAGGAGCCCCGCGCCGGAGGCCAGCCTGGCCAGGGCGAACTGCCCCAGGTACAGCGCGTCCGGCTGCTCACCGGCAAAGTCCGGGTCCGCCCGGAGTGCGTCCGCGTACAGGCCGGCGCCCGCACCGTACGCGGGCAGGTCCGGCAGGTCCGCGGCGAAGCCGACATGCGGCCCGTCTTCGAGCACCGGCAACTGACCTTCGGCCAGGCTGTAGCGGGCCCAGTAGACCTCCTTGCGGCGCGCGTCGGTGACCACCAGGAACTCGGCGGCGGCCGCCGTCGACTCGGCCACCTCCAGTGCAATTGCGTCGAGGCTCATCAGGCCGTGCAGGGGCTTGCCCCATACGAAGGCCAGGGTGCGTGCCGTGGCGATGCCGGACCGCAGCCCGGTGAACGGGCCGGGTCCCACACCCACCACCAGGGCGTCGATGTCTCCTCCAGCGAGGCCGGCATCCGCCAGCATTCCCGCGATGCCCGGGGCCAGCACTTCGGCGTGGCTGCGGGTGTCCTCGGTGGAGAAGTTGGCAACGACGCCTTCCAGGGCATCGTCAGAGACCAGGGCTGCGCTGGCCACGGCCGAGGTGTCGATTGCGAGGATCAGCATCAGTTGGCCCCCCCGGCAACGTCCAGCTCCGGAGCGTCGGCCCAACGGGGGCCATACCCACGCATGACGATGGTGCGTGGCTCGTCCGTGTCGTCCGTATCAAAATCCAGGCTTTCGCGTGCCCCGTCCGGTCCGGCGTTCGCGGTTTCAGTGGTCCCGTCGGCAACGGACCTGTGGCCGAAGCCTCCGCCGAGGCCCATGGCGCGGTGCAGGTCGATCTCCAGCCGGTTCTCGCTCAGGTGTTCCACCCGGTCGTGGCCCCACTCCACCACTGTCACGGACGTGTCCATGGTGTTCTCGAGGTCGATGTCGTCCACTTCGGCGGCCGAACCGAGCCGGTAAGCATCCACGTGGACGAGGTCCGGTCCGCCGGGGCGGGGCCCGTCAAGGAGATTGGGGTGGATCCGCACCAGCACGAAGGTGGGGGAAATGATGCCGGAGCGCACTCCCAGTCCCTCCCCCAGCCCCTGGGTCAGAGTGGTCTTCCCGGCACCCAGCTCGCCGGAGAGCACCACCAGGTCGCCGGCATCCAGGACCCGGGCCAGCCCCGCGCCGAGCGCATGGGTCTGGTCCGCCGTCGTGGCCCTATAGGTTCTTTCCCAGTTCGCCTCGGCCGTGTGGCCGGGCAGGTTCGCGGCGCTCACAGGGCCCCCTCCCTGCCGGAGGAAGAAGCGTTCCCGCCGCCGGACGTGTCCTGTTCGTTGATGAAGCGGCGCGGCACGCGCGGACTGATCCGCGTGACGATCTCATAGTTGATGGTCCCGGCGGCGTGCGCCCAGTCATCAGCCGTGGGACCGCCGTCGGCTCCGCTGCCGAAAAGCTCCGCCTCGGCGCCCAGCAGCGCGGTTCCCCGGACTCCCGGGCCGAGGTCGATGACCATCTGGTCCATGGCGATGCGGCCCACCACCGGGTAGGTGGTGCCGGCCACCCGGACCGGCCCGCCGGTGGCGACCCGCGGGATACCGTCTGCGTAACCCAACGGGATCAGGCCCAGCGTGCTGGCGCCGGCAGTCCGGTAATGGAGCCCGTAGGAAACGCCCTGCCCTGCCGGGACGGCCTTGCACTGGGACACCTTGGTCCGCAGCGCCATGGCCGGCCGCAGGCCAAGTTCCGCGGAAGTCTGGCCGTCAAAAGGTGAAAGCCCGTAGATGCCCAGTCCCACGCGCACCAGGTCGAAGTGGGTGTCCGGCCGGGACAGGGTGGCGGGAGTGTTGGCCAGGTGCCGGACTTCGGCGTCCACCCCGGCGTCCTCGGCCACTGCGAGCGCGTCGCGGAAGGCCGCCAGCTGGTGGTCGGTTTCGGGGCGTTCGGGTTCGTCAGCGACGGCGAGGTGGGAGAAGATGCCCACCACCCGGAGCACGCCCTGGTCCTGGTACT
>Ga0160459_100470_pt1 | contig 15824 bp, 12 predicted proteins | sample HID1973K_E6MG_FD_108208 | JGI IMG/M metagenome (GOLD analysis project Ga0160459, IMG submission 108208) | Enriched mosquito-associated microbial communities from UW Madison campus, WI, USA - HID1973K_E6 MG | ecosystem: Host-associated > Arthropoda: Insects > Digestive system > Unclassified ... | reverse complement strand
GCCAACAAGCAGCTCGGTGCGGTGGCCCGTCCCCAGTTGAAAGCCCTCGTGGCCCAGCTCGGCGAGACCTCCAACATGGCCGTACTGGATTCGGACATGGTCATCTACGTCGCCCAGGTGCCCTCGCTGCACTCGATGCGCATGTTTACCGAGGTGGGCCGGCGGGCCCATACCCACGCCACCGGCGTCGGCAAGGCCATCCTGGCCCAGCTCGACGACGAGACCGTCCGCGGCATCGTGGCCCGTGCAGGAATGCCCACGCCCACCGTGAAGAGCATCGGCGACGTCGAGGAACTCCTGGCCGACCTCAAGCTGATCCGGGAACGTGGCTACTCCATCGACGAAGAGGAGCAGGAACTGGGTGTCCGCTGCTTCGCCATGGCCGTCCCCAATGCCCCCACGCCCACGGCGATCTCCGTCTCCGGGCCGGTGTCGCGGGTGGACGAGCACTTCGCCGACAAAGCCGTGCCGGTGCTCCGCCAGGCGGCCGAGACCATCTCCCGCGAGCTGAACCGCACCTGACACGCCCAAAAACTACGTGACGACGGCGGCCCGCACCTTTGGCGAAAAGGTGCGGGCCGCCGACGTTGGCTGCGTCTTTGCTAATGCTCTGATGCCTTTTGGGCCGATTCGATGCGGACTTCCTTGCCGTCACAGTCGAGGAGTTTGCCGCCTTCGAAGCGGTCGCCGTCCACCAGGCACTTGATGTCCTGTTCCTGCACCACGCGTTCGGTGCCGGCGACGAATACGGACTGGTTGTCCGAGTTGCCGGCCTTGAGGTGGTTGAACAGCAGGTTCAGCAGGATGGCCATGACGGCTGCCGAGCTGATGCCGGAGTGGAAGATGGTGCTGAACCAGGACGGGAACCGGTCGTAGAACGCCGGTGCGGCGATGGGGATCATGCCGAACCCGATGGATGCTGCCACCACGATCAGGTTCATGTTGTTCTTGTACTCCACCTTGGACAGCGTGCGGATGCCGCTGGCGGCCACGGTGCCGAAGAGGACCACGCCGGCGCCGCCCAGGACAGGGGTGGGGACGGCTGCGACAACCCGGCCCAGGACCGGAAGCAGGCCGAGGATCACCAGGATCAGGCCGCCGGCGCTGACCACGAAGCGGCTTTTCACGCCGGTGATGGCCACCAGGCCCACGTTCTGGGCGAAGGCGCTCTGCGTGAAGGAGTTGAACAGCGGGGAGATGGCGCTGGAGAGCATGTCCGCGCGGAGGCCGTTGCCGATCCGCTTGGAGTCCACCTTGGTGCCCACGATTTCACCCACGGCGATGATGTCCGCTGATGTTTCGGTCAGGGTGACCAGGATGACGATCAGCATCGAGATGATGGCCGCGATCTCGAAGGTGGGCGGGCCGAAGGCGAACGGGGTGGGGAAGGCGACGATCTCGCCCTGGCCCACCTTGGAGAAGTCCGCCATGCCGAACGCGAAGGCGATGCCGGTGCCGAGCACCATGGCCAGGAGGATCGAAAGCCGGGAGATGGCCGCGCTGCCCACCTTGCTCAGGAGCAGGACGATGCCCATGGTGGCGGCGGCGAGGCCGATGTTGGCCATGCTGCCGTAGTTGTCCGCCTTGTTGTTGCCGCCCATGGCCCAGTTGGCGGCTACCGGCATCAGGGTCAGGCCGATGGTGGTGATCACGGTACCGGTCACCACGGGCGGGAAGAACCGGATGATCTTCGAAAACAGCGGGGTGATCAGCAGGCCGATGAGCGAGGCCGCGATCACCGACCCGAAGACGGCCTGGATGCCGCCCCCGCCGTGGACAATAGCCACCATGGTGGAGACGCCGGCGAAGGATACGCCCTGGACGAGGGGGAGCTGGGATCCGAAAAACGGGACGCCGATGGTCTGGAGGATGGTGGCGAGGCCGCCGACAAAAAGGCAGGCGGCGATGAGCAGGCCGATGTCCTGTGAGGACATGCCGGCCGCGGCGCCGATGATCAGGGGAGGGGCGATGATGCCGCCGTACATGGTGAGGACGTGCTGGAAGCCGTAGGCGAACGTGCTTCCCAGCGGGAGCCGCTGGTCTTCCGGGCGGCCTGGCTGGGTGCGGTGTCCGGCGGCTGCGGCGGCCGGTTTCTTCTTGGTGTTCATGGCAGACTTTCTTGGTTCATGGCAGACGTCATCGTCTGGCTAACGTTGTCTGGCTAACAGGTGAAGCTGTGGGTTGGTTTCGACGGGCTCAACAACGGTGGGCCGAGCCCGCCGAAACCGAAAAGCGTGCAGGCTTTAGCAGAAGCCGGCGATGCCGGACCAGGCTGCGGGTGCTGCGGTTGCGTCGTCGCGCTGGACGGTGGCTTCGATCAGGCCGTAGGGGCGGTCGGCTGCGAAGAACACTTCGTTGGGGTTGTCCAGTCCGAAGGGGGACAGGTCCACCAGGAAGTGGTGCTTGTTGGGCATGGAGAACTTGATCTCGTCGATCTCGCTGTGGGCCTCCAGGACCTTGGTGCCCATGTCGAACAGGGTCTGCTGCAGGGCGTGGGAGTACTTCTCGGTGAATCCTTCGAGCAGGAGTCCCTTGACGTCGTCGTAGCTCTTGTTGAAGTCAAGCGTGCTGAAATCGGTGCCGGTCTTGAAGCGCCAGCGGGCGGAAACGTCTGTGGCGAGGATGCGGTCGGTGGTTTCCGGGAGGGTGGTGTAGCGGTCCCGGGGGTAGCCGACGAAGCCTGATTCAGTGGACTTCAGGACGGTCAGGTCCTTGAGGCCGGAAACCAGGTGGCTGGTGGCGCCGTCGCGGACCAGGACGGCGGTGCGGACTTCCTGGCCGTTGCGGACGAACGAGTGGTCGTGTTCGCTGCCGTGGGCCTGGATGCGGTTCCAGGAGTAGGACTCGGCTTCCCAGCGGCCGCCGTTGACCCAGTCGAAGCTGGAGGTGAAGTGCTCGCCGAGGCGCAGCAGGAATGCTTCCGGGGAGCCAATGCCGTCGCGGGCGAAGGCGTAGATGGTGTTCTTCTGGGTGTCCGTGGCCACCACGTGGGCGTTGTCGCCCTCCAGGTGGGCCGCGGAGAAGTCGCCGCGCAGCTGCGAGGTGACGTTCAGGTCTTCGATCTCGTGGCGGTTGGTGTCCCTGGTGATCTTGACGACGCGGACTTCGGCCTTGCCGTACTGGTTTTCGCCGAGAATGATCTTGCTGCTCATGGTCTTTTCCCAATCTCCGGTAAGTGGAACCAAGGTTCCATCACTGAAATTAAGCGCGCATTTCAAGCGCGTTTCCGGTGGAGCCGACCCAACAAAAAAGAGCCGGCATCCATTGATGCCAGCTCATTACGACCCTGCCTGCTGCTCCCAGGTTACGTGACCTGCGCCACGAGTTGCCTAACAGCGTACCCCCGCAAGCCGGTGGTGTACATCACAAGGAGAAAAATCCGATTGTGACCGGCGGCCCCCTGAGCCGCCCCGCGGAACCATTGACTCAGCGTCAGGGATCAACCTAATCTTTTCGTATAGCAAAAATTACTTTCCGTAATACGAAATCAGAAATCGAGGAGGATCAGATGTACCAGCAGGATTCACAGGCAGTTGCACCGGCGAACACGGCGGGCCGTGCGGTCCCGGAGTTCTACCTCCCCCTCGGCGGCGGCACCGATCCGGACTTCTTTGTTCCGGAGGACCGCATCCACGAACCCAGCCGCTTCTCGCGCTGGATCTCCACCCTCCCGGGCTTCGGCCGGCAGCGCTAAGCTCCGGGGCGGCCGGGCCATTCCTTTCCGGCCCACGGATCGTAGTCCGCGATGAGGTCTTCCTGGCCCGGCCGGTCCGCATCCGGGACCTGCTGCAGGTTGACCCGCACCCGGTACCAGAGCGAGCTTGAACCCCGCATTCCGTCCACCAGGACGTCCGCGGGCTGCAGGGATTTTACGACGACGGCGTGCCCGGACTTCCAATCCTCCAGTGCCTTGAGCGCCTCAGGCTTGGTTTTGGTGCGCGCCACCTCGATCAGCGGCATCAGGGACTGCCGGCGCCCGGTGCCGTTCGCGCCGCGGGGCGCCTTTTCTGCCGGTCCCAGTTCCTTCGCCAGTGCCAGCAGCCCGTCCAGCGACCCGGCGGCGGCATCAATGCCCGCGTGCGGATCGCCGATGTCCGCGAACCGTTCCAGCACTGTGGGGACCGTAAAACGTTCCGGCCGGACGGTGCGCACCTCATCCCAGGTGAGCGGCGTGGACACCCGCGCATCGGGCAGTGCACGCACCGAGTACGCCGATGCCACGGTGCGGTCCTTGGCGTTCTGGTTGAAGTCAACGAACACGCTCTCGCCGCGTTCCTCCTTCCACCAGCGCGCGGTGGCCAAGCCCGGGGCCCGGTTCTCCACCTCGCGGGCCAGGGTTTCGGCGGCCAGCCGGACATCCTTGTAGGACCACTCCGGCGCAATGCGCACCAGGATATGCAGCCCGCGGGACCCGCTGGTCTTCGGCCAGCCCACCAGCCCCGCGTCGTCGAGGACCTCCTGCGCCACATAGGCCACGTCCACGATCTGCGACCAGTCCACGCCCGGCATGGGATCGAGGTCCACCCGCAGCTCGTCGGGATGCTCCAGGTCCTCGGCCCGGACGGGGTGCGGATTCAGGTCCAGGCAGCCGAGGTTCACCACCCACGCGAGGCCGGCCGCGTCCCGGATGACGGCTTCCTCCGCCGACGTCCCGGAGGCGTAGTGCAGCGTGGTGGTGTCTATGAACGGCGGATGGTTTTCCGGGACGCGTTTCTGGAAGAACGGTTCGGCGTCGATGCCCTTCGGGAACCGCTTCAGCACCATTGGCCTGCCGCCGGCACCCCGCAACGCACCCTCCGCGACCGCAAGGTAGTACCGCACCAGGTCCAGCTTGGTCAGGCCCGGCTCGGCGAACACCACTTTGTCCGGGCTCGAGATCCGGACCTCAACACCCTCGATGTCCAGGATCTCGGCCGGCGTCTTTGACGGAGTCATGGCGCCACGCTAGCAGCGGCGTTGATGCCTGTCAGCCGTTGACCAGCCTGCGCGCTGCCGTGGAGTGCTCCGCAATCAGCGCGGGGATGTCCAGTCCGGGGATCCGGCCGTCCACCACGCGCCACTGACCGCCCACCATGACCCGGTCAGCCCTGTCAGCCGCGCACAGCAGCAGCGCCGCGATGGGGTCGTGGCTGCCGGAGAAGCGCAGGTCGTCCAGCTTGAACAGGGCGAGGTCGGCCTGCATCCCGGGTGCAAGCTGGCCCAGTCCCTTCCGGCCCAGCACCGCCGCCGAGCCCCGAGTGGCCCAGCCGAGCGCCCGCTCCACCGGCACGTCCGCACCGTAGCGGAGGCGCTGCAGGTACAGGGCCTGCCGGGCTTCGAGGATCATGTTGGAGGCATCGTTCGACGCTGAGCCGTCCACTCCCAGCCCCACGGGAACGCCCGCGTCCTCCAGTTCCAGGACCCGGGCCGTTCCCGAGGCGAGGCGCATATTGGACGTTGGGCAGTGCGCGACGGCGGTTCCGGCCGCGCCGAGGCGGGTGATCTCCGCGTCGCTGAAGTGGATGCCGTGCCCCAGCCAGGTGCGGTCCGTCAGCCAGCCGACGCTGTCCAGGTAGTCGACGGTCCGCAGCCCGAACCGTTCCCGGCAGAAGTCCTCCTCGTCCAGTGTTTCGGCCAGGTGCGTATGGAGCCGCACATCCAGCCGTTCGGCAAGGGCTGCGCTTTCGGCCATGATTTCCTTGGTCACCGAGAACGGCGAGCACGGGGCCAGGGCGATCTGGATGGCCGCGTCCTCGCCGCGCTCGTGGTACTCCGAGACCAGGCGCTCGCTGTCCGCCAGCACCACGTCCGGATCCTGCACCGTGGACTGTGGCGGCAGGCCGCCGTCGTCCGTTCCCAACGTCATGGAGCCGCGGGTGAGTGTGGCGCGCATGCCCAGCCGGCGCACTGCAGCAACCTCGATGTCGATGGCGTCTTCGAGGCCGGCCGGGAACAGGTAGTGGTGGTCTGCCGCGGTGGTGCAGCCGGACAGCAGCAGCTCGGCCAGGGCAACCGTGGCTGCCAGCTCGAGGTCCTTCGGCGTGAGCCGCGCCCACACCGGGTACAGGTTCTGCAGCCAGGGGAACAGCGGGGCGTTGGCCACCGGACCCCAGGCGCGCGTCAGGGTTTGGTAGAAGTGGTGGTGCGTGTTGATCAGCCCTGGGAGCAGGACGTGGCTGCCGGCGTCGAAGGTTTGGGAGCAGGGTGCGGACGGCTGCTGGCCCGCGGCGAGGACCTCCGTGATGACGCCGTTGCTGATAACCAGCCCGCCCGAGGCGTCGAGGGAATTGGCGGTGAAGACGGCCAGCGGGTTCCGGATCCAGAGCCGGGCGGCGGGATTGGTGGCGGCGGAAGCAGGGGAGGGAAGAGTCACGGAAGGCATCCTTGTCTGGGCGGAGTTCTGCACGTTCCAGCTCAGTGAGGCCCTGTCTGCTGATCCAGGTGGCCGGCTGCCAACTGCCATGCGGCGGGCGGTCCGGGTCCGCACCAGCGTAAAGAATGCCGGTGACCTGCGTCAATGGCCGCGGAATGTGACCGGGGGATGGGCGCGGCCGGTGAAGAGCGCGAAACATCGATTTCACATTGCGAAATTAAATTTCCAGAAACCTATGGCGTGGACCACAAACCGGTGCTAATCTCGATTCTGCCAAAGGCGGGCACCCGAACCCGGGAAGCTATCTACCAGGCGCAACTAAACCTTCACAGCACATGCTGAAGCCTGGTAACCGTTCGCACCTGGTTCCTCTGGTCCTTTGCGCGGCTTCAGGCTTCCCGGCACTAAGGAAGTCGCATCATGAGTACCACCGTCACGGCCGAGCAGTTCCTGGCCCGATCCATCCGGCTGGCAACAGCCAACGTCCTCAACAGTGGCGGGCCCTTCGGCGCCATGATCGTCACCGCGGACGGCAAGACGTTCGACGGCGTCAACCGCGTCACCGCGGACAACGATCCCACCGCCCACGCCGAAGTCACCGCCATCCGCACCGCCTGCCGCGAGCTGGGCACCTTCGACCTCAGCGGCGCTGTCCTCTACACCAGCTGCGAGCCATGCCCCATGTGCCTGGCCTCGGCACTCTGGGCCCGCGTGGAGCGCGTGGTCTTCGCCGCGGACCGCCACGACGCCGCCTCGGTGGGCTTCGACGACGCCGTCTTCTACGAGTACTTCGACAACCAGGACAGGGACTCCCTGATGCCGGTCTCCAAGCTGGAACTGGCCGATCCCCAGGCGCCGGCCCCGCTGGAGCCGTTCAACACCTGGAACACGCTCGAATCCAGGATTGACTACTAGGGCCCGGTGGCTGACATGACAATCCTGGACAACTCCTCTGAAAAGCAGGCTGCACTGTTCCCGAAGGGTGACAACAGTGCAGAGCCCGCAGGGGCACGGGGCACGCAAACGGCAACCGGGCGGGGACGGCAAGGAAGCACCCCGCCGGCGCCAAACAACATCCTTGACCGGTTCTTCCAGATCACCCGGCGCGGCTCCACCGTGGCCCGCGAATTCCGCGGCGGCCTGGTCACGTTCTTCACCATGGCGTACATCGTCATCCTGAACCCCCTGATCCTGGGCGGCTTCAGCGCGGACAACGCCCCCACCGACGTGGCGGGCGGCTGGCTCTCCGCAGCCCAGGTGGGGGCAGTCACCGGCCTCACGGCGGGTGTCATGACCATCCTCTTCGGCCTCATCGCCAACCTTCCGTTCGGCCTCGCGGCCGGCCTCGGCATCAACTCGTTCCTGGCCGTTTCCGTGATCCAGGAGGTCACGTGGGCCGAAGCAATGGGCCTGGTGGTGATCAACGGCATCCTGATTGTGCTGTTCGGCGTCACCGGCGCCCGGACCGCCATCTTCCGGGCGGTACCCAAGGAACTCAAGGCCGCCATCACCGTGGGCATCGGCCTGTTCATTGCCTTCATCGGCTTCGTGGACTCCGGCTTCGTCCGGCCCACCGCGGGAGGTCCTCCCGTCCAGCTGGGCGACGGCGGCTCCATCACCTCCGTGCCCACGCTCGTGTTCGTCGTTGGCCTCCTGGCCATGGGCATCCTGGTGGCCCGCAAGGTCCAGGGCGGCCTGCTCATCGGCATCGTCGGCACCACCGTGCTGGCCGCCGTCGTCGAAGCCTTCATGAAGATCGGCCCCGCCAGCGCCACCAACCCTGGCGGCTGGCACCTGAACACCCCCGTCCTGTCGGGCCAGCTTGTGTCAGCTCCGGACCTGGGCCTGGTGGGCCAGTTCGACCTCTTCGGCTCGTTCGCCAGGATCGGCGGACTTGCAGCCACCATGCTGGTCTTCACCCTCGTGTTCACCAACTTCTTCGACGCCATGGGCACCATGACCGGCCTGGCCAAGAGCGCCGGCGTCGCACACAAGGACGGAACGTTCCCGCGGCTCAAGTCCGCCTTCATCGTGGAAGGCTTCGGCGCTGTTGCCGGCGGTGCCACCTCCGGTTCCTCCAACACGGTCTACATCGATTCCGCTGCCGGCATCGGCGAAGGGGCCCGCACCGGCCTGGCCTCCGTGGTCACCGGCGTGCTGTTCCTGGGCTCGATGTTCCTCACCCCGCTCACCAGCGTGGTGCCGCTGGAGGTCGCGGCCGCGGCCCTGGTGGTGGTGGGCGCCATGATGATGGCCCAAATCCGCGAGATCAAGTTCACCAAGTTCACGGTGGCGCTGCCGGCATTCCTCACGATCGTGACCATGCCGCTGAGCTACTCGATCGCCAACGGCATCGGTGTGGGCTTCGTCAGCTGGGCCATCATCGGCGCCGCGTCCGGAAAGGCGAAGAAGATCCATCCGCTCATGTGGGTGGTCAGCGCCGGGTTCCTGGTGTACTTCGCCCGCGGGCCCATCAACGCCCTGCTGGGCGGCTGACCCGCCGCGCGCCCCTTCGGCCGCGGCAACCTTCCCCAACCACCTGCGAGGAACGACAATATGGACACCACCGCCGCGCGGAAGAAGGAGCACCGCAATGCTTGACCTGATTCCCCTGCTCGGCAGCTGGACGCCCCACCTGGGCGGACGGTTTGCCGTTGCCACCATTGTTGGTGCCGGCGGTTCGGTGCCCAGGCCAGTTGGCACCTCCATGCTGGTCGCTGAGTCCGGGGCTGTGCTGGGCAGCCTCTCCGGCGGATGCGTGGAGGGCGCCGTGGTGGCGCTGGCGCAGGACGCCATGGACGACGGCGGCAGCCGCCGCAGGACCTTCGGCTTCAGCTCCACGGATGCCTTCGCCGCCGGGCTCACCTGCGGCGGAGAGCTGGACATCCACGTGGAACCGGTGTCCGCCGCAGTGCCCGGCGGCACGCCGCACCCGCTGCGCGCAGCCCTCATCCACCTGGCGGGCGGCATCGCCGGCGAACCCGTTGCCCTGGTGCGGCGCCTGTCACCGGACGGCGCCGCCGGGGGAGGGGCCGCCGTCGTCCTGCCGGATCCGGCCAGTGCCCACGCGGCGGCACCGGAACTCGCGGCGCTGTTGAGTGCCGTGGGATCCGGGCGGGAAGGGGCGGAAATTCCTGCTCTTCTCCAGGCGCTGCTGCGGATTGGCGGTACCGGATTGGTTCCGCTGCCCGGTCCGGACGGGTGCCTTCCGGACCGGGCGGCGGGCAGCCACGGCGAACCTGCCTTGCTGGTGGAATCCCGGCTGGCGCCGCCGCGGATGCTGGTGTTTGGCGCCAATGACTTCGGCTCCGCCCTGGTGCCTGCGGCCAAGCTCCTCGGCTACCACGTGACCCTCGTGGACGCCCGCCCTGCTTTCGCCAGCCAGCCCCGGTTCGCCGCCGCGGATGCCGTGGTCACGGACTGGCCGCACCGGTACCTGGCGGCCGAGGCAGCGGCGGGCAGGCTGGACAGCCGCACCGTGGCGGCCGTCCTCACCCACGACCCCAAGTTCGATCTTCCGCTCCTCGAAACGGCCCTCGGCCTCGACCTCGCCTACGTGGGGGCCATGGGGTCGCGGCGCAGCCACCTGCAGCGCGTCGACAGCCTGCTCAGTGCGGGCATCCCGCCCGGCCGGATCGCACAGCTCCATTCACCCATCGGCCTGGACCTCGGCGCCGTCACCCCGGCGGAGGTGGCCGTGTCCATCACGGCCGAGCTCATCGCCGCCCGGACCCGCGCCGCCACCGGCATTCCGCTCCGGGACCGTTCCGGGCCCATCCACGGGAACCACGTTGGCCAGGCTGCGATTACCGGTCCGTCGGCGCCCACCACCCTTTACCAGCAGGAGAACGCATGGACATGAACACCATCGAGGCAGTGGTCCCCACCACGGACCCCGCACAGTGGCGCGACGGCGACGCCTGGCTCGCCGGCGGCACGGTCCTGTTCTCCTATGGCAGCTATGCCTTCGGACCCCAGCCCGTCAAGCGCCTCCTCGACCTCGGCGCAGCAGGCTGGACAGCTGTCACCGTCACCGACGACGGGATCGACCTCGCCGCCACCTGCACCATCGCCGAGCTGTACCGCCTCCCGGAATCCCCGGACGCCGCAGGCCTGCCCTGGCCGGCGCTGGACCTGGTCCGGCCGTGCTGCGATTCCTTCGTTGCTTCCTTCAAGGTGTGGAACATGTCCACCGTGGGCGGCAACCTGTGCACCGCACTGCCCGCTGGGCCTGTCATCTCGCTGTGCGCGGGATTGGACGGCGTGGCCACCATCCTGGGCCCCGGCGGTACCAGCCGCAGCGTCCCCGTGACCGACTTCGTGACCGGGGACGCGACGAACTGCCTGGCACCGGGCGAGCTGCTCCGCAGCGTCCACCTCCCGGCGTCGGCCCTGTCATCCCGAACCGCCTTCCGCCGCCTGTCGCTGAGCAACCTGGGCAGATCCGGGGTGCTGCTGATTGGAAGGCTCGACGGCGGCACCGCGTTGGTCCTGACCGTCACCGCTGCGACCAAGCGGCCCGTACAGCTGCGCTTCGACACGATCCCGGACGCCGACCACCTGGCGGCCGCGCTCGAGGACGCCATACCGGCCGGCCTGTACCACGATGACATCCACGGGCTCCCGGCTTGGCGGCGGGATATGACCTACCGGCTGGCCGAGGAAATCCGTACCGAACTGGCAGCGCCTGAGGGAACAGGAGCGGCGGGCCTCACCGTGTCCGGCGACTTCTGGCCTCCCCGGAGCACCCCGGCCTCCGGGTCCACAGCACTTCCGAAAGGGGCCTGACCATGGCCATCAACATCAACGGCGCACCGGCCGAAACGGATCCCCGCCCGGGCCAGTGCCTCCGGACCTTCCTCCGGGAACAGGGAAACCCCGGCGTCAAGAAGGGCTGCGACGGCGGCGACTGCGGTGCCTGCACGGTCCACGTGGACGGCACGCCGGTCCACAGCTGCATCTACCCCGCCGTCCGTGCCGAGGGGCACTCGGTCACCACCATCGAGGGACTGGCCGCCGCATCCGGCGACGGTCCCGGCCTGCACCCGGTGCAGCAGCAGTTCATGGAGCGGCAGGGTTTCCAGTGCGGCTTCTGCACCGCCGGCATGGTGATGACTGCCGCCACGTTCGACGACGAACAAAAGGACAACCTGCCCCGCAACCTCAAGGGCAACCTCTGCCGCTGCACGGGCTACCGCGCAATTGCTGACGCCGTCTGCGGCCACGCGGGGCACCCGGATCCGCAGGGGCAGGGCTCGGGTATCGCCGGGGCAAGCCAGCCGGACCCGGAACACGGCCAGCTCGGCGACGACGTCCCCGCACCCGCCAGCCGTGCGGTGGTCACCGGCGCGGCCCGGTACACCTTGGACATCCCGCAGGACCAGCAGCAGGCACTGCTGCACCTGAAGATCCTCCGCTCACCGCACGCCCACGCACGGGTGGTGTCCATCGACAAGGACGCTGCCCTCCGGGTCCCCGGCGTGGTGGCTGTCTTCACCCCCGACGACGCCCCGGAGCAGCTCTTCTCCACCGCCCAGCACGAACTGTTCACCGACGATCCGGACGATACCCGGGTGCTGGATGACGTGGTCCGGTTCATCGGGCAGCGCGTGGCCGCCGTAGCCGCCGAATCCGTAGCTGCCGCCGAGGCAGGCGTGCGGGCGTTGAAGGTTGGCTACGAAGAACTGCCCTCCGTTTTCACGCCGCAGGATGCCTTGCGTCCCGGCGCCCCGCTGGTGCACGGTGACAAGGACGGCGCCACCGCCCGGATCTCCCGTCCGGACCGCAACGTGGTGGCTGAGCTGCATTCCGAGCTGGGAAGCGTGGCGGATGGGTTTTCAGCCGCAGACTTCATCCACGAACAGACCTACCGGACCCAGCGCGTCCAGCATGTGGCTCTTGAAACCCACGCGGCTATTGCCTCCATTGATGCCGAAGGGCGGCTCCAGGTCCGTACCTCCAGCCAGGTTCCGTTCCTGGTCCGGCGCACCCTGTGCCGGGTGTTCGGGCTGGAAGAGGACCGGGTGCATGTGGTGGCCGGGCGGGTTGGCGGCGGCTTCGGTGGCAAGCAGGAAGTCCTCACCGAGGACCTCGTGGCGCTCGCCGCGCTGAAGCTGAAGCGGCCCGTCCAGCTGGAACTCACCCGCACCGAACAGTTCACCGCCACCACCACGCGGCATCCGTTCACCATCAAGCTCAAGGCCGGTGCCAGCAAAGACGGCCACCTCACCGCCCTGGAACTGGACGTCCTCACCAACACCGGAGCCTACGGAAACCATGGCCCCGGCGTCATGTTCCACGGCTGCGGCGAATCCCTGGCCGTGTACAAGTGCGACAACAAAAAAGTGGACGCCCACGCCATGTACACCCATACGGTCCCGGCCGGGGCGTTCCGCGGGTACGGGCTGAGCCAGATGATCTTCGCAGTGGAGTCCGCCATGGACGAACTAGCCGCCGGCATCGGCATGGACCCCTACGAGTTCCGCCGCCGGAACATGGTGCGCGAAGGCGACCACATGCTGTCCACCCACCCGGACCCCGAGGAAGACGTGCACTACGGCAGCTACGGGCTGGACCAGTGCCTGGACCTGGTGCGCGGTGCCCTGGACCGCGGCCTGGAACGGTACCGGGCGGCTGGGCTGGACCAGCTGGGACCGGAATGGATGACCGGCGAGGGTGCCGCGCTGTCCATGATCGACACCGTGCCGCCGCGCGGACACTTCGCCCACTCGCGGATGCGGCTCCTTCCCGACGGAACGTACCAGGCCGACGTCGGCACGGCCGAGTTCGGCAACGGCACCACCACCGTCCACGCCCAGCTTGCCGCCACCGCCCTGTCCACCGAGGCTGCCCGGGTGGCGGTCCGGCAGTCCGACACGGACCTGGTGGAGCACGATACCGGCGCGTTCGGCTCGGCCGGCACGGTGGTGGCCGGAAAAGCCACGCTCGCTGCGGCAGAGGAGCTTGCTGTCCGCATCCGGGCCTTTGCCGCAGGGATCCGGCAAACCCAGGCCTCCGCCTGCGTCCTCGAGGGAGACGCCGTGGTGGTGGACGGGACAGCCGTGGCACTGTCGGAACTGGCGCAGGCAGCTGCGGAAGCCGGCGTCGAACTCGCTGCCGAAGGCCGCTGGGGTGGAACCCCGCGGTCGGTGGCGTTCAACGTGCACGGCTTCCGCGTGGCGGTGAACCGGAATACCGGCGAACTGAGGATCCTGCAAAGCGTGCAGGCCGCCGACGCCGGTGTGGTCGTCAATCCCCGGCAGTGCCGCGGCCAGATCGAGGGCGGCATTGCCCAGGCCATAGGTGCCGCGCTGTACGAGGAAGTGGTGGTGGACGACGCTGGTAAGGTCACCACGGACATCCTGCGGCAGTACCACATCCCCACCTTCGCGGACGTGCCGCGGAGCGAGGTGTACTTTGCCGATACCAACGACAAGCTTGGCCCGCTCGGTGCCAAGTCCATGAGTGAAAGCCCGTTCAACCCGGTAGCGCCCGCGCTGGCCAACGCCATCCGGAACGCCACCGGAGTGCGGTTCGCGTCCCTGCCCATTGCCCGGGACCGGATCTACCTGGGGCTGAAGGAGGCCGGGTTGGTGCCCGCGGACCACGTCCATTCCCAGCCGGTGCGGTGAACCGGCGGGCCGTAAAATTCCGGTGGCTGCCGGGCTGCCCCCTATAGTCGGGGGATGGAACAACGGATTTTAGGCAGGACCGGACGGAACGTCTCCATCGTGGGGCTGGGCACCTGGCAGCTTGGCGCGGACTGGGGCAACGTGGACCCGGCCCAGGCCCAGGCCATCCTGGCGGCGTCCGCTGAGGCCGGTGTCACTTTCTTCGACACCGCTGACGTATATGGCGACGGCAAGAGCGAACAGGCAATCGGCAAATTCCTGGCCGACAACCCCGGGCTGGACATCACCGTGGGCACCAAGATGGGCCGCCGGATGGACCAGCGCCCGGAAAACTACACGCTGGCCAACTTCCGCCAATGGGTTGACCGCTCACGGAAGAACCTGGGAACCGACACCCTGGACCTGGTCCAGCTGCACTGCCCGCCCACACCGGTGTTCAGCAGCAACGAGGTCTACGACGCCCTGGACACCCTGGTGTCCGAAGGCGCCATCCGCAATTACGGCGTCAGCGTGGAGCGGACGGACGAAGCACTGGAAGCCATCCGGCGCCCGGGAACGGCCTCGGTCCAGATCATCCTGAACGCCTTCCGGCTCAAGCCGCTGGACGAGGTCCTGCCCGCCGCGAAGGCAGCGGGCGTGGGGATCATTGCCCGCGTCCCACTGGCGTCCGGGCTGCTGTCCGGGAAATACACCAAGGACACCACGTTCGCGGACAACGACCACCGGAACTACAACCGCGACGGAGGCTCCTTCGATGTGGGGGAGACCTTCTCCGGGGTGGACTTCCAGCTTGGCCTGAAGGCTGTGGCCGAGTTCGAGCAACTGGTTCCCTCCGGCGCCACCACCGCCCAGGCCGCCATCGCCTGGATTGCCGCACAGGACGGTGTCACCACGGTGATCCCCGGTGCCCGCAACGTGGACCAGGCCGTGGCGAACGCTGCCGCCGCGTCCGTGGCTGTCACCGATGAGTTCGGCGAGGGTGTCCGCTGGATCTACGACCACTACTTCCGCGAGGCCATCCACCCGCGCTGGTAGCCGGGATTCCAGGTCCGGACAGTTCCATGCGGCCCGCGGACAGCGTTGACGCGTTCATTGGCGCGCTCGCCGCCGTGGAGCCGGGCGCCGACTGGACCAACTTCTTCGACCACACCGTGCCGGAGAACGCGCTGCGCCGTTACAACCTGAAGCGTTATCTGCAGGAGATGCTGGAACGCCGCCCAACGGTCCTGCTGGTGGGCGAGGCGCCGGGCTTCCGGGGCATGCGGATTACCGGCGTGCCCTTCACCAACCGGACCATCTTCGAGGGGCCGGCCAACAACTTTGGGCTGTTCGGGCCCGGCAAGGGATACCTCCTGCCGCCCGAGGCTGCGGGGGTTGCGGCGGAACCCACGGCTACGGTGATGTGGGAAGTCCTGGCCGAACTCGGCGTCCTGCCGCTGCTGTGGAGTGCATTCCCGTGGCATCCACACAAGCCGGGGCAGCCGCTGACCAACCGCACGCCGCGGACGTCCGAAGCGGCCCTGGGCACCCCGTTCTGGCAGGCACTGGCGCAGCTCTTCGCTGTCCGCACCATAGTGGCCGTGGGTAATGTGGCCCATCGCAGCCTGCTCCGGAGCGGAGTCGATGCGCCCAAGATCCGGCACCCGGCCCACGGCGGCCGGGCCGGTTTTAGAAACGGGCTGGAGCAGTTGCTACTGCAGTAGGCGCAACTGGTCCGGTGTGTCCACGTCCTCGCCGGTGGACTGGTCAGTGCAATCCACTTCGTCCACGAGTTCCGGATGGGCGCGGAGGAAGCCCCGTGCACCGGCGTCACCGGTCACCGTTGCGGCAACCGCGGCCCG
>Ga0160459_100467_pt1 | contig 15891 bp, 11 predicted proteins | sample HID1973K_E6MG_FD_108208 | JGI IMG/M metagenome (GOLD analysis project Ga0160459, IMG submission 108208) | Enriched mosquito-associated microbial communities from UW Madison campus, WI, USA - HID1973K_E6 MG | ecosystem: Host-associated > Arthropoda: Insects > Digestive system > Unclassified ... | reverse complement strand
GGGCCTTCATGTCCCGGTGTGGGGGATCATCGCCATCGTGGCGTTCGCGGCGGCGGTCGGCACCGTCGCCGCGATGATGCCGGCCCGCGCGGCGACGAGGGGCGACGTGTTGTCGGCACTGCGGGGAGCGCGCCGCCCCCCGCGCCTGCGGACCGACCGCCCGCTGTGGGGATCGGTGCTGCTGCTGGGCGGCGTCGCGCTGACCGCAGCCGGCGGCCTGACGCTCGCCGCGCTCAACGCCGTCGACGTCGTCGACTACTCCAGCCTGCTCCGCCAGGTGTGCCTGATCGGCGTGATCGCCGGCCCGATCCTGTTTCAGGTCGGCGTGCTGCTCGCCGGGCACTGGCTGCTCGCCCTCGTCGCGCGGGTCCTGTCGCCGATCACATTGGGATCGCGACTGGCGTCTCGGGACGCCGCGGCGAATCCGGGACGCATCGTTCCCGCGTTCGGAGCGATCGCAGCATGCACGTTCCTCGCCTCCGCGAGCATCGCCGGCGTCGGCGTCACCATGGCCGCCAACGAGCGAGGGTGGTCGTACGGAGCACCGCTGGGCGCTTCGTACGTGTCGGTGTACTCCGACTTCGCTTCCGCGGACACCTCGACGAAGCTCGTCAGCGGCGCACGCGCGGCGATGGCGGCGACGCATCCGGTGGCGACCGCCGAGATCGGCGTTCAACCATGGCCGGCGTCGGATGAGACGGGCGTACTCGACCCCGATGCGCCGCCGGTCGTCACCCCCGAGGTGCAGCAGTTCACCGATTGCGCACTGCGGGACGACGCCGACTGCATGAGTGCGCAGTGGGCGAAGGTCGGCAGCTCCTGGGCCCTGGCCGTGGTCGAGCCGGCGGAACTGGAGACAGCGCTCGGTCGAGACTTCTCGGACGCCGAGCTCGCCGCGTTCCGTCAAGGCGCGGCCATCACGCTCGGCACGAGATGGGTGCGCGACGGGCACGTCGCGTTCAACGCGTGGGCGTGGATCGACATGCAATCCGGCGTCAACACGGGCGCCGCGCCGCACAGCTTGGACTCCTGGTCCGCGCCGGCCATCGTCCTCCGCGAAGCCGATCGCCGTACGTTCGACGTCGTCATCGCGCCCGCCACGGCTGAGCGGATGGGAGTCGCCGCGCAACCTGCGACGATCATCGGCACGTATGACGTGCCGGCCGACACGTCGGTCCTTGACCGTCTCCAGCAAGAGATCGCGCTGACGCCGACCGAGTTCGGCGGCTACGGCTACGGCACCGAGCAGGGACCGCCCGGAGCGGCGCCCTGGCTCACGCTGATCCTCGGCGGCACCGCCGTGCTCGTGATAGGCGCGAGCGGCGTGGCGCTCGGACTCGCTCGCATCGAGCGCCGGCCCGACGATGCGACGCTCACCGCCGTCGGAGCGCGCAGCCTGCTGCGCAGGAACATCGCGTTCTGGCAGGCACTGATCGTGACCGCGATCGGCGGCATCACGGGCGCGGTCGCCGGTCTCCTGCCGGTGTGGGGCAGCGTACTCATGACGCGCAATGTCTATGCTCCGCCCGAGATCGCCGATACGCCCTGGTCGTGGCTCGCGATCCTGGCCATCGGTCTGCCGCTCGCGATCGCCACCGCATCGTGGCTCGTGCCGCCGCGCAGCCCCGACCTGACCCGCCGCACCGCGATCGCCTGACCTCGCGCAGCGCAGGGGGACCGCATCCCTCGCTCCTCACAGTCTTCGCAGATCCGCACCGATCTCGCACGATCGGGCGTGAAGCCGGCGACGTACGCGCGATTGTGCGGAGTTCATGCACGGCGCGGGCGTCGGGAAGCGGCATCCTGTCGTCTCACAGGCGGTCCCCGCTACGCTTAACTGTGCACACCAACGCCGACCAGATCGAAGACGAGGCTCAGACCGAGCCCGCAGCGATGACCTTCTCCGACCTCGGGCTCAGCGCGCCCGTCCTCAAGGCGCTGAAGGACATCGGCTACGAGACGCCTTCGGCGATCCAGGCGGCGACCATTCCGACGCTCCTCGCGGGGCGCGACGTGGTCGGCATGGCACAGACCGGAACCGGCAAGACGGCCGCGTTCGCGCTGCCGATCATCGACCGCCTCGATCTGTCGCAGAAGACCCCGCAGGCACTCGTGCTCGCCCCCACGCGCGAGCTGGCGCTGCAGGTCTGCGAGGCGTTCGAGAAGTATGCGGCCCACCTGAAGGACGTGCACATCCTTCCCGTCTACGGCGGCCAGGGCTACGGCGTCCAGTTGTCGGCGCTGCGTCGCGGTGTGCACATCATCGTCGGCACCCCCGGTCGTATCATCGACCACCTCGAGAAGGGCACGCTCGACCTGTCGCAGCTGCAGTATCTCGTGCTCGACGAGGCCGACGAGATGCTCAAGATGGGCTTCGCCGAGGACGTCGAGACGATCCTCGCCGACACCCCCGACTCCAAGCAGGTCGCGCTGTTCTCGGCGACCATGCCCGCGACGATCCGTCGCATGTCGAAGCAGTACCTGAACGACCCCGAAGAGATCACCGTCAAGGCCAAGACGCAGACCTCGGCCAACATCGCCCAGCGCTACCTCATCACGCAGTGGCAGCAGAAGATGGATGCGCTCACCCGCATCCTCGAGGTCGAGAACTTCGACGGCATGATCGTGTTCGGCCGCACCCGCAGCGTCACCGAGGAGATCGCGGAGAAGCTGCGCGCCCGCGGCTACTCGGCCGCCGCCATCAACGGCGACATCGCCCAGCCGCAGCGCGAGAAGACGGTCAACCAGCTGAAGTCGGGCAAGCTCGACATCCTGGTCGCCACCGATGTCGCCGCCCGCGGGCTCGACGTCGAGCGCGTCTCGCACGTCATCAACTACGACATCCCGACCGACGCCGAGTCGTATGTGCACCGCATCGGCCGCACCGGACGCGCCGGGCGCACGGGCGACGCGATCAGCTTCGTCACGCCCCGCGAGCGCGGCCTGGTCAAGATGATCGAGCGCGCCACCCGTCAGGACCTCACCGAGATCCCGCTGCCGAGCGTCGACGAGGTGAACGTGACCCGCCTGTCGCGCTTCGACGACCGCATCACGGCCGCCCTCGGCGAGGTCGAGCGCATCGAGGCCTTCCGCGACATCGTGGCCCACTACGTGCGCAACCACGACATCCCCGAGGCCGACGTGGCCGCCGCGCTCGCGGTCGTCGCGCAGGGCGACACGCCGCTCCTGCTGGAGCCCGACCCCGAGCCCGCACCGCGACGCGAGCGCACCGACCGCCCCGACCGCGGCGACCGCAGCGGCGACCGCGGTGGCTACGAGCGCCCCGAGCGGCGAGCGCCGCGCGAGGGCTTCGCGACGTACCGCATCAACGTCGGCAAGCGGCAGCGGGTCGAGCCGCGCCAGATCGTCGGTGCACTCGCCAACGAGGGCGGCTTCCGCCGCGACGACTTCGGCGCGATCAAGATCATGCCGGACTTCTCGCTGGTCGAGCTGCCCGCCCAGCTTCCGCACGGCGCGCTGGACCGCCTCGCCGACACCCGCATCCAGGGCCAGCTCATCGAGCTGCGTCCCGACAGCGGTCGTCCGCAGCGCCGATCGGATGCCGCCTCCCGCGGCCGCCGGGACGACCGCCCCTCGGGCGGCTACGGCGACCGCAGCGGCCGCGGCTCGTACGGCGACTCGGGCGAGCGCAAGCCGCGGTACAAGCGCAACGACGGCTGACCCGCTCAGGCGCGATCCGGCACGTCATCGGCTGCGCACGGCGTCGGAGAACCTCAGCGACGCGCCGCGCGAGTGCGGCCGCACACGGCGTGTCGGCGAAGACCTCCTGCGCTGTGCTCGCCTGGTGGCGGCATCCCTCCCCCGAAAACGGCGGATCGAGACGCTCTGGGCGAACAATCCCCAGGGCCGGGGGTCCGCCTCAGCCCGCTCCCAGGCGCGCCCGTAGGATCGATCCATGGCCGGATTCTGGGGCAGACGCAAGCGCGAGCAAGAAGAGCTGACCGCACAGGACGCAGATCTCGCGCGCCGTGCGCAGCAGGTGCTGGTGGCCGCCGACGAGCGGATCCGGCTGACGACCGACGAACTCTCCTTCGCCGAAGCCGAGCTCGGCCCGGGAGCCACGCATGACCTCCGCGAAGCGCTCGAGTCGGTGCGCACGCATCTGCAGGAGGCGTTCCAGCTCCATCAGCTGAACCACGACGAGATCCCCGACACGCCCGAAGAGCTGCGCACCCGCAACGCCCGCATCGTGCAGCTCTGCGAGTGGGCCGAGGACCTGCTCGACGACCGCACGGAGTCGCTCGCGGCGCCGATCGAGCGGGCGCGTCGCGCTCCCGAGATCATCGCGAAGATCCGGGCGGATGCCGCCCGCCTGCGTCTCGCGCTGCCCGATGCGCGCGCGACCGTGGACCGCCTGTCCGCCCGCTACGCCGCTAACGCGCTCGCGCAGATCGATGCGAATCCTGCAGAGGCCGAGCAGCTGCTCGGGTTCGCGGAGCACAGCGCCGGCGTCGCCGAGCGCCGCCGCGAGGCCGGCCAGCGCGAGCAGGCGAGCATGGCGCTGGAGGCGTCGATCGAATCGGTGCGCCGCGCCGAGAAGCTGATCGACGCGGTCGAGACCTTCGAGGTCGAGGCGCTGCGCGCCGAGTCCACCCTCGCCGCGATCGTGGAGGACTCGCGGGGCGACCTCGTGGTAGCCCTGAAGGAGCCCGCGTCGCCCGCCGTCAGTGCGGCGATCACCGACCTGCAGGCCGCGCTGGCCGCGCTACCGGCCGCCGGCGTCAACACCGACCCGTTCGAGCAGCTGACCCGCCTGCGCGAGGCCAACGCGGGGCTCGACGCCGCGATCGCCGCCGCGCGCGAACGAGCGGCGCGTCCGATCCCCCCGCTCGAGCACGTGCGTCACGCGATCGACGACGCGGATCGGCAGCTCGCCGTCACGCGTGATGTCATCGCCGGACACCGCGGCTGGATCGGCGCCGACGCACGTACGCGCCTCGCCGAGGCCGAGCGCGTGCGCGCCGACCTGGACCGCTACCTCGGCACGTCGGCCTCCGCGGCCACGTCGATCGACGACGACCACCGTGAAGAGGCGTTCGCGATGGCGCGGCGTGCGGCGTTCCTCGCCAGCGAGGCGCTGCAACTCGCCCAGCGCGACATCGACAACGCCCGGCCCCAGCCCGACCAGTGGGGCGGCCCCGGCTACGGCCAGCGCGGCGGCCGCGGCAGCGGCGGCTCCGACGTCATGGGCGGCATCCTCGGCGGCCTGGTCATCGGCAGCCTGCTCGACGGCTTCTTCGACTGAGGGCCCGGGACCGACACAAGACGAGTGGATGCCTCGGCCCAGCGCGACGCGCCGGGTCGAGGCATCCACTCGTCCCAGGATCAGCCGAAGAGGATCGTCGCGCACAGGAGCAGGATCGACAGGCCGAGGAGCACGGCGCGCAGCGGGATGATCGACTCCCAGCGAGCCTGCAGCGCGCGGGCGTTCGAGGGGACTTCGTCGGCGAGTGCGGCGGCGGTGAGCACCTTGTTGATGGGCGCCGAGATGCGCGCGAACAGCGTGAGCCACACCAGCAGCGCCACCAGCGCCACGACCGCCATCGCGCCGGTGAGCGGCGTGCCCCAGAACAGCGAGAGGCCGGCGGTCGCAGCGGTCAGGATCGTGCCGAGGATGCCGACGATCGGAAGGCGGCGGTCGCCGTAGTAGTGGCCGCGACCGGTGACCTGCACGAGGCTGCGGTCATCGATCTCGGCGTAGACCGGCCGCTGCACGACGGCTGCGACGACGTCGGTGCCGTAGATGACGGCGAGGGCGAGGATCGCGAAGGTGGCGGTCGCACCGATGATGAGGTCCATGTCTGTCTCCAAGTGTTATCAGCGCTAACAGTTAGCGGTGCTAACATAGCGACATGGCACGGACCGCGCAAGAGGCAGAGCGATTCCACGACCGCGAGGTGCGGATCGTCGAAACGGCTCGTGAGATCGCCGAGCACGACGGCTGGCCCGCCGTCACGGTGCGCAGGCTGTCGGAGGCGATCGGCGTGAGCCAGCCGATCCTGTACCGCCACTTTCCCGGCGGGCGCGACGAGATCGTGGCGCGCGTCGTGATCCGGGGCTACGCCGATCTCGCCACAGCCATGCGCTCCCCCGACCCCGACGACACCGACCCCGCGGGCTCGCTGCGGCACCTTGTCGCCGCGTACCTCGGGTTCGCCCGCGACCACCCCGCGGTCTACGAGGCCATGTCGACGGCGCGCACGAGCGTGGTCTTCGCCGCCACCGACACCCCCGAGGTGCTGCGGGAGGGATTCGCGATGCTGGAGCATGCGGTCGGCGGTTCGGATGCGCGCCAGCGCGCCGTGCGCGCCGAGCTGCTGTGGAGCCTGCTGCACGGGGCCAGCCAGTTCGCCGCGGCCGAGCGCCTCGACCCCGCCCTCGACGACGTGCGCGAGGCGGCCATCGTCGACCTGTTCTGCGCACACTGAGCCGACCGTGCACCCGCTCCGTCTCGCCGGCGGAGCGAGCGAGACGAAGCCCAACCCGGACGATGCGGGTCGTCCCGGGGTCCGCATCCCGCGGCGAGATCAGGTGATCTGGCGGAGGCAGGACGATTTCGGCGAGATCGTCCTGAACCGGCGAGATCACCTGATCTCGCGACCCGCGTTCGTGCCTGCGCGCTCGTCTCGCCGGCGCTCGCTCAGCGTCAGAGCACGCGCAGGCCGTCGGCCACGACGCGGCCGTCGTGCACGACCGTGCGGTCGGCTCTGCGATCCATGACGGCGCTGGTCGGGGTCTCACCCTCGACGACGACCAGATCGGCGCGGTCCCCCACGGCGACACCGGGCCGATCTCCGACGCCCGCGACGCGCGGCGATGCGTGACTCATGATCGATGCGCCGCCCATCGTGGCGACCGCGAGGGCGAGCTCGACGTGGTCGTCGCGGCGGAAGCCGTTGACGAACGCGAGCTGCCACGTCCGGTCGAGCATGTCGCAGTTGCCGTACGGGCTCCAGTAGTCGCGCTGGCCGTCCTCGCCCAGGCCGACCCGCACGCCGGCTGCGGCGAGGTCCAGCAGGCGCAGGTGGTTGCTCGTCGAGGGGGCGATCGTCGCCATCGCGATGTCGAGCTCGGCGAACTCGTCGATGAGGCGGCGGCTCGTCGCCTCCGACACGGCGCCGAGGTCGTAAGCGTGCGACATCGTGACCTTGCCCTGCATGCCGAGGGCGCGCGTGCGCTCGAGCACGAGCTCGGTGCTGAAGACGCCGAGGGCGCCGGGCTCGTGGAGGTGGATGTCGACCTCGACCTGATACTTCTCGGCCAGGCCGAAGACGATGTCGAGGTGCTTCACCGGGTCGCGGTCGAGCTGGCTGGGGTCGATGCCGCCCATGACGTCGGCGCCCTGCTTGAGCGACTCCTCGAGGTACTCGACGGTGCCCTCCTCGCGGAGGATGCCGGCCTGCGGGAACGTCATGACCTGGACGTCGGCGTGGTCCGTGAACTTCTCCTTCGCCGCCATCACCGAGTCGAACTTCTCGAGTTTGCAGTCGACGTCGACCTGGGCGTAGGTGCGCACGCGGGTCGTGCCCCTCGCGATCATCTGCTCCAGCGTGCCGGCGACGATGTCGGCGTGCGGGACGTCGGTCTTACGCCAGTTGGCGCGGTCGTTGAGCATCATGCCCCACACCCCCGGCGCGCCGGTGTGCGGGCGGAACGGCAGACCGATGCGCGACGAGTCCAGGTGCACGTGCACGTCGCTGAACGACGGCAGGGCGAGCCGGCCGCGTCCGTCGACATCGGCGGCGCCCACGACGGCCGCCGGGTCGTGGGAACGGATCTGCGCGATGCGGTCGCCCTCGATCACGATGTCGGAGGCCTCGCCGCCCCACGGTCGCACGTTGCGGATGATCACGTCTGGTCCCTTTCGACGAAGAGTGGATGCCACGCCCGGCGTGGCGATTCGTCGATCGTATCCGGCGTCACGCGGGCGCCCCCGACACACGCGTCGAGCGCGGCCGCGAGGGCCGCGCTCGACGGGATGGACGACGAACCTACGAGGCGAGCTCCTCGGGCTGCGCCTGCGTCGTCAGCGAGATCACGCCGTAGTCCCACCCCTTGCGGCGGTACACGACGCTCGGGTGGTCGGTGCGCACATCGATGAACAGGAAGAAGTCATGGCCGACCAGCTCCATACGGTCGACGGCCTCTTCGACGGCCATCCACTCGGGTTGGAACTCCTTCGTGCGGATGACGACGGGCGAGTAGCCCTCTTCCTCCTCGTTGCCGGTGACGATGGGGATCTCTCCGGTCGCGACGGCTCGGAGGACGTCGACGGATGCCGGCTGCAGATCGATCCCCTGGATCGCGCCGCTGCCCTTCTCGAACTTCGCGCCCCGCGGGTGGTTGCGGGCGTCGACGCGCTTGTCTTTCGCGCGCCGCAGCTGCTCGCACAGCTTGTCGACGGCGAGGTCCAACGCGGTGAACTTGTCGCCGTCGGTGGCCTCGGCCCGGACGACCGGTCCTTTGCCGTCGACGGTGAGTTCGACGGTCTCATCCTCCATGCGCCCGTTGTGATACGCACGGTGGGTGACCTTGATCTCCACGCGCTGCGCGCGCGGAGCGAGGGTCTCGATGCGGGCGGCCTTCTCTTCGACGACCGAGCGGAAGCGATCCGAAATACCCACTCCCACGCCGACGATGCTGGTTTCCATCCCCTGACCTCCTTGTTCCGGTCCACCCGGTCAAGGGCGGACCTTCAGTCGCCTTGTGCCCCCCACCGTAGCCGCGCGTTCGAGGTCTGTCACCTGTGAGTTTCGAACGTGTCCGGTCGGCGTTCACCGAGACGTGAGATCCGGCGCGGCGTGGCGGCGACTGTCACGGCGCCGACCACGTCCACTCCTGCAGAGCGCAGCGCACGCGCTGCTTCGGCGAGAGTCGCGCCGGTCGTCACGACATCGTCGACGAGCAGCACGCGCAGCCCTCGCACTCCGCCGCGGCGCACGGCGAGGCTCCCGTCGACATTGCGGCGCCGCTCGTCACGGTCCAGGCCGCGCTGGTCTCCGGTGCGGCGGACGTGTTGCAGCAGCGGCACCGCGCGCCGCCCGGCGCGGCGCACCAGCAGCTCGGGTACGCGGAATCCGCGCCTCCGGTACGCGGTGCGCGAGGTCGGGAGCGGCACCAGCACGACGTCATCGGCGCAGCCCGCGTGAGCCAGCGCAGCGCTGAGCGCCGGTGCCAGGGCCCGTGCGAGCCCCGTGCGGCCGTCCTGCTTGATCGCCCGCAGCACTCGGGCCGCGACGCCGTCGAACACCAGTCCGCTCCACACCGCGAGACCGCCGCCGTCGGCCGGGACCACCTGCCGTCGCGGGGCGGGGACGAGCGTCAGGGCGCACCGCTCGCACAGTGCGACGTCCGGTTCATCACAGCCCGCGCACGACACCGGCAGCAGCAGCGCGAGCGCGTCCGCACACGCGGCCCGGACGGCGAGGGCGAGGGCGGTCGGCATGTGCCCAGCCTGGGGCGCGGGTCGGCGGCATCCCTCGTCCCGATCCGGATCTGTGGAGGGATGCCGCCCACCGGCGCGCTGGGGAGGAGGGGCTACTGCGGGGCGCCCTGCTGCGTCGCGAGCACCAGCACACCGGTCGCCGTCGGCTGCCAGGCCGTGCCGCGTTTGACGTACAGGGTGCCGTCCTCGGCCCGCAGCCGGAGGCTAGAGGCACCGGTTCCCCCCGAGAGGGACGTCATGCCGTCCGTCGCCGTCGACGTGGTCGTCGGACCGCCCACGGGCTGCTCCACCACGATCGACGCGTCATCTCCGGCGGCCAGCACCCCGATGCTCGCATCGTCGATCCAGGTCACGCCCGCCGCCGGGCCACCCACGATCGCGAGCTGCACGGGCTGTCCGAGCTTGACCGGCACGTTGTCGCCGTCGCGCACGACACCCGCCACCCACAGCATTGTGCGTCCGCCCGAGGTGACGGTGGCCGCGATGCGGGTGCCGTCGCGCGAGAGCGCCAGCGCACTCACCGCTGTCGCATCGGTCCACGCGTCGGCGACATCGATGGCGTCGGAGCTCTGCGGTGCGTACGCATGCAGCGCGGTGGGCTGGTCCTTGGGGACGCTCCAGATATACCCGAAGCCGTCGACCGTCGGGTCCACGAGGCCTGCGCGGGTGTCGAGCACCTCGGCGTCCGCCGACGCGGAGGTGAGCCGCGCGACCTCGCCGTCGGACAGCGTGACCGCGGCATTGTCGCGCTCCGGGCCGACCTGCACCGCCGTCGGCGCCGCCGCCACCACCGCGGGCGAGAGCCCGGGGATCTGTTCGATCTCGTCGCCGGAGAGGAAGCCGAACCCATCCTCCGTGAGCACCAGCGGCGCGGCCGGCACGCGCGTCGACCGCACGGCGACGGGCGAAGCCTCCACCGGAGTGGAGTTGACGCGCATCACCACATCCGACACTCCCGCCGCGCGCAGGCTCTCGCGCAGCTGGGTCTCCATGCGATCGAGGGCGTTGGCACTCGCGCTGAGCAGCGAGTCATCCTGGAAGTCCACGGTGGCGACATCGTTCTCGTCGACCTGTACGGACGGCACCAGCGTCGCCCCGTCGGGGAACGCCGTCTGCACCGACTCCGCGAGCCACTCGCTGCTCGGCTCGTTGACGAGGGCGACGGCGATCGTGGTCGCCGCGTTCACATACGGGAACCAGCGGAGGTCGGGCACCAGATACTGCCACGTCGGATCGAAGTACATCAGCGAGTAGCGGTGGAAGACCTGTGAGAACTGTCCCTCGTCGAGCCAGATCCCGTCGGGGGCCGCAGTGATGCGCCACTCGCCGTCGGCCTGTTTCGCGAGGCGGAACTCCTGCGAGTTCGACGGCAGCTCCGCCCGGTGGTACGAGCCGGTGTCGTCGACATCGGCCACCGCCTCGTACGAGAACACCACCGCGGACTCGTCGGCATCGGACTCGGCGTATTCGCGTTCGGCGCGCTCATCGACCCTGACGGTGGCCAGCGGGTTCCACACATCCTGCAGGTCCGGCGCGAGGAAATCCTTCGCGACGGCCCACGTGCCGTTCACACCCGGGCCCGACCCCGCGTCGATGAACCCCTCGACGATCTGCTCGGGCGTCGCGCCCGGCTGCGGCCGGTTCGGGATGAACGTGACGTTCTGCGACCCGCCGGTGTCCTCACCGATCGCGAGCCCGTACCGGATCGACCCGCTCTCCGGAAAGCCCGCGCAGCCGGTGACGAGCACCGCGCACAGCGCGAGGACGAGAGCCAGGATGCCGCGGCTCCGGGTCATGACGCACCTCCTCGGCCGCCGGCATCCACGTCCGCGCTGCCGGCCGGCGGCAACTCGATCGGCTCGGTGAGGCCCAACTCTTCGAGCCCGGGCCCGGCGTCGTCGCCCGGGTCGACGGGGATCGGCGGCTGACCGGTCAGCGTCGCCGTCGCCTGGCGCGGCAGCGTGAGCACGAAGTTCGTGCCGCGGCCGGGTTCGGACCACACCGCGAGTTCGCCGCCGTGCAGCTTCGCGTCGCCGAGCGCGATCGACAGGCCGAGCCCGGTGCCGCCGATCGTGCGCTTGCGCGAGGGGTCGGCACGCCAGAACCGGTCGAACACGTGCTCGACGTCTTCGGGTTTCATGCCCATGCCGAAGTCGCGCACACCGATCGCGACCGCCTGCTGGTTGCTGTCCACCGTCACGACGATGGGGCGCGCCTCGCCGTGCTCGATCGCGTTCCCGAGCAGGTTGCGCACGACGCGGCGCACGCGGCGCGGGTCCATGTCGACCGGGGAATATCCTCCCGGGGCGACCAGGCGCACGTCTGACCCGTGCTGCTCGGCGAGCTGCTGCATCGAGCCGATCACGTCTTCTGCCAGGTGCGCGAGGCTCGTGGGCTCAAGCTCCAGTTGCACCGATCCGGCGTCGTAGCGGCTGATCTCGAGCAGGTCGGTCAGCAGCACCTCGAACCGCTGCACCTGCGCGTTGAGCAGCTCAGCCGCGCGCGCCGTCGCGGGATCGAACTCGTCGCGCTGGTCGTTGATCATGTCGGCGGCGAGGCGGATCGTGGTCAGCGGCGTGCGCAGCTCATGCGAGACGTCCGACACGAAGCGCTGCTGCACGAGCGACAGGTCGGCCAGCTCCTTGATCTGCGACTCCATGCTGTCGGCCATCGCGTTGAACGACCGGCCGAGCGTCGCCAGCTCGTCCTCGCCGTGCACCTCCAGCCGCACGTCCAGCTGCCCGGCGGCCAGGCGTGCGCTGGTGTCGGCCGCCTCACTGATCGGGGTGGTCACCGAGCGCAGCACGAACCACGCGATGCCGCTGATCAGCAGCACCAGGCCGATGCCCACGATCCACAGCGTGCCCTGCACGAAGCCGAGCGTCTGCGGCGCGTTGGCGAGGTCGTAGGCGAGGTACAGCTCGTACGAAGCGACGCCTTCGATGTCGAGCTGCTGCCCGACCATGATGCCTGGGGACGTGCCGCCGTCGTCGTCGGGCAGGGCGATCGGCTGCCAGATCTGCCGCCCGGGATTGTTGCGCACCTGCTCGCGCATCGCCGGGGTCAGGAGAGGATCGATCACGCCCTCGGCCGTCGAGAAGTCCTGCGGGGCGTTGGCCACCGGGGGGCCGATGCGGTACGCCGCGATCATCTGGGCCGATGACTGGTCGCGCAGCGCGGTGAAGGCGAGCGTCATGACGTTCTGCAGCTGCACCGCCTCGGACTGCACCGCGGCGTCGAGCGTGCGCTGCGCAGCCGAACGCGCCTGCTCGGCGTCGGTGAGCACCTGCTCCTGCCGGGACGTGTAGAGGTCGTTCTGGATCTGCAGTGCCATCCAGACACAGGCCACGACCACCGCGAGCACGGTGAGCCCGATCGTCACGAGAAGCGTCCGGAACCGCAGCGACCGCCGCCACAGCGCCGCGATGTTGCCCGGCCACGCACGCCACAGCCGCCAGCCGGTGAGGGGCGTGCGTGTCGCGGCGACCCCCGTGATCGGGGCTGTCATGGCGCGCTCAGACCACGGCGCCCGCGCGGTAGCCCACGCCGCGCACCGTCGTCACGATCTTGGGATTGTCGGGGTCCTTCTCGACCTTTGCGCGCAGGCGCTGCACGTGCACGTTCACCAGGCGTGTGTCGGCCTTGTAGTGATAGCCCCACACCTGCTCGAGCAGCATCTCGCGAGAGAACACCTGCTGCGGCTTGGATGCCAGGGCCACCAGCAGTTCGAACTCCAGCGGTGTCAGCGCGATCGGCGCATCGTCGCGACGCACCTCGTGCGCGGCGACATCGACGGTGAGATCCCCGATCCGCAGGATGTCGCCCGCCGACTGTGCGGCCGGACGCAGGCGCGTGCGGATGCGGGCGACGAGCTCCTTCGGGTTGAAGGGCTTCACGATGTAGTCGTCGGCGCCGGACTCCAGGCCCTTGACGACGTCGGCGGTGTCGGTGCGCGCGGTGAGCATGATGATCGGGATGCCGGACTCGGCGCGGATCAGCGTGCAGATCTCGATGCCGTCCATGCCCGGGAGCATGAGGTCGAGCAGGATCAGGTCGGGTCGCTCGGTGCGCCAGGCGTCGACGGCCTGGGCGCCGTCCGCGCAGAAGACCGTCTCGAATCCCTCGGTGCGCAGCACGATGCCGATCATCTCGGCCAGGGCGGTGTCGTCGTCGACCACCAGGATGCGTGAAGTCATCGCGCGCGTTCGTTCCTTCTCTCCAGGCACGGGCAGAGCCATCGCCTTCCCCATGCGCTCCCCACAGAGTAGTCGACGCACCCTGGAGACCGGCCGAACCGCGCGGTCGGCGCCGCGGGTCGGGGCTCGCACGCGATGTGGAACGATGGGACGAAAGCGACCCGCACCGCCGCGCACGACGCCGCGGCGGCCGACGGAAGGGGACTGCGTGACCGCGTATCCGGCCTGGACGCCGGCATCCCGTCCGGGGATCATCCCGCTGCATCCGTTGACGTTCGGCACGATCCTCGGGCGCTCGTTCTCGGCGCTGCGCCAGAACCCGCGCGTGCTGCTGGGCTTCGCGCTGGTCGTGCAGACGGTGGCCTACCTCGTCGTGCTGGTGGCCGTCGTCGGGGTGATGTGGGCGTCGTTCTCGCGCCTGGACACGCTCACGGAGGGCACCGAGGAGTACGACACGGTGCTGGCCGGATCGATCGGGCTCGTCGCGGTCACCGGGTTCGTGCTGGGCCTGGCCGCCGGGGCGCTGAGCGTCATCGTGCAGGGCATCGTCGTGCTCGAGGTGACGCACGCGGCCGTCGCCGAGAAGCTCACGCTGGGTGCGCTGTGGCGTCAGCTCAAGCCGGTCGCGTGGCGCCTCATCGGGTACTCGCTGCTCGTGGTCCTCGCCGTGACCGCCGTCGTGGCCGTCGTGGTGCTCGGCGTCGTGGGCATCGCCGTCGTGGCACCGCCCGCCGCGATCGGGCTCACGATCCTCCTCATCGTCGCCGCCATCCCGCTGACGTGGTGGCTGATGATCAAGCTGCTGCTCGCGCCGTCGGCGATCATCGTCGAGCACGCGACGATCCTGCAGGCGCTGTCGCGCTCGTGGACGCTCACCCGCGGACGATTCTGGCCCGCACTCGGGGTCATCCTCGTGATCAGCGTGATCTTCGGCGTCATCGCGCAGGTGGTGAGCCTGCCGTTCAGCTTCTTGTCGGCCGGGCTCACGACGATCATCGCGCCGACCGGCGCCGCGGAGCCCACCGCGATCATCGGCGTGCTGGTGACGGTCCTGCTCGCGCAGGTCGTGACCCTGCTGCTGCAATCGGTCGCCGTCGTCGTGCAGTCCACGGCCACCGCCCTCATCTACATCGACTGCCGCATGCGGCGCGAAGGCCTCGACCTCGACCTGCTCGCGTACGTGGAGCAGCGGGATGCTTCGTCTCGTCCCTCGCTCGGCACCAGTGCCGGCGCCACCGCCCTCGCCGACCCGTACCGCGAGCACGTCGGCCGCGTGATCGCGCCCCGCGGGTGGCCGGGCGCAGTCGCCGGATACGCCGGCTATCCTGCCGCGCCGGGCTACCCCGCTGCGCCCGGCAACCCGGTGTACGGTGCGTACCCGGGCCAGCCGGTGTACGCGGCACCGGACGGGTATCCGCCGGCGCCGGGCGCCTACCCGGCGTACGGCGCGTACCCGGGCCAGCCCCCCGCCACGGCCCCGGGCGCATACGCGGCGCACGCCTCCCCGGCGTCCGCGCCCGGCGGGTACCCCGTCCCGCCCGCGGCTCCGGCCGCGGCGCCGCAGCCCGTCGCCGAGCCCTCGGCACCCGTGGTGGCGCCTGATCCGGCCGAAGGCGAGACCGGGCCCACGCCCCCGTCGCCGACGAACTGGGCGGCGCCCGGCGCCGCGCAGGACGCCGACCGCGAGTCGCCGTGGTCCTGACCCCCCTGCTGCGCGCCGTCGTGGCGGCCGCCGACGACGGGCCGCCGCTCACGCCGGACGGCGACGAGGCGCGCCGATGGGCCGAGGAAGAACTCTCCAAGCCGACGTACGACATCGCCGAGCCGACCCCCTTCGACCGGATCGCCCGCGCGATCGGAGAATTCATCGCGTCGCTGTTCAACCCGCAGGTGTCGGGCGGCTGGGGGTCGGTGCTCGCCATCGTCGCGACGGTGGCGGTCGTCGTCGTCATCGTGACCGCGTTCGTGGTGTGGGGCGTGCCGCGGGTGTCGCGTCGCGCCGCCGCGCGGACACCGATGCTGTTCGGCGAGGCGGAGCACCGCTCGGCCGCCGCTCTGCGCGCCGCAGCCGCCGAACGCGCACAGGCCTCGGACTGGGAGGCGGCCATCGTGCTGCGCTTCCGCGCGCTCGCCCGCGGGTGCTTCGAGCGCGGCGTCGTGGACCCGCCGCCGGGCGCCACCGTGCACGGGTTCGCCCGGGCCGCGGCCCGGGTGTTCCCCGCCCTCGCG
>Ga0160459_100462_pt1 | contig 15993 bp, 13 predicted proteins | sample HID1973K_E6MG_FD_108208 | JGI IMG/M metagenome (GOLD analysis project Ga0160459, IMG submission 108208) | Enriched mosquito-associated microbial communities from UW Madison campus, WI, USA - HID1973K_E6 MG | ecosystem: Host-associated > Arthropoda: Insects > Digestive system > Unclassified ... | reverse complement strand
CGAGGTCCTCCCGCTGGACGAGGAACGTGTCAACGAGGCCCGCATCGTGATCCCGTTCTGGCAGAAGGCGGTCACCGATACCGGGAAGGCGGAAATCCACCGGCAGTCCATGGAGGAATGGGTGGAGACCATCCGGCGCTACCTCGCGGAGGCGCGTAAGAGCGGCGACGTGCGTGCCGCCGTCGACGATTCCCTCCTGGCCCGCCAGCTCCTGAACATGCTGCTCGGCGCCCAGATCGAGGCCGCACTCGCCCCGCCGGACCGCATGGAGTTCGGCCACGCCGCGCAGCTGGAAGCCTATCTGGCCCTGCTGCGCTGCTGAACCGCGCCACAGCCGCCCCCGGCAGCGCCGGGAAACGCAGCCAGACAGTGTCGCAGCCGGGACGCTGCAAGGGCCCCTACCCTAATCCTGCGAGTTTGCCTTAAACCCGCCGGGAAAGGGACGCGGGAAACTAAAAGCATGCTTAGTATTGAGGGTCAGGTTCCGGGACTTCCCGGGGCGGGTACGAACGCAAGGAGCAGCTCATGGGTTTGGACGACAAGATTGATAACGCCGCGGAAAAGCTTGGCGGCAAGGGCAAGGAAGCTGCAGGCCACGCTTCAGGCGATGAAAGCCTGAAGGCCGAGGGCAAGACCGATCAGGCCAAAGCTGACCTGAAGCAGGCCGGAGAAAAGGTCAAGGACGCCTTCAAGAAGGATTAGTCCCAGGCCGGCTCCCGGTACAGCAATGGGTGCAGCCCCTCAGGGGACTGCACCCATTCGCATGTCCGGGCATGCACCTGGCTCCGCCTAGCGGACGAGGCCCGAGACCAGGTTGATGGTGATGGCCAGCACGATGGTTCCCAGGAGGTAGGACAGCAGTGCCTGCCGGAGGACCGCACCGCGGATCGCCCGCGTTTTGAGGCTCGTGACCGAAACCTGGAAGGTCATGCCCACCGTGAAGGCCAGGTACGCAAAATCCCTGTGGCGGGGAGGTTCCTCCTCGTTGAAATCGACCCCACCCCGGTCCCGGTAGAACATCGAGGCGTACCGCAGGGTGAAGAGGGTGTGCACCAGGAACCAGGACAGGGCGATGCCGCCGAGGGCCATGGCCACCATGGCATCTTTGGCGAAGCCCTCCGCCGTGGACGCATCGACGAGGATGAGGCCCACGCCGGCGATGCTTGCCACGGTTGCGGTCAGGACCAGCGCGTCGGAGAACACCCGGCCCGGGTCTTCGCGCCGCGCATGGGCTGCGGTGGCCTCCGGCCCGAGGCGCGCTCAGGGGACGGACGACGACGGCACGCGGGAAAGTGCCGCCGTCGCCTTTTTTCGCCAAGTGTTGAAAAAAAATTCCAGGGACCCTAACCTGTTGTCACTGTGTTCCACGACACAGTCCCGGGGGAACGTCCGAGTGACCACTCGTCAGGAGCAGCCATGCCAGCACCCGTCCGGGCCACGGTCCCCGCAAGCCAGGCCCTCACCGCCAGCATTGCCTCATCGTTCGACCACTGGAAGCATCTGGTGGCCGAGTCCTTCGTGCCGCTGGCGGCGGAGACGGCAGACGTTGAGGGTTTCCGCGGACAGCTGCGTTCCAGGGTCCTGGACCGGATGTCCATCGTGGAGGTCACGGCCACATCCCACGAAGTCCACCGCACGCCGGCGCTCATTGCCCGGGCCCACGAGCGGTACTTCAAACTGAACCTGCAGCTCGAAGGCACCGGCCTGCTGATCCAGGACAACCGGGAGGCGGTCCTCCGCCCCGGCGACCTCGCCATCTACGACACCAACCGGCCCTACACCCTGGCCTTCGAGGACACCACACGGATCCTGGTGGTGATGTTCCCGTGCGACGCCCTCGCCCTGCCCACGGATTACGTGGGGCAGCTGGCGGCAGTGCGGATGGCCGGCGATGGCGGCCTCAGCGGCATCGTGGGGCAGTTCATCCGGCAGCTGTCAGGGAACCTGGACGTCCTCAACGGGCCCAGCGGGTCGAGGCTGGCGGCAAACGCCCTGGACCTGGTGTCCACCATGCTGCACGCCGAGATGGACATCTCCCCGGACCGGATGAAGCCGCAGGCACTGCTGGCGGTGGCGGTGCGGGAGTACATTGACGCGAACCTGTCGGACCCACTGCTCTCGCCGGCCAGCATCGCCGCGGCGCATTTCATTTCCACCCGGCACCTGCACAACGTCTTCCACGAGTCCGGCACCACGGTGGCCAGCTGGATCCGGACGCAGCGGCTCGAAGGCGCCCGTCGCGACCTCCGGGACCCGCTGCACGCCGGGCTGCCGGTCGGCGCAGTGGCCGCCCGGTGGGGTTTCCTGGATGCGGCACACTTCAGCCGCACGTTCCGGGATGCGTTTGGCGTGCCGCCGTCGGACTGGCGCCGCGGAACGTAACGGTCAGATCAGGCCCTGGGCCAGCATGGCATCGGCCACTTTAACGAAGCCGCCGATGTTGGCGCCCAGCACATAGTTGCCCGGCTGGCCGTACTCGTCAGCGGTGGACGCGCAGCGGTGGTGGATGCCCACCATGATCTCCGTCAGCCGTTCCTCGGTGTGCTCGAAGGACCACGAATCCCGGCTGGCGTTTTGCTGCATTTCCAAAGCCGAGGTGGCCACCCCGCCCGCGTTGGCAGCCTTGCCGGGGCCAAACAGCAGCCCGGCGTCCTGGAACACCGCAACGGCGTCGCGGGTGGAGGGCATGTTGGCGCCTTCGCCGACCGCCAGGAGGCCGCCGCGCACCAGGCGGGCGGCAGCATCGCCGTCGAGCTCGTTCTGCGTGGCGCAGGGCAGCGCCACCGTGGCGTCGACGTCCCACACGGATCCGCCGTCCACATAGGTGACACCGCCGCGGCGTTCCGCATAGTCCTTCAGGCGGCCGCGCTCCACTTCCTTCACCTCGCGAAGAAGTGCGACGTCGATGCCCGCCTCGTCCACCACGTAGCCGGACGAGTCGGAGCAGGCCACCACTGTGGCGCCCAGCGATTGCGCCTTGGCGATCGCGTTGATGGCCACATTGCCGGAACCGGAAACCACCACGCGCTGGCCGTCGAAGGAGGATCCGCGGGTCTTCAGCATCTCCTGCGTGAAGATGACCGTACCGAACCCGGTAGCTTCGGGGCGGACCAGCGAGCCGCCCCAGGAGATGCCCTTGCCGGTCAGGACGCCGGACTCGTAGCGGTTGGTGATGCGCTTGTACTGGCCGAAAAGGTAGCCGATTTCGCGGCCGCCCACGCCGATGTCGCCGGCCGGGACGTCGGTGTATTCGCCGATGTGGCGGTAAAGCTCGGTCATAAACGACTGGCAGAAGCGCATGACTTCGGCGTCGCTGCGGCCCCGGGGATCGAAGTCGGAGCCGCCCTTACCGCCGCCGATGGGCATGCCGGTGAGGGCGTTCTTGAAGATCTGTTCAAAACCCAGGAACTTGACGATGCCCAGGTACACCGAGGGGTGGAACCGCAGGCCGCCCTTGTACGGCCCCAGCGCTGAGTTGAATTCCACCCGGAACCCGCGGTTGATCTGGACGCGTCCGGCGTCGTCGGTCCACGGGACGCGGAAGATGATCTGCCGCTCGGGCTCGCAGAGCCGTTCCAGGATGGCGGCTTCAAGGAACTCGGGGTGCCTGTCATGAACGGGCCCCAGGCTTTCGAAGACTTCCACCACAGCCTGGTGGAATTCCGCTTCGCCGGGGTTCCTGGCCAGGACGGTGTCCCTGATGGCCTCGAGCCGAGCATCCATGATGTTTTCCTTACCGTGGCCGGACGCGGGACGGCACACCGGAGGCGGCGCTGTCCCAAGAGGTTTACGTTTCAACCTAACCGATTGCGACTGCCGCCCGCCAAGCGAAACCCACTTTCTCAGCTAATCTCCGTATTGTGACAACGAAATTCCATTCAGCGATATCTAATGCCGGTCGTCACTGCGGCTCACAGGCGGCCTGACATGGCGTACCTGTGCCTCCTGCTCTCCGGCGCCGTCCTGCTGGTCAACGGCCTGGCCACCCTGAACCGGCTGCCGTGGCGGGACGCCGCCATCCTGAACCTGGTGGTGGGGGCCCTCCAGCTGCTGCTCGGCCTCATGTCCCTGGCGGGTGGCGCGGCGCAACTGCTGACGGTAGCCGGCATGTTCCTGTTCGGACTGACCTACGTCTACGTGGGGCTGGACGCCCTGCTGCACCTGGGATCGAAGGGGCTGGGCTGGTTCTGCGGCATGGTGGCCGGACTGGGGCTGCTCCTGGCCGCGGCCTGGCTCGGCACCGATCCCCTGCTCGCAGTCTTGTGGCTGGCCTGGGCCGTGTTGTGGGCCGCCCTGTTCGGTTCCCTGGCACTGGGCCGGAGGCGGATGGACCCGTTTATCGGGTGGTCCCTGGTGCTGGCCGGCCCCGTTACCGCCACCGGTCCGGCTTTCCTGGGGCTGGCCGGCAACTGGCCGGCCGGCCCGGAGGTGGCGTGGGCGGCCGCCGCCGCCGTGGCAGGGCTGTTCTGCGCTGCGCAGCTGCTGGCCCGGCGCGAGACGCTAGCTGCGCACCGGGCCAATCCGCTGCCGCCGGGTCCTGCGGCCGGCAGGGCAACACTCAGCTGAGCCGCGGGTCCGGCTCTGCCGTTCCGCGCCCGGCACCGTCAAGGTGGCGCTGCACCCTGGCTTCCACCAGCACCCCCGCCACGAAGACCACGGGGACGGCCACCAGCAGGGCCGCTGCTGTCTCCCCACTGCCGCCGATCAGGGCGGTGAAGTTGCTGACCACCAGGTAGAGGACCCACGCGAGCAGGACGGAGGCGAGCGCAGGGGCGATCAGCGTCTGCCACAGCCCGGCCCCGGCGGATTCGCGGCGGAAGAAGCCGACGACGGCCACGGAGCACAGCATGTACAGCACCAGCAGCGCCGCCACGGCCAGCCCGCTGAACCAGGAGAACAGGGTGAGGACGGGGTCCAGGGCGAGTGCCGCGAAGGGCATCACCAGGACGACGGCGGCGGCAGTTTGGATCCAGGCGGCGACAGCGGGTGCACGGTGCCGGTTGGTCCGGGCCACCCGGGCAGGCATGGAACCGCGGAGCGCCAACGAGTGCAGGTAGCGGTTGATGCCGTTGTGGAAGGCGATGATCCCGGCCAGCAGCGACGTCACCAGCAGGATGCCCGTGACAGTCCCCGCCCACGGACCGAAGAGTTCCACCATCGGGCCGAGCACGAAGGAGGTGGCATCTCCGGATTCCAGGGCTGCCCCGGCGGCGTCCATCACCCTGGACGGCCCGTAGTAGCTGACCAGCATCCAGGAGATGAAGGAAAAGAACACCGAAATGACGCCCACGGAAAGGTACGTGGCCCGTGCCACTGTGCGGTGCGGGTCCTTGGCTTCCGCCGAGTAGATGGCGGTGGATTCGAACCCGAACATGGACGCCACGGCAAACATGATGGCCACCCCGGGGGCGCCGGCGCCGATGGCCTGGGGCGAGAAGGATGCCGCAACGCTGATGCCCTCCGGGCCGCCGCCGCTGAAGAGTACGGTGAAGCCGAACAGCAGCAGCACGGCAACTTCCAGGCCCACCAGCAGGGCCAGGATGCGGGCGCCGAGTTCGATATTCAGGGACCCGAGCACCTGGACGCCGGCCATGGTGGCCAGTGCCAGCAGCCACCAGGGAACGTCAAGGCCCGCAGAGGCGAGGAGCCCCGAGAAGGCCGCACCGTACAGCCCGTACATGGCCGCCTGGATGGTGTTGTAGGCCAGCAGGGCCAGCCAGGCCGCACCCGCACCGGTTCTCCGGCCGAACGCGGCCGTCACGTAGGCATAGAAGGCGCCGTTGGCCTGGATCCTGCGGCTCATGGCTACGAAGCCCACCGCGAAGATGACAATCACGACGCCGACAATCAGGTAGGCGCCCGGGGCGCCGGCGCCGTTGCCGAGGGCTGCCGCGAGCGGTGAGGCGCCCACGATGCCGGTCAGCGGCGCCTGGGCGGACAGGACAAAGAAGAGAATGCCCATCACTCCGACGCTTCCGGCGCGGAGGGCGGTGGAATGCTCCCTGGCCGGAGCGTCAGTGGTCCGGGGTTCAGAATTCGAAATACTCATAAGGGTCCTTCTCACGGTCATGAGCGGGGAAGTTGTTGAGGAATCCAGCTTCGCAGCGGGGATCAGGCGGCCGTTTGTCCGCCAGCGACCGGTTCTTGTCCGTGAGCGCAGCGGTACGTATGACAGTCCTTTACTGCCGCACCGCCGCGGTTCCGCGAATAGCCCTTGCCCGCCGGGGTACGGTGAATTCGTGCGCAAGGTGTCCCGGGGCTTCGCCTCCGGGCCATGGAAGTAACCTTCGGAAAGAGGAACCATGAGCGAACCGACCACCAGCGAGGGGATTTTTGAAGCAGATGCCCTCGACGTCGAAGAAGGCCAGGAGACGGCCGCTGCCACCGAGCAGGCAGCCGACGCGGAGATCAGTTACGACGAACAGTTCTACCCGGCGCGCCCCAAGGCCCTGAGGCCCATCGCCCGGCGCCGCCAGTACCTTGCCACCAGGCCGTCCTTTGAGTTCGACGGACGCAACGCCGCCTATGTCGAATGGCTGCGGAACCAGGCGATGCTCGGGGATGCCAACACGCTCGCCCGGCAGCTCTCGGGCCAGGCCAGCATGTGGCAGAACTCCTACGCGCACCCCAACCCGCGGGCCGCCGTCGAACGCGCCCCCGTGTGGTTCACCGCCTATCCCCTGTCCTTCATCACCCAGCCCGGCCAGTCCTTCCTGTCGGCCCTGGGCGACGAGGGAATGTGGGAGGCGTTCCGGAACATCGGCATCCGCGCCATCCACACCGGCCCGGTCAAGCTGGCCGGCGGCATCAGCGGATGGATGCAGACCCCCAGCGTGGACGGCCACTTCGACCGGATCAGCATGGGCATAGATCCGGTGTTCGGCGACGAGGATGAATTCCGGCGGATGTGCGAGGTGGCCGCGGAACACGGCGGCACCATCATCGACGACATCGTCCCGGGCCACACCGGCAAGGGCGCCGATTTCCGCCTCGCCGAAATGAACTTCCGGGACTACCCCGGCATCTACCACATGGTGGACATCCCCGAGGAGGACTGGCACCTGCTGCCGGACGTCCCCGAGGGCAAGGACTCGGTGAACCTCAGCCCGGACGCGGAACAGGCCCTGCAGAAGGCCGGCTACATCATCGGCCGCCTGCAGCGGGTGATCTTCTACGAACCCGGCGTGAAGGAAACCAACTGGAGTGCCACCCGGGCCATCGTGGACACCACCGGCAAGACCCGCCGCTGGGTCTACCTCCACTACTTCAAGGCCGGCCAGCCGTCCATCAACTGGCTGGATCCCACCTTCGCCGGCATGCGCCTGGTGGTGGGCGATGCCCTGCATTCGCTGGTGGACCTCGGCACCGGAGCCCTCCGGCTCGATGCCAACGGGTTCCTGGGCGTGGAGAAGAGCGCCGAGGAGGAGCCGGGCTGGTCCGAGGGGCACCCGCTGTCCGAGGCTGCCAACCAGCTCATCGGCTCCATGATCCGCAAGGTGGGCGGGTTCTCCTTCCAGGAACTGAACCTGACCATCGACGACATCAAGGCCACCTCCGAATCCGGCCCGGACCTTTCCTACGACTTCATCACCCGCCCCGCGTACCACTTCGCGCTGGTCACCGGGGATACGGAGTTCCTGCGGCTGACGCTGCGGCTGTCCAAGGAGATCGGGGTGGACCAGGCCTCCCTGGTCCATGCCCTGCAGAACCACGACGAGCTCACCTACGAACTCATGCACTTCGCCGCGGGCCACCGGGACGACGTCTTCGAGCTCGGCGGCCAGGAAATGACCGGGGCCCAGATCGCCGAGCACGTCCAGCAGACCATGCGGGAGCGGCTCACCGGCGAAAACGCCCCCTACAACTCCGTGTTCACCATGAACGGGATCGCCTGCACCACTGTCAGCTTCATCATGGCCACGCTGGGGATCCAGGATCCGGATGCGCTGACGCCGGAGCAGGAGGCGCAGGTCCTGGACGCCCACATCCTGCTGTCCATGTACAACGCGCTGCAGCCGGGCGTCTTCGCACTGTCCGGCTGGGATTTGACCGGGATTTCGGTGCTGGACCGCGGCACCGTTGGGGAGCTGATCGCGCAGGGCGACACCCGCTGGATCAACCGCGGCGCGCACGACATCATGGGCACCAGCCCGGACGCCACGGCCTCATCCTCCGGAATGCCCCGCGCCCGCAGCCTCTACGGGCCGCTCCCGGAACAGCTCGACAACGAAAACTCCTTTGCCCGCAGGCTCCAGCGGATCCTGGCGGTGCGGGAGGAGCACGGCATCGCCACCGGAACGCTCCTGGACGTGCCGGACGTTTCGCACCGCGGGCTGCTGGTCCTGGTGAACGGGCTGGCCGGCGGTGCCGTCGAAATCACCGTGCTCAACTTCTCCGGCCAGGACATCTCCGGCAGCGTCCGGTCCACCCACCTTCCGCCGGGTGCCAGCGTGCGCGACCTCTTCAGCGGCGAAACCGTGGGCCAGGTGGATGACCTGCACAGCTTCTTCATCGACCTGCCGGCGTATCAGGGCACCGCGCTGCTGCTCGAGGTTGAAGAAGCGGACGACGACGGGTCCCCGGCAACGGAGGCCTGATCCCCGGGGCGGGGCTGCTTTGGCAAGTGGAGCACGCCCCGCCGTGGCGGGAGCACCTGGGCGAGGAAGAGGACCAGGACCCCGGCGAGCGGCACCACCAAAAGGCCGGTGCGCACGCTGGTGGCGTCGGCAATGAGCCCCACGACGGGCGGTGAGCAGAGGAATCCCAGGCGCATCAGCCAGCTGACCAGCGTCAGTCCGGTGCCGTGCCGCAGCCCGGGCAGCTCATCTGCGGTATGCATGGCAGCCGGGACCAGGGTGGCCACACCCAGGCCTGCGGCGGCGAACCCGGCAATGGTTCCGGGGACTGTGGGCCAGGCCAGGGCACAGCCCATTCCCGCCAGGACGATCACGCCGCCGCAGCGGGCCACGGCACGCTGGCCGAAACGGTCCACCAGCCGGTCGCCCACCAGCCGGCCGACGAATTGTGCGCCGGTCAGCGAAACATAACCCAGCGCCGCGAGCGAGGCGGCAGCCCCGAGGGAACCGGACAGGTACACAGCGGCCCACGTGCTGCCCGCGTCCTCCACCAGGCTGCCCGAAACGGCAATCAGCACCAATGCCGCCAGGATTGCCCAGATCTTCAGCGGTGGCCGTCCCGTGGTTTTCGCCGTCCCTGTGGCCTGGGCTTCTTGCGCTGCGGCCGCGGGATCATGACCCGGCAGGAGCAGCCTCGAGGCAGCAAGTGCCACCGCGGCGAAGACCAGGCAGGACAGGCCGAGGTGGAGCCCCCGGGACAACCCGGCCAGGATGGCACCCGCGCCCATGAGTCCGCCCAGGACGGCGCCGATGCTCCACACCGCGTGGAACGAGTTCAGGATGGACCGGCCGTACAGCCGCTGCACCCTGAGCCCGTGCGAATTCTGGGCCACGTCCGTGATGGCATCCGCCGCCCCCGCGGCAAAGAGCGCGCCGGCCAGTAACGCCCAGGATGGTGCCACACCGGCCGCCAGCACACCGGCGCCGGTCAGCACCGTGCCGAGTACCGCCACGGCTGCGCTTCCGAAGCGCCGGATCAGCGCGGCGGCGCCCAGGCCCGCCACCAGGGCGCCCAGCGGAAAGGCGGCCACCGCCATGCCGAACTGCGCATTGGAGAGGTGCAGTTCATCCATGATGGCCGGGTAGCGCGGCAGGAGGTTGGCGAACAGGGCGCCGTTGGTCAGGAACAGCAGTGCTACGCCGATGCGTGCCCGGCGGAGCCGTGCTTCCGGGAGTGCTGTGCTGCCGGGACGGGCATCCTTCCCGGAGGAAGCAGGGCCTTCGGAAGGAGGTGGGCTTTCGGAGGAAGCCATGGGGCGGCCTTTCTGGGGGCGTTAGGTCAGTGGTGTGCTGCGTCAGTGGTGCGGCGCGGCGGGCGTGGTGATGCGGGCCACCGCCTCGGCCGTGGCAGACCGGTGGTGTTCCTCGATGTCCAGCGCGGCGTGGAGGGACAAGCCTTCAATCAGGGCGTCCAGCATCCGGCAGGTGGCGGGGTCGAAGTGCCGGACCAGCGCGTCGCGGCTCTGCTTCATCCAGGCGTGGGTGATCTCCCGGTAAAGCGGTTCGCGGGCCGCCAGGGTGTACAGCTCCTGGGTGAGGACCAGTTCGCGGGCAGAGCCGGTGAGGTCCTCGTGGATCAGGTCAACCACGGCGGCACGGGCCTCATCGAATGTGGTTGCCTGCGCCATCCGGGCTTCGAATCGGACGGCGATGGTGGCGGCGAAGCGGGTGAAGGCTTCGCGCAGCACTTCTTCCATGCCGGTGAAGTGGTAGGTCATGGAGCCAAGCGGCACATCTGCCCGGGCAGCGATCTTGCGGTGGGAGGCCCCGGCCACCCCGGCTTCGGCAATAACGTCCAGGGCTGCTGAGATGATGCGGTCGCGCCGTTCCGGGTCGAAACGGCGCTGGGTCACTGCCACCGGAACACCCTCACGGCAGGTCCTTGACTACCCGGGCCGGGTTCCCCACGGCCACCACGTTGGCGGGGATGTCCTTGGTGACCACGGCCCCTGCACCGATCACGGTGTTCTCCCCGATGGTCACGCCGGGCAGGACGATGGCGCCGCCGCCCAGCCAGACGTTGTCTCCGATGGTGATGGGCTTGGCCGCTTCGAGCTTGTCCCGGCGCGGCTTGGCTTCGAGCGGGTGGGTGGGGGTCAGCAGCTGCACGCTGGGGCCGATCTGGCAGTCGCGTCCGATGGTGATCGCTGCGACGTCCAGGGCCGTCAGGTTGGAGTTGACGAAGGTGCCTTCACCCACGGTGATGTAGCTGCCATAGTCCACGGTGATCGGCGGCCGGACATCCACGTTGTCCCCCACGGACCCCAACAGTTCCGCCAGCACGGGCCGCGCGGATTCCGGGTCCTCGATGTAGGCCGCCGTGTACCGGGCCTGCAGCTTCAGGGCACGGTGAAATGCCTTGGCGTTGTCCGGGTCATCGGCGATGTAAAGGTCCCCGGCCAGCATCCGCTCGCGGTTGGTGCGCGGATCATCCGCGAAATAATCGGCCATGCGTACGATCGTACACAGCGGCTTGGCGTACGGACAAGACTGCCTGGACAAGCACCACGCATGGATTTGTGGCACAGGAAAGGCCCCGCCACAGCACCGGAGGCGCTGCGGCGGGGTCTTTGGAACTGCTTAGCCGCGGTTGTACATCACGTGTTTGGTGCGGGAGAAGTCGTCCAGGGCGTAGCTGGAGAGGTCGCGGCCGTAGCCGGATCCTTTGAACCCGCCCCATGGCATTTCGGTGGCGATCACCAGGTGGGAGTTGACCCAGACCGTGCCGAAGTCCAGCTTGCGGGGAACGTTGAGCGAGCGGGCGGAGTCCTTGGTCCACACCGATGCTGCCAGTCCGTAGATGGTTTCGTTGGCACGGGTGACGGCTTCCTCGTCGTTGCTGAACGTTTCCACGCTCACCACGGGACCGAAGATCTCATTGCTGGTAATCGGGGCCCCGGCCGGCACGTTGGTGACAACGGTGGGCTCGATGAAGTAACCGGGCCCGTCGATCGCGTTGCCGCCCACGGCGATGGTCAGGCCGTCCTTCCGGATCTCATCGATTGCTGCCAGGACACGCTCATAGTGCGCCTTGGAGATCATGGAGCCAATTTCGGCGTCACCGCCGCCGGGGGTGCCGACGGTGATTTCGCTGATCTCCCGGACCAGCAGCTCGGTGAACTTGTCCGCCACCGATTCGTGGACCAGGACGCGGCACGCCGCGCCGCATTCCTGCCCGCCGTTCCAGAACCCGGCACTGCGGACGCCTTTAGCAGCGGCCTCGAGGTCGGCGTCGGCAAAGATGACGACCGGTGCCTTGCCGCCCAGCTCAAGGTGGACGCGCTTGACCGAGGCGGCCGCGCTGGCGGCGACCTTCTGGCCGCTGCCCACGCTGCCCGTGATGGCCACGAGGTCCACGCCGGGGTGCTCGGAGAGGCGGTTGCCCACCACGCGGCCGGGGCCCGTGACGATGTTGATAACGCCTGCCGGAACCTCGGCGGCGATGAGTTCGGCCAGCTTGAGGGTGGTCAGCGGCGTCTGCTCGGAGGGTTTGAGCACCAGGGTGTTCCCGGCGCCCAGGACCGGGGCGATCTTCCAGGCGGCCATCAACAGCGGGTAGTTCCACGGCGTGATGACACCGACGACGCCGACCGGCTCGCGGTGGATCACCGAGGTGTGGTTCTCGGCGTAGTCGTCCGCGCCGAGGGTGCTGTAGGCGCGGGCGGCGCCGGCGGAGAACCGGAAGGTGTCAATGGCGCTGGAAATGTCGTCCTCGGCCACCGCCGCCGGCTTGCCGGTGTTCGCCGCTTCAAGGGTTTCGAAGGTTTCCCGATTGGCTTCGATGATGTCCGCGATCTTCAGCAGGACGGCGGACCGGTCCCGTGGCGTGGTGGCGGCCCAGGCTGCTTTGGCGGCGACGGCGGCCGCAACGGCGGCGTCGACGTCCTCCACCGTGCCGGCGGGCATCTGCATGAGGATGCCCTCGGTAGCCGGGTTGACGACGTCGGCCGTCTCGCTGGAGGTGGAGGGGACGAACTTTCCGCCGATGAACTGGCCGACGGGAGGGAGGGCGGGTACCGGCGGGGTCTCCGCCCGGAGGACCGTGAAGAGTGTCTTTTCTGCGGTGGTCATGGCGTGCCTGATGTCCTTTCGCTGGAATGCTGCTGGGGGTGGTGCTGGTGGTGTTCGACCGGAACCGGCTTTTCCCAGAAGTCGGCGCCCTCGATGCCCAGGACTTTGGGGTCGAAGGTGGGGTCAAGGCCGAGTTTGCGCTGGCGTTCGTAGTCCTTGTAGATCTTGCGGACCAGCGGGAACAGGAAGGCCAGGCAGATGAGGTTGACCCAGGCGATCAGGCCAAGGCCGATGTCGCCGGCCGCCCAGACGATCTGGGCGTTGATGATCGAGCCCAGGAACACGATGGCCATGGTGCCCACTTTGAGGATGTTCTTCCAGAGGTGGCCGGGCCTGCCGTCCAGCAGGTAGAGGAGGTTGGAGTTCGCCACGTAGAAGTAGGCCAGCAGGCAGGTGAAGCCGAAGAGCAGGACGGCGACGGCGACGAACCCTGCGCCCCATCCCGGCACGAGGGTGTCAATGGCTTCCTGGACCCAGTTGGCGCCTACCGGGACGCCGGGCAGGTTGTTGACCAGGTAGCCGCCGGATCCGTCGGCCACGTTGTATTTGCCGGAGACCACCATCATGAGCCCGGTGGCCATGCAGATCAGCAGCACGTCGATGTAGATGCTGAAGGTCTGCACCAGGCCCTGCTTGCCCGGGTGGGACGTGCGGGCTGCAGCTGCGGCGAAGGTGGCCTCGCCGAGCCCGTTGGAGGAGGCGAAGACCGCGCGGCGGACGCCCCAGGCCACTGCGGCGCCGGCGATGCCGCCCAGGACGGGATGGATGCCGACGGCGGACTGGAAGATCAATGCGACGGCGGCGGGAACGCTGCCGATGTTAATGGCGATGACAGCCAGGGCCAGCACCAGGTAACCGACGGCGAGCAGCGGCACCAGCGCCTGGGTGACCTTCACAAGGCGGGAGGTTCCGCCGAAGATGACGAGTGCGATGAGGACGGTCACCAGGATGGCGGGGATCCAGCTGTCCAGGCCGAATGCGAGCTTGGCGGTTGCGGCAATGGTATTGACCTGCAAGCCGGGGAAGACGAAGCCGTAGCCGATGACGCCGAGCACGGCCACGAGGGCTCCCACCTTGGGAAGCTTCAGGCCGTACCTGATGTAGTACGGCATGCCGCCGATGTCCTCGTTGGCGTTGCGCCGGTCCTCGTCCTGGACCTGGCGCTTGAATGTTTGGGACAGGGCTGCCTCGGCGTAGCCGACGGTGCAGCCCACCAGGCCGGTGATGGCCATCCACACCAGGGCGCCGGGTCCACCGGCACCCACCGCGGTCGCCACCCCGGCGATGCTGCCGACGCCGACCCGGCTGGCCAGTGCCAGCACCAGGGCCTGGAAGGAGGACAGGCCGCCTTCGCCGCCTTCGCTGTCCTTGAGCTGCCTAAGCATGTCCGGGATGCGGCGGAACTGGATGCCCTTGGTGGCGATGGAGTAGGCGACGCCCAGGCCCAGGACCACGTAGGCCATGGGCGCCCAGATGGCGTCGGAGACGGTGGACAGGAAGGCGCCGAAATCGGTATCCATGGCCTAGCCGACGGTCTGGTACAGGGCGGACAGGGCCTGCTTGACCCGGTTAAGGTCGTCGCTGCCAAGGTCCGCGGTGGGGCGGCGGGGTGATCCGGCAGGGAGGCCCTGGAGGGCCAGGCCGGCCTTGACGGCGGGAATGAACGGCACGGACAGGAGCGCATCAATCACGGGGTAGACCTTCTTCCACTGGCCCAGTGCACCCTGCAGGTCACCCCCGGCGATGCGACGGCTGACGTCGACGATCTCCCCCGGGACAACGTTGGCGGTGCCTGCCATGACGCCTGCTGCGCCTTCAACCAGGGCGCTGTAGAGGTAGACGTCCCAGCCGATGAAGGTGCCGATGACGTCGGAGTGGTGGTGGATCAGCTGGAGAGCCTGTTCCCAGTTGGCGCTGGAGTCCTTGATGTAGCGGATATTCTCCACGTCTTCGGCCAGGGCCCGGACGGTGGCCGGGTCCAGGTTCACGCCCGTGACGGCCGGGATGTTGTAGAGCATCACCGGGATGGTGACGGAACGGGCCACGTCCTTGATGTAGGTGACGGTCTCCTCGAGGGTCAGCGGCTCGTAGTACGGCGTGACCAGCATGAGCACGTCGGCACCGAGTTTCTCGGCTGCCTGCGAAAGGCGGATGGCCTCGGCAGTGGAGGTGGCCCCGGTGTTCGCGATGACCGGCACGCGGCCGTTGGCCTGCTGGATGACGGTTTCGATGAGCAGCAGCCGCTCCTCGGAGGAGAGCGCACCCACCTCGCCGGTGGATCCTGCGGCCACCACACCGTCAACGCCGGCGTCGATGGAGCGGTCAACGATCAGGCGCAGGGTCTCGACATCGAGGGATTCGTCCTGCGTGAAGGGGGTGGTCAGGGCGGTGAGGACACCGCGGAGTTGGTTGGACATGAAGTTCTTCCTTACTGAAGTACGGGGGGCAGGGACGGAGGTTGGGTAGGGCCGGGGGTCAGGCCACGATGGACAGGCCGGAGAGTGGCGGCGCCTGGCGGTGCGTTGCCAGCACGCTTGCGGCTTCCTGGGCTGCGGAGAAGCCAGTGGTGATGGAGCTCTCGGTGTAGAGGGTTCCCAGGTAGTCGCCTGCCAGGAAGACGCGGTCGGTTCCGCGCATCAGGGTGGACTGGATTTTCGCCCGGCCCGGGAAGCAGTACGGTGAGGCGTTCTTCCACCGGTCCACCTTGGCTTCGACGACGCTGTCGGCGAAGCCGTGGCCCAGCACTTGGTCCAGGTCGGTCAGGTGGGTGTTGATGACTTCCTCCTCGGGCTTGTCCAGCAGGGCTGTGCCGAGGCTGGCGGGCGAGAAGGTCATGAAACTGCCGCCGGGCTTGCGGACGGATTCGGTGCCGCGCACGATGCTCGCCTGGTTCAAGGCGATCGCGAACGAGCGTTTGGGGGCGGCGATCGCGTAGATGTCATCCCACGGCTTTGCGGTGGTTTCGTTGGTCAGGAAGGCCGTGCTGACATGCGGACCGTATTTGATCTGGCCCAGCGCGCCACGGAGGTCCTCCGGCAGGTCCACGGCGATCCTGTGCGAGACGTCGGCAGTGGTGGCCAGGACCACGGTGCGGGCCTCCACTTCGCGGTCGACGCCGTCCTGGCGGTACCGGACCAGCACGGAGTCCTTCTTGTGGACTACTTCGTGCACCGCCGCGCCGAGCTCGATGCGGTCACCCAGTGCCGCGGCGATGGATTCAGTCAGGGTGGACGGGCCACCCACGATGCCCTGGCTGAGGCCCTGGCCGAAACCGAGGACCAGGCTG
>Ga0160459_100461_pt1 | contig 16042 bp, 12 predicted proteins | sample HID1973K_E6MG_FD_108208 | JGI IMG/M metagenome (GOLD analysis project Ga0160459, IMG submission 108208) | Enriched mosquito-associated microbial communities from UW Madison campus, WI, USA - HID1973K_E6 MG | ecosystem: Host-associated > Arthropoda: Insects > Digestive system > Unclassified ... | reverse complement strand
GGAAATATTCGGCATTCCACTCGCCGCAATGATGAGCCAGCTGCTGCTCGGGCTGGTGAACGGCTCGTTCTACGCGATCCTGAGCCTCGGGCTCGCGGTGATCTTCGGCCTGCTCAACGTCATCAACTTCGCGCACGGCGCGCTCTTCATGCTGGGCGCGATGCTCGCGTGGATGGGCTACTCGTATCTCAACATTCCATACTGGGCGATGCTCGTGCTCGCGCCGCTCATCGTCGGGCTGTTCGGCGTGCTCGTCGAGCGCTCGATGCTGCGCTGGCTCTACAAGCTCGACCATCTCTACGGACTCTTGCTCACCTTCGGCCTCACGCTCGTGGTCGAAGGCGTGTTCCGCTCCATCTACGGTTCGTCGGGCCAGCCCTATGACGTGCCGTCGCTGCTGTCGGGCGCGACCAATCTCGGCTTCATGTTCCTGCCGAACTATCGCGCGTGGGTGGTCGTCGCTTCGCTCGCGGTGTGTTTCGCGACGTGGTTCGTGATCGAGAAGACACGTATCGGCGCATATCTGCGCGCGGGCACGGAGAACCCGAAGCTCGTCGAGGCATTCGGCATCAACGTGCCGATGATGATCACGCTCACCTACGGCTTCTGCGTCGCGCTCGCGGCGTTCGCGGGCGTGCTGGCCGCGCCGGTCATTCAGGTCTCGCCGCTGATGGGCCAGTCGATGATCATCACCGTGTTCGCGGTCGTCGTGATCGGCGGCATGGGTTCGATCATGGGTTCGATTCTCACCGGCCTGCTGCTCGGCGTGATCGAGGGCTTCACGCGCGTGTTCTATCCGGAAGCGTCCGCGACGGTCGTCTTCGTCATCATGGCGATCGTGTTGATGATTCGCCCGGCAGGACTCTTCGGCAAGGAAAAATGATGCAGAGAAAAGCGCTCTACGCCCTGTTGCTGATCGGCTTGGCCCTGGCGCCGTTCGTCGGCGTGTATCCGTTGTTCATGGCGAAGGTGCTGTGTTTCGCGCTGTTCGCGGCGGCGTTCAACTTGCTGATCGGCTATACGGGGCTGCTGTCGTTCGGGCACGCGATGTTCCTCGCGACGGCAGGTTATGTCACGGGCTACGCCATCCAGTCGCTCAACTTCACGCCGGAACTCGGCGTGATCGCGGGCACGGCGGCGGCGACGCTGCTCGGGCTCGTCGCCGGCCTGCTGGCGATCCGGCGTCAGGGCATCTACTTCGCGATGGTCACGCTCGCCCTCGCGCAAATGGTGTACTTCGTCTTTCTGCAGGCGCCGTTCACGCACGGCGAGGACGGCCTGCAAGGCGTGCCACGCGGCAAGCTCTTCAACGTCGTGGATCTCGGCAACGACATCACGCTCTATTACGTCGTGCTCGTCGTGATGCTGTTCGCGTTCGCGCTGATCGTGCGGATCGTGCATTCGCCGTTCGGGCAAGTGCTGATCGCGATCAAGGAAAACGAGCCGCGCGCGATTTCGCTCGGCTACGACACCTCGCGCTACAAGCTGCTCGCGTTCGTGCTGTCGGCGGGGCTGGCCGGTTTCGCCGGTTCGCTCAAGACGGTCGTGCTCGGCTTCGAAACGCTCGGCGACGCCTACTGGACCATGTCCGGCCTCGTCGTGCTGATGACGCTCGTCGGCGGCATGAGCACGATGTTCGGGCCGCTGCTCGGCGCGGCGATCATCGTCGCCCTGGAGGACCGGCTCGGGGATATCGGCAGCGGCATCGCGCGCATCACGGGCGTGGCGTGGTTCAACTCGCTCGGCGAATCGGTGACGATCGTGACAGGTGTCATCTTCATCGCGTGCGTGCTGGCGTTCCGTCGTGGGATCGTCGGGGAGATCGTCGCGCGGGTTCGGCCGCTGCAAGGATGAAGGTATTTGGTTCGCGATCCGAACCAATAGTGCAATTGCGAGAAGCACGCTGTATTGCAAGAAATACGCCCCGATGAGGTGCTTTTGTGCACCACTAGGGTAAATGCTAGGTTGTCGTGCAGTGTTGCGTTCTTTAACATGCGTCCTAGTTCTGTTGCACCCAGATTTTTGAGGTGGAGAACGAGGAGACATGAGGCACAAAGTGCCCGACCGAAAAGCGCTGTTGGATGAGTCCAACAGCGCTTTTTTATTTGCCCGTCGATAATACGAATAATCCTGCCAAGTGATTTTAAGCGGGGGTTTTCCCGAGGTTTTCCGCCTTTCGCGGCAGCGTTGCAAATGCGCTGAAAAAACGATGCCAAAGCGCAGCGGAAACCCTTCAAATCGCTTGCTGCACGGCGCTTTCGTCCGCTAAACTGCATTTCCCGACCCACTGGTCGGCGATTCGAAGCGGGCGCTAAATTCGGGCATATCGGCAGGCGGTTCTTCACGCAAAACACGATTTACGGGGCGCAAATCAATGAAGTTGGCTTTACGCGGCAAGACGGTCGCAATGACCGTCGCGGCAATGTCCATCAGTTTCTCGGCGGTATTCAGCAATCAGGTTTTGGCGGACGTGAAAATCGGCGTGACGGTCTCGGCGACCGGTCCGGCGGCTTCGCTCGGCATTCCGGAAAAGAACACGGTCGCGCTCCTGCCGAAGGAAGTCGCAGGGCAGAAGGTGGAATACATCGTCCTCGACGACGCCACCGATTCCACCCAGGCGGTGAAGAACGCGCGCAAGCTGACGAGCGAGGATCACGTCGATGCGCTCGTCGGTTCCACGGTCGTGCCCAATTCGCTCGCGATGACCGACATCGCGGCTGAAACGCACACGCCGATGATTTCGATGGCCGCGGCCGCGAGCATCGTCGAGCCGATGGATGCGAAAAAGGCGTGGGTCTTCAAGACGCCGCAGAACGACATCCTGATGGCCACCGCGATCGCGCAGCACATGTCGAATCACGGCGTGAAGACGGTGGCGTTCATCGGCTTTTCCGATGCCTACGGCGAAAGCTGGTTCAAGGAGTTTTCCAAGGCGGCCGATCTCGCGAAGCTGAAGGTCGTCGCGAACGAGCGCTTCGCGCGCAACGATGCGTCGGTGACGGGGCAAGTGCTCAAGATGATGTCGCAGAACGCGGATGCGGTGCTGATCGCGGGCGCGGGCACGCCGGCCGCGCTGCCGCAGAAGACGCTCAAGGAGCGCGGCTACAAGGGCAAGATCTATCAGACGCACGGCGTCGCCAATAACGATTTCCTGCGTGTATGCGGCAAGGATTGCGAAGGCACGTTCCTGCCGGCGGGCCCGCTGCTCGTCGCGGAGCAGTTGCCCGACAGCAATCCTGTAGAGCAGGCCGCGCTCACATACAAGAAGGCCTATGAAGGCGCGTACGGCGCGGGTTCGGTGTCGACGTTCGGCGGCCACGCGTGGGATGCGGGCCTCATTCTGCAGCGCGCGATTCCCGTCGCGCTGAAGAAGGGCCAGCCCGGCACGCCCGCGTTCCGCGAAGCGTTGCGCGCGGCCATCGAAGAGACGAAGAACCTGCCTGCTTCACACGGCATCTTCAACATGAGCCCCAACGATCACTCCGGACTGGACCAGCGCGCACGCGTGATGGTGGAGATCGTCGGCGGCAAGTGGAAGCTCTCGGGCAACTGACGAGAATCGCATATGGACTGATCCGGAGAAAAAGGCGCGTTAGCTACACAACGCGCCTTTTTTTCTGCGCTGGGCAGTGAAAAGCCGCGGCGAAAGAAGAGGGCGCAAAGCCTCGCATGCAGCGGCGCAACGGTCAGGGAAAACTCGCCTTGGCACGCAGTAACGCGGTAAATAGATTGGGGCGGCTCTTTGGTTAGCCTCGAAAGTCGCATCGATAACAACTCGCAGCAAGCACCGCCAGTGTGCGCGTTTGGAGACGAACAATGAAAACGAAGAAGGCATGGATCAAGACGGGCATTGCGCTCGCCATCGCGGGCAGCGTGCTCGCAGGCGCGGGCGCGGCGTTCGCCCAGGTGAAAATCGGCGTGACGCTCTCGGCGACGGGCCCGGCTGCATCGCTCGGGATTCCCGAGAAAAACACCGTCGCGTTGTTGCCGAAGGAGATCGGCGGGAAGTCGGTCGAATGGATCGTGCTCGATGACGGTTCCGACACGAGCCGCGCCGTGCAGAACACGCGCAAGCTGATCGATGAAGATCACGTCGATGCGATCGTCGGTTCCACGGTAACGCCGAATTCGCTCGCGATGATCGACCCGGCCGCCACCGGCAAGACGCCGATGATCTCGATGGCCGCGTCGGCCGCGATCATCTCGCCGATGGACGCGAAGAAGGCATGGGTCTTCAAGACGCCGCAGAACGACGCCTTGATGGCCGATGCGATCGCGAGCTACATGGAGAAGCACGGCGTGAAGACGGTGGGCTTCATCGGCTTCGCGGATGCGTACGGCGACGGCTGGTACAACGTGTTCAACACGGCAGCGGCGGCGCACAAGCTGAAGATCGTCACGAACGAACGCTTCAACCGCACCGACACCTCCGTGACCGGCCAGGTGCTGAAGACGATGGGCGCAAATCCCGACGCGGTGCTGATCGCGGGCGCGGGCACGCCGTCCGCGCTGCCGGCGAAGGCGCTGAAGGAGCGCGGCTACAAGGGCAAGGTCTATCAGACGCACGGCGTCGCCAACAACGACTTCCTGCGCGTGTGCGGCAAGGATTGCGAGGGCGAGATCCTGCCCGCGGGTCCGGTGCTCGTGACCGAGCAGTTGCCGGACAGCAATCCGGTGAAGAAGTCGTCGGCGGCCTACAAGGACGCGTATGAGAAGGCGTACGGCGCGGGCTCGCTGTCGACCTTCGGCGGTCACGCGTGGGACGCGGGCCAGATGCTTCAGCGCGCGATTCCCGAGGCGTTGAAGAAGGGTCAGCCGGGCACGCCGGAATTCCGCGAAGCGCTGCGCGCGGCGCTGGAAAACCTGAAGGACCTGCCGGTGTCGCACGGCATCATGAACACCACGCCGACCGATCACAACGGCTTCGACAACCGCGCGCGCGTGATGGTGCAGATCGTCGACGGCAAGTGGAAGTTGCTGAACGACTGAGCTCGACCGGGCGCGCTTCATGGCGCGTTCGTGTTTCTTAATTTCAGGATGAACGGGCGGCGCACCGGCAACGGCGCGCCGCTTTGAACATGTTCCGGCGGCGGTTCTTTTAACCGCCTGTTTCGGAAGAAGCTCCGAAGAGGAAGTATGGACTTATCGATTGCGGCGATCCTCGCGCAGGATGGGATCACCACGGGTGCGATCTACGCGTTGCTCGCGCTCGCTCTGGTGCTCGTTTTCTCCGTGACACGCGTCATTTTCATTCCGCAGGGGGAGTTCGTCGCGTACGGCGCGCTCACGCTGGCCGCGCTGCAGACGCAGAAGCTGCCCGCCACCTGCTATTTGCTCATCGCGATGGGCATTGGCTGCTTCGTCGCCGAAGTCGCCGGGATCGTCAGGCATCCTGCGCGATATCACCAGATCGGCCGTTTGCTCGCCGTACTTGCGGGCAAGTATGTGCTGTTTCCCGTGGCGGTCTGGGGCATCACGCAGGCCGCCTTTGCGCAGCCGTTGCCGATGATCGCGCAGATCGCGCTGACGCTCCTGATCGTCGTGCCGATGGGACCGTTCGTCTACCGGCTCGCGTATGAACCGATCGCGGAGGCGAGCACGCTGTTGCTGCTGATCGTCGCGGTGGCGGTGCACTTCGCGATGGTGGGGCTCGGCCTCGTCATGTTCGGCGCGGAAGGCTCGCGCACGACCGCGTTCTCCGACGCCACGTTCAATCTCGGCAGCGTTTCGGTCTCCGGGCAGAGCCTGTGGGTCGTCGGGATGGCCGTGGTGCTGATCGTCGCGCTGTACTTCTATTTCGACCGCACGATTTCCGGCAAGGCGCTGCGCGCGACGTCGGTGAACCGGCTTGGCGCTCGGCTGGTGGGCATCGGCACGACGCAGGCGGGGCGCCTTGCGTTCACGCTCGCGGCGGGCCTCGGCGCGCTGTGCGGCGTGCTCGTCGCGCCGATTACCACGATCTACTACGACTCGGGCTTCCTGATCGGTCTGAAGGGCTTCGTGGGCGCCATCGTGGGCGGTCTGGTGAGCTATCCGCTCGCGGCGGCGGGTTCGCTGCTCGTGGGGCTGCTCGAATCGTATTCGTCGTTCTGGGCGAGCGCGTACAAGGAGGTGATCGTCTTCACCTTGATTATTCCGGTCCTGCTGTGGCGAAGCCTGGCGAGCCCGCATTCGGATGAGGACGAGGAGTAAGCCGATGAAATTCCGTTCTTTTTGGATCTTTTTGTTGATCGTCTTCGCGCTGCCGGTCCTGCCGGGGCCGGTCGCCGTGCCCGAGTACTGGATCACGCTGCTGAACTACATCGGGCTGTATTCGATCGTCGCGATCGGGCTGGTGCTGCTGACGGGCATCGGCGGGATGACGAGCTTCGGACAGGCCGCGTTCGTCGGCGTGGGCGCGTATGCGACGGCCTTCCTGACGACGCGCTATGGCGTGTCGCCGTGGCTGGCGTTGATCGCGGGCGTGGTGCTGACGGCGTTCATCGCGCTGCTGCTCGGCCTTATCACGATGCGCCTCTCCGGGCATTTTCTGCCGCTCGGAACGATTGCGTGGGGGCTGTCGTTGTTCTATCTGTTCGGCAATATGGAACTGCTCGGCAAGTACGACGGCATCAACGGCATTCCCGTGCTGAATCTGTTCGGATGGCAACTGGAGTCGGGCCGCAGCATCTACTACCTGATCTGGGTCGTCGTGCTGCTCGCGGTGATCTCTGTTCAGAATTTGCTTAATAGCCGGCCCGGCCGTGCGATTCGCGCGCTGCGCGGCGGTGGCACCATGGCCGAAGCGATGGGCGTCAACACCGCCTGGATGCGCGTGGTGATCTTCATCTACGCGGCGGTTCTGGCGGCCGTATCGGGCTTCCTGTACGCCCACTTGCAGCGCGCCGTGAACCCGACGCCGTTCGGGTTGAATCACGGCATCGAGTTCCTGTTCATGGCGGTGGTCGGTGGCGTCTCGCATGTCTGGGGTGCGATTCTCGGCGCGACGATCCTCACCGTTCTGCAGGACTACCTTCAGACGCTGCTGCCCAAGCTGCTCGGGGCGAACGGCAATTTTGAGATCATCGTCTTTGGCGTTGTGATGGTGTTGTTGCTGCAATACGCGCGGCAGGGTGTCTGGCCTTTCGTCGCACGGATGTTTCCACGCGGACCGCGCGCTCACGTACCCGATCACGGCGATGCATTGCCGCAGCGCAGCAAACCGGCGGCGGGAGAGCGATTGCTCGTGGTCGAGAAGGCGCGCAAGCAGTTCGGCGGGCTGGTCGCGGTCAACGATGTCAGCTTCGAAGTGAAGGCGGGCGAAATCATCGGTTTGATCGGACCGAATGGCGCAGGCAAATCCACGACCTTCAATCTCGTCACCGGCGTGCTTCAGGCGACCAGCGGCGCGATCAGTTTCCACGGCGAACGGATCGAGAAACTCACTTCACGTGAAATCGTCAAGCGCGGCATCGGACGGACGTTCCAGCACGTCAAGATGCTGCCAGGGATGACCGTTCTGGAGAACGTCGCGATCGGCGCGCACTTGCGTGGCAATACAGGTGTGTGGCGCAGCGTCGTGCGCTTGAATGCGGCAGAGGAGGCGCGACTGATGGCCGAGGCCGCGAAGCAGATCGCGCGAGTCGGGTTGGAGAAACATATTTACAGTGAAGCGGGCAGTCTCGCGCTCGGTCAGCAGCGGATCCTCGAAATCGCGCGGGCGCTCTGCTGCGATCCGACGCTGCTGCTGCTGGACGAACCAGCTGCAGGTTTGCGTTATCAGGAGAAACTGCAACTCGCCGAGTTGCTGCGAAAACTGCGCGCCGAAGGCATGAGCATTCTTCTGGTCGAACACGACATGGACTTCGTGATGAATCTGACGGATCGACTCGTGGTAATGGAGTTCGGCACGAAGATAGCGGAAGGTCTGCCGAAGGACGTGCAGAAAGATCCGGCGGTGCTCGAAGCGTACCTGGGCGGGGTGGAATGATGGCAAAGGAATCGAACGCAGTGGAAAACGCGATCCTGCAGGTGGATGGCTTGTCCGTGCGCTACGGCAAGGTAGAAGCGTTGCACGGCGGCAAGCTCACGGTCGGACCGGGGCAGATCGTCTCCGTGATCGGGCCGAATGGTGCCGGCAAATCGACGCTTCTCAACGCGATCATGGGCGCGTTGCCGCAAACGGGTCATTCGAAAGGCAGCGTGCGCTACCTCGGCGAAGAGGTGTCGGTCTTGCCGATCGAGCGCCGTGTGGCTCGTGGCATGTGCCTCGTGCCCGAAAAACGCGAATTGTTCGCCACGATGGCTGTGGAAGACAATCTCGTGCTCGGTGCATATCGGCGCAAGCGGGCTGGAGAGCGTAACTATCTTGACCAACTCGAGCACGTCTTCGAGCTGTTCCCTCGTTTGAAGGAACGGCGGAAACAGGCGGCAGGAACACTGTCGGGCGGGGAGCGCCAGATGCTTGCCGTCGGGCGCGCTTTGATGGGAAAGCCTCAGCTGCTTATGTTGGACGAGCCGAGCCTTGGTCTCGCGCCGCTGATCGTTAAGGAGATCTTCCATATCATCAGCGCGCTGCGTCAAACGGGTGTCGCGACCCTGTTGATCGAGCAAAACGCGCGGGCCGCGCTGCAGATTTCTGACTATGGTTACGTGCTCGAGACCGGTGAATTCGCTCTTGAAGGAAAGGCCGACGTTCTTCAACACGATCCGCAAGTCATCGAAACTTACCTTGGTCTAACGAAAAAAGTCGCCTAAACGCGACACACGTAGTGCCCGGAGATGGCGTGTTTCACGTGAAACACGCCATTTTTTTCGCCTGTGGACGGTCGATCGAATCGAGGCAGGAAGGAAGCCGTTATAATTCAAAGCTATTCCTTCTTCAGGTTCGTGTCGTTCGTACACGAGATCTCCGATGCTTTATCCCACAGAATTTGATGTGATCGTCGTTGGCGGCGGTCACGCAGGCACTGAGGCCGCGCTCGCTTCGGCGCGCATGGGCTGCAAAACGCTACTTTTGACCCACAACATCGAGACGTTGGGCCAAATGAGCTGCAATCCGTCGATCGGTGGGATTGGCAAAGGCCATCTCGTCAAGGAAGTCGACGCGCTCGGCGGCGCCATGGCTGCCGCGACGGACGAATCGGGCATCCAGTTTCGCATCCTCAACTCGTCGAAAGGGCCGGCGGTGCGGGCGACGCGCGCCCAGGCTGATCGTCTCCTCTACAAGCAGGCGATCCGTCATCGGCTCGAAAATCAGGCGAATTTGTGGCTCTTTCAGCAGGCCGTCGACGATCTCATGGTCGAGGGCGATCGCGTGGTCGGCGCAGTGACGCAGGTTGGCCTGCGTTTCCGCTCCCGAGCCGTGGTGCTGACGGCCGGCACCTTCCTCGATGGGAAGATTCACGTCGGGTTGAACAATTATGTCGGTGGACGCGCGGGCGATCCGGCAGCGGTTTCCTTGTCGGCACGCTTGAAGGAGTTGAAGCTCCCGCAAGGCCGGCTCAAGACCGGCACGCCGCCGCGTATCGACGGTCGTACGATCGATTTTTCGAAACTCGAAGAGCAGCCTGGTGACCTCGATCCGATTCCGGTGTTTTCGTTTCTCGGACGAGTGGAGCAGCATCCGCAGCAGATGCCGTGCTGGGTCACACATACGAACTCGCAAACGCACGACATAATCCGCTCCGGTCTGGACCGCTCGCCGATGTATACGGGCGTCATCGAAGGCGTCGGACCGCGCTATTGCCCGTCGATCGAGGACAAGATTCATCGTTTTGCTTCGAAAGACGCGCACCAGATCTTCCTGGAACCGGAAGGGCTGACGACGAACGAGTTCTATCCGAATGGTATTTCGACCAGCCTGCCGTTCGATGTCCAGCTCAATCTCGTCCGGTCGATGCGCGGACTGGAACACGCGCACATCCTGCGTCCTGGCTATGCGATCGAATACGATTATTTCGATCCACGCGCGCTGAAGGCTTCGCTGGAAACCAAGGCCATCGGGGGCTTGTTCTTCGCCGGACAGATCAATGGCACGACAGGGTACGAAGAAGCTGCCGCGCAGGGCTTGCTCGCGGGCATCAATGCCGGACTGCAAGTGCAGGGGAAAGAGGCGTGGTCTCCGCGTCGCGATCAGGCTTATCTGGGCGTTCTCGTCGACGATCTCGTCACGCGTGGCGTCTCGGAGCCGTATCGGATGTTCACCAGCCGCGCCGAATATCGTCTCTCGCTGCGTGAGGACAACGCGGACATGCGTCTTACCGAAATTGGGCGCGAGCTGGGTGTTGTCGACGACATCCGCTGGGATGCATTCAGCCGCAAACGCGACGCTGTTTCACGTGAAACACAGCGGCTTCGTTCGACGTGGGTTAATCCGAAGACATTGTCAGCGGAGGAGGCCACCGCCTTGTTGGGCAAGCCGATCGATCACGAATATAGCCTGGCGGATCTTCTGCGCCGCCCGGGCGTTTCCTATGACGGTGTCTGCGCGCTCCGCGATGGCACATGTGGTCCCGAAGCGGCGCTTGCCGAAGACCCGGTGCTCGCCGCCCAGATCAAGGAACAGATCGAAATCGGCGTGAAGTATCAGGGCTATATCGATCGCCAAGCCGACGAAATCGTCCGCAACGGCGCGCAGGAGAATACGCGCTTGCCCGAAGGCCTCGACTATAACGATGTCCGTGGCTTGTCCTTCGAAGCGCGTCAAAAGCTGTTGCAGCACCGCCCAGAGACGATCGGGCAGGCGTCGCGCATCTCCGGCATCACTCCGGCTGCAATATCGCTGTTGATGGTTCATCTGAAGCGCGGCGCTGGCCGTCGTGGCCGCAATTCGGCCAGCGACGATTCCGCATCCGCTAACCCGACGGCGGTTCAATGACGGAAGGCAATCTAACCTTGGCGACGACGCTCGATAAGGGCGTCGCCGCACTCGGCCTTGCGCTGTCGTCATCGCAAAAACAGACACTGCTCGATTACGTCGCGCTGCTCGGAAAGTGGAATGCCGTGTATAACTTGACGGCGATCCGCGATCCGCAGCAGATGATGATCCAGCACATCCTGGACTCGCTTGCCATCGTGCCGGCTGTGTCGGCGCGTAAACCTGCGGCAGTGCTTGACGTTGGTTCGGGTGGCGGTTTGCCTGGTATCGTGCTGGCGATCGCCTTGCCGGAATTGCGTGTCACGTTGAACGACATCGTTCACAAGAAAACGGCATTTCAGTCGCAAGTGAAGGTGCAGTTAGGTCTGAGCAATCTGTCGGTTGTGACGGGGCGCGTCGAAAGTTTACGTCCGGGTATCGAAGTGCCGGAAAAATTTGACGTAATCGTGTCGCGCGCATTCGCAGAGCTCTCCGATTTCGTTACACTTTCGCGTCATCTGGTAGCCGATGATGGGCGGATTCTGGCAATGAAGGGTGTGAGGCCCGATGCCGAAGCCACGCGTCTCCCGGCAGGCGCCACGGTGCTCGGTATCGAGCGCCTGATCGTTCCGATGCTCGATGCGGAGCGGCATCTGGTCGAGATTGCCGTCGAGCCAGAATAACGGTCCGCCGTGCGGTTCCATTCGGCATTCCAGCCACGCTGATCTTCTGACAGCGAAGAAACGAGGACTCTAAACGATGGCAAAAATCTTCTGCGTCGCAAATCAGAAGGGCGGCGTTGGAAAGACCACGACAGCGGTCAATCTCGCGGCAAGCCTCGCAGGACTCGATCAGCGCGTGCTGCTGATCGACCTCGATCCGCAGGGCAACGCGACAATGGGCAGCGGCATCGACAAGGCAGCGTGCGAGAACACCGTCTATGAAGTGCTGGTCGATGGCGTCACGCTTCGTGAGGCGCGTGTGCGTCCACCCGCCGTCAATTACGACGTGCTGCCGGCCAATCGCGAACTGGCGGGCGCCGAAGTCGAACTCGTGGATATGGAGAATCGCGAACGTATTCTGCGTGTCGCGATTGCCGAAGTAGTCGATGACTATGACTTTGTGCTGATCGATTGCCCTCCGGCGCTTTCCTTGCTGACGCTGAATGCGCTGTGCGCAGCCCACGGCGTCGTGATTCCGATGCAGTGCGAGTACTTCGCGCTGGAAGGGCTGTCCGATCTCGTCAATACCATCAAGCAGGTCCACGCGAATCTGAATCGCGATCTGAAGGTCATCGGCCTTCTGCGCGTAATGTTCGATCCTCGAATTACGTTGCAGCAGCAAGTGTCGGATCAATTGAAGGAACACTTTGGCAGCAAATTGTTCGACGTCGTGATCCCGCGAAATGTGCGCCTCGCCGAAGCGCCGAGCTACGGGCTACCGGGCGTCGTGTTCGACAAGTCTTCGCGCGGCGCGCAGGCGTATATCCAGTTCGGCACGGAAATGATCGAGCGCGTGCGCGCGCTCGACGTCGTCAACTAAGCAAACCCACTCGATGCGGCAGAGAACGCCGACGGAGGAACCGAAATGAGCGCTGTGATGAAGAAGAAGGGGTTGGGCCGTGGCCTGGATGCATTGCTCGGCGGCAGCGTCGACATCACGGAAGCCGTGCGCGGCGAAGGCATGCCCACGGTGCTGCCGCTCGACAAGCTGCAGGCCGGCAAGTATCAGCCGCGTACCCGGATGGACGAGGGCGCGCTGCAGGAGCTCGCCGCGAGCATTCGCGCGCAAGGGCTGATGCAACCCATTCTCGTGCGCTCGGTCGGCGACGATCACTACGAAATCATCGCGGGCGAGCGACGTTTTCGCGCCGCGCGCATGGCCGGTCTCGATGAAGTTCCGGTTCTGGTAAAAAACGTGCCAGATCAGGCGGCCGCTGCGATGGCCCTGATCGAGAACATTCAGCGCGAGGACCTGAACCCGCTGGAAGAGGCGCAGGGCATCCAGCGTCTGCTCGACGAATTCCGCTTCACGCACGAACAGGCCGCCGAGTCGGTCGGTCGGTCGCGCAGCGCGGTGTCGAATCTGCTGCGCCTGTTGAACCTCGCGACGCCCGTGCAGACGATGCTGCTCGCCGGCGACCTCGACATGGGTCACGCGCGCGCGCTGCTCGCAGTCGACGCCGCCACGCAGATCCAGCTCGCCAATCATGTCGTGAACCGTCGTCTGTCGGTGCGTGAAACGGAACGCCTCGTCGCCGCGACGACCAAAGAAGCGCCTGCGACAAAAGCGCGCGCCGCGAACGATGGCGGACGTGATACGCGCCGTCTGGAAGAAGAGCTGTCCGATCTGCTGTCCGCAAACGTGAAGATCAAGCTCGGTGGAAGAGGGCGCGGCAAGGTCACGATCGACTTCGGCAATCTCGACTCGCTCGAAGGCATCCTGACGAAGCTGCGCGGTAGCATCGAAACCACCACGCCCACAGCCTGATTTCGCGCGCCACTTGTCCGAATACAACGCCGACCGCCCGCGGTCCGATTTCTTCGCGCGTATCTGGCGAGCCGTCTCGAAAGAGCCGGTTCTGTCGATACTCGTCGTCGCGCTGATCGCGCTGCAGATCGCGCATCCGCGCCCGCTCATGTCGCTGCCGGGTCTCGTCGACTGGCAGACGGTGCTCACGCTCGCCGGTCTCCTGATCCTGACCAAGGCGATCGAATTGTCAGGATTCCTGATGTGGGCGGCGCATCGGCTCGTGCATCACATTCACGGCGAGCGAACCCTCGCTCTGCTGCTCGTCGCGCTGGCAGCGGGTCTGTCGACGGTACTGACCAATGATGTCGCGCTCTTCGCCGTCGTGCCGCTCGCGTTGTCGCTGCACAAACTCGCGCCGCTGCCGATCAAGCGGCTCGTCATCGTGATCGCACTGGCGGTCAATGCAGGATCGGTCCTCACGCCGCTAGGCAACCCGCAGAACCTCTTTCTATGGCAGACGAGCGGCGTCGGCTTTCCGGCGTTCGTATGGGCGCTGCTGCCGCTGTGCGCGGCGTTGATGGCGCTGCTCGGCGTCGTCACCTTCGCGATGTTCCGCGCCGAACCGCTCGATCTGTCCGGCGATGTCGAAGAACATCGCGTCGATCGCGTGCTGTGCGGCGTCAGCGTGCTTGCGTTCGCCGCGTTCGTCGCCCTCGCCGACGCGCATCACGCCGGCCCCGCGCTCGCCGCGCTCGCGATCGTCTTTCTGCTGTGGCGTCGCGAAGTCGTGTTTCGGATCGACTGGCTGTTGCTGCTCATCTTCGTGTTGATGTTCATCGTGCTGCGTAGCGCGGCTGCGTTGCCGTCGATTCACGCGGCGATCGCGCATCTCGGCATCGGGACGCCGGTGCGCGCATACGCGGCCGGCGCCGTACTTTCGCAGGCGATCAGCAACGTACCCGCCGCCATCGTTCTCGCGGAGTTCTCCAAGGATTGGCGCGCGCTCGCTTTCGGCGTGAGCGTCGGCGGCTTCGGCGTGGCGATCGGCTCGCTGGCCAATTTGATCGCGGTCAGACTGTCGGGCGAAAAAGGCATGTGGATGCCATTTCACATCGTGTCGATACCGTTCTGGATCGTGGCGATAGTCATCGGTTGGGTGCTCGTTTGACGCTGATCGGAAGCTCTTCCATCGACTGATAATGTCCTTGCAATTGCAAGGAAAGTCTCACTTTTGAGACCGTTTTTTAAGGTTTGTCCGCTTGGCTTTTGACACACCTAAACTATTGAATCCGCGACAACAATCGCTTACAATCGCCCGGATTTATCAGCTAGGCCACCTCGAAAGCGCTGCGAAAGCGCAGGGTGATTTCCCGGACTTTTGGTTGAAGGTTTGAAGACGGTGCGAGAGGAAAATCGAGCGCCGGACGCTCACGCAACCGGCGAGGCGAACGCCTCCGGAAATCAGCCGCGCGGTTCGTCGAACGACTCGTGGGATGCCGAAGCGCAAGAAAACAATATCGTTCCGCTCACGCGGGATCAGGCAGAGAAGCTGTTTGGCCCTGAGGTGAGTCGTCCATCGCGTGTCACGCCTTTTAGAGTCGTGGCAGCGCAAATGGTTTTGTCCCTGGGTGCGACGCTGTTGTGGTGGCTGTTCTACAAGCCGCCGGGCGATGCTGCGCTGTCCGCATTTCTGGGGGGAGCAATCTGCTGGGTGCCGAGCGCCTTGTTCGCCTCGCGCCTGAAAGCGAAGAGCGGCGCCGAGACGATCATGAGCTGGATGATCGGCGAGGCGCTCAAGATGGGAGCGACGATTGCCATGTTCGTGGCGGTCGCGTACTGGTACAAGAGCGCGTTGTGGCTGCCCTTGCTCGTTACGTACATCGTCGCTCTGAAGACTTACTGGGTTGCAATGGCGCTTCGGTGACGATTCTTGACGTCCCAGGTAAGTGCCTGCAGCACGGGTTGCAAGTAGCATCGGATATGAACAGGTGCGGATCACATTCCGCACTCGGGCCTCTCGAACCGGAGCCGCGACGCGATGCGGCGGCTCGGCGGCGACAGGCGGCGAAAGATTTTTGACAATTTGGGTGGCTTTAACGATATGGCAGCTAGCGAAGGAACGCACGCTCTGGATCCGTCCGAGTACATTGCGCACCACTTGCAGAATCTTTCCACGCAGACACAGACGTCGATCTTCGACATCCACGTCTGGAATCTCGACACGCTGTTCTGGTCGATCGTGTGCGGTCTCGTGACCATTCTCATTCTCGGTCTTGCGGCGCGCAAGGCGACGTCCGGTGTTCCCGGCCGTTTCCAGTGCGCCATCGAGATGCTGGTCGAAATGGTCGAAGACCAGTCGAAGTCGATGATCCACGGCAGCCGCCGCTTCATCGCTCCGCTCGCACTGACCGTGTTCGTCTGGGTCGCCCTGATGAACTCGCTCGACTTCATCCCCGTTGACTTGCCGGGCCGCGTCATCGGCTGGCTGGGTCTCGAACAGGTCCTGCCGCATCATCGCATCGTGCCGACGGCTGACCTGAACGGCACCATCGGCATCGCGCTCGGCGTGTTCGTGCTGATGATCTACTACAACTTCAAGATCAAGGGCGCAGGCGGCTTCGTGCACGAACTCCTGTCCGCTCCGTTCGGCGCGCATCCGCTGCTGTGGATTCCGAACCTCGCGCTGAACATCATCGAGTTCGTCGCCAAGACGGTTTCGCTCGGCATGCGGCT
>Ga0160459_100460_pt1 | contig 16044 bp, 14 predicted proteins | sample HID1973K_E6MG_FD_108208 | JGI IMG/M metagenome (GOLD analysis project Ga0160459, IMG submission 108208) | Enriched mosquito-associated microbial communities from UW Madison campus, WI, USA - HID1973K_E6 MG | ecosystem: Host-associated > Arthropoda: Insects > Digestive system > Unclassified ... | reverse complement strand
GTTGATGCCGGATGCGTTGGCCTTCACGGCGATCTTGGTCCGGTGCCCTGCTTCGCGTGCCAGTGCCACAATCTCCACTGAGTGGTCCGCGATTTCCGGGACCTCCAGTTCAAACAGCTTGCGGACGAGGCCCGGGTGGGAGCGGGACAGCGTGACGGACGGACCCTTGGTGCCGCGGTGGACGTCGATGACGAGGGCGCGGAGCCTGTTGCCGTGGATGTACTTCTCCCCCGGCACCTGCTCGGGCGGCGGCAGGAGCGCTTCCAGCGAACCGAGGTTCACCTGGATCATGTGCGGGTTGTTGCCCTGCTGGATGGTGCCGGATACCAGCTCACCTTCGCGGCCCTTGAACTCGCCCAGTACGTTGTCATCCTCAACGTCGCGCAGGCGCTGCAGGATGATCTGGCGGGCGGTACTGGCAGCGATGCGGCCGAAGCCCGCGGGGGTGTCTTCGAACTCACCGATCGGGGCGCCGTCGTCGTCAATTTCAACAGCCCAGATGGTCACGTGGCCGCTCTTGCGGTCAAGCTCTGCACGGGCTTTTTCGAAGGCGCCGGGCGACTTGTGATAGGCCACCAGCAGCGCCTGCTCAATGGTGGGAATCAGGAGGTCCAGCGGAATTTCACGCTCACGCTCCAAAAGTCTCAGTGCGCTCATGTCAATATCCATCAGGCCTCCTCGGAAGGTCCATTGTGTTCTGGTTCCAGGCCATCTTCCGAAAGGTGGCTGAATTCGATCTCGACTTTTCCGGTGCGGATCCTGTCGAAAGGAAGTTTTACGGGATCGCCCTGCTTGGGTTTCATGCCCTTCTTGACGGCGATTTCCGGTACCAGGGTGACTCCCCCGTCATCCACCGACTGGATGCGTCCGGTGACGTTCTCACCCTGGATGACCTTGACGCTGGCAATCCGGCCTTTGGCGCGGTGCCAGTGGCGCGGTTCCGTCAGGGGGCGGCCGACGCCAGGTGACGAGACTTCGAGGTCGTACGGGCGGGTGTCGGCGCCGGGATCTGTATCGAGGACATCCGAGAGCACCTTCGAGATGTCAGCGATGACATCGAGGCTCACGCCGCCGGTTTCTTCCTGCGGCAGGTCCACCACGACGTGGAGCACCCGGTGGGAGCCGGCAACGTTGATGGTGACGTCCTCAAGGTACAGCCGGTTGGCCAGGACGGACGGTTCAAGGAGGGCCCGGAGCCGGTCGGCTTCCGGGTTGTGGGCCTGCGCGGAATCAGCCTTCCCCGGTGCGGTGTGGTCTGATAAAGCCTGGGCTTCTGCATTGCTCACGATGCCGGCCGCCTCCCTTATAGATGATGTGGTGTGTACTAGCGTAGCCATTTTACCGGTCCAGTGGTGCACCCGGATCCCCTTCCGCCGTGACACCATGGTCTGTTGTGAAAGACGACAGCCAGGAAAGAAAACCGCGGATGCGCTTCGTGCGGTACGCCGTCTTTTCGCTGGCAGCCTTGCTGGTCCTCAGCCTTGGATTCGCCGTCATTCCGGGCGAGCAGCCCGCTCCGGCCCCGCCGACGTTCACCGATCAGGCCCGCGCGGCTGCCCTGGAAGACGCCTTGGCACTGCGGGCCGCAGGGTTGGACCTTGCCGCCCCGGGGGCAGGTGACGGCGTTGCGGGGCGTCCCGCGCAGGCGGTTGTGACGTTGCTGACTCTCCAGGCCCGCGCCTTCCTGCCGGCGGGTTCGCCGGCGTCACCATCGGCCCGCCCCTCCACGTCGCCCGGCCCGTCCGCGACAACCCACCCAACGGCGTCGGGGTCCCCGGCGCCGGCTGCTGCTCCCAATGCCGTGGATCTGGCCAGGGCCTTGGCCGCCAGCGGTTCCCGCCGGCTCAAGGATGCGCAGGAGGCCGACGGCGGGATGGCGCGCCTGCTCGCGGGTGCGGGGACCGCACAGCTGCTGGCCGCCCGGCAACTGGCCGCAGCCGCCGGTGAGCCGGGCGCAGTCACGGGGGCTGCCGCGGACCAGGCGGACGCGGCCGCAGGTTCAGGCCAGCAGGCCGGCTCCGCCCCCACGCCGCTGACGGCGGATTGCCCGTTCGCGGCACCTGGCACCACCGCCGCGCCCCTGGGCGCAACACCGGGAGGAGCGTCGCCCGCAAGCGGCAGTCTTTCCGCAGAGGGTGCCGCCGGAGAAACTGTCGAAGCGGGAACTGCCGGGGCCGCGCTTGCGGCCGTGCTGCAGGCTGAGCAGAAGGCGGCCTACGGCTACCAGGCAGCCATGCCGCGCCTGGCTGCGGAAGATGTCGTGCCGGCGTCGGAATTCCTCCGGCAGCACCGGGCCGTCGCGGAAGAAACCGAAAACCGCCTCCGGCTGGCGTGCCAGGCGCCCCGGCCGCAGCCGCCGGGATACGCCCTGGACGCAGAATTTCTGAGCGCGCCGGCCACGGGGTTGGGCACGCTCGAGGCAGCTGCTTTGCCCGTTTACGGCGACCTGGTTGCCGTGACCGAGGGCACGGACCGGGCGTGGGCTCTCTCGATGCTTGAATCCGCTGTTGCCCGGACCGCCCGTTGGGGCGCTGAGCCGGGCCCGGTGCCGGGCATCGTCCTGGATACCGCCATGTTGCCCGCGCTACCGGCCGGCGGTTAGCCCGCCCTGCAGACACTAGGCTGATGCCGATGACTCCAGCAACGAGCGTGCCCGTCCCGTCCGAACTCGCCGCCAGGTATCGGCGAAGCAGTTCCGGGCGGGCCTGGCTTGCCTCGCTGCCGGGCCTGATTGCCGGCCGGATGGAACAGTGGAACCTGGCGTCCGCCCTCCTTCCAGGGGCCCTGCCCTGGAGCGGCCATGGCGCTGTGGTGGTGCCCGTGCTGAGAGAGGACGGCACGCCGGCCGCCCTCAAGGTCGCCTACCCCCATGACGAAGCACTCGGCGAGCCCCAGGCCCTGGCACTGTGGGCCGGTCGCGGTGCCGTGGGCCTGCTGGAGCGGGATGGGCAAACGTGCTCCATGCTCCTGGAACGGCTGGATGCGGGCGCCTCCCTCAACGACGTGCCGCTGGACGAGGCGGCAGCAGTGTGGGGCGGCCTGGTCCGGCAGCTCAGCCTGGTGCCCGACGCCCGGCCGGATTGGAGCGCCTTCGAACACATCGCGGCCCGCGCCGAGCAGTGGAGCGATGAGTTTCCCGCGGACTGGGACCGGTTGGGCCGGCCCTTTCCGCGGTGGCTGCTCGAGGCTGCCCTTGAGGTCTGCCAGACCCGCGGCGCTGTGGGCCGCCGCTCCGCCCGTGCCGTGCTGGTCCACACTGACCTGCACTTCCTGAACATCCTGGCCCGTCCTGGCTCCGGGCGGCCCGGAAGCCGACAGCCGGCCGGACGGTACGTTGCGATCGACCCGCAGCCGCTGATCGGCGAGGCCGAGTTCGCCGTCGCTCCGCTGCTGTGGAACCGGCTGTACGACCTGCCGGCGGACGGTCCGGAGGCGGCGCTGCGGCGCCGCTGTGAAGAATTCAGTACCGCGGCAGGACTGGACCCGGAGGCAGCCCGGCAGTGGGCGGTTGTCCGGGAGGTGGCGAATGCCCTCTGGTATGCAGCCGAACCCCACCACCGGGGCGACCTTGCCCGGTCTCTCTGGGTGGCCAGCACGCTGGCGGGACGGACGCTGCCGGGGTTGCCGCCGGCCCGTTTGCTGCCTGAACCGGGGCAGGACAGTGGGTCCGGAACGCTCGGCTGAGTGACGGGTTGCTTCACCGGGTTGCAGGCAAGCCGTTAGTGCGCCCGCACGGCCTGGAGGGCGGACCTGACCGCGTCCACAGCTGTTGCAACGTCGTCAGCGCCGGTCCGCCAGTTACTGACAGAGACGCGAAGGATGTCCCGGTCCCGCCACCGGGAGCCGGACATCCACACCCTGCCATCCGCGATGATGCGGGCGGTCACGGCCCGGGTGGTGTCGTCGTCGCCGAATGACAGGCTGACCTGGGTGTACTGCACGTCATTGAGTACTTCGACCCCGTCGATGCCCCGCAGCCCCGCAGCGATCCGTGCGGCTGCGGTGGCCAGCCCGTTGACCTGTGCGGCAACGCCGGTCCTGCCCAGGCTCCTTAGTGCCGCCCACACCGGGACGCCCCGGGCCCGCCGGGACAGTTCGGGCACCTTTTCGAACGGATCGCCCGGCCCCTCGGCATCGTGCACTAGATAGCTCGCATGCAGCCCCATGGCCGCACGCAGGGCCGGGGCGTCACGGACTATGGCGATGCCGCAGTCGTAGGGGACGTTCAGCGTCTTGTGGGCATCAGTCCCCCACGAGTCGGCGCCGTCGAATCCATCCGTCAGATGCCGCAGTTCCGGCGATGCTGCCGCCCACAGCCCGAAGGCACCGTCGACGTGCACCCAGGCGTTGTGTTTCCTGGCCACCCTGATGGCCTCGGTAAAGGGGTCAAATGCACCGGAATGGAGGTTCCCGGCCTGCAGGCAGACGAGCGCCGGCCCGCTGCCGGCTCCCAGTGCTGCGTCCAGGGCGTCAGCAATCATCCGTCCCTGGCTGTCGGCCTCGACCACGGCCGGTTGGCCCAGCCCCAGGTACCGCAGTCCCAGGTCCACGGTGTCGTGCCGTTCACGGCCCACGATGCAGCGGATCCGCGGCGCGCCCGCCAGCCCGTCGCGGTCCAGGTCCCAGCCGGCGTCGGCAAGGAGCCGCCACCGCCCCGCGGCCATGCCGGTGAAGTTGGCCATCGTGGCGCCGGTCACGAACCCGACGTCGGAGCCCGCCGGCAATCCCAGCAGGTCCACAAGCCACGTCCCGGCGGCTTCCTCGATGGCAGCCATGGCAGGGGTGGCGTAGCGCAGCCCGGCGTTCTGGTCCCAGGCGCTGACCAGCCAGTCCGTGGCCAGCGCCGCGGGCAGGGTTCCGCCGATGACCCAGCCAAAGAAACGGCTGGAGGGCATCGCCATGAGACCGGGTTCGGCAGCCCGGGCCAGGAAGTCCACCACATCTTCCGCTGGGAGGCCCTGGTCCGGGAGGCTTCCGCCGAACACGTCCGTGAGGTCATGCGCCTGCAAGGCCGGGCCCACATGCCGGCCGGGAAGGCTGTCCAGCCAGGCCGTGGCGTGCCTGGCGGCGGCTTCCAGGGCCGGCCCGTAGGCATCGTCGCCGTGTGACATACCTGCATGCTACGCGCTGTCCCGGGCAGCGACGAGGGGTGCCGCCGCGGGGTCCGGACCATGCCGGGGCGGGGCCGGTCAGGCGAAGTTTTCCTGCCACACGTCAAACCCGAGTTTAACGATCAGGGCGGCCACCACCACCAGGAATACCACCCTGACGAACCGGCTTCCCTGCTTGACCGCGGTCCGTGCGCCAAGGTAGCCGCCGGCCATGTTGGCGATGCCCAGCAGCAGGCCGAGTCCCCACAGGATCGAGCCGTGCGGCAGGAAGAACATGAGGGCACCGGCATTGGTTGCCATGTTCACGATCTTGGCCTTGGCACTGGCCTCCAGGAACGCGTAGCCCATGGCCGATACCAGCGCGATGACAAGGAACGATCCGGTGCCCGGACCGATCAGGCCATCATAGAAACCGATGACCGCACCGATCAGGCAGGCCACGACGTAGTGCTTGTGGCCGTCGTGCCGCAGCGCCGTAATGTCCCCGACGTTGGGCTTGAGTGCCGTGAAAAGCGCGACGGCGACCAGCGCGGCGACGATGATCGGCTTAAAGACGCTGGCGGGCAGGTTGGCCGCCAGGATCGCGCCGCCGAAGCTCCCGGCGAGGGCAATCACCGCCATGGGCAGCGCCGTCTTCAGGTCCGGCCCCACCCGGCGGTAATAGGTGACGGCACTGGTGGTTGTCCCAAAAATCGAACCCAGTTTGTTGGTTGCCAGCGCCTGCACCGGCGTGATGCCCGGGACCAGCAGCAGCGCGGGCAACTGGATCAGCCCTCCCCCGCCCACCACCGCATCGACCCAGCCGGCACCGAAGCCGGCCAGGACGATGAGGATGAGGGTGGTCAGCTGGAGATGCTCAAGACCGAAGTCCACGCCCGGGATCAGCTGTTGCGGACGGCGTTGACCACGTAGTCAACAGCCTTGTCCACCGCGACGTTCTCGGCCTCTCCGGTGCGGCGGTCCTTGATCTCCACGACGCCGTCCACCAGCCCGCGGCCGACAGCAAGGATGGTGGGCACGCCCAGCAGTTCGGCGTCACCGAACTTCACGCCCGGGGACACCTTGAAGCGGTCGTCGTAGATGACGTCAAGGCCGGCGGCTTCGAGGCCCAGGGACAGCTGCTCAGCGGCGGCGAAAATGTCCTCGCCCTTGCCCACCGCGACGACGTGGACGTCGGCAGGTGCCACGGCGCGCGGCCAGGTGAGGCCCTTGGCATCATGGTTGGCCTCGGCCAGCGCAGCCACCGCACGGGTGACGCCGACGCCGTAGGAACCCATGGTGACCGTGACCTGCTTGCCGTTCTGGTCCAGCACCTTGAGGTCCAGGGCTGCGGCGTACTTGCGGCCGAGCTGGAAGATGTGGCCCATTTCGATGCCCCGTGCCGTTTCCAGGGGGCCGGAACCGTCCGGTGCGGGGTCGCCGGCGCGGACCTCGGTGCACTCGATGACGCCGTCCCAGGTGAAGTCGCGGCCGGCAACGAGGCCGAAGACGTGCTTGCCAGCCTCGTTGGCGCCAGTGATCCAGCTGGTGCCGCTGACCACCCGCGGATCCACCAGGTACAGCAGCTTGGTGGCCCCTTCGGAGCCCAGGAGCGGGGCGTCCAGCGACAGTCCGGGGCCCAGATAACCCTTGACGATCAGGGGCTGCTTCTTAAGGTCCTCCTCACCGGCCTGCTCGAGTCCGATCTCGCCGGCCATCGGCAGGAACGCGCCGATGTTGGCCTCGACGCGTTTCAGGTCCACGCCACGGTCGCCGGGAAGGCCGATGACCACCAGTTGGCGTTCACCGGTGGGCAGCGTTACGTCGAGGACAACGTTCTTCAGCGTGTCAGCGGCAGTCCAGGCGCCGCCGTCGGCCTCGGCCCGGGGCGCGATCTGGTTGGATGCGTTGACCAGGGTCTCAATGGTGGGTGTATCAGGGGTGTCCAGGACCTCCGCCGCAGGCGCACCCGTGAAGTCGATGTCCTCGGGCACCACGGTGGTGACGGCTTCGACGTTGGCTGCGTAACCGGCGGCAGACCGGACAAAGGTGTCTTCGCCGATTTCCGTGGGGAACAGGAACTCCTCGCTCCGGGAGCCGCCCATGGCGCCGGCGGTGGCTGCCACGGGGACAACATCAAGGCCGAGTCGAGCGAAGATCTTGAGGTAGGCGGACCGGTGGGCCGCGTAGCTGGCGTCCAGGCCGGCGTCGTCCACGTCGAAGGAATAGGAATCCTTCATGATGAACTCGCGGCCCCGGAGGAGGCCTGCCCGGGGACGTGCCTCGTCGCGGTACTTGTTCTGGATCTGGTACAGGCTGAGGGGCAGGTCCTTGTAGGAGGAATACAGGTCCTTCACGAGGAGGGTGAACATTTCCTCGTGCGTGGGGGCCAGGAGGTAGTCGGCGCCCTTGCGGTCCTGCAGCCGGAACAGCCCCTCGCCGTATTCGGCCCAGCGGTTGGTTGCCTCGTAGGGTTCACGCGGCAGCAGGGCCGGGAAGTGGACTTCCTGGGCACCGATGGCGGTCATTTCCTCACGGATGACCTGCTCCACCTTGCGGAGTACGCTCAGGCCCAGCGGCAGCCAGGTGTAGATCCCGGGAGCCGCGCGGCGGATGTAGCCGGCGCGGACCAGCAGTTTGTGGCTGGCCACCTCTGCGTCGACGGGATCTTCACGCAGGGTGCGCAGGAAAAGCTGGGACATTCTAAGGACCACGGGTGGTATCCGTTTCTGGAAAAGTGCTGGATCAGCAGGGCCGGACAAATTCGTCTGCATACCAATCTACCGGCACAGCGCGCCTCGCCCGGAAACAGTAGAGCCACGCCCGGTTGTGCAAAGCCCCTGGCCCCCCAATAGGGCTGGTCATTGCATCCGGGCGTGGCTCAACGCCGTTATCGCCTTATTACAGGTGAGGACTGGTGAGACCGCCCACTCCACTCAGCGCAGCTAGATCGAACCTATGTGATGGCGGGCACGTTGACAAGTAAATTCTTCCGTGGCGGGCTATTGCCCGGAAGAAAAGCCGGACAGTACGCCGCCGGGCGGCCTACTTGATGAGGGCTGCCGCGGAATCCAGGAGCGACCCTGCCTGCTCCTGGGCACCCGCACCGTCTGTTCCGCCGGATGCGACGGCGGTCAGCACCACGCCGTGGTGGACAGCCTGGGCAGTGGTAACCGACTGGACCTGGCCGTTAGGCAGTGTCGTTTCGGTGCGGAACGCGGTGGTTCCCTCAACCCCGCTGACGCCATCGATGCGGGTGATGGCAACCGCCACCTTGACGCCCGCGGCGGTCATGACCATGTTCGAGCACTTCTCCAACTGCTCCGAGGGGTCGGAGACTTTCGCCAGCGCGGCCTGGTCCAGTCCCGACATGAGGGACAGGGCGGTGACCATACCGGAGGCGGCGTCCGTGCTGAGGCCCATGGCAATTGCCGCCCCGTCCAAGGACGGTACCGTGCTGGAGGCCGCAAGATCCTTGCATTCCGCCGGCTCTACCTCGATGGAGGACATCAGGTCCTTGGACTGCTGCACCGTGGCGGTCAGCTGGTCGCCGGGGACCGGTGTCAGCCGCCGGTCTGCCGAGTCCCGCACCTCGCGCACAACCCCGGCAAGCTCCTCGCTGGTGTACGCCTTGTCCGGCGTAGGGGTTGGCGAGGGAGTGGTCGTTTCCTCCGATGCTCCGGCTGAGGCAGAGCTCCCCGCCGAGGCAGCGTCCCCCTCGGGTGCCGAGGTGCCTCCGCAGGCTGAAACACCGATGACGAGAACCGCAGAAACCGCAAACGTACCCAGCACAGAAGTCTTCAATTTTCCCCCAAGTCCACATACGGCCCTACTTCGGGCCGCTAGAAGAGAACTGTAGCGAACGTGCCCACCTGGCGGAAGCCGACACGTTCATAAGTGGATCTGGCCCTGACGTTGAAGCCGTTGACGTAAAGGCTGGTCAGCGGTGCGATCTTCTGCGCCTGTTCCACGACGGCGGACATATAGCCGGAGCTCAGGCCCTTCCCGCGGTACAGCGGATTCATCCAGACCCCCTGGACCTGGGTGACATCGGCAGTGACCGCGCCGAGCTCGGCTTTGAAGACCACTTCCTTGGCTTCGTTGAGGTGGGCCAGCGAATAGCCCTGCCGGATCAGCCCTTCGACCCGGCGGCTGTAGAACTCCCGGCCGCCAAGGAACGGCGAGTAGCCCACTTCCTCTTCGAACATGGCGGCGCAGGCGGGCAGGATGCGCTCGAAGTCTGCGAGTTCGCCCAGTCCCAGGCCCGGGTTGGGCGGAACGTCGGCCGGCCCGTCGATCACCATCAGGGGCTGGTCCGGGCGGATCTCGTGGGCGCGGTGGCCCAGTTCAGCAAGTTCCCCATGAAGGGCCAGCACCGCATCCGCGGGGCCGAAAGCCGACGCATAGCGCCGGCCGGAACGGTTGGCGGCTTCGGCCACCAGCGGCGCGAAGGCCGGGTCGAGCTGGACGGGGACCAGGTTGGCGCCCGCCCAGCAGGCACCCACCAGCATGCCGTCGTCGAAAACACCCACGATGCCGGCACCGCCGCTGGTGGGAGCGGCAGTACCGGCAGTGCGTAAATGCGCGAGGATGAACACGTTGGCCACACGGTCCTGCTCAGCCAAAAGCCTAAGCGCCGCGGTGTCGCCCCCGTCCAGGGTGCGGACGGATATCCCCGGCGGGTCCGGCTCGTCCTTACGAGACGCTAACCACGGGGCCACCTTTGACAGCATCTTCGCCATCGGCCTCCCCCATCTCTTCCGCGATACGCATGGCCTCTTCGATCAGTGTCTCAACAATCTGGCTCTCCGGCACAGTCTTGATGACTTCACCCTTCACAAAGATCTGTCCCTTGCCGTTGCCGGAAGCGACGCCGAGATCGGCTTCGCGTGCCTCGCCCGGTCCGTTGACCACGCAGCCCATGACGGCGACGCGCAGCGGGATCTCTATGCCTTCCAGGCCGGCTGTCACCTGCTCGGCGAGCGTGTAGACGTCCACCTGCGCGCGTCCGCAGGACGGGCAGGACACGATTTCGAGCTTGCGGGGCCGCAGGTTCAGTGACTGCAGGATCTGGTTTCCCACCTTGATCTCCTCAACGGGCGGGGCCGAGAGGGAGACGCGGATGGTGTCGCCGATGCCCCGGGAGAGCAGTGCGCCGAAGGCGGTGGCGGACTTGATGGTTCCCTGGAATGCCGGACCGGCCTCGGTCACGCCGAGGTGGAGGGGCCAGTCGCCCTTTTCGGCGAGCATCTCGTAGGCGGCCACCATAATCACGGGGTCGTTGTGCTTGACCGAGATCTTGAAATCGTGGAAGCCGTGCTCTTCGAACAGGGAGGCTTCCCAGACTGCAGATTCAACCAGGGCCTCGGGGGTGGCCTTGCCGTACTTCTTGAGGATTCCCGGTTCCAGCGAGCCGGCGTTGACGCCAATGCGGATGGAGGTTCCGTGGTCCCGGGCGGCCGCGGCGATTTCCTTCACCTGGTCATCGAACTTGCGGATGTTGCCGGGGTTGACCCGAACGGCCGCGCAGCCGGCTTCGATGGCAGCGAAGACGTACTTGGGCTGGAAGTGGATGTCCGCGATGACCGGAATCTGGGACTTGCGGGCAATGATGGGCAATGCTTCGGCATCATCGGCCGACGGGCATGCAACGCGCACGATGTCGCAGCCGGAGGCGGTAAGTTCCGCAATCTGCTGCAGGGTGGCGTTGATGTCGGTGGTGGGCGTGGTGGTCATCGACTGCACGCTGATGGGGGAATCCGAGCCTACTCCCACCGAACCGACTTTGATCTGGCGCGTCTTGCGGCGCGGGGCAAGGACGGGCGGCGGTGCTGCGGGCATTCCCAGGCTGACCGAGGTCACGTGGACTCCTAGAGGTGAAGGGTAAATGGCTTAGGCTGCGAGGCCGGCGAGCATGCCGGTCACGGGTGACCATTCGGTGACGCGGATGCCGGCTATGACCCCGGCCGCGGCGAACGGATCCTGCTTGAGGACCGAGTTCAGGGATGCTTCGTTGTCCGCTTTGAAGATCAGCAGCGCGCCGGCGCCGTCTCCATAGGGTCCGCTGGCAAGGATCACGCCGTCCTCGGCCAAGCCGCCGGTCCATTCGCGGTGGGCGGGGCGTGCCTCATTGCGGGCTTCGGTGGAATCAGCGGCGTAAACGTACTCAACGGCAAAAACTGTCATAGCGCTACCCTATCGCTCCCCCGGCCTAGGCCAGGAAAATCACCTTCACGGCTGCCGCTATCCCCGCGGCCCACAGCATGGACGCCAGCGTGCCGATGATGAACCGCTCCGCGGCCACCGGGGTTTCCTTGAGTTCGGCGAACCGGCCCAGCCCCTTGACGGCGACGATGTACGCGATGGCAACCGGCTGACCGGCCAGGATGGCCAGGCAGACGCCGAGTCGCTCCAAGACCCCGATGATGGCACCGCCGCGGAGGATCCGCTGGACGGGTTCGGCGGGAACGCCCGACGCCGGCTGGCCAGTCGCCGCCGTCAGCTCACCGTTGACAGCCTGGCCGGCGTCGTCGTCCGGGGCCCGGCCCGGGACGTCCACCGTGACGTCGGCCGAGGGATCGTCATCAGTGTCACGTCCTTTGGCTGCCGCGTCCGCCTTGTCGTCAATTGTCCGGGCCAGCCGGAACACGAGGGCGGTGACGGGCCAGCCGCCAAAACCTGCCGCCAGCAGTGCAGCAGCGATCCAGAATGCGGTCACCGGTCTCCTTTGGTATGGGCAAGGGCGTAATCCAGGAGCATTGCTGCTGCCGGCCTGGCAGCCCATTCTTCCTGCCAGCCGGAACGAAGGACGGCGCGGCTCACCGACTGCTCCGTAATTCCCAGTTCCCGGGCCACAGGCTTCTGGCTGCCATGCCTGCCCCCTCCGCCCGCTGCCCGCAGCCGGTCAACCACGCGCCACTGCGCCTCCGTCCGCTGTTGCACCAGGCGTCCTATCAGGCGCAGGACGGCCTGGGCATTCGCTGCGGCGTTCGTGGCTGCATGTGCTGCGGTATCCACTGAAGTGTTCATTTCGGCGTTCGTTCCAGCAGTGGCTCCGTTGTTTGTGCCGGCGGGCTCTTCCCGGGAATTCCGGGGTGCGCCTTTGACACTGTCCATGGTGCCCGCCACCACCGACAACGGAACATGGCCGGCCGCACCCTTGGCGGCTTCCACTGCCGTGCGGGCAGCCACGAAGCCGCTTCCGGTCCCTTCGCGCGGGCTCCCGCCAGGTTCGAGGCGGACGTCACCGATGCCAATACCGACGTACCAGTGCCCGCTCCGCAAAGCGTGCAAGGCAATGTCCACCACGTCCAGGGCGTCGCCGACGGTTCCCTGGAGTTCGTCGCCGACGGAGCGTTCGAAATGGGCGCCGGTGAGGCTGCGCAGTTCCGCGATCAAATCGGGGACGCGGTCAACGTCGGTGGTGCTGCCACGCTGGTCGATGGTGAGTACGTACATACCTCAACCGTATGCGGGTGATACCCAAAAATCAATCATAAATGGCTGATTATTAATCTCAGCCGTATTGAGCTGATTATCGATAGTCAGCTATTTGAAGCTACAGGTTCCCATCGACGGGCCGGCCCATCATCCGAAGAGGTTCACGGGTTTGACGATGTCGGCGTAGATCAGCAGCGCACTCATGCCCATCAGCAGGGCGGCCACCACATACGTGACCGGGAGCAGCTTGGCGATGTCGAAGGCACCGGGGTCCGGCTTACCGAAGAGTTTTGCTACCTGGCGCCGTGCACCCTCGTACAGTGCGCCGGCCACATGGCCGCCGTCGAGCGGCAGCAACGGAACCAGGTTGAAGACGGCAAGGGCGAAGTTCAGTCCGGCCAGCAGCCCCACCAGGGTGGCCACCCGGGACTGCAGCGGAATCTCTTCCATGGCGGCCACCTCGCCGGCCACCCGCCCCACGCCCACCACGCTGATGGGTCCGTTGGGATCGCGCGGTTCCTCGCTGAAGGCGGCCTTCGCCACGCCCACCACACGGGCCGGAAGGTTGAAGATCACTCCTGCCACCTGCCTGATGTTCTCCCCCGCCATCGGCAGGACGGACGACGCCGGCTGCGGCACCAGTTCGGTCTGCGAACCAATGCCGAGGAAGCCAACGTCCTGGTAGCGCAGGGTGCCCGACGCATCGGTTTCCTGCCGGCCGTCGACGCCGATGATGGGCCGGGCGGAGAGGACGGGGGTGACAGTGGTGGACACCGAAGAGCCGCCGCGCTCAACCGTGATGGCCACTTCCCGGCCCGCGGATGCCCGGATCCATTCGGTCAGCTGGTCCCAGCTGGTGACTTCTCTTCCGTCGAAGGACGTGACAGTGTCGTTGGGCTGCAGGCCGGCCGCGGCTGCCGGGGTCAGCTGGCAGTCGGCCGAATCCGGGTCCACGGTTTCGCCGGCGGCAACCTGGCATTTTGAGACATCCGAAATGGTGGTGGTTGCCGTGGCCGTGCCGAAGCCCATGAGGAGGATTGCCATGAGGAGGACGCCGAGGATCATGTTCATGGCGGGCCCGCCCAGCATGACAATGACTTTCTTCCATACCGGAAGGCGGTAGAAGACGCGTTTTTCGTCCCCGGGCCCCACTTCCTCGTGCGCCATGGACCTGGCCTCGGTGGCCAGCGTCTGGAACATCCCGGTGCTGGAGGGCCGGACGGAGCCGTCCTCCTTGTTGGGCGGGTACATGCCGATCATGGACACGTAGCCGCCCAGCGGGATGGCCTTCACGCCGTATTCGGTTTCGCCCTTCCGCCGCGACCACAGGGTGGGGCCGAAACCGATCATGTACTTGGTGACGCGCACCTTGAAGAGCTTGGCGGGTACCAGGTGTCCCACTTCGTGCAGCGCGATGGACGCGGCGATGCCGATGGCTACGAAGACGACGCCGAGGATGAAAAGAAGAACGGGGGTCATGGAGGTGCTGCTGCTTCCCTAGAGACTGCTGACTGCTAAACGTTCGTGTGCGCGGGCACGTGCCCAGCCCTCAGCATCCAGCACGGATTCCACCGTCAGCCGGGAGGAACCTGTGTGTTCGCTGAGGACCGCATCCACGGTGTCCACGATGTCCGTGAAGCGGATCCGCCCGGCGTGGAAGGCGGTGACCGCTTCCTCGTTGGCGGCGTTGAAGACCGCGGGGAAGGTGCTCCCCTGCTTCGCCGCGTCCTTGGCAAGGTCCACGGCGGGAAAGGCTGCTGCGTCGAGCGGCTCGAACGTCCAGGTGGCTGCCTTGGTCCAGTCACACGGCGCGGCCGCGTTGGGCACCCGGTCCGGCCACCCCAACCCCAGGGCGATGGGCAGCCGCATGTCCGGCGGGGAGGCCTGCGCGATGGTGGAGCCGTCCACGAACTGCACCATGGAGTGCACCACGGACTGGGGATGGACCACCACGTCGATCCGGTCCAGCGGGATGTCGAACAGGAGGTGGGCTTCGATGACTTCCAGCCCCTTGTTGACCAGGGTGGCGGAGTTGGTGGTGACCATCAGCCCCATGTCCCAGGTGGGGTGGGCGAGGGCTTCCTGCGGCGTGACCCCGTGCAGTTCTTCCCGGCTCCGGCCGCGGAAGGGCCCGCCGGAGGCGGTGAGGACCAGCTTGTCCACTTCAGCTGCACTGCCCGAGCGCAGGCATTGGGCGATGGCGGAGTGCTCGGAGTCCACGGGAACGATCTGCCCGTCGCGCGCAGCAGCCTTCACCAGCGAGCCGCCCACGATCAGCGATTCCTTGTTTGCCAGCGCCAGCGTGGCGCCGGATTTCAGCGCGGCAAGGGTGGGTGCAAGCCCAATGGACCCGGTGATGCCGTTAAGCACCACATCGGTGTCCAGCTCCGCGATGCGCGTGGAGGCATCCGGTCCGGCGATGATCTCCGGGCGGTAGCCGGAACGGCCCGCTGCGGCGGCTGCTTCGTCGATCAGCACGGCAAGCTCGCGGGCGTCCCCGGCGGCGATGCCGACGGCCGCCGCACCGGTGTGGACGGCCTGCCGGGCCAGGAGCGCGGGGTTGCCGCCCCCGGCGCTCAGTGCCACGACCTCGAAAAGATGCGGGGCGCCGTCGACGACGTCAATCGCCTGGGTGCCGATGGAACCGGTGGATCCGAGGATGGCGATTCTGCGTGGCTGCATGGGTTAAGTATCCCGCACCAATGCGGTCCGGTACGCCGCGGCCTGCATGCCTTGACCCCGACGCGGCCGGGCGTAACGTGGATTTCGTGGACTGGCTTTCCTGGTTCGATGCCGCGGACTACGAGTTCGCCCGGCAGGTGCTGCAGCGGGGAGTGGCCGCGCTGTTCTTCGTGGCTTTCCTGTCCTCGCTCAACCAGTTCCCGGCGCTGCTGGGTGAGCGCGGACTGCTTCCGGTGCCCGACTACCTTTCCGGCTTCAGCCGGCTGCGCCGGCCCACGCTGTTCCGTTGGCGCTATTCGGACGGCCTCCTGCGTGGTGTCTGTGCAGCCGGGCTGGTGGTCTCGTCCCTCCTCGTAGCGGGCATTCCGCAGCTGGGACCGCCATGGGTGCCGCTGATCGCTTTCCTGGGCCTGTGGCTGCTGTACATGTCAATCGTGAACGTGGGACAGACTTTCTACGGCTTCGGCTGGGAGATGCTGCTGCTGGAGGCCGGCTTCACGGTGGCCTTCCTGGGTTCTGACCAGACCGATCCGCCGCGCACCATCCTGATCCTGGTGGCGTGGCTGGTGTTCCGGCTCGAATTCGGTGCCGGGATGATCAAGATCCGCGGCGGCCGCGAGTGGCGGGACCTCACCGCCCTCTACTACCACCACGAAACCCAGCCCATGCCGGGGCCGCTCAGCCGGCAGGCGCACCTGCTGCCCAAACCGCTCCACCGGATGGAAGTGGTGGGCAACCACTTCGCCCAGCTGGTGGTGCCATTCCTCCTGTTCGCGCCCCAGCCCGTTGCCAGTGCGGCAGCGGCCATCATCATCGCCACCCAGCTCTGGCT
>Ga0160459_100459_pt1 | contig 16075 bp, 8 predicted proteins | sample HID1973K_E6MG_FD_108208 | JGI IMG/M metagenome (GOLD analysis project Ga0160459, IMG submission 108208) | Enriched mosquito-associated microbial communities from UW Madison campus, WI, USA - HID1973K_E6 MG | ecosystem: Host-associated > Arthropoda: Insects > Digestive system > Unclassified ... | reverse complement strand
GGAATCACGCAGGGCACGCTGGCCGACCTGATCGGAACCTCACCCCGCACCATTCACGCTATCGAAACGGGGTCGGGCAATCCGTCCCTGACCACCGTCGTAGCAGCGGCCAACGCGGTGGGGCTGCACCTCAGGACCGCCGATGACTGAGGACCTGGCGCGCCTCAAATTCGTTGCCCAAGCGGACGTCTACAAAGCCGGGGTACTTGCGGGACAGCTGAACCGCGGCGGCAACGGCGGGATCGTCTTCACCTACACCCCCGCGTACCTGGCCGCGGGCGGGGCTGCCGTATCCCACTCACTGCCGCTGACGGACGCACCCGTTGAAGCGCCGAGCGGCGCTGTTCCCGCATTCTTCGCCGGCCTGCTGCCCGAAGGCCACCGCCTGACCGTACTCAAGGACGCCATCAAAACCAGCCTTGGGGACGAACTCAGCCTGCTCCTGGCGGTTGGTTCCGACACCCCGGGCGACGTCCAGGTGGTCGCCGCCGGCCAGGACCCGGTGGAACCTCCGGCACTGGCGGAAGCGTCGCATCCGGAGGCACTTGACTTTGCCGCGCTCGCGGACGCCGTCGATCCGCACGGTCTCCCAGGGGTCCAGGCCAAGGCCAGCGCATCGATGCTGACCACCCCTCTTTCCCTCGCGGGCCGCCGCTACCTGCTCAAGCTGGACCCGCCCCGCCACCGGCACCTCGTGGCCAACGAGGCCGCACACCTTGCCGCGGCCAAGGCCCTGCGGATCCCCGTGGCAAAGGGCACCGTTGTCACGGACCGGAACGGATTACAGGGCCTGCTGGTGGAGCGTTTCGACCGGACCGGAAAGGATGGCCTGGCCCGCCTGGCACTTGAGGATGCTGCCCAGGTCCTCAACCTGCCGCCGTCGTCCAAGTATGCCGTCAGTGCCGAAGACGCCATCCTGGCGCTGACCGGCGTGTGCAAGGCCAGGGCTGTTGCCGTCCGGAACCTGTACCTGCAATGCGTCTTCGCCTGGCTGACCGGCAACGGCGACCTGCATGCCAAAAACATGTCAGTCCTCCAAGGGGAAACCGGAGCGTGGGCTGTGTCGCCCGTCTACGACGTTCCCTGCACCCTGGTGTACGGCGACGACACGCTGGCCCTGACCATCGGCGGCCGGGTCAAGAACCTCAAAGCCCGGCACTGGGAGCAGTTCGCAGCCGACATCGGACTCCCTGCACGCGCTGCGAAGTCCGCGGACCAGATGGCCCTCGGGGCGGCTGAAGGAGTCAACCTGGAGGCTCTGCCCTTCTCCGGATCGCCACTGAACGGCGCCCTGCGTGAGCTGCGCTTCCGCCGCGGCGAACTGGCGGCCTGACCGGGCGCCGGTGCCTGGAGCAATGGAGCCCCGCAAAGGCAGGGGAGGGGCAGCCATGTCCGCGGCAGCGGGTTCTCAGTAGACTGGGACCCATGTCCGGGCAGGAAGCTGCAGTCGACACGTCCCTACGAACCCCTGCGGAGCGTTCGCGCACCTTCGCGGGCATCCTGATCAACACGGCACTGGCCAACATCACCACCAGTTACCTCTGGTTTGCCCTCACGTTCTGGGTCTATCTGGAAACCCGCAACGTGATCGCCACGGGCGTGGTGGGCGGCGCCTACATGCTGCTGATCGCCCTCTCCAGCATCAGCTTCGGCACCTTCGTGGACCGCTACCGGAAGCTGGCCATCATGCGGTTCGCCGCCGCATTCACCCTGGTGATGTTCGTGCTGTCCGGCGTGATGTTCCTGCTGACGCCCGGCGCCGGCCTGCTGGACCTCGGGCAGCCCTGGTTCTGGGTCTTCACGCTGATCATCCTGGTGGGCGCGGTGGTGGAGAACATGCGCAACGTGGCCCTGTCCACCACCGTCACCATCCTCATCGAGCCGGACCGGCGCGCCAACGCCAACGGGATGGTGGGGATGGTCCAGGGACTTGCCTTCATCGTGACGTCGGTACTGTCCGGGCTGTCCGTGGGACTCCTGGGCATGGGCTGGACCATCGCCATCGCCGTGGTCCTTACCGCCCTGGCTTTCCTGCACCTGCTGACCCTGCGCCTGCCCGAGGAAACCAATGTGGCAGCCAGCGACGCCCAGGGCGGCTTCGACCTCCGCGGCTCCATCGCCGCCGTGCTGGCCGTTGCCGGGTTGTTCGCACTGATCATCTTCTCCACGTTCAACAACTTCATCGGCGGCGTCTACATGGCCCTGATGGACCCGTACGGGCTCGAGATGTTCCCCGTGGAGCTGTGGGGCGTGTTCTTCGCCGTGGGCTCCACCGGATTCATTGTGGGTGGTGCCCTGATCGGCAAGTTCGGCCTCGGCGCCAATCCGCTGCGGACCCTGCTGATCGCCGTCGCCATCATGGGTGCGCTCGGGGCCCTGTTCACTATCCGGGAATGGGCCTGGCTGTACGTGGTGGGAATCTGGCTGTACCTGGCACTGGTGCCCTGCGTCGAGGCCGCCGAGCAGACCGTGATCCAACGGGTTGTTCCGCTCAACAAGCAGGGCCGGGTGTTCGGGTTCGCCATGGCCTTCGAATCCGCGGCGGCCCCCATCACAGCCTTCCTGATCGCACCGATCGCCCAGTTCTGGATCATCCCGTACGCACGGTCCGGTGAAGGGGCGGCACAGCTGGCGCCGCTGCTGGGCGAAGGGACGTCCCGGGGCATCGCCCTGGTGTTCCTGGTGGCCGGAATCGTCATGATCGTGGCCGCGCTGCTGGCCTTCCTCACTCCCGTCTACCGGCGGGTGTCGGCGTCCTACGCCCAGGCCCCGGCCGAGGAGACGGCCGGGGCCTGAGGTCCGGCTCACGCCCTGTCGCCGGCCTTCGTGCCGCGGGCTGTCCCGCTGCCTGCAGTCCTGGCCTTGGAACGGGCGGAGTAGAACCGGAATGCCAGCAAGGCTGCGGCTGCCAGCAATCCGCCGATGACCAGGCCCAGGGTTGTGGCTCCTTCCCCGGTGGACAGATAGTGCCCCAGGGCGGTCAGGAGGACGGGCGCGACGGCGGCCAGGCCACCGAGCGGCAGGGTACCGGTGACCGCTGGCTGCTGCTCCGTCACCGGCTCCGCGGGGACCGGTGCCACGGCGCTGCCGCCGGCCTGGCTGGGGAGTCCGGCGGCCGGCCCGGGGACAACCGGTGCGCTCAGTGCCGAGAACGACGGCTCGCTGTCGCCTGTGGCGGGGGCTACCTGGAACCGGTACTCCTCCCCGTTCTCCAGGCCCCGGACCACCACCCGGGACGTGCCGGGCTCGGCCATGATGATCTCGCCCACCTGGGTGCCCGTGGCATCAACTGTCCTGACGGCCACGCCGACTGGCGCGGGTACCGGGTTAGCCGGTGCCGGGTTGGCGGGTGCCGGGTTGGCTGGCGGGTCCGCGGGTGCCGGGTTGGCCGGCGGGTCCACCGGTGCCGGGTCCACGGGTGCGGGGTCAACAGGCGGAGTGCCGGGATCCGTCGCGGGGTCGGTAACGGGATCGATGACGACCACCACCTCGCCGTCGCCCGGGACGACCTCGCCGATGCCGTCACCTGCGCCCTCGTCGCCTTCGACGGGCTCGTCCTCCGGCGGTTCGGTAACGCCGTCGTCCGCGCCGTTTCCGCCGGTGCCGGTCCCATTGCCGAAGACGAGCAGTTCGACGTTACGCAGGGTGTCCGTGCCGTCACGGCCGCCGTTGTGCTGGACGGTGGTGACGGAGCCGGGGGAGCCAAGCGTGCCGTCGCCGCCGGTGGTGGTGACGGTGTAGTTGAACTCGAGGTCCGAGAACAGTGCGGTGTCGGTGCCCTCGGCCGAGTTGAGGATCTCCCGCACCGCCACGACGTCCGCCGGGTCAATGCTGCCGGCGAAGACTGCCTGCTGGAGCGTCGGACCGGTCAGCGTGCCGTCCGCGGCACGCTGGAACTGGGCCGTCATGGACGTGGCGCTGCCCACCTCGGTGGCCGGGTCTGCGGGATCCGTGCGGACGCTGAGCCGGACGCTGAGGTACCGGTCGCCGTCGATGATGTCATTCCCGCCGCGGCCTTCGATGGTGTCGTCGCCGCCGCCGCCAAGGAGGATGTTGCCCTCGCCCCACACCTGGGATCCGGTGAGGACAGGACATTCCTTCGAGGCCGAAGCGTTGATGACGTCCTCCACCGGCGTCGGCAGGGAAGGAATCAGCTGGTCGAGTCCCAGGATCCGGTCGATCCCGGCCTGGTCCAGGACGTCACAGCCGATGAAACCGCCGCCGCCCACCGTACGGGGGGTAAGGTCGTCGCCACGAAGGGTGTCGGCGAAGGGACCTCCGGAGAGTGCCTCCACCTCGTTGTACCGGTCCCGGACGCCCACCTGCAGGATGTCCAGCGGTGCGATGGGGAGGTTCAGGTCGGCGTCCTGGGGCTGGGGATCGTAGGCGCCGATCTCCCAGTCGAAGCCTGACGCCCCGGCCACCTTCTCGATGCCCGGCCCGGCCAGGCCGATGTCGTCGCCGCCTTCCATGTCGTAGTCGTCATCGCCGCCCTGGCCGATGAGGATGTCGTGGCCGGGCTTCTGGGAATCGTCGAGGAAGAACAGGTTGCTGGAGTCGCCGATCAGCAGGTCGGGGCTGTCGCCGCCCTCGGCCCAGTCGTCCCCGCCGCCGCCGAAGACGCCGTCCAGGCCTTCGCCGGCGATCACGAAGTCGTCGCCTTCGCCGGCGAAGGTTTCGTTCGAGTTCGCCCCGCCGTTGATGAAGTCCTTGCCGTCCCCGCCGAGCATCAGATCCAGGCCCGGGCCGCCGTCGAGCGCGTCATTGCCCGGGCCGCCCTTGAGGATGTCGTCGCCGGCTAGATCGGTGACGACGTCGTTGTCCTCGCCGCCGAGGACCGTGTCGGCGCCGTCGCCGCCTTCAATGACGTCGTTGCCCCGGCCGCCCCAGAAGGTGTCGTTGTCCAAGCCGCCGTGGACGCGGTCGGCGCGGTCCGTGCCGTTGTACACGGCCTGGCCGTTGATTCCCACGGGGTCCACGGAGTTCGAGGCCCGGTATTTGATGGTGCCGTCCGGCATCCGGAGCAGCAGTGCGGTTTCGCTGCACTCGGTTCCGGCATCGTCCGCCACGGTGTTGCCGGAGTGGGCAAACCCTTCGGCGGTTCCCGCCAGGTTCTTCAGCTCAAATTTGCAGTCGGCGGTGGCGAACGCGTCAGCCTTCAGGGCCTTCGCATTCGTGTTGCGCATGATCAGCTCCGCGAAGGAGTTTCCTTCAAGCTGCGCCATCAGGTTCATCCCGGGGGTGCGCGCCAGGTAGTAGAGCCGGTCACCGTTCTGCAGATCCGTCATCTGGCTTTCGAAGACGTAGTTGAAGGTGCTGCCCAGCAGGCCCCCGAACAGGTTGGTCCGTTCGGCGAGGCCGCCCATCCAGAGGTCGATGCCGTCCAGGCCGGTGGTCGATGCGGTGCCGTTGTTGGCCCACGCATCGGTGCTGTTCATGAACGCCACGGCATCATCCGGCGCCACCTCCCCGGCCAGGGCGTCCGGGCTGACAATCAGCCGGGCAGCTTTCCGCTTGGCCTCCAGGGTGGTGGCGGAAACGATGGAGGGGTGGGTGCCGTAGGCGGCGATGAAGTTGATCAGCGACGCGGGGTGCTTGATGTTCTCCCCGAAATCGATCCAGTTGGCGTACGGCTTGAGCTGGCTGTCGTTGGTGGCGCCGTGGAGCTGCCGGCGGAAGACGTTCAGCGAAGGGATACCCTCGGACCGGCCGCGGGCAAGGTTGATGGCAGCCAGGTCCATCGGCAGGCCCAGCAGCTTGCTGCGCAGGGTGTCCGTGACGAACTCATCAAGTTCGGCGCCCACCTGGTCCGACATCCCCATGACGATGCTGCCCGCGGCTTCCTCGGAGGTCAGCGGCCCCGCCGGGCCGCCGTCGGTGTAGGCGGGCGGGTTCAGGAATCCTCCCAGGAGCGGCAGGTCATTCTGCGAACCCGGCACGTCGTCCTGGTTGCCCCAGACGCCGTCGGGTCCGGGGCTGTCCTCGTTGCGCCGCGAGATGGTCTCGGTGAGCATCGAGTGCCCAAAACGGTAGACCGAGTGGGCGAACTCCGCGTTGATGGCCGGATTGACGTCGGTCTGGGAGAACGCGAAGGGTTCGAAGATGTTCAGCGCCGGCTGGATCTTCCTGGCAAATTCCTCGAAGACGAGGTGCTGGTACTCCATTTCCGCGATGAAGCGTGCGGCCTGGAAGAGGCGCTCGCCGTTCCAGCCGCCAGCGCCCGCCGTCGCCTGCCATTCGGTGAGGGCAGCAGCACCCCGGGTGGACTTGTCCGCGGTGAGGACGTTCTTGATGTCCCCCACCAGGCGGTCGTGCTCGGAGTGGAAGACCTGGTGGATTGCCGTGAGCCCGATGTTCTCGTTGACCCGTCCGTCGCCGGCGATGAAGTGCGCGTTGAGCATCTCGTCGTCGTACGTCCCGGGAGCCTGGGCCGCGAAGTCTGCGGATGCCGTGTTGTCCGCGTCCGGGGCAGGTGCGGCCGGCGGTGTTGCCGGGTTATGGTCGGTGTCCTGGGGCGAAGGATCTGCGTTGTGGGCGATGTCCGTCAGGAACGGTGTGTTGAAGTACAGCACATCCTGGGGCACCAGCGTTCCGTTGCCGCCGTTCGCGGACCGGTCCGCCTCCACCAGCCCGGACCGGGTGACGAACTGCGGAAGCCCGTCTTTGGGGCCCGGGATGAACTTGCCGTAGGCGTCGGCCGCCAGCAGGGGAACGTTGAGGGCGTCCTTGTCCAGGAGCTGGATGCCGAGCATCTCCCGGGCCTGCTTCTTGGTGTCGGCCCAGGAGGCCATGCCACCGGCCGCCGCCGTGCCCGCCGGGCCGCCCAGCAGGCCGCCGGTGGATACCGGACGGCCCTCGGAGTTGTTCGTGTATTCGCGCAGGAAGACCTGGTGCGAGGAGTGGGAGGCGTAAGTCTGGCTCTGGTCCACCCATGGCGAGTTGGTGTTCAGCGCGTCCTGGACGTCGTCGGCGGTGCCCGGGATGCCGTCTTCGCCGGGCTGGTTCTGCCCGCGGGTGAGGACCATGAAGCGCAGGTGGGGATCGAGGTCGTCCGCTGTGCCGAAGGCGGGGTCCGGCCCAGCGATGAGCGGATCGTCGGCCTTGAGCGGCACATACACGGTTCCGCCGCCCTTGACGGTCTGGTCGATGCCGTGGTCGAAGAACTGGCCAAACAAGGTGAAGAGCGAGTTGTAGGGCGGTGACAGGCCGACGTCGGTAGTGACGTTGGGGATGTCCAGCGTGTTGTGCGAGGGGACGCAGCCTTCGGGCGCCGCCGCGACCGGGGGAACGGCCTCAGGGTTCGGATCAGTGGTGCAGGGCACCACGCCCGTGTTGCCCTGGGAGCGCGCGGGGAAGCCGGCGGCAGCCACCGCGGCCGGGTTGGCGGACGTCTGGTCCGCGATCAGGTTGCTGATGGTCCGGGGCCGGGAATCGAAGACACTCCCCGATTTCTGCGTGTAGCTTGTGGCCACCGGCGGCCCACCGAAGGAGCCGCTCTCGGCGGGTCCGAAGGACTTGGGTGCCAGCCGCGGGAACACCTGGTCCGAGGCGCCGTAGGTGTCCTGGCCCGGCTGCAGGTTGTTGCAGCTGCCGTCCACGGTCCGCAGGCCGTGGGACAGCAGGGGGCTGGCCAGCTGGTTGGGTCCGGTGCCGATCAGCGCCCCGCACGGGCCTGTGGCGGACGTCGTGTTCGCCACGTGCGCTTCGGCGATCTTGATCTGCTTGAGGATGTAGGACAGGTCGGCCGGGGTGACAGTGAACCCCGAGCCGACCGGGGCCTGGACGGCCTGGGCTGCCAGCGGAGGCAGGCCCATGGACGCCACCAGCGCCAGCGCCCCTGATGCGGCAAAGGCACGCAGCCCTGCTCCGGTGGTGGTGCGGTTTCGTTTGCGCGCTGAAACGCGACGTACTTTCCCCATGCCTTGACTGCTCCCCAGTAGCGCCGGCTTCCCAGTTGAGCCGGCTACGCAAGGCCATGGTGGAGGACCGTTCTAGGGAAAAGCTTGTGATTCCAGGGGACGCTAGCGGAGCCCGCCCTTATCGTCCTTCGAATCGTGGCCCTTGCCGTCGTCGGAAGCGTCCCGTTCGCGGAGTCCGCCCTTGTCATCGTTGGCGTCGTGGGCGGCGCCGTCGTCGGAAACGCCCGGTGCGCGGAGTCCGCCCTTGTCGTCGTTGAGGTCGTGGGTGGGGCCGTCATCGGAGACTCCCGGTGCACGGAGTCCGCCCTTGTCATCCACCGGCCCGGGGGCGTGCGTGACCTGGACCGGAGGCAGGGTTACCGGTTCGGCCGGAACGATCCGGGTCTCCGGCGTGTGCTCAGGTACCGCCGTGATGCTGGCGGTCGGGGTGGGATCGGCAGTGGCGAGGGCCGACGGCGAATCGTCGGGCTTGGGCGAGTCTTCGAAGGTAGCCGGCTTGCTGCCGGAATCAACGTTGGAAACCACGACGCCGGGGGAGACGGCCGGAGGCGGGCCGGCATTCGCCTGGGCCCAGACGGTCAGGCTGGCAGCGCCGAGGACGGCGGCGAGTGGGAGGTACCACAGCTTGGACATTGGTCTTCCTTTCATTTGCTGGTTCCACCACTCTTCCTCGCCGCTGTGAAAGGGAAATGAATCTTCCATGAGAGACCTCTCATCCATGGTTCAGGGTTGTGATTCAGGGTGTTCATAGGGCCGGTTCAGGGCTCGCGGGGCCTGCCATGACAGGGGTGAAGCGGTAGCCGGCTCCCCGGACGGACTGGAAGTGCTCCGGCCCCAGCTTGGTGCGGAGGTACCCGACGTAGACGTCCACCACGTTCGAGGACCCGTCGAAGTCGTAGCCCCAGACCCGGCTGAGCAGCTGTTCCCGGCTCAGCAGCTTGCCGGCGTTCTCCACGAACACGCGTGCCATGGCGAACTCGCGGGCGGACAGCGACACTGTCCGGCCACGGACGTTGGCGCAACGCAGGTCCACATCCAGGCTGACGTCGCCGCTGGCGGGGGCCGCGGACGCCGGCATTGCCGGAGCGTCCCGCAGCCTGAGCCGGATGCGGGAGAGCAGCTCCTCGAAACGGAACGGCTTACTCATGTAGTCGTCCGCGCCGCCGTCGAGCGCTGCCAGCGTATCCGGAAGCGAATCCCGTGCCGTCAGCACGATGACCGGAACGGTGCAGTTCATGGCGCGCAGGGCCGAGAGCACGCCGAAGCCGTCCATCCGTGGCATCCCGATGTCCAGGATCAGCAGGTCGAACTCCCCGGAACTGCCGTAGTCCAGCGCCCGGATGCCGTCCTCCACGGAAGACGTGGTGTAGCCGGCCGCCGTGAGGCCCTTGGCGATGAAGGCGGCGATCCGAGGCTCGTCGTCGGCGATCAGAATGCGAGCCACGATGTTCCTGACGGAAGGGCGAGGACAAACCTGCTGCCCACGTTGACCCGTGATGAGAGCTGTACGGAGCCGCCATGCGCTTCGGCGATCGCTTTGACGATGGGCAGGCCCAGTCCCGAGCCCTCGGCGCCCCTGGAGACGCCGGCCCGGGCGAACCGGTCGAAGATCCGCTCCTGGTCCACGGCGCTGATGCCGCACCCCGTGTCGGCAACCCAGATATCAATCGTGGGTTCGTGGGGCTTTTCGGTGGAAGCCCTGTCCCCGGCAGCGACCCATGCTGCACCGATGGAGATGATGTCCCCGGGCTCCGTGGAGTGCACGGCATTGGCCGCCAGCTGTTCAATGGCCTGGGTGAGGCGGTTGCGGTCTGCCCGGAACCAGCCGCCGGGCAGCTGTTCAATCTGCCAGTGCCGGTCTCCCAGGACGCGGATCCGCTCCATGGCGGCTTCGAGGAAGGAATCGGTATCGATCCAGTCGGGCCGGACAAAGTCGGGCCGGCCGCTCCTGGCCAGCACCAGGAGCTCGTTCACCAGGGACTGCATCCGGTCCACCTCCTCCAGGAGCAGCACCCGGGTTTCAGCGACGTCCATGGCATCTGCAGGCTGCAGCAGCTGCAGGTGGCCGCCGATGATGGTCAGTGGCGTCCTCAGTTCGTGGCTGGCGTCATCCACGAACTGCCGCTGGTCCTCGATACCCACTTCCAGCCGGTCCAGCATGCGGTTGAAGTCGGTTGCCAGCTGCGAGACGTCATCGTCGCCGGGCGGGACCGGGACGCGGCTGCTCACGTCCTCGAAGGTGGTGGTTTCGGTGGCCTGGCGCAGCCGCCGGATGGGGACGAACAGGCGTCCGGTCACGGCATACCCCACTGCGCCGGCCAGCAGCAGGGTGGCCAGCGAGACCGTGGCAAAGGTTCCGAAGGAAGCCACCATCTGCTCCCGCTGCTGCCCGATCTCGTTCCCCGCCACCAGCACGCCCTTCGGGGAGTCGCCGCCCAGTGAAACAGGAGTAATGGCCAGGCGCACCATGTGGCCGTCCAGGATGACGTCCCGCAGGGCCGTGTTGCCGTCCAGGGGTATGGCGAGAGCTGTTTCGAGCACCTGTGCCTGGCCGAGGTTGCGTGCCTGGGCTCCGGCGGGCAGGAACGTGTCCCCTCCCGCCACGGTGGCCATCACGGACTCGTACCTGCCCAGGGTGCCGCCGCGCAGGAAGACGGTGAACAGGTCATCGAGCGTCGGGTAGGGCGTGCCGTCGGGAAGGCCCTGGTCCACGATGTCCTGGAGGCGTGCCGACTGGCGCAGGAGGTCTTCGCTAACCCGGCTGTTGAGGTCCCGCAGGTCCAACGCAAGGGTGGTGGTGCCGGCAACGAACAGTCCCGCCGCGAGGAACGCCAGGACCGTGGCGAGGACCCGGACCCGGACGGTCCGGAGTCCTGCCCGGGCGCTCCGAAGTGCTGCCGGGATTGCCCGCCACCAGCGGACCAGCGAACTTGCCCCCCACCTGTCGGAAGGGGCAGAGGCGGGGGTGCTACGCAGGTTCATGGGCGTCTCCAATCCTTTTCCGGCCGGCGTAGGGGAGGGCGGGTTTGTCGTACCGCGCTGTCTTGCCGTCTTCCTGCCAAATTATGGGGACCCGCTTGGGGATTCCTTTGACAGCGGCGGCACGTATGTCCGGGTGACCACCTAGGGTTTTCCCAACATTCACAGTGCCGACGCCGGACCGCTTTGACCTGCGGAAACGCGGTCCAGGCCGTCCCCGCAACCCGTTGCGGTACCGGCTGGCAGGGCGCTGGCGCCGAGTATCCGCCGGAAGCTGCCCAAGTAGTCGGCCGGAAAGCCCGAAAACGGATGCGAGTACTTACTACTGTTGTCTGACTTTTGCCTGGGAACTGGAATTGGCGCAGAAGGTTCGATCGCTTAGGGGGAATTCATGGTGGTTACGTTGGAAAAGAATGCAGGGCTGCTGGGCCAGGGATCCGGAGCGCCGTCGACGACGCCGGCGCTCCGGATCTCGGTTCTTGGCCCCCTGGCCATCCGGCGCGGGAACGTGGAACTCCGAGCTAACGACCTTGGCGGTCCCAAACCCCGCCAGGTCCTCGAGATCCTCCTCCTGAATCTCGGCTCGGCGGTCTCCAAGACCCGCATCATGGACCTGCTCTGGGGCGACAACCATCCCGCCGTTGCCCTTCCCACCTTGGAAAGCTATGTCAGCGTCCTGCGCCGGAACCTGCAGCCCGGTTCCGGCCGGACGGGACCCCTGCGGACAGTCACCGGGGGTTATGCGATGGACCGTTCCCTGGTGGAACTGGACCTGGACCGTTTCAATTGCCTGATCAAGCAAGCCAGCCATGCCGCCCCGGCAGCGGCGCTGGCACTGCTCAGTGAAGCCCTGGAGCTCGGTTCCGCCCCGCTCCTGGGGGATGAGCTCCTCCCTGCTTGGGCGGAGGAGGAGCGGGCGCTGCACACGGCACGCGTTGCACTGGCCCGGGTCCAGGCTGCAGAATGCGCCCTGGCTGTGGGGGAAGCAGACAAGGCCGTTGCGTGGGGCCTTGCCGCCACCAACGAAGATCCCCTCAACGAACGGGGATGGAACGTCCTGATCATGGGGCTTGAACGGAACGGGCAGGACAACGAAGCCCTGCGCGCCTTCGAACGCTGCCGCAGGATCATGGACTCCGAGCTGGGATGCACGCCGTCTCCCGCCCTGAGGCAGGCACAGGCCCGGCTCCTGGAGCGGACGGCTGCACCTGCCGCAGCTCCAAAGGCCAGCGCCGCTGTCCGCCCGGTGCGTGATGTTCATCCGGTGGCTGCACCCACAGCCGGGCCTGATGCGGCGGTTGCTGACCGGTTGCGCATCCTGATCGTTGACGACCACACCATCTTCTCCGACCTGCTTGCCGGTGCGTTGGACCGGGAACCGGACCTCAAAAGCCTGGGCGCCGCCAAGTCCGTGGACTCGGCGGTGACAATGTTCCGGGAACTGCGTCCCGACGTCGTGATCATGGACCTGCACCTCGCCGACGGTTCCGGACTGCACGCGGCCGAACGCATCCTCTCCGAAGCCCCGCAAACCCGGGTGGTCATGCTGACCGGCAACCCCTCACAGGAGGCCTTGCGGGAGGCTGCGCGCATGGGGATCTGCGGGTTCCTGCCGAAGGACGGCGCTTTGGGCGTCATTCTCGACGCGCTGCGGCACGCCTGCCCGGGCAACATGATCGTTCATCCATCCCTGGTGGCGCGGCTGGGGACAGGTCCGGGATCCGCGCCGCAATCTGCCGCCTGACCCAGGCCACTGACAGTGAACGCACTTCGCCGCAGGACGCGCGGCAGTTCCGGTGCTGCACCGGAGGTCATCCAGCGGCGCGAGGTACGGATGGCTGTGACCCGGTTCCTCGCCGCAGGTTTCGCTGCACTGGTCCTGGTGGCCACGCCCGTGACTTTCTGGATCCGCGATGCTGCGGAACAGCACGCCCTTGCCAATGCCAGGGATTTCACCCAGCGCCTGGCCGACAACGTTGTTGGCCCACTTATTACCCCGCAGCTCCTGGCCCGGGAGCCCGCAGCCCTCGAGGAACTGGTCCAGCGGGTCGCGCCGTGGCTGGCCAACGGAGGCGTCACCAGGATCAAGGTGTGGGATGAAAACGGCAGGGTGGTGTACTCGGACGTTCCGTCCCTGATCGGGCAGGACTTTGAGCAGGAGGAGTGGGCGCACCTCCTCCTTGCCGGCGGGCCGGCCACAGCCACTGTCGAGTCACAGACTGCTGAAGAAAACGAGTTTGAGGCCTCGTCCGGGGAACTGGTGGAGGTTTACGTCCGCTCCGCCGCCAAGGACGGGGCGCCGATGATCTTCGAAACGTATTCCTCAGGGGCCGCCGTGCGCGCGGAACAGCAGGCGGTCCTGCTCAGCATGATCCCGCCCGTGCTGTTGTCACTGGCGGTACTGCAACTGGTCCTGCTGATTCCGGCGGTCCGCCTGGCCAAGCGGATCCAGTTCCACCAGGCGCAGCGAAACGCCCTGCTGCGCTGCGCCATCGAGGCCTCCGACCAGGAACGGCGCCAGATCGCCAGCGAACTGCACGATGACGTCATCCAGAACCTGTCCGGGCTGGCCTATGCCCTGGAGTCAGAAGAGCGCCGCGGCCAGCCCGGCCAGCGGCAGGTATTTGCCGACGCGCGGACCATGCTCCAGGGCAACATCAGGGCCCTGCGCGCCATGACCAGCGAACTCTATCCGCCGGACCTCGAAGAATTGGGGCTGAAGGCGTCCATCTTGAGGCTGGAGGCACCCTTGGTGGAGCGCGGCATCGCCTTCACCGCCAGCATTCCGGAGCGGGTATCACTGGACCGGGACCGGGCGGTCCTGGCATACCGGGTGGCACGTGAAGCGCTGGTCAATGCCACCAAGCATTCCGGGGCCTCGGCCGTGGACATCCAGATCCGCCAATCCGGCGAGCTCACCCAGATCACTGTTTCGGATGACGGCCAGGGCTTCGATCCCTGCACCGCCTACCGGGAAGGCCACTTTGGCCTTCGAATCCTCAAGGACACTGTCCAGCAGGCCGGGGGAACCCTCCACATCCGTTCGGCCCCGGGCCAGGGAACATTCGTTACGGCCACGTTCCGGACTGCCGCTCCGGCGGTCCGGTGGGCCGGCCGGTACCCTTTCAGGTTCTACGGCAACCACGCCATGAAACCGGAAACCATCTAAGCCTTTCGCCGTTGGCAGCCGGGGGAGACCCCCGGCCGCCACAGATTCTGGACCACCTCAGATCCTGGAACGCTGCAGTCCCGTGCCACCACAAAGGTCCGGCGGCCCCCGCACTAAGCGGGAGCCGCCGGACCTTCGTTGGGCTAAGCCGGTGCTACTTGTTCACCACCGTGATGGGTCCTGCCGTGCCACCCAGTGACGACTCGATCCAGATGTTGCCGGGGTTGGTTGCCGGTGCGTTGCCGTCCCGCAGGCGGAGGCTGAAGACGCCGCCGGTTGCCGGTGCCGCCGCAGCCGTTACGGGTGCTGTTCCGATGATGGTGCCACCGGGGCCGCCGACGCGGATGGTAACCGTCCCGCCCACGGCACTGCTGGTGCCATCGACCCGGAAGTCCCGGCTCTTCCACTGCCCCTGGCTCGCGGTCACCCGGTCAGGAACCGGAGTCACGGTGACCACGTCGGTCTTGGTGACGCCGCCTGCCGTGACCTTCAGCTCGAACGTGAGCGGCTTGTTGGTCATGGGGTACTTGTAGACGGGAAGGTTGAACGTGGGCCGCAGCGTGGTGCTGCCGCTCAGCGTGACCCCGTCAGGATCCGTGGGGCTGGCCAGCACCTGCCGCCACTGGTAGATGGCGCCGGCGGTGGTGGAGCCTGTGCCGTCCAGGGTTACTGCCGTTGCCGTGGTCCGGCGGGCTACGTTCTGGTCGGGTCCGGCGTTGGCCACTACATCGCCCTGGACAGTAACGGGAGCGCTCATGGCGGATTCAGGGCTGTCACCGTTGCTGTTACCTGCCTTCACCGTGAAGCGATACTGCGTGTCCCCGGCGAGCCCGTCGTAGACGAGGCTGGTCACGTCACCGGCCACCTTCTTCGCTGAGCCGAATGCTGTGCCGTCTGCTGTGTAGGCCTGGACGGTGTAGCCGGTGATGGTCAGTCCTTCCGCACCGGGATTGGGTGCCGTCCAGGACACCGTGGCCGTGCCCTTGCCTGCCGCCGGGGCTCCGGCGAAGGCGGGTGCGGCCGGTACGGGGTCGTTGGTGATGGTGAACTCGACCGTGGCCTTGTCCGAGACGTTCCCGGAGGGGTCGATGGCCGCGTAGGTGAACTTGCTGGTTGCAGCCACCGGGACCGGGGCCTTGTACAGGATGGCGCCCTCGGCGGCGACGCCGCCGCTGCCGATGGGGTCGGTCCCGTCCAGCGTGTAGTAGATGTCGCTGCCCTGTTCGCTGGCGGTCAGCGTCAGCTCCTGCGCCGTCGGGAAGGTTCCGCCGTTTGGTGAGGCGGTCACCGTTGGTGGTGCGGAGTCAGTCTCCGGGATGAACGGAACAGCAGGGAAGGTCTCGCCAGCGCTGCTCACGGAGACCACGTAGACGTCGTAGTCCTCGCCGGAGTTGAGGCCCTTGATGGTGGTGCCGGCGGCCTTCGGGTCGCTGATGCGCACCCCGGATTCGGCCTGTTCGCGGCCCGTGACGGTATGGCCGACGGCGGTGACGCGGTACCCGGTGATGGCGGGCGTGCCGGGGACTGCTTGGGCCGGGGTCCAGTTGACCTTCAGGTCGCCGCCCGCCTTGGCCACCTTGACATTGCTGGGCCCGGCGGGGCCGGACTGCAAGGGCCCGTTGGGGCAGCCGCCCATTCCGGGACCGCCCAGCTCACCGAATTCGGCGATGGTGAGGCCCTGCCGGTTCGCGTCCGCGTCCTCGACTTCCCACGCCATGGCGCGCTCGCCGGAGGCGGCGGCCGCGATCTCGGCGGTGGCGGCGTCATTGAACACATAGGTGGCCGTGAACGTACCGTCGGTACCAAAGGCCAGGCTGGAGCTGTAACCATCTTCGGCGGTGAGCGGCCCGGGAACTGCCCGGACGTCCCGGCGGCCCACGCTGGTGTCCTTGAGGGCCGGCTCCACGATCCGCTGTTCCATCTGGGCGGGGTTGACGCCGGCTCCTGCATGGCCCTTGACGGTCAGCGTGGTGCCGGACAGGGAAGAGTGCTCGGTGACGTAGGCGTC
>Ga0160459_100458_pt1 | contig 16079 bp, 16 predicted proteins | sample HID1973K_E6MG_FD_108208 | JGI IMG/M metagenome (GOLD analysis project Ga0160459, IMG submission 108208) | Enriched mosquito-associated microbial communities from UW Madison campus, WI, USA - HID1973K_E6 MG | ecosystem: Host-associated > Arthropoda: Insects > Digestive system > Unclassified ... | reverse complement strand
GAGGACCTGGACCACACCAGGTTGTCGTACGGTGCCTTGGACCTGTACGCGCTGCTTGACCGGGAGATTTCGGGAAACACCGACCTCGGAACTCCGGCCTCCCGGGCCGCTGCCAGCGAGCAGGCGCTCGGGGCCGACCCGCTTGTTGCCGACCTCGGCGACAGGCTTCGTGCACGCGGCGCCCGGGTGTGGCACCAATACGACGGCGTCATCGACGTGGTGGCGGCCGCAGACCCGCTGGGCACCATGGGCCAGGATGAGGCAGACCTTCCCTGGCCGGTGGCGATTGAGTCCGATGGCACCGAGCAGTACCGCACCATGAGCGTCCGTGAGCGCAGCAGGCTGCGGCCGCAGATGCTGGAGCGGCTGGGGTGGCGGTACATGCCGCTGTGGACCATTGAGGTGTTCACCGATCCTTCGGCCTGCGCGGACCGGATAGCAGGGTACCTGGGGCTGGAACGGGTGGTTCTTCCGGGCCGCTCGGCAGAGTCCGCCGGTTTCCTTGACGATGACGTCCATCAGGCGCTGAATGGAATCGACGCCGCGCAGCCTGCTTCAGTTTCATACCCGGCCACCAGCGGGTCAGGGTTCCGGCGTGACGCCCAGGGAGGCGGGGAACGCCGTGAATCCCGGGAAGGTCCGGATTCAAACGGCGCCGGCGACGCCGCTGCAGGACCAGACAGTGAGGAGGCGGGCACCGTGACCCCGAAGGATGCTGAGACGCCACAGGATGACGTGAACCCCGAGGACGCTGACGGCGCCGTGGATGCGGCCGATACCGAAAGCACCGAAGGTTCCGGTGATGCCGTGGACACGGAAGAGGCCGGCTCATCCGCAGCGCGCAGCCTAGTGGAGGGCGTATTGCCCAAAACTGCCGCGGAAGATGACCCGCGGGCGTGGGGCGATCGCGACGAGGACCATGACGCATGGTTGAAGGAGCAGAAGCCCCCGCACTGGGGCTGAAGGCCCATAGCCCTGTCGACGTTATGACAGGCCCTGCCGGGCTCGGCAGGGCCTGTCACGACGGCGGTCCCACCAGGACGAAGAACAATTTGCCCTGCGTGGACGCCCCTGCCAGCCGCGCTGACTGTTCAGCCGTGGCTGCTACCACGATCAGCCCGTCGGTTTCGGCGGTGCCCAGCCATTGTCCGCCCTGCCCACCTTTGGCTGCGGTCCAGAGGACGGGGACTCCCGCGGCCAGGACTTCCGAGGGTCCCTGCTGGTCGAACCCGTTTCCGGATGTCAGGACGACGTTCACCAGTTGCCCCGGCGAAACCAATTGGATGGATGAAGCATCGGCCATCCGCAATGGAACGGCCGCCGATCCCGGGGGAGTGCCGGTGAGCAGCCCGGGACCGAGGAGCTGGACATCGGTGACCAGCTGCCCTTTTCGCAGCGGGGTTGCCAACTGCTTGCCTGCCGCCTCAGCCTGCCCGCTCAGCACGCCTTCGGACAGCAGGCCGGGCGGTACCCGCACCGGAACGAGGTCCGCGGCAGTTACAGCTGTTCCGGCGGGCAGGTCCCTGGCTGCGGACAGGGCCGTGACGCTCTCGGCCGGCGCAGGGGTGAGCTGGTGGACCGTGATGGACGCCGCTGCGCAGAGAAGAAGGGCAACAGCGAGGCGCCGGTTGCGGTTGAGCAACCCGGCCACACGGGTCAGCGGGCTGCCGCGCCGGGACGCGGCAGCACCCTTTTTAGCTTGGAAGACGGACGGTCTGCGGTGGGCACCGGGGGGATGTGCAGGCATGCCTTCACGCTAGGTGGGCAGGCATGGCCGACGACAGCGGCCCCGGCCCTATGTGGACAACATGGTGGTGCCGTCTTTAGGTCCGGGGCCGCTGGCAGTCCGGGTGTGTTGGACGGGTGCGGACCGGTGTCAGCTGGCGGCAGCCGCCGGGGCGGGCGCCGGAGCGGGGGCTGCCGGAGCCGCGGGTGCTGCGGAAACGGTGCTGCCCTTGGAATCGCGGGAGTCGGTGCGGTAGAAGCCCGATCCCTTGAAGACGACGCCCACGCTGTTGAATTTCTTGCGCAGCGTGCCTTCACATTCCGGGCAGGACGTCAGTGTGCTGTCCGAGAATGACTGGACGATGTCAAAAGCATGGCCGCAATCCTTGCAGGCGTAAGCATATGTTGGCACTGGTGCTCCTCCTCTTGGGCAAACGAGAGGTCCCGTGCTGCCACCCGTTCCACTGATGGTCCGTTAGCAGTCGCAGGGCCTGAGTGCTAATTCTATCATCCCCGTCCACCGGCTGTCCGGGTTCAGGGTGCTCCCGCCAGGACCCGAAGTCCGCCCGGTGTCAGGACGGCCGGAACGGGACGGTCGAACTCCTCGGCGGGGATCCGACCGGCAGGCAGGAGTTCTTCGTCGTAGATAACAGCGGCGAGCGGAATTTGCTTCCCGGCAGTGTCCAAATGGCCCAGGAACTTGTCGTAATAGCCTCCGCCCTGGCCAATCCGGTTACCGGAAAGATCAACGGCAGTGGCCGGAATGAACAGCCCGGACGCCCCGCCGGCCACATCCGGCCCGTGCCGCGGCCCGTCGGGTTCCATAACGGGTGCGTAGCGGCTGCGTGCAAACGGGGTGCCCGGAGACCAAAATACCCAGCTCAGCTCGCGCGCGGGTTCGCAAACCGGCAGGAGGACGTGGTGTCCGCGGGCGTGGAGGGCCTGGATCAGCGGGAGGGTGGGGGGTTCGACGCCGACGCCCAGATAGACGCAGAAGGTTGCGGTCGCGCCGTCCACAAGGGAGCCGGCCCAGGCTGTGCCATGTTCCGCCAGGGCGTTGCCGGCCTCCTCCAGGGCCGCCGGCGAGAGTTCCGCGCGGCGGGCACGGTGGGCAGTCCGGATGCCGTCCTTGGCACCGGTCTGATATTCAGTCATGGGTTTTCCCTCCATCGCCGCGGGCGGCTGGTTCATGTGCAGGTCCGCGCCGGGACCGGACGGCTGATTACTTAATGCTTGCCGCTGACGCTAGATTAGTCCGGTGACTACCAGTAACCCGAGAGTTCGCAAAGCCGTCATCCCCGCTGCGGGGCTGGGCACCCGGTTCCTTCCCGCCACCAAGGCCATGCCCAAGGAAATGCTTCCGGTGGTGGATAAGCCTGCCATCCAGTACGTCGTGGAGGAAGCCGTTGGCGTCGGGCTCAACGATGTCCTGATGATTACGGGCCGCAACAAGCGGGCGCTCGAGGACCACTTTGACCGTGTCCCGTCGCTCGAGTCCGCCCTCTCGGACAAGGGTGACACCAAGAAGCTGGAGTCCATCCAGGCCGCCAGCAACCTCGGCGACATCCACTACGTCCGCCAGGGCGACCCCAACGGCCTCGGCCACGCAGTGCTGCGTGCCCGCCAGCACGTGGGCAACGAGCCCTTTGCCGTGCTCCTCGGTGATGACCTGATTGATGCCCGGGACGAGCTCCTGGGAACCATGATTGACGTGCAGGCCAAGACCGGCGGTTCGGTGGTTGCGCTGATCGAAGTGGATCCGTCCCAGATCAGCGCCTACGGCTGCGCGGACATCGAGGAGATCGACGGCGAAGGCTACGTCCGGATCAACAGGCTCGTCGAGAAGCCTGCGGCGGACGAGGCGCCGTCCAACCTGGCAGTCATCGGCCGTTACGTGCTGCACCCGGCCGTCTTCGACGTGCTGGAGGAAACCGGCCCCGGCCGTGGTGGCGAGATCCAGCTGACCGACGCCCTGCAGGAACTTGCCACCGGCGAGGGTGAAGGCTACGGCGTCTACGGTGTGGTGTTCCGCGGCCGCCGCTACGACACCGGCGACAAATTGAGCTACCTGAAGGCCTGCGTGCAGCTGGCCGTCGACAGTGATGACCTGGGCCCAGGCCTGCGGGAGTGGTTGCCGGGCTTCGCCGCCCAACTCTCCAAGTAGCATCGTGCGCTTCGGTCCCATCTGGCCGGCCACGCTTGAATGCGGTGACCTGGTCCTGCGGCCCATCCGCTACCGCGACCGGAAAGAATGGACCGAAGTTCGGTCACGGAACAGCCAGTGGCTTGCGCCGTGGGAGGCATCCAACCCGGATCCGCGCGGAGGGTTGCCGGACTACCGGCAGATGGTGCGATCGCTGAATTCGCAGGCCGCCCAGTCCACGGCGTTGCCGTTCCTCATTACGGAGCGGATGGCCGGCAGCCGGACCCCGCCCATCGTGGGCCAGCTGACGGTGTCATCCATCCTCTGGGGCTCAGCAATGATGGCCACGCTTGGCTACTGGGTGGACCAGGCACGGGCTGGCCAGGGAATTGCCCCCACAGCGGTGGCTCTGGTGACGGACCACTGCTTCCAGACCCTTGGGCTGCACCGGATGGAAATCAACATCCGGCCCGAAAACGGACCCAGCCTGCGGGTGGTGGAGAAGCTGGGCTTCCGCGATGAAGGGTACCGGCCCCGGTATCTTCACATCAACGGTGAGTGGGCTGACCACAGGTCCTTCGCGCTGACCTCCGAGGAGGTCCCGGACGGCCTGTTGCCGCGATGGATGTCGTCCCGGACGTCTTAATTCCACTCATTTGGCAACCGCCCTGCGACACACCGCAGCCAATGCCAGTGTGGCAGTGGTGATGCTCATACGGTTTTGAGTGTGGACTTCCCCCTTAGCAGTTCTGTGATCCTTGTGGTTGCTGTCGTGCTCTGGATTGTGTGGGTTGGCCCCTACGTCCTCCGGAACCGCAGGCACCAGTTCCAGCCGGCCGGCGATTTCGTGGCGGACACACCCGCAGAGGAGAAACCGGAACGGCCGCAAGGCATGGTTCTGAACGTCGCCGCCAAGCAGGAGAAAACGATGGATACGAGGAAGAGCGCCGCACCCGCTGCCAAGCCTGCGGCCGCTGCCGGGCCCGCCAGCGCAGCCAACGGGCGGCTGCGCATCCACTACGGGCGCACATCCATCGCACTCGTTGGGCTTATCTCGCTTGTCACGGCATTCGTCTCCGGCGTCCTGCTGCCCTTCGGCCTGGGTTCTGCGGTCCTGCCGCTGTCCTGCGTGGCGCTCACGGCGGCCTGCGTCGTTCTTCTGCGCAGCCTCGCTGTCCGGGGCCGCAAGGCGAAGGTCAACGCAGCGTTCCGCTCGGCCATGAGCGCGCCGGCCCGGACGGCCGCGCCCCTTGACCGGATTCCGCCCAAGCCGCAAACCGCGCCGGTGCCTGCCCGGCCGGAAAGCCCCGTTTTCGACGCCGAGGCCCACAAGCCCCAGGCCAAGCCGCTGACCGCCGTCGAACTGCGTGAAGCAGCCATCGCCGTAGCCGTGGCCGCGGGCGATACCAGCGCGGCAGCACCGGCGTCGGACGCTCCCTCCAGCACCCCCTGGGAGCCTGTTGAGGTCCCCAAGCCTGTGTATGTGGAGGCTGCCAAGGCCGAGCGGCCAGAGCCCAGGCCGCTTGAGCTTCCGGAAGCACCGAAAGCAGTTGGCAAGCCGTCTCTGAAGCAGGGCGCTGCTGGAAACGCAGCGGGAGCGGCCGGTGGGGCACCCGTTGACGCCCAGCAGCTCACGAAGGCGCAGAGCGCGCTCAGCAACCTCGACGACGTCCTGCAGCGCCGCAGGGCATAGACCCTAGCCAGGCCCGACGCCGGCCGTCCGGGCGGGCATCGACGGAACCGGGAGCGCCGGTTGGCATTGGGGCAGGAAAAATGTGTAGCCTAGGGTCACCGGTTCAGATCCCGTAAAAGGCCGCACCGTTCCGGGGCTATAGCTCAGTTGGTAGAGCGCTTCGTTCGCATCGAAGAGGTCAGGAGTTCGAATCTCCTTAGCTCCACAGTTTTCGTTTCATCAAAGGCCATCCTTCCGGGATGGCCTTTGTCGTGTCCTGGCAACATCGGGCATGGCGGGAGTGGCAGCCGCGGCTGTTCGGCACGCTAGTTGTCAGTCTGATAATTAACCGCTAGGTTGTAATTATCGGAAAGATAATTACGGAAGGAACCGGCGATGACGGCCCTACTTGACTGGATGAACTCCGCTGCAGTGCCAGATCTTCTCGGCTCTCCTGTGAGCTGGATCGAGGTCATCGGCTTCGTCACCGGCGCGGCGTGCGTCTACGGCGTCGCGAAGCAGAAGCTGTGGAACTGGCCGGTGGGGATCCTGAACAACGTTGCGTTCATTATCCTGTTCCTGGGTGCCGGCCTCTACGGCGAAACTATCCTTCAGGTCATCTTCGCTGCCGTGGCCGTCTATGGCTGGTTCAACTGGGTCCGCGGTAGCTCCGCCACCGAGGCCAGCAATGATCTGCCCATCCGGGACGCCGCCGGCAAGGAAGTCCTCCTCGGCGCCGGTGCCACCCTGGCCGGCACTGCGGCCGTGGCCATGATCCTGACACACGGCACCGACTCCCAGGTGCCATGGCCGGATGCCTTTGTCCTGACAGCCTCGCTGGTTGCGACCTACTGGCAGGCGAAAAAGATCTTCCAGCACTGGTACGTCTGGATCCTCATCGATGTGGTTTCCATTCCGCTGTACTTCAGCCGGGGGCTGGCGCTGACAGCCATCCTGTACATCGGATTCCTCGCCCTCTGCGTTTACGGGCTCAGCGGCTGGAAGCGCACCCGGGCCGCCGGGAAGGCCCCCATGATCACCGTCCCGGCAGGAGCCTGACAATGTTTACCCAGTCCATGGTCATCGGCAAGTTCTACCCGCCGCACGCCGGCCACGCCCACCTCATTGCCACGGCCGCCTCGCAGTCCGAAAAGGTGGTGGTCCTCGTCCTGGGAACGCGCTTTGAGTCCATCACCGTCGCCGATCGCGCCAGATGGCTGGCCGCCGAATTTGAAGACACCAACGTCCAGGTCATCGGCATGCCGAACGACTGCCCGGAGGACTACCACTCCGACGCCATCTGGAAAGCCCAGAACGAGCTCATGCGCCTGGCCCTGAAGACCCATGGGATCACCGCCGTCGACGCCGTCTTCAGTTCCGAAGCCTATGGCACCCGGCTGGCGGGCTACTTCGGCGCCGACCACGTGCTCGTCGACCAGTCCCGCGCCACCTACCCGATCAGCGGCACCATCTGCCGTGACAGCCCCGCCGCAGCCTGGCCGTACGTGGTGGCCCCGGCCCGGCAGGAACTGGCCACCCGGATCATTGTTGTCGGCGCGGAGTCCACCGGCACCACCACCCTCACCCGGGCCCTGATGGATCACTACCGGGCGCGGTTCCCGCTGATCGCCGATGTACCCGAATACGGCCGCGCCTACACCTATGAAAAGTTCGACGCCCTGCGGGCCGTGAAGCCGGACGCGGAACTGGCCGACATGGTATGGACCGCGCGGGACTTCAGCGTTATCGGTGCCCGGCAAAACCAGCTGGAGAACACGGCAGCCGATACCTGCCCGCTGGTCATCGCCGACACCGACGCCTTGGCCACCACCTTGTGGGAACGGTATTACCTGGGGGAGCGCAGCTACGGTTCCTATCACGCCATGGATACCCTGCCGCGCCGTGATCTGTACCTGGTCACCGACGATGCAGGCGTGCCGTTCGAAGACGACGGGTGGCGGGAGGGCGAGCACCGCCGTGCCGATATGACCGAATGGTTCAAGGAGACCCTGACCGCGGAAGGACACTCCTGGATCCTGGTCACCGGCAGCCACGAACGGCGCATGAAAACCGCCACCGACGTCATCGACCTGATCCTGGCCCAGCGGAACTGCTTCACCTCCCCGCCCTGGGCCACCCGCACCGTCCTGGAAGGTGCGCCGGCATGAATGACTCCAACGCCGAGCGGGACTATCTTGAGGCCTACCGGCCCGGCGACTACCCCTCCGTCGCCCTGACAGCAGACCTGGTGGTCTTCGCCGTCAACGGCGGCGTCCTCCATACCGCCCTGGTCCGCCGCGGCGCCCACCCCTTCAAGGGCCGGCTGGCACTGCCTGGGGGATTCGTCGGACCCCGGGAATCAGCGGAGGCAGCCGCCGGCCGCGAGCTCTCCGAGGAAACCGGGCTGGTCCTGGGAACACTGCCTGTCCACCTCGAACAGCTGGCTACGTACAGCGACCCCGGGCGCGACCCCCGGATGCGGATAGTTTCCGTTGCCCACCTGGTCCTGCTGGCGACGGACGGCGCAACCCTTCCCGCCGTCTCGGCCGGGACCGATGCCGCCGGTGCCGACTGGTATCCGGTCCACGACATGCTTGCCGGCGGCACCGGCGGATCCTTGGCTTTCGACCATTCGCAGATCCTTGCGGAGGGCCTGCAGCGGCTCGCAGGCAAGATGGAATACACCACCGTCGCGGTTAGGCTCCTCCCCGAAGAGTTCACGCTCACCCAGCTGCGCACCGTTTACGAGGCAGTGTGGAACGCTCCGCTGGCGGCAGGAAACTTCACGCGCAAGATGACACCACACCTCGAGGACACCGGAAGGAAGGCCCGCGCCTCAACCGGCGGAGCGCCCGCTGCGCTGTTTACGGCAACCGACCGGTATGTCCACCCTCCGCTTTCGCGGCCCAGGCAGGAGTGACGCCCGCGTCCTGTCGGAGGCTCTTCAGGCACCGCCTGGCTACAGCCAGCCCTTGCGTTTGAAGATTCCGTACATCAGTCCTGCGGCGGCCACCATCAGGACAAGCGCCATGGGGTAGCCGAAACCCCAGTGCAGTTCGGGCATATGGTCAAAGTTCATGCCGTAGACGCCTGCCACAAAGGACGGCGCGAACAGAATCGCTGCCCAGGACGAAATCTTTTTCACCTGTTCGTTCTGTTCGGCGCTCGCCTCGTTCTGCCGGTTGGCGGTGAGGGTCCCGTCCAGGGTCAGGGCGTTCTGCAGCAGGTCCCGGAACGAATCGGCCCGGGAAATGACCCGCTCGGCGTGGTCCTCCACGTCCCGCAAGCTGTGCTGGAGTTCGGTATCCACTCCGTACTTCGCAAACCCACGCTTGAGCTGGTGCATCATGTCCGGCAGCGGGTGGATCGCGCGCTGGAACTGGATGACCTCACGGGCCAGTTCGTAGATCCGGCGCGAAACGTTGCTGTCGCCGCTGAACAACTGGTCCTCGATCTCATCGATGTCGTTTTCCAGGCCGGCCACTACGGGGGCATAGTCGTCCACTACCCGGTCCAGCAAGGCATAAAGCACCGCTTCGGGCCCATGCCGCAGGAGTTCAGGACGGGCCTCGAGCCGCTGCCGAACCCGGGCCACGCCGGCCATCTCCGCGTGCCGGACGGTAACCACGAAGTTCTTTCCGGTGAAGATGTGGAGTTCGCCGAACTCCACCGTCTCGCTCGCATCGAGGTAGCGCGCCGGCCGCAGCACGGTGAAGAGGTTGTCGTCGTAGCGTTCCATCTTGGGGCGCTGGTGCGCCGAAATGGCGTCCTCAACGGCCAGTTCATGGAGCCCGAACTCGGCAGCTACGGCAGCCATCTCCTCCGCGGTGGGCCTGTACAAACCGATCCACGCCATGCCGCCGTGCCGGGCCAGGGTTTCGAACGTCTGTTCAAGGCTTTCCGGCTCCGCATGGCGGGCGCCGTCCACGTACACGGCGTTATCGATGATGGTCATTCAGGAAATCCTAGCGGCCGGCGGCTGCCGAACTGCTCAGGCCGCTGATGAGGGGTTCGGTCCGGTACGGGATGTGGGTGTGCAGGGCCAACACTGTTTCGGTACGGATGACGCCTTTGATCCTCAGTACCTGGCGCAGCGATGACTGGAGGTTGTGCGTATCCGTTGCCACCACCCGGCACCAGACATCGCCGCGCCCGGAAATTTCGTGCACTTCCAGTACCTGCGGAATCAGCCTAAGGGCTCCCACAACGCCGTCCAGTTCCCGGTGTGACACTTCGATGGTGACGAAGGCCACGACGTCGTAGCCCACGGCTTCCAGGTCCACTTCCCGCCCGCCGGGCCGGAGGACGCCGGTCCTGATCAGGCGCCGCACCCGCGTCTGTGCCGTATTCCGGGCAATACCCACAGCATCGCTGAGTTCACCCACCTGGATCCGGGGGTCCCGGATGAGGGCCAGCAGGATCTTCAGGTCGGTGGCATCCAGATTGTTCAAATGCTCATTCTCCGTCACTCACTCGCGGCATCTTTGATGATTATGCTCAATTCTCGCACTTGTTTCCGATCAAAGGGGCAGCAGTGCCGCACTCTGGAGCCACACCTGAATTTCCCCCGCGCGGCACCCCACAAGGACCACCCGTGCGGCCAACCCCGGAGGCAGCACTATGACGGTCTTCAGCGAACTGCGGATGCGTCCTGCGACGGCGTCCGGCTGGAACGCCTCGACCACTGCCCGGCTGGTGATCTCCGGCGCGGTGATTTTCGCCTTGCTGGTGGGGGCCAACCTCGCCACACCGCTGTACCCGCTGCTGCAGGCATCGTTGGGCCTTTCCGCGCTGGACGTCACTGCGGCGTTCGCCAGTTACGTCCTGGCACTGGTGGCCACCCTGATGCTGGCCGGGCACTGGTCGGACCACATCGGCCGCAGGGCCGCGCTGCTCCTGGCCGTGCTGGGCGGCCTCGCCGGCAACCTTGTCTTCGCCGAAGCCCACACTTTGGCAGGATTGTGCGCAGGCCGTGCCCTGCAGGGGATCGCTGTTGCGCTGGCAACGGGCGCCAGCGCGGCCGCCCTGCGCGAGCTGCTGCCCTCCCGCCCGGAGTGGGCATCGCGCTTCACGCTGCTGGCTTCTTCCGGGGGAGTCGCTGCGGGCCCAGCCATCGGCGGTTTGCTGTCCCTGCTGCCGGGCGCCACCACGGCACCCTACGGCGTGCACTCCGTGGTCCTCGCCGGTTTGCTGGTTCCGCTCTTCCTCATCCGGGCACGCCCGGCCATTGCCCTCCCGGCCGTATCCCGGCCGCTCCAGGCCCTCGCCCCGCGCCGCCCGGCGGTGTCCCGGAATGCGCGGGGAGCCTTCTGGCTTGCTTCCGGCGTGGGCTTCCTGAGTTTCGCCGTGTTCGGGTTTTCCCTGTCCCTCGCGCCCGGGTACTTTGCCCGGGTCCTGGAGACTGATTCCCGGCCCCTGATCGGTGTCCTGGCAGGTTTGCCGCTGGCGGCATCGGCCTTCAGCCAGTTGCTCACCGTGCGGGGCCGGCTTGTTGTTCCGGCGGGCCTTGCCGTCCTGGGAGCATCGGTGGTCCTGCTGGGGACTGCCGGGGCGCACAGCCCGCTGCTGCTGGTGGCCGCCTGCGTGGCCGCGGGGATGGGGCAGGGGCTGGCTTTCCGCACGGTCTTCAATGACGTTGCGGGCAAGGTGGAGGCCGCCCGCCATGCCCAGGTGATCAGCACGGTTTACGTCATCACATACCTGGGCAGCGCCGTCCCGGTTCTGGGCCTGGGATGGGCGTCGGGCATGGTGGGACAGCCTGCGGCGGTGCTCGGCTTCGTTGTGGTGTGCGGCGCCGCAGCGCTGGTCCTGGCCGGCCTTACGCTGGCGCGGGCGTTGCGCGGCCGCCACTCCTGACGGCAGTAACCCGTCAGTTGGGCAGTGGCCCGTGGTTGCCCTGGATGTGCTCGAAAACCAGTGTGGTTTCGGTATGGCCCACCACGGGATCGGTGGCCAGGTTGTCGAGCACCCAGTCACGCAGGTCCTCGGTGCTGCCGACGGCGATGTGGAGCAGGTAATCCACCGAACCTGAGGTGTGGAAGGTGGACAGCACCGCCGGCAGGTGCGGGACCCGTGCGGTGAAACGGTCGATCTGGTCGCGGTCGTGGGCGCGCAGACGGACAGCCACCAGTGCCTGCACGGACCTGCCGATGGCCGAAAGGCTCAGCTTTGCTTCATAGCCCTTGACGATTCCGCGTTCGGAGAGTGCCCGGGTGCGCATCAGGGCTGTGGACGGCGCGATGCCCACCATTTCGGCGAGCTGCTTGTTCGAGATCCGCGCATCGGCCACCAGCGCGGCAAGGAGGCGCTCGTCGATGGCATCCAGTGGTTCCAAATGCGCTCCGGGCCTGGGGTGCCGGGGATTCATGCTCACTGCGGGTTCCTTCCAACGGTCCTGCATTCATCCTAGACCGCCGGAACCGCCCTCCCGGGCCCTGCAGGGCCGCTCACACCGAATTTCTGCGGTCCCATCGGCTCCTGCGAAGGACTTAATTCTTTGCGCAGGTAGTCACGGGGCCGCGTTCAGCCCGCCGCGGGCTCGCGCGAGGGATGGACGACGGCGACAATCGCCGCCGTGAGGCCGGCCAGCAGCATGACGGCTGCTGCCAGGGCGTTCCAGCCCAGGGATTGGAACAGCAGCCCGCCCGCCCAGCCGAGCACGCTGGAGCCCAGGTAGTAGGCCAGGTTGTACAGCGATGCCGCCTGGGCCCGGCCGGACGTGGCAATGGCTCCCGTCCACCCGGCCCCGATGCTGTGGGCCGCAAAGAAGCCGCCGGTGAAGACCACCAGGCCGGCGAGGATCAGTGCCAGGGACTGCGTCAGTGTCAGGGCAAGCCCGCCGACGGACAGCGCCAGGCCCGCCAGGAGGACGGACCGGCGGCCGAAGCGCATGGTCAGGCCGGCAGCCCAGCGGGAGGTGACGGTCCCGGACAGGTAGGCAAGGAAAATCAGGCTGATCAGGGTCGCGGGCAGGGTGAACGGCTCGCCGGACAGCCGGAACCCCAGGTAGTTGTAGACAGCCACGAAGCCGCCCATCATGAGGAAGGCCTGGAGGTAGAGCGCCAGCAGGCGGCCATGGCGCACATGCCCGGCAAGCGTTTTGAAAGCTCCGCGCAGGCCGGTGCCCCCGGATGCCACGAAACCCCGCGCCTTGGGGACCAGCAGCAGGAAGGCAACAGCTGCCAGCGTGGCCAGGACGGACACCGCCAGGGCAGCTGCGCGCCAGCCCCACAGTTCCCCGGCCGGTCCAGCCACCAGCCTCCCGGCCAGGCCGCCAAGGGTGGTGCCTGCCACGTAGCTGCCGGCAGCGACGGCGGCGTGCGCCTTTGTCACTTCCTCGTTCAGGTACGCGATGGCAATGGCCGGGATTCCGCCCAGCGCCATTCCTTCCAGCAGGCGCAGGGCCAGCAGGAGCTGGAAACTGCCGGCCAAGGGAACCATGAGGCCCAGGACGGTGGCCATGCTGATTCCCCACGTCATGGCACGGACCCTGCCGATCCTGTCGGCGAGGAAAGACCAGGGGATGACAGTCACGGCAAGTCCCACGGTGGCCAGCGAAATGGTCAGCGCGGCTTCGGCTGCGCTGATCTGCAGGTCGGAGGCAAGCAGGGGCAGCACCGCCTGCGTGGAGTAGAGCTGGGCGAAGGTGGCAACACCGGCAAAGGACAGGCCGGCGAGGATCCTCGCGTAGGCGGCGGATCCCTTCGCATGCCCGGTCCAGCGCGGCGGCGAGGCGTGGGAGCCTGCAAGGCTGGTGTCTGGTGGCATGGGGTAAGCGTAGTCCCGGGCCAATAGATGCTTCCAATGCATAGTTCGTGTCAGACTCATAGCCATCACGGATGGTTTGAGTAAGGACAGGGCTGATGGAACCGGACCGGAAACAACTCGTTCAGCTGCTTCCGCTGCTCCCCGTGCTGTCCGAGCTGGGCCGCACGGAGCACATCACCGGGACAGCGGAAGTCCTGGGAGTACCCCAGTCCACGGTGAGCCGCGCCATCGCCCGGGCGAGCGCCGTCGTCGGAACCGAACTCCTGGTCCGCGACGGAAGGGGAGTCCGCCTGACCCCCGCCGCGCGGACCCTCCTGCCCTACATCGAAAACGCCCTGGAGGAATTCCGGGCGGGTCTGGACGTGGTGCGCAATGAATCGGATGTGGCTCGGGGAAGGATCGCGGTGTCGTTCCAGCACACCTTCGGCGAAGGGACACTGCCCCTGCTCATCAGCGCCTTCCGCAGCAGGCACCCTGGAGCGGCCTTTACGCTGAGCCAGGGTGCCCGGAACGCCTGCCTCGAAGAGCTGGCATCCGGCGAGTCAGACCTCGCCCTCACCGCCCCGGCAGCACCTGCCGGCCGCCACCTGGAATCGGCGCCGCTCTACCGGGAGCCGCTGCGCCTCGTGGTGCACCATGCCCACCGCCTCGCGGGAAGGCCGACGGCGGACCTTGCCGACATCAGGATGGAACCATTCGTGGCCCTCGGCGCCGGATACGGGCTGCGGTCCCTGACTGACGCGCTGTTCAAAGAGGCCGGCTACCGGCCCCGGATAGCCTTCGAAAGCCAGGATTCCCATACGGTCCGAGGGCTCGTCTCGGCCGGGCTCGGTGTCAGCATCCTGCCGCCGGGCGGTGACGCACCCGGCCGCACGGTGAGTCCTGAAACCGGCAACCTCGGGTGGGTGGAGGTGCCACTAAGCTCGGCGCTCGCCGTTCGCGAAGTGGGCCTGTCCTGGCGCCGGGCCAAGGCCGGCGCCGAACCTGCGTCAGTGCGCCTGTTCCGGGAGATGGTGGTGACCGAAGGTCCCCGGCTGCTGGCCGGCCTGGTCAGGCACCGCACGGAGCACTGACACCGGCAGTGACATTCCGGCATGCCGCAGCAGCCCCGCTGGCCGCTCCGGACAGTAGTCTTGTGACGTGCAAAACAGCGAACAACCCCCTGCCGTTCCCCTCCAGAACTCCGCTGCGCCCGGCGCCGGCCCATTGGCCGGCATCATCATCGGCCTCGACATCGGCGGTACCAAGACCCGCGGAATCCGGTTCGAAGACGGGATTCCGGCGGCTGACGAGTCAGTGGGAAGCTCCAACGTCCAGAACGTCAGCCGCGACGAGGCCGCACGCAACATTGCCGAGCTGTTCGCACGGATCGGTGAGGGGCCCGTGTCCCGCGTCTACGCCGGATCCGGCGGCATCGATACCGCCGAGGACGCCGAAGCCCTCGCCGCCCTGATCCGGCCGCACGTTCCCGGCGCCGTGGTCACGGTGGTGCACGACTCCCGCCTGCTGCTGGCAGCTGGACGCGCCCGTACCGGCGTGGCTGTCATCGCCGGCACCGGCTCGGCGGCGTGGGGAAAGAACGCCGACGGCGCCGAGGCCCGGGCCGGAGGGTGGGGTTACCTGCTCGGTGACGAAGGCAGCGGATACTGGCTGGGCCGGGAAGCGGTCCGCCATAGCCTCCGCAGGATGGACCAGGGACTGGCTGTCGATCCACTCACGGCAGCGCTGCTGGAGTCATGCGGAGTGGACCACCCCAACCGGCTCATTGCCCTGTTCCACTCACCGGACACCGGCCGCAGGTTCTGGGCCCGGCAGGCACGGCACGTTGTTGAGGCAGCCGCCCGTGGGCACCAGGAAAGCCGGGACATGCTCGACCAGGCCGGCAAGGACCTTGCAGGCCTGGCCCTCCAGGTCCTGCGCCAGCTGGGAATCAACGGTCCGGTCATCCTCGGAAGTGGCCTGGGCATGAACGTGGTACCCCTCCAGGAGGCGTTCCGGCGCCACCTCGCTGAAGGGGGCGCGGCCGACGTCAGGGTGCTGGACCAGGAACCTGTTTTCGGGGTGCTCCAGCTGGTGGCCGAGCCCGCGTGACGGCCAGGGCCGCCTGGCATCAGTCCCGGGCGGTCCGCTTGCGCGGCGTCAGCCGGACGCCTGGAAGCGGCGGAGCCGGTATCCGGCCGGCTTCAGCGCCGGCGTCCGGACCGTGGCCGGGAACCAACCCGTAGCGTGCGGCTGCCGCGTGGTCACCGGCCAGGCCTGCTTGCGCTTCCCAGTCCCCGCGTGCCTGTTCCACTTCATCATGGGTGCGGCCCACGAAGTTCCACCACATCAGCAATTCCTCCCGGAATGGCTCCCCGCCGATGAGCAGGAACCGGGTACCGGGATCAGCCTGCAGCCGAAGCTCCTTTCGGCCCGTACCCAAGTAGCCCAGCGGCCCCGGCGGAAGCTCCTGCCCGTCCAGGCGCAGCCCGCCGTCGAGCACCAGGATGCCGTGTTCAAACTCCGGCTCCAGCGGCAGGACGGCATCGCCGCCGCAGGAGACGTCAGCCCCAACGATGGGTGAGAACATCGTGGCAGGCGAGGACACGCCGTCGAATGTTCCCACCATGACGGTCGCGGTGAAACCGGCGCCGGTGGCCCGCGGCAACTCCCGGTGCTGTTCAAACGCCGGCGCGCAGTGCCGGTCCGCGTCAGGAAGCGCCACCCACAACTGGAGGCCGCGCTGTACAGGCAGGACGCCGTCCTGCGGCAGGACCGCGAACTCCGAGTGGG
>Ga0160459_100457_pt1 | contig 16091 bp, 14 predicted proteins | sample HID1973K_E6MG_FD_108208 | JGI IMG/M metagenome (GOLD analysis project Ga0160459, IMG submission 108208) | Enriched mosquito-associated microbial communities from UW Madison campus, WI, USA - HID1973K_E6 MG | ecosystem: Host-associated > Arthropoda: Insects > Digestive system > Unclassified ... | reverse complement strand
GACGCAGGCGCGCGGTTTGAGCCTGTCGCAGATCGGCGCGGCGACCTTCTTCATCTTCCTCGCGGGCGCGCTCGGCTCGCTGTCGGGCGGCTTTCTGTGCGATGCGCTGTGCGCGAAGAATTTCTCGCGCGGCAAGGTCGTGAAGAGCATGATCACCGTATCGGGCGCGGCGACGCTCGCCGTGTTCGCCGCGCTGCCGACGATCACGTCGCCCGTCGTCGCGGTCGCGGTGCTGTGCGGCGCATCGTTCCTGCTGATGTGGGGCAGCCTCTACTGGAGCCTGCCTTCGCTGCTCGCAAGCCCGGGACGCGTCGGCCTGCTCGGTGCGTGCATGAACTGCGCAGGCAGCGTCGGCGGCATTTCGATTCCGCTCATCACCGGCTTCATTCTTCAGCGCACCGGCTCCTTCGATGCGGTGCTGCACTTTTACGGCGCGTGCGCGCTGGTGTATATCTTCGGTTCGATCGCAATCGATCTGCGCCGCACACGCTGATCACCGACCCACAGACCCTACGAACATGAAACCTCGCATCGCAGTTCTTCTCGGCGATCCCGCCGGCATCGGTCCCGAACTCATCGCGCGTCTCATCGCGAAGCCCGAGAATCGCGCGCGCGCCGATCTGCTGATCATCGGCGACAGGCGTGAGCTCGACAAAGGCATGGAGATCGCGCAGCAACGCTTCGAGTATCACGTGGTCGACGATGAAGCCGCCGCCGCGCGCGATACCGACGTGCCTGCGCTCATCGACTTCCGCCTGCCCGACGATGGGCTCTACGAGCGCGCCGTGGCGACGGAACGCGGCGGCCGCTACAGCCTCGAAGCCTTCAAACAGGCACTCGCGATGACGCGCGTGAACCGCACGCAAGCGATGCTCTTCGCGCCCGTCAACAAGACCTCGCTGCACATGGCCGGCATGGAGACGAACGACGAAATGGAGTGGTTCGCGCGCCAGCTCGACTACAGCGGCGCGTTCTGCGAGTTCAACGTGCTCGACGAACTGTGGACCTCGCGCGTGACCTCGCATATCGCGCTGAAGGACGTGAGCGCGAAGCTCACGCCGGAGCGCGTCATCGGCGCGGTGCGGCTGATTCACGATGGCTTGAAGCGCGCGGGCGTGCACGCGCCGCGCATCGCGGTATGCGGCTTCAATCCGCATAACGGCGATAACGGCGCCTTCGGCCGCGAGGAAATCGATGTGATCGCGCCAGCCGTCGAACAGGCGCGCGCGCAGGGTTATGACGCGCAAGGCCCCTTCCCCGCCGACACCATCTTCGTACGCGCGCGCGATCAGAAGGTCTTCGACGGCGTGGTCACGATGTACCACGACCAAGGCCAGATCGCGATGAAGCTGATGGGCTTCTGGCGCGGCGTCACGGTGCACGGGGGCCTGCCCGTGCCGGTCACGACGCCCGCGCACGGCACCGCGTTCGATATCCACGGCCAGGGCCGCGCCGATGTCGGCGCCACGCAAAAGGCCTTCGACATCGCCGTGAGGATGGCGCAGGACCGTGCGAGCTGACGTCATGATGCAAGCGCGTATCGAAGCCTTGCGCGAACGCTTCCTGGAAAGCGGCGACGACGCGGACCTGCCCATCGTCGATGCGCATCATCACTTCTGGGACGTGACGCACAACGATCATCCGTGGCTGCGCGATCTGCCGCGCATTCCGTTTCGCTATGGCGACTACGCGGCGATCTGCAAGGACTTCCTGCCCGATGATTACTTCGCGCAGGCGGGCAATCATCGCGTCGTGAAGACGGTCATGATGGAGGGCGAATGGAACCCGCGCGACGTGCTCGGCGAAGCGCGCTGGGCCACCGGGCTGCACGAACGCACCGGCCTGCCGAACGCGATGGCCGCGCAGATCTGGCTCGATCGCGACGATGTCGCCGATGTGATCGACGCCTATCGCGACATGCCGCTCGTGCGCAGCGTGCGCCACAAGCCGAAGACGGTTGCGCGCGCGGCGCATCGCGCGGACTTCGATGTGCCGGGCTCGATGCGCTGCGCGCGCTGGCGGCGCGGCTATGCCTTGCTCGCGCAAAGCGGCCTGATGTTCGAATTGCAGGCGCCGTGGTGGCATTTCGGCGAAGCGGCGGAACTGGCGCGCGATTTTCCGCAGATGAAAATCATCGTGAATCACACGGGCCTGCCCGCGGATCGCAGCGACGAAGCGCTCGCCGCATGGCGCGCCGCGCTCGATGCGCTCGCGCGATGGCCGAACGTATGGCTCAAGATATCGGGCATCGGCGAAGCGGGTGTAAGCTGGAGCGTCGCGCGCAACGGACGCGTCGTGCGCGATGCGATCGAGAGCTTCGGCGTCGAGCGGTGCATGTTCGCGAGCAACTTTCCGGTCGATAGCCTCGTCGTCACGCTCGATGAGCTTTTCAAGGGATTCAAGTCCATCGTCGCGCAGCGCACGCGTGAAGAACGGCTCGCGCTCTTTTTCGACAACGCGAGCGCGCTGTACCGGATCTAGACCCATCAAAGGAGACACACTTCAATGGCTGCACCTGTTTATCGCGGCGTATTTCCCGTCGCCCCGACCATCTTCGACGATCAGGGCCGTCTCGATCTCGAAGGCCAGAAGCGCGCGATCGATTTCATGATCGATGCCGGTTCGCACGGCATCTGCATACTCGCGAACTTCTCCGAGCAGTTCGCGCTGTCCGATGCCGAGCGCGACACCGTGCAACGCACCGTGCTCGAACATGTGGCGGGCCGCGTGCCGGTCATCGTCACGACCACGCATTTCAGCTCGCGCGTCTGTGCCGAGCGCAGCCGGGCGGCACAGGACGCAGGCGCCGCGATGGTCATGATCATGCCGCCGTATCACGGTGCGACGATTCGCGTCGGTGAGCGGGGCATTCACGAGTTCTATCGCGAAGTATCGAATGCGATCGACATTCCGATCATGATTCAGGACGCGCCCGTCGCGGGCACGCCGCTTTCCGCATCGTTTCTCGCGAAGCTCGCGCGCGATGTCGAGCACGTGTCGTACTTCAAGATCGAAACGGCGCAGGCGGCATCGAAGCTGCGCGAACTGATCGAACTCGGCGGCGACGCGATCGTCGGTCCGTGGGATGGCGAAGAGGCCATCACGCTGATGCCCGACTTCGATGCAGGCGCGACCGGTGCGATGACGGGCGGCGGCTATCCGGACGGCATCCGCAAGATCGTCGACGCCTATTTCGCGGGCGATACCGAGAAGGCTGCGGAGTTGTATCAGCAATGGCTCCCGCTCATCAACTACGAGAACCGGCAATGCGGTCTTGCCGCGTGCAAGGCCTTGATGAAGGAAGGCGGCGTGATTCGTTCGGATGCGGTGCGTCATCCGCTGGCCGCGATGCATCCCGCCGTGCGCGACGGGCTGTTGAAAGTCGCGCGCAAGCTCGATCCGCTCGTGCTGCGCTGGGGGCGTTGAACATACCTCGCGGCGGCATTTGCGCGCGCCACCCGTGCGTCAGTCAACGCGCCGCCACGCGTATCATTCTTCCCGCTGAATCCGCCCGATCAGCAGCGACGCGCCACTTCGGAAACGTCCCGGATCTGTCGACTTTCCACGGATCGCCCATTTCATCGACATACATCGCGCTCGCGCTGCGCCCGGCCGCCGACGCGCGTCGGAGCGCGCCCGGCGCAGCGCGTTCGAACGAACGGCTGCCCTGTTCGTTGAACACGGTCGCAAGCGGCCGCCGCGCCTGGCCCGACAGGCTGAGCGGCGCGCCAAGCGGTCCTGACGGCGCGCGCAGCACCGCATCGGCGGGCTTGCGTCCGGCGAGGATCGCGGCGAGCAGCGCGGACGGACCGTTCGATGTCGATGCTTCGCGATCCGTATCATCCGTGCGCTTCGCGGGCGGCGCGCTCGGTGAATCGAGTGCGAGCGGTTCGCTCGCGCCATCGATCTGCACGACGAGGATGACGTGCCAGTCGTCCGGCGTGTTGTTGTAGCGCGGCGCGAGCGACACGAGACGCAGTCGCGCAATGTCGAAACCCGCGTCGCGCAGCAGCAGATATTTGGCGACGGCGAAATCCTTGCACACGCCGCTTTCGGCAAAGAACCGCGCCGGCGCGTAGTAGCTGCCGTCGGTTCCGTCGCGGTAGCGGACTTCGTTGACGAGCGCATCGGCGAGCAGAGCGGCTGACGCATCGCCAGCCTTCGCGCGCTCCGCCCGCACCTGCGCGACGAGGCGGGACCAGCCGGCGGGTTCGCGCGTCAGATGGCTGCGCAGCGCCTCGCGCAGGCGCTGCACGCGGCCGATCGCATCCGACGATGGTTCGAGGTTCTTGTCGGCAAGCGGCAGGAGGAACATCAGGTCGCCGACTTGCGCGAGTTCCGGGCGGATCTTCCGGTTGGCTTCCCACCACGTCCCGGTGCGCAGGCGCTCGATGCCGCTTTGCAGCGCGTGCGGCATCGACGAACCGCTCGCGTCCTCGTCGCGCGTGCCGGGTGCATGGTTGTGCGATGCGGCGGGCAGACTCGCGGCGCCCGCGACGACGGGCAACAGCACCGCGGCAGCGAACGTGCACTGGAGTAAGCAGAGAAGCAGTCGAGCGAGCGGCATGGGTTGACTCCCGGTGTTTCGAAGCCTCCAAATGCCGTACACGCCGTTCGACGCAAGACAACATTGGCTTGAAGCCAACATTGCATGCGGCGTGCCAATTCGTCGTATCGCTCTACGTCATTGATTAAACGGGGAATTGTTCTTACGGGCCCGGTGTGGCGAACGCCGCATGACGCCCGCCGCCCAACAGACGCGCGATATCTGTCGGCGTGTCACGCACGCTTTGAGTTCGCGGAAGGTGGATAGGGTCAGTGGTTTCGCGGTGCAGCAGGCCATCACGGCGCATCGCTACGCCAGTCCGAGCGCGTCGAGATAGACGTTCATTGATCGCTGGACCAATACGGCGATCAGCCGGGCAATGCTCGTGTAGTCGCTGCTCACGCAAGCGTCATCCAGCGAATCGCAATAATCCGCACGATCCCCGCTCCGGACGACGGCCGGGGGATAACCGTATTTCATCAACTCGACATTCAGGAGGAGGCGCCCTGTTCTGCCATTTCCGTCCACGAACGGATGGACCTTAACGAACCGCGTATGAAGTTCCGCCGCGCGAGCGAGAGGATGCATGTTCCCTGCTCTCGCATGCCACTCGACGAGCGAAGCCAGTTCAGCCGGCAGATTCAGAAAGTCCGGTGGACTCGTACGCGCGCCCGATATCGCTACGTTCACATGGCGATAGCGGCAGGCTTCCTCACCGGCACGGCCCTTCAGCACCACGTTGTGGATGTTCCTGATCTGCCATGCGGACAGGGGCTCGTTCGTCGCGACGATCTCATCGAGGTAACGCATCGCGTCGGGACGGCCCATGCTTTCGCAGTACTGCGGCAGCGATTTGCCGTCCATGGCCATGCTGTCGAGCACGACCCGAGACTCGCGCAATGCGCGAGTGTGGCGCCCGGCTCCATGCGCATCAGGCGTCCATTCAAGCCGCAGTCTGTCACGCAGCGAAGCCAGAGCCGGAGGCGATAGCGGACGCACCGCGTCCAGTTTCGCCTTGTCGGCATCGATCGCTTCCAGCATCCGTTGCAGAGACGAGTCCATGGCCTGCGTACCTGATTCGTCGATTGTACTCACCAGCCTGACGTTGCCTTACCGGACAAAAAAAACGCCAACCCGCAGGTTGGCGTTTGCCCGAGATATCGCTGCCGGTATCAGAACTGATTCATCGTGTTGTCCTTACCCGCCGCCTTCAGCGCCGCTTCGCCGCTGAAGTACTCCTTGTGGTCATCGCCGATATCCGAGCCCGACATGTTCTGGTGCTTGACGCACGCGATGCCCTGACGGATTTCCTTGCGCTGCACGCCCGCCACGTAACCCAGCATGCCCTGATCGCCGAAGTATTCCTTGGCCAGATTGTCAGTCGACAGCGCGGCGGTGTGGTACGTCGGCAGCGTGATCAGATGATGGAAGATACCCGCTTCGCGCGACGCGTCGGCCTGGAAGGTACGGATCTTTTCATCGGCGAGCTGCGCCAGTTCGGTCTGATCGTATTCCACGCTCATCAGTTGGGCGCGGTCGAATGCCGACACATCCTTGCCCGCGGCCTTCATCGCGTCGTAAGCCTGCTGGCGGAAATTCAGCGTCCAGTTGAACGACGGGCTGTTGTTGTACACCAGCTTCGCGTTCGGGACGACCTTGCGAATCTCGCTCACCATGCCGTTGATCTGCGCGATATGCGGCTTTTCGGTTTCGATCCACAGCAGGTCGGCGCCGTTTTGCAGCGCGGTGACGCAATCCAGCACGCAGCGCGCTTCGCCCGAGCCGGCGCGGAACTGGAACAGGTTGCTCGGCAGGCGCTTGGGACGCAGCAGCTTGCCGTCGCGCTTGATGATGACGTCGCCATTGCCCAGTTGGTCGGCCGACAATTCCTCGCAGTCGAGGAACGCGTTGTACTGGTCGCCCAGGTCGCCCGGCGTGTGGGTCACGGCGATCTGCTTGGTCAGGCCTGCGCCCAGCGAGTCAGTACGAGCGACGATGATGCCATCATCCACGCCCAGTTCCAGGAAGGCGTAGCGGATCGCGCGGATCTTCGCCAGGAAGTCCTCGTGCGGCACGGTGACCTTGCCATCCTGGTGACCGCACTGCTTCTCGTCGGACACCTGGTTTTCGATCTGGATGCAGCATGCGCCCGCTTCGATGAACTGCTTGGCCAGCAGGTACGTGGCTTCGGCGTTGCCGAAGCCCGCATCGATGTCGGCGATGATCGGCACGACATGCGTGACGTGGTTGTCGATCTTTTCCTGGATCGCGGCCTTGGCAGAACCATCGGCAGCGTCGAGCTGGCGGAACAGGCCGCCCAGTTCACGGGCGTCGGCCTGACGCAGGAACGTGTACAGCTCGCGAATCAGCGCGCTGACGGAGGTCTTTTCGTGCATCGACTGGTCCGGCAGCGGGCCGAACTCCGAGCGCAGCGCGGCCACCATCCAGCCGGACAGATAAAGGTAACGGCGCTCGGTGCTGTTGAAGTGCTTCTTGATGGAGATCATCTTCTGCTGGCCGATGAAGCCGTGCCAGCAACCCAGCGACTGCGTGTACTTCGACGGGTCGGCGTCATACGCGGCCATGTCGGCGCGCATGATCTTCGCCGTGTACTTGGCGATATCCAGGCCCGTCTTGAACTTGTTCTGGGCACGCATGCGGGCGGCGTACTCGGGATTGATGGCATTCCAGGCGCTGCCGTTAGTCTCTTTCAAACCAGCAACTGCCTTGATGTCGTCTTGATATTGGGCCATGTGACTCTCCTGGGAACAAAGCGGGTTTAACTGAATGATTTGGCGGGCCGCCGCGTCTGTCGTAGCGAACTGCATGACTCAATACTACCGCCATTTCACGCTCGCGAGTGAAGTCTTATATAAGACATAAGACATTATTAACGTATATTTTTCAATGGCTTAGATGACTATTTTTGCAATGCAAAACACGTTTTCAAGCGGCAAAAAGTCGACGGCGCGAAAATCCATCGCGAATTCCGCGATGTGAAATGTCCTTTCGGTTGCTGAAGACAGGTCAGCAGGGATGGCCCGAGCGACGTACGATGTCTGTTTCGACGTGCCGAGGTCGCGACGCGGCCCGACGTCCATTCGTTTTTTATCGGAGGCGAACGTGCCAGGGTTACTTCCCGATGTCGACCGCGAGGGGCTCCTCGAATATTCAGTCGTCTACACCGACCGATCGATCAACCATATGTCGCGGCTTTTTCAGGGCGTCTTGCGCGATATTTCCGCCGCCCTGAAACAGGTCTACAACGCGAAGTCGGCTGTGGTCGTCCCGGGCAGCGGGACGTTCGGCATGGAAGCCGTCGCCCGGCAGTTCGCGACGAACAAGAAGTGTCTGGTCATCCGCAATGGCTGGTTCAGCTTCCGCTGGACGCAGATTTTCGACATGGGCGGCATTCCGTCTGAATCGACGGTGTTGAAGGCGCGTCCGGTCGAATCGGGGAGGCAGGCAGCCTATGCACCGCCTCCGGTCGAAGAAGTGGTGGCTGCGATCAAGGAGAACAAACCTGATCTGGTCTTCGCGCCGCATGTCGAAACCGCGTCCGGAATGATGCTGCCCGACGCCTATCTGCGCGCGGTATCCGATGCCGTTCACGATGTCGGCGGCATGTTCGTACTGGATTGCATCGCCTCCGGCGCGATCTGGGTGGATATGCAGGCGAGCGGCGTCGACGTTCTGATCAGCGCGCCGCAAAAGGGATGGAGCGCGCCGCCCTGTTGCGCACTGGTCATGCTCAGCCCCCTCGCGCGCGAAAGAATCGACTCGACCATCAGCACCAGTTTCGCGTGCGATCTTCGCAAGTGGCTGCAGATCATGGAGGCCTACGAAGATGGCGGCTTCGCGTATCACGCCACGATGCCCACTGACAGTCTCGCGACGCTGCGTGACGTGATGAAGGAAACCGGGTCGTACGGCTTCGACAAAGTGAGAGCCGAGCAGCTCGAACTCGGCAAGCGCATTCGCTCGCTCCTGACTGGCGCGGGTTTCAGGAGCGTGGCGGCCGAAGGGTTTCAGGCTCCGGGCGTCGTGGTCAGCTACACGGACGACGACGGCATACGCTCCGGGAAGAAATTCGCCGACGCGGGCTTGCAGATTGCGGCTGGCGTGCCTCTCCAGTGCGACGAGCCCGCGGACTTCAAGACCTTCCGCATCGGCTTGTTTGGCCTGGATAAGCTGCATGACGTCGAGGGCACGGTCGCGAGGTTCGCGAAGGCGCTGGATAGTCTTCGTTAAGACGCGTCGCTATCCTGCGTCGCGCGTGCAGCGGCGCGCGTGCATCGGTGCCGCGCGCCGCATGGAGCCGCGCGGTGCTCCATGACGGCAGGAAACCCGTCCGGCCGGACACTTCAAACCCGCGTTTATTCCTTTCCCGCCCGCAAATAAATCGCCGCTTCCACGCGGAACAAAACCTCCTGCCCCGCTGTTTTGCTATCGACGGTCGCGACATCCCACGGCGACCATGATCGGCACGATTCGCTCGGCGAACGGCTCGACAGGAGGCATCATGCACCGCGAAATCTTCGTCCTTGAGCACAACTTCTTCAGCTTCGGCTGCATCTATCGGGTGGACGTGCGCAGTCGCAGCGGCCGCCTGATCGAGACCCGCTACGTGAAGCTGAACGATATCGCGTGGTGCTAGGCGCTCTCCCCGACACTCAACCACAAGCTCAGATTTTCGAGGAGACCTCTCCATGCCCTACGCTTATGCCCAGTTGCCCGACATCGTTCCCCACGATGAATGGCTAAGAGGAACCTCGGCGCTGCTTCAGGTACGCGGCGCGGCGCTGAAGGATCTGGATCAGCAGATCCTCATGTATCAGCGCAACCGGACGGTTCATCAATTCCACTCGCTGGTGCAGGCGTACGAGCGCTGGCAACTTTCGGCCGGCCCCGACGATGCCTGGAAAAGCGCTTCGCGCAACGGCTCGAAATACTTCACGCTGCTCGATCAGCAACTGCGCGGCAACGGCGACACGGACGCCGCGGCAGGCGCGCAGGACTTCATGACGCCGGCGCTCATCAACGCACGCCTCGGCGTGCTGTACCTCTTCGGCAACCTGGAACTGGAGGACGACACGTTTCAGGTGCTGCTGGAAGGCGCTTTCGATATCACCAACGTCGGCCTCGGATTCGCGCCGGACACCAATGTCGCGGCGGCGCGCGCATCCGCGGTGCTGGACAACAGTGTCGTGCAGAAATCGGCCTCGCTCGCGCTCGAACAGGTGCAGCAGAAGATCAGGAAGCGCAAGGAACCGACGCTCACGAAATCGAATCAGCTCACGAATTCCACGCTCACGTTGCCGGCGTTGAGCAGCGCGGCGCAGCGGCTGTACGAGGCCATTCGCGCCAAAGTCGAGGAAGGGGCGAGAAAGCTGTGGGACATGATTCGCGAAAAGGTCGCGGACATCCGCAACGATCCCGGCGGTTTCGCGCTCGACACGATGCCCGCGCTGCTGCGCAAGCTCATCGATTTCCTGTGCGGCAAGCTGCTCGCCACGCTCGCGCCGTTCATCGGCGCGGGCCTCGATATCGCCAAGGGCATCGCCAATACCGTCGATAGCAGCATCACCAAGTATCGCGAGTGGGCGCAAGGCCGCGACGTGCAACTGCTGACCGGGCATCCCGGAACCATCGTGGAAGCGATCAGGCGCGCGATGAAGCTGAGCATCGGTTCCGGCGTCTACGACCTCGTCAAGGGCGGCGCGAGCCTCGGCCTGCAGTTCGCGAGCCAGGGTGCGTCGACCATCATCGATGCGGTCGTGTCGATCATGGAAACGCTCGCGAAGGTGATCTGGAAGATCGTGGAAATCAAGCGCATCAAGCGCTTTTGCGAGCAGGCGAAGGGATACTGGGAAGCGCGCATGCAACGCGACGCGCTGCATACCCGGCCGCTCGCCTTCAACGGCTGGTTCAAGCGCTACGCCGTGCCGATTCCGGCGCTCTCGGTGCTCGCCCTGAACTCCGGCATCTGCGGCGACAAGATGCACTTCCTCGCGATGTTCAAGGATGACGAGAACATCGTCACGCAGGCGGAATTCACGGCCGGCTGCAAGTACGTCGACAGCCTCAAGGTCTGGGGATCGGACTATCTGGGCGATGCGGGCTTCGCATTCAGTTCCGACGACGCGATGATCAAGGGTCTGCTCACGCTCGCCACGAGTCACAAGGAAGAGCAGACCTGGGACTTGAAGGTGCGCAAGGCCGTGCTCGGCTTTTTGAACGGATAGCGCCTTCGCGCGAGACATGAAGAACGCCTTCGCTCATGCGAAGGCGTTCTTCATTCGGGGCGCCTGTTTCCACGGCTCGAACATCGCCGTGAAGCTGGTTCAGGCAACCACGCACGACGCCGATCTGTTCCATCGACAAAGAAATAATTCATGTGGAATAGAAGCCGGGGTACGGCTGTTTTCGTCGCAATACCTTCACGCTTCGAGGCATCGCCGCGATGAACGCCCGAACCCTGCTGCACACCATTCGCTTGAGCGTCGCCCTTGCATGTCTGTGCGCGCTGCACAGCGCGCACGCGGGCCAGGCGATGCTGCTGCCCGAAGCAACCGTCACGCTGATCCGCGCGACAACCGTGTGCAATGTCGATGCGCCCATCGCGCTGCAGCCGGGCGATCTGCTCGCCACCAATGCACACGGCGGCGCGCAAATCGAGGACGGCGACGGCACGATCGTCGCGCTCGGCGCCAACACGCGCGTCGCCATCGATGCCGCGCCGCACGGCGATGCGCTCGCGCTCCTCTCAGGCTGGATCAAGATCGCGCGTCCGCGCACGGGCACGGCCGGGCCCTTGTCGATCGATACGCCCGCGCTCGACGCGAGCCTGCTCGACGGCGCAGCGGTACTGCATGCGAGCCGCGACATGACTTCGCTCTTCATCGAAACGGGCAGCATGACGCTCGCCCTGCCCGAACATGCCGACGCGCATCAGCAGCTCGACGGCGAACACTACGCCGAACGCGAGACCGGCAAGCCGCTCGATGTGGGCAAGCGCCCCGCGACGTCGTTCATCGCCGCGATGCCGCTGCCTTTTCGCGATCCGCTTGCTTCATCGGCGACGCCCGCGAAGGCGAAGCTCGTCGCGCCCGTGCAGGGCCGCCCCGCGACATATGCCGATATCGCCGACTGGCTGAGCGCGCCGCTGCCGATCCGGCGTGGCTTCGTCGCACGCTTTCGGCCGCTCGCGCAAGGCGAGCCGTTCCGCGCCCAGGTGCGGCAGAACCTGCGCAATCTTCCCGAATGGCGGCGCGTGCTATGCCCGCCTCCCGCCATGCCGCGCCGGCGCGCGGTCTCGCCTGTGCAGAACCCGTCAACCGAGGTGGAATCATGAGACTGTCGCTCGCCGTCAAGTTCAATCTGGTGTTTCTGGCGGTGTTCGTCGTCGGCTTCGTGTCGGCCGGATTCGCCGCGCGCGAGTTGCTGCGTCGCGCGGCCATCGACGAAACCGTGCAGAACGCGCGCGTCCTCATGGAAGCGGCGAGCGCGGCGCAGAACTACACCGCGACGCAAGTCACGCCGCTTCTGCAGACGCAGCTCAAGTACAGCTTCGTGCCGCAATCGGTGCCGGCCTTCTCGGCCGTCGAAACGCTGATGACGCTGGAGAAGCGCCTCGCGGGATACTCCTATCGCTCGACGATGCTGAACCCGACCAATCCGCGCGACCGTCCGTCGGACTGGGAAGCGGATGTCATCCGCCATCTGCACGACAAGCCCGAACTGAAGGAAGTCGTCGGACTGCGCGACACGCCGACCGGGCAGAACCTCTACATTGCGCGCCCGAACCGCATCAACGACGCCGCCTGCATGGAATGTCACAGCGTGCCCGCGCGCGCCCCGAAAACGCTCGTCGACAAATACGGTCCCGACAACGGCTTCAACTGGGCGATGCACGACGTCATCGGCGCGGATTTCGTCTCGGTGCCGATGGCGCTGCCCATCGCGCGCAGCAACGCGGTGCTGCGCACCTTTCTCGGCTCGCTCTTCGCCGTGTTCGTGCTGTTGCTGATCGCGCTGAACGTGATGGTGCATCTGCTCGTCACGCGGCGCATCCGCGCCCTCTCGCGCGCCGCCGATGAAGCCAGCCTCGGTCAACTCGACGGCGCGAACTTCAGCGAGCGCGGCCGCGACGAGATCGCTTCGCTCGCCGCGTCGTTCGCGCGCATGAAAACGAGTCTCGTGGAAGCGTTCAAGATGATCGAGGCATGAGATGAAAGCCGCTGCGATGGACCCGCCGCGCATCACGCAACTGGGCAAGTACCGCGTCGAAGCGGTGCTGGGCACGGGCGCAATGGGCGTGGTCTATCGCGCCTTCGATCCGCACATCGAGCGGCATGTCGCGCTGAAGACGGTCCGTCACGAGCTGCTGGAGAGCGGCGAGCGCGCGAGTCTGATGACGCGTCTGCGCAGCGAGGCGCAGGCCGCCGGACGGCTCACGCATCCGAACATCGTCGGCGTGTACGACTACGGCGAAACCGATGACACCGCCTATATCGCGATGGAGCTGGTCTGCGGACACGCCCTGAAGCCCTTGCTCGACGCGGGCCGTCCGCTCGCACTCGCGAGCGCGCTCGACTGGTTCGCGCAACTGCTCGCCGCGCTCGGCTTCGCGCACGCGCACGGTGTCGTGCATCGCGACATCAAGCCCGCGAACCTGCTCGTCAGTGAGCAAGGCCGGCTGAAAGTCGCGGACTTCGGCGTCGCGCATGTCGAATCGTCGACGCTCACGCTGGCGGGCGCGATGATCGGCACGCCTTGCTACATGTCGCCGGAGCAGTTCACGGGCGAATCCGTAGATGGACGCTCGGACCTGTTCTCCGCCGCGATCGTGCTCTATCAGATGCTTACCGGATGCCGGCCGTTCGCGGGCGCATCGCAGGCGGAAGTGATGCGGCAGGTCATGCACGAGACGCCGCGCATGCCGTCCGTCTGCAACCCGGCGCTGCCGTCCGGGATCGATGACGTGCTGATGCGCGCGCTGTCCCGTCGTCCCGCCGCGCGCTTTCAGACGGCCGATGCGCTGCGGCAGGCGCTGGCGCTCCACCAGGCCTCGGACGACTGCACGATTCTCGAAGCGCAGCCGGTGACGTCAGCCGCTGCGCTCGCGTCGGGAACGGGCTCGTGGCGCGGCGATTCGTTGCCGTCGCTCACGATGTGGCCCGCCGCCACGCTCGCCACGGTCGAGGCGCGGCTCGCCGCGCAGATCGGCCCGGTTGCGCGTCTGCTGGTGCGGCGCGCGGCGGCGCGCAGCGCGGATACGCCGGATCTGCCGGCGCTCGTCGCGCTACTCGCGCCGCATGTGCCTTCCGAGCGCGGCCGCGCGCAGTTCGTCGCCGCTTTCGCGGACGGGTCGAGCGCGGGCACGGCGCATGGGGCGGCAATGGCGCCCTCATCGCTCGATGCAGAAGAGGTGCGGGCCGCCGCGCTCAAGCTCGCCGTTTATCTCGGTCCGATCGCCACCCTCATCGCGAAACGCGAGGCCGCCCGCGCGGCCAGCCTGCGCGCGCTGCACGAACGGCTCGCGGCGGCCATCTCCGATCCACACGACCGCGCGCGTTTCCAGCGCGATGTCGGACTGTAGCGCCCATTCACCACGACCCGCATCCGAAGGAGCACGACCGATGAATCCCGACACGCTCATCCGCCGCGCGCCGGTGCGCCTTGCCGCATGCGCGGCGTCCGGCCTCACCGATGCCGGCCGCGTGCGCCGCGAGAACCAGGACCGTTTTCTGATCGATCCGGCGCTGAACCTCGTCGCGGTCGCGGACGGCATGGGCGGCCATGCCTTCGGCGCGCGCGCCAGCGCGATCGCGCTCGACTGCATCGCCACGCGACTCGCCGCCGATACGACGTCGCGCGCTCACGCCGGCGCCGCCCACGCCTACGATCCCGACGCCACCGTACACGATGAATCGGCATGCGCGATGCGCGCCGCCGCCGACGCGCTGGACCACGCCAACGCGACGCTTCACGCGATGAACCTGCGCGAGCGCCTCGCGCACCGGTCGATGGGCACCACGTTGACGGGCATCTGGCAGCCGTCCGGCTCGGCGAGTCTGATCTCGCTTCACGTCGGCGACAGCCGCCTCTACCGCTATCGCGACGGTGCGCTCACGCAGCTTTCGCGCGACCAGACGCTCTATCAGCAGGCGCTGGAGCGCGGTGTCATCGAACATTTGCCTCCGCGCAATGTGCTGCTGCAGGCGCTCGGGCCGCTGCCGTCGATCGCGCCCATCATCGAAACGCATGCGTGGCTGCTCGGCGACCGTTATCTGCTGTGCAGCGACGGGCTGCACGGCGAGGTGCCGCATGGCGAAATCGAAACGGTCCTCGGAGCGATGACGCCGCAAGGCATCGACGACGCCTGCGAGCGGCTGGTGGCGCTCGCGCTCGATGCGGGCGGCAAGGACAACATCACGGCGGTCATCGCCTGCTTCGACGGCGTCTAACCGGCACGGTCATCGAAGAGCGCCGCGACGAACGCGGCATCGGGCAGACCTGCGCTCGTGCGCGCCGCTTGCGCGTGCCACCAGACGCTCGTTCCCCTGGCTCCTGCATGCGACGGCGTCGAAACTTCGTTCGCGTCATGTCCGAGCGATAGCGCCAGCAATCCGGCATCGAAATCCGCGAGACGCGCGCCCTTGCCGAGCGTCGCGAGCGCGAGCGCGCCGCAATGCGCAAACCACGCGTGCGAATGCGGACGCCAGGCGGACCACGCGCCCGTTTCGACGGGCGCGGCGATCGTCAGGGGAAAATGCCGGCCCGCACTGTCGACGCTCGGCATCAGCACGCCCGCCCAGCCGTCCTCACCCAGCACGCCGCCGCCGAGCGCGAAGCGCCACAGCGGCGCGGTCAGATACGCGTCGAGCCAGGCACGCCCGCGCGCCGCACGGCTCGCGAGCAGGCCCGCCTGCAACATCGCATCCCAGGGAACGACGAAGCCTTGCGGCAGACGCCGCGTCACGAAGTCGCCGTTGCCGCGCAGCTTGCCGAAGCATCCGGCGACACCCGGCGACGCCATCACAGATGTTCCGGGCAGCGAAACTGTTCGAGCGGCGCGCGCCGGAAGGGATTGACGACACTCGTCGCGTCCAGCTGCAGCACGGCCTTGCGTCCGGCGGAGTCGAGCGTGAGCCGGTAGCGGTCCGGCTGCGCGGTGGCGTCGAGCCTGCCCGCGTCGATCAGATGCAGGAGCGCCCACGGACCGCTCGCGTCGAGCGGCGCGGCTTGCGTCGCAAGAGCCGGATCGAACTGCGCACTGGCGCGGCCCGTGTTCTTGCCGCTCGGCCACTGCAGCAGCATCGACTGAAGGCCGTCCTGTCTGAGCGCAAGCTGCTGACCGTCGATGTCGAGATTCAGTTGCGTCACGGCCGGATCGAACGAGAGTGCCTTCACGCGAAAACGGATCGACATGTCGCGGCTGCCGTCGTGGAAGAACGCATCGCGGATCTGCGCGGCGCGCTGGAACTGCGCGAGGGCGTCGCGCGGCATGCCCGACGGCGGCGTGCCGGCGCGCCATTGCCAG
>Ga0160459_100453_pt1 | contig 16272 bp, 12 predicted proteins | sample HID1973K_E6MG_FD_108208 | JGI IMG/M metagenome (GOLD analysis project Ga0160459, IMG submission 108208) | Enriched mosquito-associated microbial communities from UW Madison campus, WI, USA - HID1973K_E6 MG | ecosystem: Host-associated > Arthropoda: Insects > Digestive system > Unclassified ... | reverse complement strand
TCGCGGAACTTGAGATCGACTTCGGTCTGCGTCTTGTCGAAGCTGTCGAAGTCGGCGAGCACCATGTAGTGATCGCCCCAGTCCACCAGCGTGTGGAAGATGTCGTAGAAGCGATGCGGCTCTTCCGGCGAGAAATGCCCGAGGCGAATCTGATCGAGCGCGAGCTTCAGCTCCGGGTTCTCTTCGTAGATCTGCCGCGGCCGATACCCCGCCGCCCGCAGCGATTCGATCTCGTCGGTCGTATTGCCGAAGATGAAGATGTTCTCGCGCCCCACGGCATCGCATATTTCGATATTCGCGCCATCCAGCGTGCCGATGGTCAGCGCGCCGTTCAGCGCGAGCTTCATGTTGCCGGTGCCCGATGCCTCGGTGCCGGCCATCGAAATCTGTTCCGACAGATCCGCCGCCGGAATGATGAGTTCGGCCACCGATACGCCGTAGTTCGGAATGAAGCCGACCTTCAACCGGTCGCCGACGAGCGGGTCCGCGTTGATCCGCTTCGCGACATCGTTGATGAGCTTGATGATGTTCTTCGCCATCTTGTACGCCGATGCCGCCTTGCCCGCGAACATCACCACGCGCGGCGTCCAGTCCTGCTCCGGATTCTCGCGGATGCGGTTGTAGCGCACGATCACGTACAGGATGTTGAGCAACTGCCGCTTGTACTCGTGGATGCGCTTGACCTGCAGATCGAACAGCGCTTCCGGATTGATGATCGCATTGGCGTCGCGCTTGGCGCGCTCGACGAGCCTGAGCTTGTTGGCGAACTTCGCTTCGTGGAAAGCCTTGCAGAACTCCGGATCGTCGCGCCATTCGCGCAGGCGGCCGAGTTCGAAGAGATCGGTGCGCCAGCGCGGCCCGAGGCGCTTGTCGATCAGCGACGAAAGCGACGGACTCGCCTGCGCGAGCCAGCGGCGCGGCGTAATGCCGTTGGTCACGTTGGTGAAGCGCTCCGGATACATGCGCGCGAAATCGGAGAAGATGTTCTGCACCATCAGTTGCGAATGCAGCTTCGATACGCCATTCACCTTGTGGCTCGCGACGATCGCGAGATGCGCCATCCGCACGCGCCGCTGACCGTATTCGTCGACGAGCGAGATGCGGCGGATCAGCTCGACGTCGCGGCCGAACTTCTCGGTCACCTGCTTCAGGAATTGCGCGTTGATCTCGAAGATGATCTCGAGGTGCCGCGGCAGCAGTCGCGCGAGCATCTCGACGTCCCACGTTTCGAGCGCTTCGGGCATCAACGTGTGGTTGGTGTACGAGAACATCTGCTGGATGAGCTTCCACGCCTTGTCCCACGGCACGCGATGCTTGTCGACCAGGAGACGCATCAGTTCCGGAATCGCGAGCACGGGGTGCGTGTCGTTCAGATGCACCGCGACCTTCTCCGCGAGCCGCCCGAAATGCGTATGCGTGCGCTGATAGCGGCGGATCAGATCCTGCATCGTCGCGGAGACGAAGAAGTATTCCTGACGCAGACGCAACTCGCGGCCGGCCTGCGTCGAATCGTCGGGATAGAGCAGACGCGAGACATGTTCCGAGGTGTTCTTCGCCTCCACCGCGCGGCGATAGTCGCCCTGATTGAATGCGGAGAGATCGAACTCGTCGGTCGCGCGCGCGGACCACAGGCGCAGCGTGTTGGTCGCCGTCGTGGCGAAGCCGGGGATGACCGTGTCGTAGGCCATCGCGTTGACGTGCTCGGTGTCGATCCAGTCGGTGCGGTCCTCGTGCTGCACGGTGCGGCCGCCGAAATGCACGGTGTACACGACCTCGGGACGCGGGAACTCCCACGGATTGCCCGCGCGCAGCCAGTAATCGGGCATTTCGACCTGATTGCCGTCGACCACCGTCTGGCGGAACATGCCGTATTCGTAACGGATGCCGTAGCCGAAGCCCGGCACGCCGACCGTCGCCATCGAATCGAGGAAGCAGGCGGCAAGCCGCCCGAGGCCGCCATTGCCGAGCGCGGCGTCCGGCTCCAGTTCCTCCAGCGCCGCGAGATCGACGCCGAGACCGGCCAGCGCGTCGCGCACCTCGTCATAGATGCCGAGCGCGAGTAGCGCGTTGCTGAAGGTTCTGCCGATGAGAAACTCCATCGACAGGTAGTAGACGCGCTTCACGTCCTGTTCGTATTGCAGCCGCGTGGTACGCATCCAGCGTGCGACGAGGCGATCGCGCACCGCCAGTTCAGCGGCGTGCAGCCAGTCGCGCGGCTGCGCCGTGACGGCGTCCTTGCCGACGCCGTACATCAGGCGGTTCGAGATGGAGCGCCTGAGCGCATCGACGGTGCTGTTGAGCTGGTCGAATTCCAGGTCGACGGATGTCATCGGAACCTCCGGTGTTTGCAACATATGCAACGACCGCGAAAGCGCGACGGGAGTTCACTCGGACGCCCCAAAATGGCGCCCTGCCCTGATTGTTCCCGAGGGAAAATTCCTCCGGTCATGCGGGTGCGGCCGTGCCTGAAAGTGCAGGTTACGCCAGTTTTATTTTTTTTGGTATGACATGGCCAAAACGCGAACGCGGCCCGGGAATTGCTCGCGGCCGCATTCCGGGCCCAATTCCGGCCCGGAATTTTAGTTCGGATTCCCGATGTTTAGCGTGCGATTCCGCTGCGCGGAGCACGCGCGGCAATCATCAGTAGCGCGGCGAGCGAGACCGCCAGCAGGATCAGCGACAGCGCCGATGCGGGCAGATAGTAACCGCGATTGACCTGCCCCACGACGACGATCGGCACTGTCGCGAAGCCCGGCGGATAGACGGTGAGCGTCGCGCCCAGTTCGCCGAGCGACAGCGCAAAACCGAGCGCGAGACTCGCGCGGATTGCGGGCACGAGTTGCGGCAATACCACGCGCGCGAGCACCATGCGCGGCGGCGCGCCGAGACTCGCGGCGGCCTCGCGCAAGGTCATCAGTTCCGGGCGCAACGCGGCGGCCGCGCAGCGATAGCAGAACGGCAGCACGAGCGCGAGCTGCACGAGCACGACGATCGCGGCCGAGCCGGACAGATCCAGCGGACGCTTGTGATACGCGATCAGCACCGCGAGCCCGAGCACGACACTCGGCACGCCGCTGCCCATCATCGCGACGGCGTCGACGAGCGCGCCCAGGCCGCGCCGGTCGCGCCCTTCGAGCGCCAGCGCGAGCCAAAGGCCCAGTGCAGTGCCGAGCACCGCGACGCCCATGCCGACTTCCAGACTCGTCATGACGGCGTCGAGATCGCTCGAACCGAGGCGCGCGAACCAGCGCGTGCTGAAGCCATCGGGCAGCATCGTTCCCGACCAGTGCGACGCGACGCTCGACAGCGCGACGACGATCACCGGCAGCACGAAGAGCCAGAAGCACAGCAACGCGACGAAGCCCGTGAACGCGATGCGCAACAACGCGCCGGGCGTGAAGCGTGACGAAATCGAAAGCTGCATGTCAGCGGCCTCCCGCACGCCGGTCGACGCGCCGATACAACGCGTACAACGACAGCGACATCAGCAGCATCACGACCGAGCCGGCCGCCGCGGTGGGCAGATCGAGATCGACGGTCGCGGCGCTGTAGATGGCGATCGGCAGCGTGATCAGATGCGCGCTGCCGAGCACGAGCAGAATGCCGAACTCGTTCAGCGTCAGCAGGAAGCAAAGGATCGTTCCCGCCGCGATGCCCGGCCACGCGAGCGGCAACACGATCTTCATCGCGACCATCCAGCCATCGGCGCCGAGGCTTTTCGCGGCTTCGACCAGGCGCATGTCGAGGGTCGCGTACGATGCGAGCGTCGGGCGCACGACGAACGGCGCATAGAACACCACTTCCGCGAGAATCACGCCGCCGATGCCGAAGAGAAAATCGAGCGGCGGCGCATCGAGCGAAAAGAGCCGCTGCAAGCCGATGCTCACCGAGCCTTGCGAGCCATACAGAAAGATCAGCGTGAACGCCACGAGGAACGACGGAAACGCGACGAACAATTCCAGAAAGCGCGTCAGCAGACGCGCGCCCGCGAACGGCCTGAAGAACAGCATCGATGCGAGCGCTACGCCCAGCAGCGACGCGATGCTCGCGCTCGCGACAAGAATGCCGAACGTCGTGCCGATCATGCCGCGTGTTTCGGGATTGCCGAAGAACGCGCTGTATGCGTGAAGCGTGAAGCCGTCGGAGCCGGTCACGCTCAGCATGATGAGCCGCGCGAGCGGATAGACGACGAGCGGCCCGAGCACGAACACGAGAATGAACAGCAGATGCCACTGGCCTTTGCGATGACGCCGCTGCGCCTGTGCGGCATGAGCGGCAAATTGCGCAGAGAGATCGGCGTCGCTGATGCGGCCTTCGTCGCGCGCGACGCTATCAGGAACGAACAAGGACGACATCGTCAGCCTCGAAACGAAGTGAAACGCGCGCGCCCTTCTCCGGCATGCGTGAATGGCCGCGCTGCGTCGTCACGAGCACGGGTTCGCCGGGCAACGCATCGAGCGCGACGGAAATCGACAGCGCCGCGCCATACCAATCGACCGATGCGATCGTGCCATGCAACGGGCCCTCGCCCAGCGGCACGATCGTGAAGCGCTCGGGACGAATGCACGCAAGACGTTCGCGCTCGTCGTGCCGCGCATCGCCGACGGGATACACCACGCGCGGCGGCAATAGATTCGCCGCACCGAGATAGCGCGCGACGAACGCATCGTTGGGTGCGTCGTACAACTCGCGCGGCGCGCCGAGCTGCGCGATGCGGCCATCGCGCATCAGAAGCGTGCGATCGGAGAGCACGAGCGCATCGTCCTGATCGTGCGTCACGCACACGATCGTCAGATTCGGCAGGCGCTCATGCAGCGCCTTCAGCTCGCTGCGAACGGAGGCGCGCAGATTGGCATCGAGCGCGGAGAGCGGTTCGTCGAGCAGCAACACATCCGGTTCGATGACGAGCGCGCGCGCCAGCGCGACGCGTTGCTGCATGCCGCCGGACAGTTGCGCGGGCATGACATGACCGGCGTCGGAAAGCTGCACGAGCTTGAGCGCATCCGCGACGCGGCGGGTGATTTCGCCCGTACTCAGCTTGCGCGCGCGCAGTCCGAACGCGACGTTGTCGAACACCGACAGATGCGGAAAGAGCGCATAGCTCTGAAACAGCAAGCCGAGATTGCGTCGATGCGGCGGCGTGTGCGTGAGATCGCGGCCCGCGATCGACAGCGTGCCGGCGAGCGCATCGGCCTGGACGAAGCCCGCGATGAAGCGCAGCAGCGTGGTCTTGCCGCAACCGCTGCGGCCGAGCACAGTGAGGAACTCGCCGCGATCGATGCGCAGCGTGAGATCGTCGAGCACGGTGCGCTGACCGAAGCGCACCGTCAGGCGATCGATGTGCACGCCCGGCGACTGCTCTGCGCCGAATGCTTCTTTGGGAACGGCGCTCACGTTACGACTTCGGCTTGGCGACTTCCGTCTGCTTGCCCGAGTTGCCGATCACTTCGGTCTTCCAGCGCTCGGTCCAGCCGGCCTTCTTCTGCATGACTTCGTTCCAGTCGACCGGAATCAGCTTCACGCCCGAGATCGCCTGCTTGACGGCTTCGCCGTTCTTGCCCGCGAGCGGCACGTCGGTGCGGCCCGGAATGCCGTAGATGTCAGGCACTTTGGACTGCACATCCGACGACATCAGATAGTCGATCAGCTTCTTGCCGGCAGCCTGATTCGGTCCGCCCTTGATGAGGCCGATCGCGTACGGAAGCTGGAACGTGGTCGGCGCTTCGCCGGTCTTGTGCGAGAGGAACAGCGGCTTGATCGAGAGGCCGCCGTTTGCGGCGTCGTCGAGGTCCATTTGAAGGTCGCCGTTGGCGAAGGCGATCTCGTTGCGCGAGAGCAGCACGTCGAGGTAGCCCGTGCCTTTGGTGTGGAATTTCGCGCTTTGCTCGAGCGTCTTGAGGTAATCGAAGGCCTTGTCCTCGCCCATCAACGCGGAGGTCAGGATGATGACGGCCATGCCGTCGCCCGCCGTCGCCGGATTCGAATACGCGATCTTGCCCGAGTAGTTCGGATGCAGCAGATCGGCGAATGTCTTCGGCGCGTTCTTCGTGACTTCCGGGTTGATCGCGAACGAGAAATAGTTGTTCACGAACGTGGCCCATGCGCCGTCCTGCGCTTTCGCGATCGCGGGCACGTTCTTGTAGTTCACGCTTTGATAGGGTTGCAGCAGGTTGCCTTGCTGCGCTTGCTGGATGAACGGCGGCAGCGTGACGAGCACGTCGGCTTTGGGCGAATCCTTTTCGATGGTCGCGCGATTGACCACTTCGCCGCTGCCCGCCGTGACGATATTGACCTTCACGCCTTCCTTCTTTTCGAAGGCGGGGAGCACGTCCTTGTAGAGGTTCTCGAGGCCGTCGGCGGTGTACAGGACCACGGCGTCGGCGGCGTGGGCGGGCATCGCGGCAAGCATCGTGAATGCGGCGGTGAACGCCGGCAGGATGTTGCGCGCGAGGCGGGAAGTGCGGGTCATTTTTGGGATGTCTCTTCGTCGGGGTGGATGGTCGGAGGCGACCTTTAGCCCTTAAGAATTGCAGAGGTCTGTGACATCGATGTGAATTGGGACTATTGTCAGCAGGCACCATCACCCCATCCGAAGCAACACATTCTTTCCGCAGCGTAGGCAATCCACGATAACCGGTCCGCTACACTGGAGCGCTTTGCACGAGGCATGACGATGTACAAGAAAGGCGTGGTAATCGAAATCCAGTTCCCACCTGAGCGCTTGAACGACGCCGCCGGCGACCCTTACTGGATCGATCTCACGCTGGACGAAGCGAGGCGCCTGCACGCGCAGCTATCGCGCCGCTTCGAGACCGACGCACACGCCAATCAACCACTCGACACCTTTACGATCGACTAAGTGCACGGTTAGACAAGACGAACGAGAACCATAGGCCCGATACTGCGGCATTCCGACTTGCCGCACGCCTCACATGGTTTCGATTCTCGCCGCGCCCGTATTCGTATTTCTCTGGTCGACGGGCTTCATCGTCGCGCGGGCGATCACGCCTTACGTCGACCCGAATCTGTATCTGCTCGCGCGCTTCGCCGGCACGACACTGCTGTTTCTCGCGATCGCCGCAATCACGCGCGCGCCCTGGCCGAAAGGCCGCGACATAGCCCGCCATCTGTTCGCCGGCGCGCTGCTGCAAGGCGTCTATCTCGGCGCGGGTTACTGGGCCGTCGCGCAGGGCCTCGGCGCGGGCATCATGGCGCTGCTCGGCGCGCTCCAGCCGCTTCTGACCGCCGCCGTCGCCGCGCGGCTCTTCGGCGAGCGGCTCTCGCCACGCGCGTGGGGCGGCCTCGTGCTCGGCCTTGCGGGCGTCGCGCTCGTGCTCGCGCCGAAAATCGCGGCGAGCGGCGCGCACGCCGGATCGGCATCGGCTGGACACGCGCCGCAATGGATCGTGGTGACGATCGCCGTGCTCGCGGTGTTCGCCATCACCGCGGGCACGCTGTATCAGAAGACCTCGCTCGCCCGCGCCGATATCCGCAGCGCCAGCGCGTTGCAGAACGCAGGCGCCGCGATCGTCGCACTCGTGCTCGTACTCGCGCTCGGCGAGCACCGCTTCATTGCGTCGACGACGACATGGCTCTCGCTCGCATGGGGCATCGTGATGCTCTCGGGCGTCGCGACGACGCTGCTCGTGTGGATGGTCAGGCGCGGCAACGCATCGCGCGCCACCGCCCTGCTCTTTCTCGCGCCGCCGCTCGCCGCGCTCGAAAGCTATCTCGCGTTCGGCGAGACGCTCGACGCGGTGCAGCTCGCGGGCTTCGGCGTGGCGCTCGCGGGCGTGCTGCTCGCGCGTTCGAAATAGCGCTTCGGCGGGCAAGGGTCAATCGACCGAATCCGCGCCGGCCGGAATATGCGCGCGCACCGCCTTGCCCGGGCCGGGCGACCACGCGGGCCGCGTTTTCCTGCCCGTATCGACGACGACGAGATAGTGCCCCGCCCACGGCGTCGTCTTGCGCGTGGCCTTCAGAATCCACATCGACTCGCCGTCGGCTGCGCGCGCCTCGTATTGCGCGTCGATGATGCCGTGGTGATCGAAGAACGCGTTGAGCGTCGACGGGATCCGTACGCAGCCCTTCGAATGCCGCATGCCGAGCAAGGGCTCCAGCTTCTCGGGATCGGTGGCGTGCATCTGGAAGCGCATCGGCGATTTGCCGCCCTTGCCCCAGCCACGCTCGCCATCGGCCCAGCCGAAATCGTAGATACGCATGTCGCGCGCGCCGTAGCCACGGATCTTGAACTCGTTCAAGGTGCCTTCCGCGCGGAAGTCCATGTTGCCGGGCACGTGCTGGAACACGCCGAGCGGCGTCACGAAGTGGTCGTAGGTGCCGGGACGGCCCGTCGATACCGGCGACGCGCCGATCATCGACCACGCATCGCCCGGCTTCGCGCGGAAGTACACAAAGATGGCCTGCGCGTTCGCATTGCGATCGACCAATACGACGAACTCATTGGCGAGATCGCCGTGACCGTCTTCATCGAGCGTCTGTTGCAGCAGACGGGCATAGGCTTGCTGATCCGTGGCGGAAACGGCAAGCCGCCGGTCGACCTCCTGCGCGAAGGTCTGGCGCATCGCATACGCGCCCGCCGGCGACATGCCGGTGCGCTGCGCGAGATTGGGCTCGGGCGGCTCCGGCGGCAAGGGCACTTCGGGCGCCTCCGCCTCCGATGCCGCGCTCGCCTCCGACGCCGCACTTGCCGCACTTGCCGCACTTGCCGCACTTGCCGCGCTCGCCGCGCTCGCCGCCGATGCCGCCGATGCCGCAGAAGCCGTCGATGCTTCCGACGTCGGCTGCGCGGGCATCGGCACCGGCATCGCGGGCAACGCGCGTTCGGGCGCGACGGGCATCGCCGTCACGTGGCCCTGCGCGACTGTCGCCGCCTGCTGGGCGTACGCGGCCGCCGTGATCGAAAACAGCGCGCCCGCCGCCGCGCCCACGAGAAACCTTGCGCCAGACGGCGTCTTGTTGGTTCTGTTCTTTCCTGCCTGATGCATCGATTCGATTGATCCGCTTTTGCCTGGTGTCAGCGGACGATCCACCGGATCGCCCGGTTCGAACGGCCCGACGCGCACCTTGAATCAGGCGCGCATCGACAAAAAAGCCGGTGGCACGTGGCACCGGCTTCGCCGCTACATGACGTTCGTCAGGGGAGGATCAGCAAGGTTCGTTCCGGACGGCCGCGCAACACGGCGCGCGCCACGCGGAAAACGTCAATGCAGACGGATGGACGCGTCGCCGGAAGCCGAGGCCCGGGCGCGCAAGGGTTCGTCGAGAAAGCGCTGATGGCACAGCTTCTGCGCGATCGCCTCGCCGATGTAAGGCACATCGATCGCAAGCTTCGCGGTGGCGTACGCGTCAGCGGTGCCCGCGCCGTACACCGCGATATCGCTCGCGTACTGGCCTAGCTCGTGTTCCAGAAAACGCCGCACGTCGCGCGCGGCGCAGCGTTGGGGAAAGTTCCAGATGAGCAGGTTCATCGCCGTCACCTTCTTGCGCGCGCACGCACGGGCTGCGCACGCTGCTTCAGGATCAGGCGCGCCGCAACCGTGCCGACGACGAAAAGGGACACATAGGCGAACATCATGGCGGCTCCGGCTAATTTCGAGATAGCTCCATACTAATCCCGCAGACCGCGCAGGTGCTGCGACATTCCGTCTTTTTCAATAGATGTTCTAAATCGGACGGATGGGTTCAGGCAATCGTCAGAAGCCGCTGCACGACATGCTGGACAGATTCGGATACCGGTTGGACCAGTCGCCCGCCATCGCGGATTGCGCGTCCTTCAGCGTGATGTCGCCGGTGCAGACGCAGCGCTTCAGATAGACCGCGAGCCGCTCCTTGCGGCGCTGGCCCGCGCGCCCTTCCCAGCGGCGCAGATCGAGATTCGCGGGCGAGTTGGGCGAGCCGCCGAGCAACACCGGCATGCGGTGATCGAGCGCATATTCCGATGCGAACGATGCATCGATGCTGCGCTGCTTGAGCAGCCGCTCCTTCTGGCGCATCTGGATCTCGAACGACGGCAGCACGCGATCGACATAGCCCGGCACGCAGATGGTATCGACGATGGTCGTCTGCGTGACCCGCGCATCGAGCCATTCGGCGCGCTGCGCATACGGCGGCGTCCCCGGCACGAACGCGAGCGTCGCGCAGCAATACGCCAGCATCGCGCGCGCGATCCGGCCGGGGCGGCCCGCGCCTGGCTTCGGTTTCTCGTCGAACCCGGTATCCCTTCGAGTCATGCCTCTGAGTGCCATCCATTGCGGCCGCGGATCGCCGCATGTTTTTGAGATGATCGGAGGTTCAATTAAAACACACGAAACGCGGGATGTACGCAAAGCCCTGCTAGCGAGGCCTGACACGCGTCATGACGACGCATCGGATGCGGGCGAAACGCACGCGAGCGGGCCGGCGAGCGCGGCATCGAGCGCTTCCGCCGCCGCGACGAATGCCGCGAACGAGGCCGTGATGCGGGCGTCGTCCTCGCCGTTGCGGTCTTCGTCGACGGCAAGCTCGCAGTCGTGCTGCAAGGCGACGCACGCGCGCATGAACGGCGTCGCGCCGATCACCGCCGCCGCGCCCTTCATGCGATGCGCGATATCGCGCAGGCACGCGTGATCGCACGCGTCGAAGGCAGCGCGCGCGTCGGCCAGATCCTGCGTGTTGGCGGCCTTCAGCGTGTCGACGAGCGTGCCGGCCTGATCGCCGAAACCGGCCAGCAAGGCGCGGTCGAACTCCGGCGCGTCCGGATCGGCTGCGCGCGCGGGCGCGCGCGCAAACGCCTGCGCAGGCGCCGTCGATGCGCTCGACACGCGGCCGTCGCGCGTCGCTTCGAGCAAGGCGGCGCGCAGTCCGTCCAGACCGAGCGGCTTGACGAGACACGCGTTCATGCCCGACGCGACCGCGCGCATCGCGGCGTCGGGTTGCGCGTTCGCCGTCAGGCCGACGATCGGCACGGCGCGTGGACTCGACGGGTCTTTCGCCTCGTCGTCCCGGATCGTGCGCGCCAGTTCCTCGCCGCTCATCTCGGGCATCGAGCAGTCGGTGAGAATCACGTCGAATGCGCGCGGCGCGGCGCGCCAGCGCGCAAGTGCGCTCTTGCCGTCGACGGCCATTTGCGCGCTGCCGCCGAGCAGCCTGATCTGCCCGTCGAGCACGATGCGATTGGCGGGATGATCGTCGACGACGAGCACGCGCAGCCCGGCGAGCGAGCCGGCAAGCGCGCCCGCCGGCGCGGACGGCGCATCGTCCGCCATCGCCTCCGTCTCCGGAAGATCGATGCGCACGGTAAAGCGCGTGCCGCGCTCCGGCTCGCTCGACAACTCGATGGTGCCGCCCATCATCGTGGTGAGCCGCTTGCTGATGGTGAGGCCGAGCCCCGTGCCGCCGACATTGCGCGCGCGGCCATCGTGGGCCTGCACGAACGGCGTGAACAGCATCGCCTGCTTCTCGGGCGAGATGCCGATGCCCGTATCGGATACCGTGAGCGTCACCGCGCGCTTGCCGTCCTGTGGCGGCGCGACCTGGTATTCGAGCGTGACCGCGCCGACGTCGGTGAATTTGATCGCGTTCGAAAGCAGATTGCCGACGATCTGGCGCAGACGCTGGCCATCGGCGAGGAGCCAGGTCGGGCCATCGCCGGAGCGGCGCTTCACGATGAGCGCGAGTCCCTTCGCGCGCGCGGCCGGTTCGTAGATCGCCGCGACGCCCGCGACCCACGCTTCGATTTCGAGCGGCGCGGGCGCGAGCACGAGACGCTCGGCTTCGATCTTCGCGACATCCAGCAGATCGTCAATCATGCCGAGCAGATCGCGCGCGGCGCGATGCGCGATCGACAGCGCGCGCTCGGTCGCGACGCGCTCGCCCGGCGCGCGCAATTCCATTTCGAGCAGACCGAGCACGGCGTTCATCGGCGTGCGGATTTCGTGGCTCATCGTCGCGAGGAAGGTGGATTTTGCGCGGTTTGCCGTTTCCGCCTCTTCCTTCGCGGCGCGCATCGCCCTTTCGGCGGCGATCCGGCGCGTGACCTGCACGCGCATCGTCAGCGCCCAGCCCGCCAGCACGAGCACGAGCGCCGCGCCAAACAGCGCGCCGAGCGCGACTTGCGGACGATGACGTTCCCACAGCATCTCGGGATGCTCGGAGAGCTTCCAACGCGCGCGGATCGTCTCCAGCTCGGGCGGCGGAAGACTCTCGATCGCGCGATTGAGGATGCCGAGCAGCAGCGGCTCGTTCGCCGTGACGGTCAGGCCGTGCGGAACCGGTCGCGTCGAAAGCACGCCGCTCAACACGAGCGAGCCGCGATAAGCATTGCCCACCGCGTAGTTGGCGAGGGCCAGATCGGCGATGGTCGCATCGGCTTCGCCTCTTGCCACGGCCCGGAACTGACCGTCGAGCGGTCGCGTATGGACGATCCGCACACCCGACGCGCTCCGCTGCAAAAGCTTCTCCAGCAACGAAGAGGGCGGTAGCGCGACGCGCTTGCCCGCGAGCGCGCCGGCGTCGCGCAGCGGCGGCTGATTGGCCGACGTCACGATCACGAAGATGCCGTCGCCGGTCGGCGCGGAGAGCACGCCGCCCGGCAACGCAGAGGTTTCGCCCACACCGTACGGCAGGATCGCGGAAGCGCCGCTGCGCATGTCGGCCGCGAGTTGCTCGGGCGTGTCGCGCACGCGGGCCTCGAAGCGCAGGCCGGTCACGCGCGCGACCGCATCGAGGATATCGACCGCGATGCCCGCCGGCTGGCCGCGCGAATCGCGGAAAGTCAGCGGCGCGGCTTGTGCGAGCATCGAATAATGCACCACGGGATGCGTGCGTACCCACGCAAGCTCTTGCGCCGTGAGTTCGACCGGCCGTTCCAGCGTGACGGCGTTGGCGCCCGGATTCCAGCGTGCGCGCGCGACGAGAACGAAGGCCGGCGGCAGCGCCGCGAGCGCGCGGTCGACCCGCTGCCGCAGCGCATCCGCGCCGGGACGTTCCGCCGCGAAGGCGAAGCGGAAGCCGTCTTCATCGAAGGCCGCAAGGTCCGTGATGGTCAGATTCGGCAGGTAGTAATGGGTAATCGCGAAGGCGGAAGCCGTCATGTCGCCGATGAACGCGTCGGCGTCGCCGAGCGATACGGCGAGCAGCGCAGCGAGCAGGTCCGGATACACGACCGGCAGCATCGACGGATACGCCGACCGCAGGCGCGCCGGCGAAGTCTGCGCGTCGACGTACGCGAGCCGATGCGTCGATGGACGCTTCACAAGCGGCTCGATGTAGATCTGTTTGCTCGGCAGATACTGGCGGCTGTATATGAGCGCGCCGTTGCCGTCTTGCCTGTCCTCGCTGTCCGCACCGGTCGCGCCTGTCGCCATGTCGATGTCGCCGCGCGCGAGCGCCGCCATCAACGCGGTGCGGTTTGGATAGATGCGCCATTGCGTGTCGAGGTCCAGCGCGCCGGCGACGGCATCCACGTAATCGACTGAAATCCCGCGCGGTTTGGTGTCACGCGGGTACGCCATGTCTAGCGGCGGCGCGACGCCCGGCGCCGCGCCGACGACGACGCGCTCCTTCGCGCCGGCTGCCGCCGCACACAGCGCCCAGATCAGAACGATGACGACGATGTCCATGCACGCGCGCCATTGCACGCGTGCGGCAAGCGCGCCGCCGCCACGATGTCTTGCAAGTTCGAACAAGCCGCACCCCCGGAGTGAGCGGTACGGCTAGTGTCTCAAGAAAGACGGGGGTGCGTACATCGCCGGTGGCGGCATGGTCGCGCGTATCGTTGCGAGGCACGAAACGCCGATCACGCGGATCAGGCCGGCACCGACTCCGCCTTGTGCGCGCGCGACCAGACGCGATGCTGGCTCATCGCCTCGATGAAGCTTTTCAGCACCGCCTTGGCGTCGCTGCCTACCGCGACGCCCTCCTCGCCGCCCGGCAGATGCGCGGCCGCGAGCACGTCCTCGCCGTCGCCGATCGCTCCGATCGCCTTCAGATGCTTGAAGGATTCGAGCACGAAGTGGCGCGCGTCGCCGGACTCGGAAAGCGCCTTCGCGCTCTCCTTGCCGCCCGCGACGATCACGCCGTCGAACATGATCGAGGGCATGGCGAGAATGGTCGCGTGGGCCTCGATGCCGGGCGCAGGCGAGCCGAGCGTCGGCGAAATGACCTTTGCGTGCGCGCCCTCGGCCTTGAGCGCGTCCTGCACGGCCTTGATGCTGGCGGCATCGGCGCCCGGTGCGGCGAGGATCGCGACCTTGCGCGTCTTGATCGAAGGCTTCGTCTTCGCGACGAGCGACAAGGCCGGCGACTCCGTCACCGACGATTTGCCGAGTTCCTCGGCGCTTGCGCTTTTCTTCGGCGCGGTCAGCCCGAGATTGGCCGCGACGCGCGCGGCGAGCGTTTCATCGATATTGGCAAGGATGCCGAGCTCTCGCTCGCGAATGTTCTTGCGCTCGACCTTGGAAAGCTCGAATGAGTACGCGCCGACGATGTGATCCTGCTCCGGCTCGGTCATGCTGTTCCAGAAGAGCGTCGCCTGCGAGTAGTGATCGGCGAAGGACGGGCTGCGCACGCGGATCTTCGCGCCGTCGACGCGCTGCGTGTAGCTTTCGAAGCCGCCGCCCGCCGCAGCCGGCGCGGTTTCCTTCGGCCAGCCGCCGTCGATGGAATTTGGCTCGTAGGACGCCTGCCCTTTGTCGATCGTCTGGCGATGCATCGCGTCGCGCTGGCCGTTGTGCATCGGCGCGAGTGGACGGTTGATCGGAATCTCGTGGAAATTCGGGCCGCCGAGACGGCTGATCTGCGTATCGGTGTAGGAGAACAGACGGCCTTGCAGCAAGGGATCGTTCGTGAAGTCGATGCCCGGCACGATATGTCCCGGACAGAACGCGACCTGCTCGGTTTCGGCGAAGAAGTTATCGGGATTGCGATTCAGCGTGAGCTTGCCGATCATCTTCAGCGGCACCAGTTCCTCGGGGATGATCTTGGTGGGGTCGAGCAGATCGAAGTCGAACTTGTGTTCGTCTTCTTCCTCGACAATCTGCACGCCGAGTTCCCACTCGGGATAGTCGCCGTTGTCGATGGCTTCCCACAGGTCACGTCGATGGAAATCCGCGTCCTTGCCCGCAAGCTTCTGCGCTTCGTCCCAGAGCAGGGATGCGGAGCCGATCGTCGGGCGCCAGTGGAACTTCACGAAGCGGCCTTTACCCTGCGCGTTGATGAAGCGGAAGGTATGGATGCCGAAGCCTTCCATCGTGCGCAGGCTCTTCGGGATGGCCCGGTCGGACATCGCCCATAGCACCATGTGCGCGGATTCGGGCACGAGCGAGACGAAATCCCAGAAGGTATCGTGCGCGGAGCCGCCTTGCGGCATTTCGTTGTGCGGTTCCGGTTTGACGGCGTGGACGAAGTCGGGGAACTTGATTGCGTCCTGAATGAAGAACACGGGCATGTTGTTGCCGACGAGATCGAAGTTGCCTTCATCCGTGTAGAACTTGACGGCGAAACCGCGCACGTCGCGGACCGTATCGGCAGAGCCTCGCGAGCCTTGCACGGTCGAAAAGCGCACGTAAACAGGCGTTTCCTTCGACGGGTCCTGCAGGAACGCGGCCTTGGTCAGTTCTGCCTGCGATTCGTAGACCTGGAAGACGCCGTGGGCGGCTGAACCGCGCGCGTGGACGATGCGTTCCGGAATGCGCTCGTGGTCGAAGTGCGTGATTTTTTCACGCATGATGAAGTCTTCGAGCAGCGAGGGGCCGCGTTCGCCGGCGCGCAGGGTGTTCTGGTTATCCGCGATCTTGACGCCGTGGTTGGTCGTCAGCGCCTGGTTTGTCGCGTCGGTGCGGTAGGTTTCGAGGGCTTCGACTTTCTTGTTCGTGTTGCTCTGCGAGGGGGTGCGGGCGACGCCGCTCGGCGACGGTTGCTTCTTCGTTGGCATTGTGAGGCTCCGGGTGGGGTTGACTTTGCGGTCATTGCCGCAATCGATGTACCCGGAGGGAATTTGCTTGCGCCTGGGTCGTTATCGCCCAGGCGCAAGCGAGAAAAACCCTAAGCCCCATTCACCGGCGACAACGCCCCCAACTTGTCCGCAGTAACCTTCTGCAGCGCAATAATCCGCCCCATTGCCGCATGATTCGCCGTGGCATCGTCATACATCCTGGCAAGATCGGCCTTGAGCTGCGTCCTCGACCCGCCGTCGAGATAAACCATATGCCCCGACGGATAAAACGTCGCCGACAGATTCTGCCGCACGGTCTTGTCGATCAGCGGCATCTG
>Ga0160459_100452_pt1 | contig 16344 bp, 17 predicted proteins | sample HID1973K_E6MG_FD_108208 | JGI IMG/M metagenome (GOLD analysis project Ga0160459, IMG submission 108208) | Enriched mosquito-associated microbial communities from UW Madison campus, WI, USA - HID1973K_E6 MG | ecosystem: Host-associated > Arthropoda: Insects > Digestive system > Unclassified ... | reverse complement strand
GTGCGGCACAGACGCCGGGCAAGGCCCACGATAGTCTGAATTCCAGCATCAGCACCTGCCCCGGGGGGAACCAGCCATGAGCATGTCCAACACGCCGGTCCCGCCGGACGTTCCGCGGACCACGACGGAGGCGCTCGCCGAGCCAACGCAGAAGGTCACCGCGCGCTGGGTCACCGGGCTGGTGCTGGTCAATGTTGGCATCAACGCCGCATTCTTCGGGCCCATCAATGTCTTCATCGGCCAGCAGGCCATCAGTATTGATTCGCCCAGCAAGGAAGCCATCCTGTCCCTGGTCACGGCATGCGGCGCCGCAGTCTCCCTCGTGGCCAACCCGCTGTTCGGCGCCCTGTCTGACCGCACCACGTCGCGCTTTGGCCGCCGAGCCCCGTGGGTCCTTCTGGGAGCGGTGCTGGCCACGGCGGCCCTGCTGGCCATGTCCGTCTCGGCGTCGGTGGCGCTGATGGTGCTCTTCTGGTGCCTGGTGCAACTGGGTGCCAACGCGGCCTACGCAGCCATTTTCGCTGCCGTCCCGGACCGGGTCCCGGTGCCGCAGCGCGGCGGCGTGGGCGGGCTGGCGGCCATGGGCCAGACATTAGGCGTCCTTACCGGGGCCGTCTTCGGCGCTGTGGTTACCGGAAACTTCATGGTGGGCTACTGGCTGTGCGCCGGGGCCTTGCTGGTTTCCGTGCTGCCCTACCTGTTCCACCGCAACGACCCCGCCCTGCCCAAATCGGAACTGGGCACTTTCAATCTGCGGGCCTTTGCCAAGGGTTTCTACATCAGTCCTGTCCGGTATCCGGACTTCGGCTGGGCCTGGCTGACCCGGCTGCTGGTTAACGTGGGCAATCAGCTCACCATCGTGTACCTGCTCTTCTTCCTCCGGGACATCATCAAACACGGCGACCCTGCCTTCGGAGTTCTGATACTCACCGGAATCTATGCGGTGATGGTGATGATCACCGCTGTGATCGCCGGGCCGTGGAGTGACAGGGTTGGCAAACGGAAGCCGTTTGTCATCGGCTCCTCGGCCACGATCGCCATGGCGGCCTTGATCATGGCCTTCTTTCCGGTCTGGCCGGGTGCCCTTGCCGGCGCCGCCGTGCTGGGCATCGGCTTTGGAGCCTACCTTGCAGTGGACTTTGCCCTGCTGACCCAGGTGCTTCCGAAGGCCGCGGACCGCGGCAAGGACCTGGGCGTCATCAATATCGCCAGCTCCCTGCCGCAGGTGATTGCACCCCTGCTTGCGTTCCTGGCCCTGAAGTTCTTCGGCGGGTACGGCACCCTCTTCACCACGGCGGCCGTCATCGGGCTGCTGGGCGCCGTTTTCGTCGTCAAGATCAAGGGCGTGGACTGACCCTTCCGGCGGCCATTGGTAAGGACACTGACGGGTTGCATCGCTGGCTGGTGCCGTATAGTTGAGCCGGCTGCGGGGCTGTATGGATGGGGGAGCCCGGGCAGCAGCAACCCCAGAACACAACCCCGGAAAATGCTGATGACCGAGACTGTTTCAGACCATCCGCCCATGGCCCCCCGGCCCACTGCACCACGCCAGCGCCTTCGCTACGCACGCATGCTCGAAGCCGCTGCTTCCTTTGCCCGGAAGGGCCTGGACTCCGTGGACCTGTCCGACATCGCCGCGAAAGCAGACGTTCCGTTGGGGACGGTGTACCGCTACTTTCCGTCTTCCACACACCTGGTGCTGGCCCTGTACCGCCACCAGCTGGAAGAGTTGGAGGCCGCTGCACGGCGCGAGTCTGACCGGTTCCGCGGCCGCACCCTGCCCGGCGTCGTGATGGAAATCTTCCACATGCGGGTCATGCAGCCTGCCGTGGAAAAGTGCCTGAGCCGCGGTGTGTACCTTCCCGACCGGGACACCACGGCCCTCCTGCGCGACATCGACGCCCTGGGGCAGAAGGCAGTGGAGGCCGCCGCCGGCGATGCCGTGGCCGCCAGGGTCCTGATGCTGTCCGTCACTGGTCTGGTCCAGTCCGTCCGGAACCGCCGGCTGTCCCTCTTCGAGGCCGAAGAAGACCTCAAAAAGGCCTGCACCCGGCTCTCTCCGGCCGCGGATGCCCGGTTCACACTCCACCAGACGGCGTAACCGGTCTAGACCAATTCCGCATTAAATACGCCTTTATGGCGTGGCGTGAGTCACAAAAAGCGCTGAATAAACGATTTGGCAGCTGCTTTTGCTGTCAAGACCGCCGTTGCGGGCTCCGGCGCTTGCCTACCATTGATCCAGCGGAGCAGCAGGGAGCGAACATCCCCGGGGGCTCCTACGGACCCGCCACCCCTGGGTTTCCTGTCGCACCATTTTCCCTGCCGGAGCCCGCACGGGTCCGGCCCCATGTGCCGTGCGTGCACGGCGAGCACCAGGAGACAACGACGTGTCCATTGACGCAGCTACAGCCACTGACAATTCCGCAGCCACAGCCTTGACCGAAGCCGAGATCTTCGACGCCCACCAGGGCGGAAAGCTCTCCATCGCCAGCACCGTCCCGCTGTCCAACAAGCGCGACCTGTCCATCGCCTACACCCCCGGTGTGGCCGAGGTCAGCCGCGCCATCCACAAGCAGCCGGAGCTCGCCCGCACCCTGACCTGGGCCGAGCGCCTGGTGGTCGTAGTCAGCGACGGCACCGCAGTCCTGGGCCTGGGCAACATTGGTGCCAGCGCCTCCCTGCCCGTGATGGAGGGCAAGTCCGCACTCTTCAAGAGCTTCGGCGACCTTGATTCCATCCCACTGGTCCTGAACACCAGCGACGTCGACGAAATCGTGGAGACCCTTGTCCGCCTGCGTCCCAGCTTCGGTGCCGTCAACCTCGAGGACATCGCCGCTCCGCGCTGCTTCGAGCTCGAGGAAAAGCTGATCGAGGCCCTGGACTGCCCTGTCATGCATGACGACCAGCACGGCACCGCTGTGGTGGCACTGGCCGCCCTGACCAACGCCGCCAAGGTGACCGGCCGCAGCCTGGACAGCCTGAAGGTTGTGGTTTCCGGTGCCGGTGCCGCGGGCATCGCCGTCGCCGAAATCCTCCTGGCCGCCGGCATCCCGGATGTCGTCCTGCTGGATTCCCGCGGTGTCATCAACAGCACCCGCGCCGACCTCGCCGCGGACACGTCCAGCAAGAAGGCTGACATTGCCGGCCGCAGCAACCCCCGCGGGGTGGAAGGTGGCCCGGCCGAGGCGCTTACCGGAGCGGACGTCTTCATCGGCGTTTCCTCCTCAAAGCTGGACGAGGCACACCTTGCCCTGATGAACCAGGACGCCATCGTGTTCGCCCTTTCCAACCCGGACCCCGAGGTCCTGCCGGAGGTCGCCGCGAAGTACGCCGCCGTGGTGGCCACCGGCCGCAGCGACTTCCCCAACCAGATCAACAACGTCCTGGCGTTTCCCGGCATCTTCCGGGGCGCCCTGGACGCCGGCGCCCGCCGGATCACCCCGGCCATGAAGCTGGCGGCGGCCAACGCCATTGCCGAGCTTGCCGCCGAGGACCTGGCCGTCGACTACATCGTGCCCAGCCCGCTCGACCCCCGGGTTGCACCGGCGGTGACAGCGGCCGTCGCCGCGGCGGTGGAAGCGGAGTAGTCCAATCCCCGTTACTCCCGACGGCGGTGCCTCCTTCCCCGAAAGGAGGCACCGCCGTCGGGCGTTAACGCGGTCCGGTCCGGCAGGCGCGCCACCCTAGACTGGGTGCCATGACTTCCGAGACCGTGGTGACCATCCTGTGCGGCCTTGCGATCCTGGTGGGTGTGGCGGGGACCATCATCCCCGTCCTGCCCGGCAGCATCCTGATCGGGGCCAGCCTGCTGGCGTGGGCCATCTGGGGCGGCGCCGGTCCCGCCGGCTGGGTGGTGTTCGCCGTCGGCATCATCTTCGTGGCCGCCGGGATGGCCGCCGGCGCCGTCCTCACCGGGCGGAAGCTCAAGGAGCATGCCATCCCCAGCCGCAGCATCGTGGTGGGACTGGTGGCCGGTGTGGCCGGCATGTTCATCATCCCGGTGGTGGGACTGTTCGTCGGGTTCGCCGCAGGCCTGCTCCTCAGTGAAGTCCTGCGCACACGCAACCTGCCCACCGCGGCCCGTTCCAGCTGGGCCGCCCTCAAAGCCACCGGCATCGGGATGCTCGCCGAATTCGGGCTGGCGTGCCTGGCCGCAAGCGCCTGGGTCATCGGGGTGTGGATTGCCGCGGTGAACGGGTAGTTCCCTTGCGCCGGGTCAGGCAGGCGCGTACAACGGGGGGATGACCGAGCCCACGGAAGCAGCCCTGCACATCGCCACGTGGATGGACAACTACCAGGCCGCATGGTCCAGCAACGATCCGGAGCACATCCGCGCACTTTTCACGGAGAATGCGCGGTATGAAACCCGGCCGCACGACCCCGACGCCTGGACCGGCCGGGACGGGATCGTGGACGGTTGGCTGGCTGCCCGGGACGAACCCCAGGACTGGACCTTCAGCTGGGACCTGCTGGGAACCGACGGCCCCACGGCCTTCGTTCAAGGCGTGACCGTCTATGCCGGGGACCAGCCCAGCTATGACAATCTCTGGGTGGTGCGCTTTGACGGCTCAGGCCGCGCCGCCTCGTTCACCGAGTGGTTCATGGCGAGGCCCTGAGCCTGGTCAGAAAGGGTCCTAGAGCCCCAGTCCGCCGAGTTTGTCTCCGATATGGTTGCCGATGCCGCCGGGCAGCTTTCCCAGTAACTCTGCGGGGTTGATGCCTAGGTTGGACAGGAGGCCTGCGTGCTGCTCGGTGTCTACCTGGTCCGGCAGCTCAGATTCAGCTTGGGATGCTTTGTCGTTGTTCCCTTGGGACCTCAGGAATTCAAGGATCTGGTTCTTGTCGATCTGCATGCTGTTCTCCTTGGCCTGGATTTTTTACTAAGGGCACTTACTACCATCCCCTACCCCGGTGGCCCGAGCAATGGGCTGGGTGAAGGTGCCTTGCTGATGGTCCGGACAGTCCGCATGCCGCGGCCCGGCGTTCGTTAGCATGGAAAGATGACTGCCGGGGACAGCGCACCGATCTACTGGGACAGCCGTGACCTGACGCCGTTCGGCCAGGCGCACCTGCGCACGCCTGTCCACGACCTTGCCGGGGGAGTGGGCGGCCTGCTGACCGGAGTGCTGGGCGCACGCAACCCGTCCCTGCTCGCGATCAACGGCGAGGTGCCGCGGCTCCGGCGGATGCCCCGGCCGGCCAAAGAGGTGCACGACGCGGTCTTCTCGAGCCGTGAACCCGAGCGGCTGATTGCCCTGGCCCGCACCTACCCGGGCTGGGCTGGCCTGTGCTACCTGATGTCCGGGCTGCTGGTGTACCAGCACGGCGGGTACCTCCGCGCCTCGGAGCTGCTGCAGCGCGGGCTCACCACCCGCAACGACGACGACGCGAACCGCTACTCAGCCACCTACCTGCGGCGCATCGTCACCCGGATCGAACTGGCCGAACGGGTGGAGGTTCCCGTCCTGTTCAGCGAGGAATCGGTGTTCCTGGCGCTGGCCCACGCGCTGCGCGAAACAGGCCGGACCGAGGCGGCGCTGGACGCCCTCACAGGGCTGCCGCCGTCGCTCCCCATGGCCCTTGCCCGGTGCTCGCTGGCACTCAGCCTGGGCCGGAGCCGCACAGTGATCGACTGGACCGAGGGGCTCCTGAACGCCGATGACCTGTCCGCCGCGCTGCTGCTGGTCCGTGCCCGCGCCCTGCGCCGGGAAGGCCGGCTCGACGCCGCGCAGCAGGCCATCACCGAAGTGCTGCGGCGCCGCAAGACGCACCTTGCGCTCCGGAACGATGCCCTGACGGACAAGGCGCTGCTCCTGCTGGACTCCAGCCGGCGATCGCTCAATCCGCGCGACTGGGGCAGGCGGCACGAGGATCCGGTGCCGCAGCGGGAGATCGCCGCGCCGGTCCCCATCCGCAAGGACGAGGAGATGCGCCGCATCTGGGAACAGGACTGGAAGAACCTCAGCGAGGACTAGGCGCGGCCCGCCACCAGGGGAACCAGTTGTTCGCCGAGCAGCACTGTCCCCAGCAGGACCATGATGATCCCGCTGGCAAGGGTCACCGCCCGCGCCGCGCCGGGCCTGCTCTGCAGCAGCGTGCGGGACAACAGCGCCACGGCCGTGTAGACCAGCCCGGCCAGCGCCACGAACGTCATGCCCAGCAGCCCGGACTGAACCGGCACCGGCAGGGAGGCGTCCGCGCTGACGAACTGCGGAATCAGGGCAACGTAGAACAGCAGGCCCTTCGGGTTGATGCCGCTGGTGCCCATTCCCTGCAGGAAGGTGCGCAGCCGCGTTGCGCCGGGACGTCCGACGGCGTCTGCCGTACTGAAGGACGCCACGCGCCACGAGCGGAGCGTGCTGATGCCCAGCCACATCAGGTAGCCGGCGCCCACAAGCGTCAGCCAGCCCAGCACGCCGGGCATACCGGTCAGCACGGCCGCGAGGCCGGCCACCAGCAGGGCGGTGTGCAGGACGTAGCCGCCGCACAATCCGGCGACGGCGGGCACGAAACTGCGCTGTCCAAGCCCTGCCGTGATGGAGTAGGCCCAGTCCACGCCGGGCGTGCAGGCGAGGGCCGCGGCCACCAGCACAAAGGCCAGGAACAGCTCCGGATTCATGGTTTCTCCTGTCGGGGGATCTTTCAGGAGTAACTGTATGAACTTTCACCCCGGAAGTGCTGTCCGGTTTTCGCCCGGCACGCTGACCAAGCAGTAGGATTTTTGCGTGATAGACGCCATTGACAGAAATATCTTGCGCCACCTCAAGGAGGACGGGAGGATGACCGCCACGGCGCTTGCCGCCAAAGTGGGGCTGACGGTGGCCCCGTGCCACCGCCGGTTGCGCGACCTGGAACAGTCCGGCGTGATCCGGGGCTACAAAGCGGACATCGATCCCGGGGCCGTTGGCCTGGGGTTTGAGGCGATTGTCTTTGTCACGCTGCGCCAGGTGGACCGGCCCACCATGGAGATCTTCGAGAACCGCGTGGCGGACAACCCGAACATCGTGGAGGCGCAGCGGCTCTTCGGTTCGCCGGACTACCTGCTGAAGGTCATCGCCGAGGACCTGCCCGCGTACCAGCGCTTTTACGACGCAGAGCTGACATCCCTGCCCGGCGTGGAACGGCTGACCTCCACCCTGGTGATGAAGAACCTCAAATCGAACGCCGGCCCTCCGGTGTAGCGGCCGCCCGTTGCCCTAGTCGGCCGGGCGGACGTGGACGATGATCACCTGGGTGTCCTTGCCGCCGTCGTACCTCAGGTCGTAGTTCACGTCCAGGCCGGTGGCCGTTCCGGAGGTGATGGAGAAATCGCTCTTTCCCTCCGGGTCGCTTTCGGTGCTGCTGATCCACCGCTCGGCGGAGTCACCGTCGATCCCGTAACGCTGCACACCCTCACGGATCAGGGCGAAATACTCCTCGGCGGATTGTGCGGTGAGGAAGTAGGTGACCTCGCTGAAGTCTGTGCGCCTGTCCGTGGTGTTGAACCGGATGCGGTCCGTTTCGCCCGTGATTTCGCCGCTGGGCGCCACGATGGTCAAGTTGATCTTTCCGGCGCCACGGGTGTTGATCTCGGGTCCGTAGCTGTCCGGCGTCACCTGGACGGCGGCCTTGTCCAGCGTGCCGGAGCTCATGTCCAGCCGTGCGGCCCCGGTGCTGCGGATGGTCTCTACGCCGGCGGCATCAAGGGTGGAAAATTCAGAGGTTTTCACGGTGCTCCCTGCAGAAGGTGATGTGGCGGAGGACGGGGTTGCGGGATCGGGGGCGGACAGTTGGCAGCCGCCCAGGGCCAGGCCGACGGCCAGGGCCGGCAGGAGGAGTACGACGCCGGATGCGCGCCGTTGCTTCCCGGCTGCGGCTGTGTGGGTGGTGGTCACTGGTGGACCTCCGCGTCGAAGCCTTCCAGGAAGCGGTCCATGATCTGGGGGATGTTGTTGGTGGGCCGGTACTGGTCCACCCGGGAGTCAAAGTCGGAGCCGATGATCTGGGCTGCCCGGTCCGGGTCCGAGGCCAGCAGGTCCTGGTAGGCGGGCAGGGTGTCCTGCCGGATGAGTTCCCAGCGCTGGTCCGCGTTGGCAATGTTGCCGTCCGGGAAACCCGTGGTGAAGTCGGTGCGGAACTGCGTGGGGTTGTCCCAGTTGGTGAACGGCACGTTCTGCGGGCCTGGGCTTTCCACGCTGAAGGTGTAGGGGAACACCTCTGCGTAGCTCCTGGCCCCGGGGATGGAGGGCTCGCCGGCCAGGGTCACCATGTAGGTCACGGCTTCACCGCCGGGGTGGCTGCGCATGTTGTCGTAATCGTCGGCAATGATTTCGTTCTGCTCGCGGTACAGGAGGGCGGTGTTGCCTTCCTGGACGCGGTCCGGGTCGCCGGAATCGATATTGGCCCAGGCCTCCGCCGTTCCGGCATCGATGGCGCCGGAATCTTGGAGCCGGTTGATCTCGTCCAGACCGCCGTTGAGATACGCCTGGTGCTGGCGCGCCTGGTCCAGGAAGATTTCCTTGTTCATGTCCAGCATGCTGGTTTCGTAGAAGCGGATTTCGTCATCGGTCATTCCGGCCAGCTGTTCGATCTGGTCCAGGATGGGCAGCGGGATGTTGGACGCCGGATTGTTGGCGATCTGCTGCGCGAGGTCCCGCATCATGGCCATGTCGCGGAAGCCGCCCGCGAAGGACGGTCCGATCATGTTGGCCATGCCGGCCCACTGCAGGTCCGGGTTGGCCAGGTAGGCCTGGCCGTAGAAGTCGTAGACGCTGCGGATGGTGTCCCAGTTGGCTTCGGTGCCGTTGGCGGTATCCCAGGTGGCCGGATCGATGCCCATGTCCAGCATGGCCTGGTTGTTCCAGTAGTCGCTGAGGAAATCGGCGTACTCCGGGGAGTTCTTGTCGATCAGGCCGGAGTCCGCCGCCGCGTCCATGGCGGCCTTTGCGGCTTCCGGGTTGGCCAGGGCCCACTGCCTGAACTCCTCGCTCTGCAGGTAGTCCCGGCGCTCGTCCGGCGTCATCGAGTTCAGGGTGTCGGTCAGGTCCTGCGCTGTTGCGCCGCCCCCGCCCGACTGGCCCGGGCCACCACCGCTGCCGCCGCCGGCGCCGTTGCTGGCCCGTTCCTGTTCGTCCGCGTTGGCCAGCAGCGCCTTTGACGCCGTTTCGAGCCCGGCCGTGGCGGCCTTCAGCAGCTTGATGTGGGAGGAGGTCCATTCGCTGCGGAACCTGTCGCCGTCGTGCCCCTTCCACAGCCCGGAGCTGATGGTGCTGTTGAGCTGCTGGCCCAGGGCGTTGAGCCGGTTGGCGCCGCCGGCGAGGTCCTTGGCGAGCTGCCGGAGCTGGGCGACGTCGCCGCCGTAAAAGGTCCCCGCCATGATGATTCCCCCTGTGTGGATGTACCGTGCCAGCCTAGCGGGGAAGGTACATCCCGGCGATGGGGAGGGCTATCCGTCCAGCAGCCCCGTGGTGCGGTAGGGAATAACTTCGCGCAGGAACATGCTGGTGGAGGTGCGGACGATTCCCGGGCACAGCCGGATTTCCTCCGATACCCGGTACAGGTCATCCGGGCTGGTGGCCACCACCCGGATCAGGAGGTCCGTGTCGCCGGCGGGTGCGTGGCATTCCAGGACCTCCGGAATGTTCCGCAGGGCGGCGATGGCCTCATTGAGGTGGCTTTGGTCCAGTTCTGCGCTCACCGACGCCGCCACCCCGCGGCCCAATGCTGCGGGAAGGACCCTGCTGCTGTTGGGCCGGAGCGCGCCGGCCGCCGTCATCCGCTCCAGACGCGACTGCACCGTGCCGCGTGCCAGCCCCAGCCGCTGCGCCAGCACCATGATGGGAACCCGCGGGTCCTCGTCCAGCGCCCGGAGGATCCGCCGGTCCGTGGTGTCGAGTTCCTGCAATTTGCCTACTTTCTGCTGATGCGGGCGGCTTGGATTGGTCAGACTGACTAACGAACGCGAGGCCGGTTGCACCAACTGTATGGCTGGTGCTGAAATGTTGGCAACACGGCAGCGGTTACCGCCACTGCCCGCAGGCCACCGGCTTCCGGCACACCACCCGGGCGCCGCGCACAGCTTCCCGCAAGGAGGCCGCCGCTGATTGACTCTTGTTCACGCATCGTCTTTCCGCACCCACTGACGAGAGCCCCTGGGCTACCGATCCACCGGATGTCCGGTCATATCGGTGGCTGAGGGGCTCTTGTGCTGTTCCGCATAGGCTGGATGCATGACTTTGGCCGGCCGCTTCGCCCCCAGCCCTTCCGGCGAACTGCACGTGGGCAACCTCCGTACCGCCATCCTCGCCTGGCTCTTCGCCCGCTCCACCGGCCGCAGCTTCCTCCTGCGCGTTGAGGACCTGGACAGGGCCCGCGCCGGGGCCGAGGCCGTCCAGTTGCGCGACCTCGCCTCGATAGGGGTTGACTGGGACGGTGCGGTGGTCCGGCAGACTGCACGCGGATCCTTGTATGAGGAGGCCATCGGGCGCCTGCAGTCCGCAGGCTTCACCTACGAGTGCTTCTGCACCCGCCGTGAAATCCAGGAAGCCCCCTCCGCCCCGCATGCACCCCAGGGCGCCTATCCCGGCACCTGCCGCAACCTTGAACCCGCAGAGCTGGAGTACAAGCGCTCCACCCGGCCGGCGGCCGTCCGGCTGCGCGCGGACGTTGCAGAGTTCACGGTCCGGGATGTCCTGCACGGCGCCTACACCGGTGTGGTGGATGACTTCGTGCTACGCCGCAACGACGGTGTCACCGCATACAACCTGGCAGTGGTGGTGGACGATGCCGACCAGGGAATTGACCAGGTGGTCCGCGGCGACGACCTACTTCCCTCGACCCCCAGGCAGGCATATCTCGCCTCCCTCCTGAATATTCCAGTTCCGGAATATGCCCACGTCCCGCTGGTGGTGAATTCCGACGGCGTCCGGTTGGCCAAGCGCGATGGTGCAGTGACGCTCGGTGACCTCGACGCTGCGGGCGTTCCGGTGGACCAGGTCCGGAACCGGCTGCTGGCGTCACTCGGGCTCCCCCCGGGGCCGCTGAGCCAGGCGCTCGACGCCTTTCATCCCGCCCGGGTGCCGACCTCGCCCTGGGTTTGGGAGAACTTCGTCAACAATCGTTGACGCGCACCCACGGCGTCAACTAATGTTGACGCCGTGGAGGTGGACCGGATGAAGACACTCGTTGGATCAATGGACGGCAAGGGCCCCGCCGAGGCCCTGTATGCCGTTGCCGAACTGCAGAAGGAAGTCAGCCGGGCGGAGGCGGCCCTGGTGCGCGGCGCCAGGCAGGCCGGCTTGTCCTGGGAAGCCATTGCGCTGTGCCTGGGCGTCACCAAGCAGGCGGTACACCGGAAGTACGGCAAGCAGTAGCCCGGCCGGACTTCTTGGCCCTACGCCGGAAGCCCCGGCCCTGCCTTGGACTCCAGCTTCGACAGGGCCGCATGCACCCGGTCGCTGCCGCGTTTTTCGTCAATGACGATCGAGGCGGCCAGGGCGGCCACGATGACCAGCAGGCACACGGGGACGGAGGCGCCTGCTGCCGCCAGGGCTACCGCGCCGCCCTGGAGAGCGATGACACCCGCTGCGACCGCGATGACCATGCGGTCGGTTCCCATCATCACGCTGTACAGCCAGGTGAGGGTTGCCTTGAAGACTGCCACCGGAATGGCGATGCTCGCCACGGCCGCCGCAGCGCTGATGTGGGCCTCGTGGTCGATGTAGTACGCGGCGACGTGGAGGCCGGCGCCGGTGGCGGCGATGGCCGCGAAGATGGGGATGTGGCCGTAGCCGAACAGGTAGGACCGGTGCCGCCGCAGGTGCAGCGCCCGCCCGGCAGGCAGCATGAAGTACACCCACCACATTCCGAAGGCCAGCGCCGTTCCGCCGAACCCCACCAAGGCCGCGTCCATGGTCCAGCCGCTGTTGGCTACAAACGCGCGCAACGTCTCGATGGCACCGATCAGGCACTCACCCAGGGCAATGATGGCGAGCAGTCCGTACCGCTCGGCGATGTGATGTGCATGCCACGGCGTGGTTGCCCTGCGCTCGGCAAAATAGGGCGTGGCCATCTCCAGCGCCACCAGCGGAACCACCATCAGGAGGGTGGCGGCAACCCCGGTGTCGAGGATCAGCACCGCCACCCAACCCAGCTGGACGATGGCCAGGTACCGGGCGTAGCGCAGGCACGTCTCGCGGCGGGCAGGATCCTGGCGCGCAGCCCGCATCCACTGCGCCACCAGGGCCAGGCGCATCAGGATGTAGCCGCCCACAATGACCCTGTTGTCCACGTGCTGCCCCTCGACGATCGAGTGGAACATCGGTTCGATTCCCATGGTGAGGATAAGGACGCCCACGATCTGCACCATGGTGACCACGCGGAACACCCAGTCGTCCGTGTCGTAGGCGCTGGCGAACCAGGTGAAATTTATCCAGGCCCAGATGACGGCGAACATCGCGAAGGCGAACCCGATCAGCCCGGGCAGCACGTGGGCCTCCGCGGTTTCATGGGCGAACTGGCTTCCCGCAACGCCGAAGGCAATCACGAACGTCAGGTCGAAGAAGAGCTCCAGCGGGGTGGCTGCCCGGTGTTTTTCATGCGGATCGCGGCCGCCCATGCGCGCGAACGCATGCCGGAGGGGGTTTGAGGACATGCCTCAAAGATAGCCGGACCGGACCCGTTCAGACCCTGCCCAAAGCGTCTATGTCTTCGAGGAAGTCCTGGTGGACCTCGGCGCTGACGGTGGTGCGGGTTTCGGCGATCGCGGCGAGGTAGTCCTCCGTGGAGGGCCCCTTCCGTACCGCTTCCCGGACAGACGGCCGCGCATCGGAGGCCAGCCCGCCGTCGCTGTCCTTGCCGTAAACAACGTTTTCGAGGGCCCGCTGCGAGGCGCTCCGCGCCGCATACTCGATGTCGGCCGGCGAGAAGCCCTCGGTCCGCTCCACGAGGAGGTCCACGTCCACGTCGTCCACCACCGGGGCCGGGATGAAGCGCTGCCACATGGCCTCGCGGGCCTGCCGGTCCGGCAGGCCGATGGGGATGACGTAGTCGAACCGGCCGTGCCGCAGGAAAGCGGTGTCCAGGGCGCGGATGAAGTTGGTGGCGCAGACCAGGAGCCGGCCGGGCTGTTCCCGGAACGCCGGGATGATCTTGAGCAGTTCGTTGGTGACGCCCTGCAGGGGTGAGGGCGGGTCCCCGGCGCGCTGCGAGGCGATCTCCTCCACCTCGTCGATGAAGACCACCGCGTGCTCGAGCTCGGCAATTTCCAGGAACGTCTCCCGCAATGCGCCGGCCAGGCCCTGCGGATCCGCGGCGAGGCGGGAGGGGAACACCTCCACGAACGGCCACTCCAAACGGGACGCGATTGCCTTGGCGAACGTGGTCTTGCCGGTGCCGGGCGGACCGAAAAGCACGACGGCGCGCGGCGGCACCACGCCGAATTCGTCCGCGAGGTCCGCCTCGGCGAGCGGCAGCACCAGGCGGCGTTCCAGGAGTTCCTTTTCCTTGCGCATGCCGGCGACGTTTTCCCAGAGGTCGCGGGCGAGGACGCGGCCGCCGAGCTGGCCGAGCGCACCGAGCTCCTGCCGCTGCACGGGGATGGTGCGTTCGAAGTAGCGCAGGTTCTTCTTCAGCGCGAAGCCGCGGCCCAGGAACGCTTCCACCCTTGTTTCGGACTCCGGCATCAGGGCCGAAAGCTTGTTCAGCCCGTGCGGTGCCATCCGGTTTTCGACGGCGGCCAGCAGCGACGTACCGATGCCCCGGCCGCGGAACTCCGGCAGGGTGGCCAGGAAGACAATCCAGCCCTGGTCGTGTGCGGCACGCCCCACGGCGGCACCCACCACCTGATCACCCAGCACCGCCACCACGGCATGGTCCTTCTCGCACGAGGCCAGGACCTCGGACAGCGCGTACACCGGTTCCACGTTTGTTGCCTTCAGCGTCTCCCACAGGTGCAGGATCCCGTCCAGGTCCGCCGAATGGAAATCCCTGATCCGCCAGTTGGTCATGCCGTCACTCCCGTTGGTTCCCCGTTGAACTGCCCATGGTCTCTACTGCAGCGAGCATAAGCGATCCGATGGACGATGCCCGTTGCGGTCCCGTTGCATGACGTGCTGCCGGCGGCGGTTCCTTGGGGTGCCAAGCAGCTCCATGGTGCTCCGCAGGGTAGCCGGGGGCGTTGAGCCTGTCCGGCCCGAGGAGTAGCGTGTGATGCACATCACCCAAACCCCTAGGAGCAACCATGCCACATCTGGGACGCCGGGTAGGAGCCTTAACGGCTGCACTGGCGATGAGCGTGACGTCCGGAGCCATTATGAGCCCGGCCTCGGCCCACACGTGGGACGACGAACCCGAGAAGAAAGCCGCCGCCACCGGATACGGGGGAGCGGTCAGCACGGTGGACGCCGATGCTTCCGCGGCCGCCATCACGGTGCTCCGCAAGGGCGGCAACGCCGTGGACGCCGCCGTCGCAGCGGCAGCCACCCTGGGGGTAACGGAGCCCTACTCTGCCGGCATCGGCGGAGGCGGCTACTTCGTGTACTACGACGCGAAGAGCGGCGAGGTCCACACGCTCGACGGCCGCGAGACCGCACCCGCGGCGATGCCGAACAATGCGTTCATCGATCCCGCCACCGGAAAGGCATATAACTTCTCTCCGGAACTCGTCACCAGCGGCGTTTCCGTGGGCGTCCCCGGCACGGCAGCTACGTGGGAGCGTGCGCTGGAACGCTGGGGCAGCCTGACCCTCGGCGATGCCCTGAAGCCTGCCATTGACGTGGCGGACAACGGGTTCACCGTGGACGCCACCTTCAACCTCCAGACCGCGGAAAACCAGGTCCGCTTTGAAGCGTTCCCGTCCACCAGCGAGCTGTATCTTCCGGGAGGCGCAGCCCCCGCCGTGGGGTCGGTCCTGAAGAACCCCGACCTCGCCGACACCTACCGCTTGCTTGGCGACGAGGGCACTGACGCCTTCTACAAGGGGCCCCTCGCCGAGGAGATTGCCGCCACCGTCCAGGAACCACCGAAGACGGTTGATACTGCGCTTCCGGTGCCCAAGGGGTACATGACCGCCGAGGACCTGGCCGACTATGAGGTACTGAACCAGGATCCCACCCACGTCAGCTACCGGGGTTACGACGTTTATGGGATGGCACCGTCCAGCAGCGGCGGCACCACGGTGGGCGAGGCCCTGAACATCCTGGCCCCGTTCGAATTGCCGGACCTGGTGAAGGGCAAGGGCAACGCCAAGAACCAGTCTGGCGTCCTGCACTACTACCTTGAAGCGTCCGCGCTCGCCTTCGCTGACCGCGCCAAGTACGTGGGCGATCCGAACTTCGTGGACGTCCCCACCGAAGCCCTCCTCGACGACGTCTTCGGCAAGGAACGCGGCTGCGAGATCGACGCCCGGAAGGCGGCCGTCAAGCCCGTGGCAGCCGGTGACGTGGAGAACTATGACGGCACCTGCGACGTGGAACCGGCAGCGGCCGGCGACGCGCCGGACACCGAAAACATCAACACCACCAACCTCACCGTCTCTGACAAGTGGGGCAACGTGGTGGAGTACACGCTCACCATTGAACAGACCGGTGGCTCAGGCATCGTGGTTCCCGGCCGTGGCTTCATCCTGAACAACGAGCTCACGGACTTCTCCACCGAGTACAAGGCGGACGACCCCAACCGGATCCAGCCCGGCAAGCGGCCCCGTTCCTCGATGTCGCCCACCATCGTGCTCAAGGATGGCGACCCGTTCCTGGCCCTCGGCTCGCCCGGCGGCTCCACGATTATCACCACGGTGCTGCAGACGCTGGTGAACAGGATCGACCTCGGCATGAGCATTGAAGACGCCGTGGCCGCTCCCCGCGCATCGCAGCGGAACACCGCCAACGTGACAGCGGAACAGGGCTTCATCGACTCGCCCTCGGGCAAAGTCCTGGCGGCCAAGTACGGGCATATGTTCACCGCTGCCGGTACCCCCGGCACATCGGCGGCCGAGATCGGCGCCGCAACGGCCATCGAGTTCCATCGGGACGGCCGAGTGACAGCGGTCGCTGAACCCGAAAGGCGCGGTGGCGGATCGGCCATGGTGGTCAAACCGGCCAGGTGATCCGGCCGCTGCCGCCGGGCAGCTGCCCTTAAACCCTGACGGCGGCACCTGGGTTCTGTAGTTCCAGAACCCGGGTGCCGCCGTCGGACGTTATGAAGCGCTACTTCTTGAAGGTGTCTGCCGGTGGGTTGGCGATGACTGGCGCAACACCGGTGTGGCCTTCGCGGGTTGCGGCGATTTCGTGGATGCGTTTGCGGCAGGCGTACCAGCCGAAGACCATGAGGACTGAGGCGATGGCTGTGACCATCATGGTCAGTGGTGAG
>Ga0160459_100448_pt1 | contig 16533 bp, 14 predicted proteins | sample HID1973K_E6MG_FD_108208 | JGI IMG/M metagenome (GOLD analysis project Ga0160459, IMG submission 108208) | Enriched mosquito-associated microbial communities from UW Madison campus, WI, USA - HID1973K_E6 MG | ecosystem: Host-associated > Arthropoda: Insects > Digestive system > Unclassified ... | reverse complement strand
GCATCCGTCGGCATGCCCGTGAACTATCGGCACTGGTCGTTCGGCAAGCACTTTCTCGCGACGGAGAAGGGCTATCGGCGCGGGCAAATGGGCCTCGCGTACGAAATCGTGATCAATTCGAATCCCTGCATCGCGTATCTCATGGAAGAGAACACCATGACGATGCAGGCGCTCGTGATCGCGCACGCGGCATACGGGCACAACTCGTTTTTCAAGGGCAACTATCTCTTCCGTCTCTGGACGGACGCGCACGCGATCATCGATTACCTCGTCTACGCGAAGAATTACATCGCGGAATGCGAGGAGCGGCATGGACTGGATCGCGTCGAGGAATTGCTCGATTCGTGCCACGCGCTGATGAACTACGGCGTCGATCGCTACAAGCGGCCGCAGAAGCTTTCGCTCGCGAAGGAAGCGGCAATGCGGCGCGAGCGTGAAGCGTATCTGCAATCGCAGGTCAACGAATTGTGGCGCACGCTGCCGAAGGGAAAGGACCCATCGCCGGAGGAAATCGAGAGCCGCTATCCGCCGGAGCCGCAGGAGAATCTGCTGTACTTCGCGGAGAAGAACGCGCCCTTGCTGGAGCCGTGGGAACGGGAAGTCATTCGCATCGTGCGCAAGATCGGCCAGTATTTTTATCCGCAGCGGCAGACGCAGGTCATGAACGAAGGCTGGGCGACGTTCTGGCATTACACGCTGCTGAACACGCTCTACAACGAAGGCCGTCTCGAAGACAGCTTCATGATGGAGTTTCTGCATTCGCACTCGAACGTCGTGTATCAGCCGCCGGTGACGAAACCGTATTACAGCGGCATCAACCCGTACGCACTCGGCTTTTCGATGATGAGCGATATCCGCCGCATCTGCGAAAACCCGACGGACGAAGACCGCGAATGGTTCCCGGAGCTCGCGGGCAGCGACTGGCTGGAGTCCCTGCATTACGCGATGCGTAATTTCAAGGATGAGAGTTTCATCGCGCAGTATCTGTCGCCGCACCTGATTCGCGAGATGCGTCTATTCTCGATTCTCGACGACGACATGCGCGACGCGCTGGAAGTGTCGGCGATTCATGACGGCAGCGGGTATCGGTATGTGCGCCAGGCGTTGTCGCGACAGTATGATATTCATCATCGCGAGCCGAATATTCAGGTGTATTCGGTGAATACGCGCGGTGATCGGAGTCTGACGCTGCGTCACTTCATGACCGATAATCGCCATCTCGCGAATGATAGCGACGAAGTGCTCAAGCACATGGCGCGCTTGTGGCAGTTCGATGTTTATCTGGAAAGCGTCGATGAGAATGGGACGGTGAGGAAGCGGTTTGATTGCCGGTATGTGGCGCCGAATGTGCGGTAGGGTTTGTTTCGTTGAAGGCAAGTTGAACCGGCTCCTTGTGGGCCGGTTTTTTATTGGGGCTTGCTGGTTGAAGCACTCTGTCGCGCAGCACATGCTGTTTCGAACTTTCCGCTTACTAAAATAAGATAAATCGTGTAAACACGTACACGCAAACAAGCGAAAATCAGCGTGTGGACAGAAATAAGGAGCACACATGGCCGTCGAAGCACCACCGAAGACTGGGCTTGAGAAGTGGAAAGACGGGATAAGAGCGGCGACCAAAAGTGAAAAATGGAATAGTTGGGATAACGAAATCCAGACGGCAGTCAGCGAATATAACCATCATCTCCTTAGCGAGACAGGATGTTTTTTCCTCGACTGGCGCCTGATCAAGGCGATACTGTGGGTTGAGTCCGGCGCAAATAATCCGGAATGGCAAATCAAACCTATGCGAATCGGAGTCGTTGGCGACCCCGGATTGACGTCGTTTCTTTCAGGTAAAGAAGGCGGAGAGTTGATCATACCTCCGATGTGGGAAGGCCGACTCACGATCGCCTCAGCCCGATCTATTCCTGCCCATAACATACGTGCCGGCATTGGCTACTTGCTCATGCGCATGGCCAATTTCAAGTATCGAAGCGTACTGGACACCGACTCGGCAATCTATGAGGTTACCGTCAAGGCGGGCGATAGTCTCGAAAAAATTTCCAGAGCACGGGGAAGCACCGTCGAAGTGTTGAAAAACTTGAATCCGATGGCAAGCATTCTGCGTCCCGGGCAAATTTTGAGATATCAAAAGGCGTCGATCAAAAGATTCATTACGGGCTGGCGGCATGCGTCGCCGACAACCGTCGCGAATTACTACAACGGAGACGGTGATTCGGATTATGTGGAGAAACTTCAATTCGTATTGGATTCGATTCGCTCACCAAAGGAGGGCGAATTTTGCGGACAATAAAGGTATTTGCAGGAATGCTTGCGATCTACGCTCCGATAATTGCCCTCGCTACTCCCGCAGGTCATGCGCTGCGCGAACAATGTAGCGAGTTTTCCCAGGCAGGAATGCGGGATTGTCTTGCAAAGAAAGCTGACGAAAGCCAGCAAACACTCACGCGCGCGGAATACGATGCGGTAAGCGCACTAAAAAAATGGGAGGAAGATGATAGATACGTTCGCATGGCCAAAGCAAATCTGGCCGCTTCGAACAGGACATTCGTCCAATACCGTACAGCACAATGCAAGTTCTCTGCTTCGCTCAGTGGTGGTGGCGCTGGAGACTCTCATGAAATTCGGCGACTCGCGTGCGTCGCCGAACTGAACGGCAACCGCGCCGAACAGTTGCACGACGCTGCGTCCGCATTACATTCCAAATAGACAACAAACAGACGACAGGCGAGCACCCACTACGTACTCGCCTGATCCTGCGAAAACAAATCCCAGCTTGCCATAAAAAGCGCCGCCACCAACGGCCCGATCACGAAACCATTGATACCAAACAGCGCCATCCCGCCGAGCGTCGAAATAAGCACGACCCAATCAGGCATCTTCGTATCCTTGCCGACGAGAATCGGCCGCAGCACGTTATCGACGAGCCCGATCACCACCACGCAGAACACGACGAGAATCAGCCCCTTGAAAATCGCTCCCGTCATGAAAAAATAAAGCGCTGCGGGCACCCAAACAATCGCCGCGCCAACCGCTGGCAGCAGGGAAAGAAACGCCATCAGCACACCCCACAGCAGCGAGCCGCCGATGCCCAGAATCCAGAAAATCATCCCGCCGAGAAACCCCTGCACCGCCGCGACCGCGATATTGCCCTTGACCGTCGCGCGCACCACCGTGGTGAACTTCACGATCAGATGTTGCTTGGGCTCCGCGTCCAGCGGGATCGCGCGCCGGATGCGCCGGCCGATCTCGCCGCCATCGCGCAGCAAGAAGAACACGAGATACAGCATCACGCCGAAACTGACGACGAACTGAAACGTGTTCTGTCCGATCGACAGCGCCTGCGTCGCCGCAAACTGGCTGATCTGCGAAGCGCCTTCCATCAGCTTGCGCTGTATGCCGGGGATGTCGTCGAGCCCGAAACGCCCGAGCAGTTGCTGAACCGATACCGGCAGCGCATGCAGGACATGCTGAAAGTACAGCCCGAAGTTCAGCTCGCCGCTCTTGATGCGCGCATAGACGAGGGCGATTTCCTGCACCAGCGTAACCGCGACTACAGCGAGCGGAATGATGACGATGAGAATCGCGGCGGCCAGCGTCGTCAGCGCGGCGAGATTGCGGCGCTTGCCGAAACGCGCGGCGAGATAGCGCTGCATCGGCTGAAACAGGATCGCGAGAATCGCACCCCAGAAGATCGCGCCGAAAAACGGCAGCAACACCCACGCGAGCGCGAGCGTCACGACAAACAGCAGGATGTGAAAGAAATTCTGATGTACGGTGTGGTTATCCATTATCGACCGGTAGGGCAGGCAGAGAGGCGAGACGCGTTCGCGCGAGGCGGGCCATGCTATCACGGGCCCTCGAACGGATTTCGCGCTCCGGGTTCGAGCAAGAATCTCTCCCAAGGTTCGCGCGCCGCTGGAGTCTGACGCAGCAGGTCGACTAAAATCCGGCTTCCATTCCTTGCGGATCGCTTTCCGGCCAGCCGGGAAACCACGTCCGCTCTACGCATCGAACAATGAATCCAGGCGTCGTCTACGCATTCGCGGCTTTTGCCATCTGGGGCCTTTTCCCGATCTACTTCAAGGCCCTGCATTCGATCGGCGCGGTGGAGATGCTCGCGCATCGCATGGCATGGTCGATGGTCTTCCTGCTGATCGTGCTGACCGTGCGCCATCAGTGGAAGTGGCTCGGGCCGGTTCTGCGCGACCGGCGCCTGCTCGCGCGCTTTGCGGCGAGCGCCGTGCTGCTGTCGGCGAACTGGGGCATCTATATCTGGGCGGTGAACGACGGGCGCATCGTCGAGGCGAGTCTCGGCTACTTCATCAACCCGCTCATCAACGTGCTGTTCGGAATGGCGTTCCTGCACGAGCGGCTGCGGCCGCTGCAATGGATCGCAGTGACGATCGCCGCGCTCGGCGTCCTGTGGCTGACATGGGTGAACGGCGCGCCGCCGTGGATCAGCCTCGCGCTTGCGCTGACCTTCGGCGGCTATGGCCTCTTGCGCAAGACCGCGTCGCTCGGCGCGCTGGAAGGACTCACGCTCGAAACCATGCTGCTGTGTCCGGTCGCGCTGCTTTATCTGTTCTTTCTGAACTCGCACGGCGGCAGCGGCTTCGCGCACGCGTCGCTCGGCGTGAAACTGCTGCTCGCGGCAGCCGGGCCCGTGACCGCCGTGCCCTTGCTGCTGTTCGCGGCCGGCGCGCGTCGCATTCCGCTATCGATGCTCGGTCTCATCCAGTACATCACGCCGACGCTGCAACTGCTGATCGGCGTCGTGATCTATCAGGAGTTCTTCGGCCACGATCAACTGCTGGGCTACGGCGCTATCTGGACCGCGCTCGCGATCTACTCGCTCGAAGGCTTCTTTCGGGCGCGCGCGGCCCGCCTCTGACGCATGGATCAGCGCAAGGCGTCGCCGAAGCGATATTCGACCGTCGCCTCGTCGAGCTTCGTCTTGATTTCCGGATCGATCGGCTGATCGACGGCCGCGAGCGTCTCGTTCAACTGATCCGGCCGGCTCGCGCCGATGATCGCCGAGGTCACCGCCGGATTCGCCAGCACCCACGCGAGCGCCGTGCTTGCGAGCGAACGTCCCGTCGGCGCGACGATCTTGTTGATCTGCTCGATGGTGCGAAACTCGCGTTCGTGCCAGTAGCGCTCCGTGTACGTCACGCCCGCCTTGCCGACCGCGCCGGTGAAGCGGCCTTCGCTCGGGCCGGCATCGTATTTGTGCTTGCCTGTCAGCAATCCGCCCGCGAGCGGGTTGTACGGAATCACGGCGAGATTTTCCTCGGTCGCGAGCGGCAGCAGTTCGCGTTCGATCTGCCGGAACAGCAGGTTGTAACGCGGCTGTACCGAAACAAAACGCGCGGCGCGCAACACGTCCGAGCGCCCGAGCGCGCGCGCGAGCCGGTACGCCAGAAAGTTCGACACGCCGATATAACGCGCCTTGCCCTGCCGCACGATGATATCGAGCGCTTCGAGGGTTTCGTCGAGCGGCGTGTCGCGGTCGTCGGTGTGGAGTTGATACAGGTCGACGTAATCGGTGTCGAGGCGCTTGAGCGAAGCATCGATCGCGTCGAGCAGATGCTTTCTCGATGCGCCCTTGTGCCACGCGAGCGGCCCCATTTCATGCACGGCCTTGGTCGCGAGGATGTAATCATCGCGACGCCCCTTGAGCCAGCGCCCGACGATTTCCTCGGTGCGGCCCGCGAGATCGTGCCCGCTGCCGAGCGGATACACGTTTGCCGTATCGATGAAATTGACGCCCGCGTCGGCCGCGCGGTCCATGATGCTGCGCGACGCGTCTTCCTCGGTCTGGAGGCCAAACGTCATCGTGCCGAGCGTGAGACGCGAAACGGTGAGACCGGTATTGCCGAATTTGCGGTATTGCACGGTTGCGCTCCAGAAAAAACGGTTCGATCGGACCGACAGAATAGCCGCAAGCGTCAGGACGTGCCGACGCGAGCCGGCGCGGCGCTGCGCGGCGCGTCATCGAGATAGCGGAACACGACGCCCGAGAGCAGCGTCACCACGCCCATGCACACGAAGCTCAGCCGAAAGCCGGTCGAGGTCGAGAACGGGCCCTGGAACACTTGCACGAGCGAGCCGCCGATCGATACGCCCAGGCCGATCGCGAGCATCTGCACCATCGAAAAGAGGCTGTTGCCGCTGCCCGCGTCCTTGATCGAGAGGCCTTTGAGCGTGACGCTGTTCATCGCGGCGAACTGCATCGAATTGCACGCGCCGAACACAACGAGAATCGCGATCTCGACGGCGAGCGGCAATGTAGGCGAGAACAGCGCAAACGCGACGATCGACGCGCCCACGAGCGCCGTGTTGACGAGCAGGAACGTGTCGTAGCCGTACCGCTTCACGAGCTGCGCGATCCAGCGCTTGCTGAGGGTGCCAGCGATGGCGATCGGCAGCATCATCAGCCCCGAATGCAGCGGGCTGTAGCCGAGTTCGAGCTGCATCAGCAGCGGCAAGAGGAACGGCACCGCGCTCGAACCGATGCGGCACAGCAGATTGCCGATCAGCCCGACGCTGAAATTCGGCTCGTGAAAGAGCGCGAGATGAAAGAGCGGATTGCGCTTGCGCCGCGCATACGGCACATACGCGAACGCCGACACCGCCGCGAGCGCGAAGAGCGCGGCGGACACCGCGCCGCGATGCGTCTCTACCGGCGAATCCAGCGCGAGCGAGAACGACACCATGCACATCGACAGCAATCCGCAGCCGACGAAATCGAACGGCGGCGCGTCGTGCAGCGTGTCGTTCGGCAGGAACCGCTGCACCGCATAGAGTCCGACCGCGCCGATCGGCACATTGATCAGGAAGATCCAGTGCCACGAAAACGACTCGACGAACCAGCCGCCGAGCGTCGGGCCGAGAATCGGGCCGACCTGGCCGGCGACGGAAATCATCGCGAGCGCGGAAACGTAGGCTTCTCCGGAGACGGCGCGCAACACGGCGAGACGTCCGATCGGCAGCAGCATCGAACCGCCGATGCCTTGCAGCACGCGCGCGAGCACGAGCTGGTTGAGCGAATGCGCGTTCGCGCAGGCGAGCGAGCCGATCACGAACAACGAAATCGAGACCAGATAGACGCGGCGCGTGCCGAAGCGGTCGGCGAGCCAGCCGGACGCGGGCGTGAAGAGCGCCATCGTGAGCGTGTAGGCGACGACGATCGACTGCATCGCGAGCGGCGCGGCGTTCAGACTGCGCGCGATCGACGGCAGCGCCGTGTTGACGATCGTCGTGTCGAGCGCCTGCATGAAAAAACCCACGGCGACGATCCAAAGGAGCGCCGTGTGCGAGGTCTGTCTGGTCATGTGATGGGGCAACGTGCTTGAGGCGCGGATATTGGAAGTCACCGAAAGCCGTTTGAAACCGGTTTCCGCCGCGCATTGTGAAATCTTAGTGACTCGGCAGGTCATCGGGAAGCCCGCTGGCCACATTGACTGTCATCGTATTTACCGTTCACAATGGCGCATGCTCAATCCAGTTTGGTTGCATACTTTCGCGACGGTGGCCGCGTCGCACAGCTTCACCGACGCGGGCCGCCAGCTCGGGCTTCGGCAATCGAGCGTGTCCGAGCATATCCGGCGTCTGGAAGAGAGCGTCGGGCGGCGGCTTTTCGTGCGCGACACGCATTCGCTCGCACTCACCGCCGACGGCGAAGCCATGCTGGTCCACGCCCGCGTGATCCTCGAAGCGATGGCGCACGCGCAATCGCAGTTCAGCTCGCCGCGTCTGCGCGGGCGCGTGCGGCTCGGTTCGTCGGACGATATCGCGCTCGGGCCGCTGCCGAGCGTGCTCGCGGCGTTTCGCGACACCCATCCGGACGTCGAGCTGGAAATCACCATCGGCATGACCGGGCGGCTGTATCAGATGGTCGATGCCGGAGAACTCGATCTCGCGGTCGGCAAGCGGCGTCTGGGCGACGCGCGCGGCATGCGGCTTTTTTCCGGGCGGCTCGAATGGTTGGCGAAGCCCGGCACCGTCGTCGATACGAGCGGGCCGCTGCCGCTCATTCTCGTCTCGGAGCCGAGCGTCACGCGGGGCGTCGTGCTCGATTCGCTGGCGATGTCCGGCGCGAGCTGGCAGATGGTCTGCACCAGCAGCAGCCACGCGGGCTGCATCGCCGCGGCGCGCGGCGGGCTCGGACTGACCGTGCGTTCGCATTTTCTGGCCGCGCGCGGACTGGCGCCGCCCGTGAATCGCGCGGAACTGCCGGAGTTGCCCGAAGTGGAATTCATCGCGTTCGGCGCGAAACATCTGAGCCGTCCGGCCGAAACCTTGCTTCAGCTTCTCGAAAACAGCGACCTGCGCGGCGAATGGGACGGGGAATGATGCCCGGATTGCGCGCCCGCAAGGGCAGGGAAGCCGGTTGTGCCGCTGCAACGGCCGGTAGACCCGAATGGCTATCGCCAATCTGTTCTTATATATTGTGCGGCGTTTGAAGTAGCCACTTCCACGACGTGTTCCGCTTCTTGTCCCTTTTCTTTTCCGGTCTGTTTCGCTGCGCGATGCTCGTCGTCGTGATGGCGCTCGCGCCGTTTTCGGGCGCCCACGCGGCCGCCTACGTGACGAAGCACTGCGACGACCTCGAAGGCAAAATCGTGCCTGCGTCGATCATCGGGCTGCCGACGCGCGGCGCGACGATCGTCTCCGCCTGGGTCGTGAAGGCGGCCGCGCCCGGCAACCGCAACGGCGAGTATTGCCGCATCACGGGGTTCATCAAGGCGCTGCAGGATTCGACGCCCGACATCCGCTTCGAAGTGAATCTGCCCAGCCGCTGGAACGGCCGCGCGTTGCAGATGGGCGGTGGCGGTTACAACGGCACGATCGTCTCCGGCACCGACCCGATGCCTTTCGCGCCGGACTCGACGCCGCTCGCGCGCGGTTACGCGACGTTCGGCTCGGATTCGGGCCACGTCGGCAACGCCGGGCGCGCGGACTTCGCGGGCAACGACGAAGCCATCGTCAATTTCGGCTTCGGGCATCTCAAGAAAACGCGCGATGTCGCGCTTGCGCTGATCCAGATGGGCTACGGACGCACGCCCGAAAAAACCTACTTCGCCGGCGGCTCGACGGGCGGGCGCGAGGGTTTCACCGTGATCGAGCGCTTTCCGAACGACTACGACGGCGTGATCGCCAACGCGCCCGCGATCAATTTCTCCGGCGTACGGCTGATGGGCGTGAAGGTCGGGCAGGCCTCGTATGCAAAACCGGGCGGCTTCGTCGGCGTCGCGCAGCAGCGGCGCGTGTTCGAGACCGTCGTGCACGAATGCGACCGGCTCGACGGCGCGGCGGACGGCATCGTCAGCAACGTGGAGGCGTGCAGGAAGCTGGAACCGCAGATCATCGCGTCGCTGCGTTGCGCGAACGGGCAGCGTCCGTCCTTGCGCGACAGTTGTCTGTCGGATGCGCAGATCGACACGCTTCAGACCTTGCGCGACGGCGTCGCGCTGCCGTATCCGCTCGCGTACGGCGTCGATAGCTATCCCGGCTACAACGTCTTTCAGGGCGTCGACTTCTCGGGCACGCTCGGCCTCGGCGACTCGCCGGTACTGCTCACGCCGCCGACCTTTGCCGCGAACGGGTATCTGTTCGCGCAAGGCGACGCGTATATCCGCCACTTCGTCACGCGCGATCTCGGCTTCAGCGCGCTCACGTTCGACCTCGACAATCCCGGCCGCTTCAAGCAGCGCCTCATCACGCTCGCGTACACCGTCGGCGCGATGAACCCGGATTTCTCCGCGTTCATCGCGCACGGCGGCAAGCTCATCGCGATGCACGGCCTCGCCGACGAAGTCATCAGCCCGAATCAGACGATCGCGTTCTATCGCGGACTCATCGACCGGTACGGCCAGGACACCGTCGACTCGTTCATGCGGCTCTATATGGTGCCGGGCTTCCAGCATGGCAACGGCGTGTTCATTCCCGCATGGGACGAACTCGGCGCGCTCGACGAATGGGTGAGCAACGGCGTCGGACCCGAGACGCTCATCGGCAGCGACATCGCGCCCGCCACCAACGGACGCACGCGGCCGATATGCCGTTATCCGAACTATCCGCGCTACATGGGCAAGGGCAGCATCAGTCTCGCGGCGAGCTTCCGTTGCGTGGAGCCGTGAGCGGCTGCATCGTCAGAGCGCGTTCGCATGCCGGCCCGCGATGCGTGGCCAGTACCTCGCGAGCCAGCGCAGCAGCAAGCCGCGCGGCGCAGCGCGATACGACGTGAGCGACACTTCGATCGCCGCATCGCTCGCGGACGACAGCCACACGCGCTCGCCGCGCGACAGTCTCACGACATCGCCGGGCTTCATCCAGTAGTCGTGCGGGTCGCGATGACGCGTGAGCCAGAGCGAACACCCGGGCGCATCGGCCACGCGCAGTTCGGCGTCGCGCGTGAGCCGCCAGGACACCATCTGATGCGGATGCACTTCGACATAGACCACGACGCGCGCGCCCGATGCGCTCGATGCACTCAGGCGCCCCGACGCCACGCCGTGGCCGGCGCCATGACCCGCGCAAACTTGCGATACCTCTTCCATCTCTGCTCTCCATGATGTGAGCCGAAGACGGAAACCTTGCACGCGAAAACAAGAAGGCCCCGTCTTGCGGCGGGGCCTTCGGAATCTGTCTGCTTGCCTGTTTCGCTAGCGCACACGCTGTCCCGATGACCCGCCACACATGGCGTTCATACGGTTTTTAATCGCGGCGATGGAGAAAAGGATGGCTGCGTGCATGTGTCGCAGTATCGTGTGGCGCGCTGGCGCTTGTCAATATCGAGATAGAGACGCGATGCAAAAAGGCGGGCAGGGCGGCTCTTGCCGACGCGCTCGCGACGGTTTAACTTGGACGCCATCGATAACTTTCGGAGGCTCGTCGTGGCTTATTTGCTACTCGTCGTGGAACCGGTCGAACAGCGCGGCCAGCGCACGCAGGAAGAGGGACGCGAGGCGTATCGCCAGATGGGCGAGTTCGCCGAAGGACTGAAGGCGCGCGGCGTGTTGCGCGCGGTCGAATCGCTGACCTCGCAAAAGGACGCGGCGCGCGTCACGAACGTCGATGGCGATGCGCGCGTCATCGACGGCCCGTTCGCCGAAGCGAAGGAGATGATCGGCGGCTTCTTTCTGCTCGATTGCGAAACGCATGCGCAAGCCGTCGCGATCGCGGCGCAATGCCCGGCGGCGAAGTGGTGCACCATCGAAGTCCGCAAGGTCGGGCCGTGTTATTTGTGAGGTATTCGCGAAGTTCGTGTCGATTTTCACGCGCGCGGATCGTCGTGCATGTAACGGCTGCGATGCCGCTCAACGATCCAACCCGGAGACCTGCGCCATGCACAAACAGATCTTCGTGAACCTGCCGGTTCGCGACCTCAAGCGTTCGATGACCTTCTTCAAGGCACTGGGTCTGAGCTTCAACCCGAACTTCACCAACGACGACGCCGCGTGCCTCGTCATCGGCGAAAACATTTACGCGATGCTGCTCGTCGAAAAATTTTTCCAGACCTTCACGGAAAAGCCGATCGCCGACGCCCACGCGAGCACCGAGACGCTCGTGTGTCTGTCGTGCGAGAGCAGGGCGGAAGTCGACGATCTGGTCGCGAAGGCCGTCGCCGCGGGCGGACGCGCGCCGCGCGAGCCGCAGGATCACGGCTTCATGTACGGCCACGGCTTCGAGGATCTCGACGGTCATATCTGGGAACTCGTGCACATGAATCCGGAAGCGGCGTGAGCGGGCGCGGGCAGCGGAACGACACGGCGGACGATGCCGCGCGGCGTGCGATCGACGCGGTATGGCGCATCGAGTCCGCGAAGGTGATCGCGAGCGTGGCGCGCGTCGTGCGCGATGTCGCGCTCGCCGAGGAGCTGGCGCAGGACGCGTTCGTCGCCGCACTGGAACACTGGAGCCAACCGGGCGTGGGCGTGCCCGAGAAGCCGGGAGCGTGGCTCATGACGACAGCGAAAAACAAGGCGCTCGACCGTCTGCGGCAGCACGCGCTGCACGCGCGCAAGCACGAGGAATACGGCCGCGACCTCGACGCGCAGGAGGCGCACATCACGCCCGATTTCGTCGATGCGCTCGACGCTGCGCGCGAGGACGACATCGGCGACGATCTGCTGCGGCTCATTTTCACGGCGTGCCATCCGGTGCTGTCCGTCGATGCGCGCGCCGCGCTGACGCTGCGCCTGATCGGCGGACTCACGACCGACGAGATCGCGCGCGCGTTTCTCGTGCCGGAGCCGACCATCGCGCAGCGCATCGTGCGGGCGAAGCGCACGCTGTCGGCGGCCCGCGTGCCGTTCGAGGTGCCGAAAGCCGACGCGCGCGCGGCGCGGCTCGGATCGGTGCTCGAAGTCATCTATCTGATCTTCAACGAAGGCTATTCGGCGACGGCCGGCGACGACTGGATGCGGCCGGGCTTGTGTGAAGACGCGTTGCGGCTCGGGCGCATCCTCGCCGAACTGACGCCGGACGAGAGCGAGGTTCACGGGCTCGTCGCGCTGATGGAAATTCAGGCGTCGCGCATGAAGGCGCGCGTCGACCGGCAAGGCCGGCCGGTGCTGCTGCCGGACCAGGACCGCAGCCGCTGGGACCCGCTGCTGATCCGTCGCGGGCTCACGGCGCTGACACGCTCGGAAGCGCTGGGAGGCGCGCGCGGCGTGTACGCGCTGCAGGCGGCGCTCGCGGCGTGCCATGCGCGCGCGCCGAGCGCCGGCGACACCGACTGGCCGATGATCGTCGCGCTCTACGACGCGCTGATGCAAACCGCGCCGACGCCGGTGGTCGAACTGAATCGCGCGGTCGCGGTGAGCATGGCGTACGGGCCGCAGGCCGCGCTGCCGATCGTCGATGCGTTGTCGGACGCGCCCGCGCTCAGGAACTATCACTGGCTGCCGAGCGTGCGCGCCGATCTGCTGGCGAAGCTGGGGCGCAGGCGTGAGGCGCGCGCGGAGTTCGAACGCGCGGCGTCGCTGACGAAGAATGCGCGGGAGCGGGCGTTTCTGCTGGATCGGGCTGGGGAGATGGGGTGAATGAGGCTGGGCGCCGGGCATCGGCTCAGCCTCATTTATAATTTTACATAAGATAAATTATCGATGTTTTGGCCGTGACATTGGCTATCATCGAAGTTCAGAGCTCCACGTCAGCATCGGGACACCGACCTCGGACCACAAAGACGCTGCCACCTATAATCAAACGAGGTCATGCGCGATTATTTCAAAAATTGTCGATTTTTTAAAACATCAATCAACAACTCGAAATTTTTGTCGGAACTACATATCGCCGGTCCACCCTTAGCAAAGCCCACGCAATAATGCCGCTCACGGAATAATCGACGCCCATCTCCATGAACACCGACGACTACCAGCAACTTGCTCCCAGACTCTACGCTGGCGAGATTGAAGCGTGTTTCCGGTTTCTCGACGAGCGCATGGCAGCGGACGGACACCTCGCCGATTACTGGCATTGGCGCGCAGTCGCCCACATGCGCGCGGGTGAATTTTCGCGCGCGCTCGACATCTGCTGCCAGATCACCCGTCAGTCGGACGTATTTGGGTTCCAGCTCCACAGCCTGTGCGATGCGTGCGCCCATCTCGGACTGAAAGAACTCGCGCTCGCCATGATCGACTTCGTGGGATTGAAGCCCGATACCGCGCCGATCGCTCACTTCCTGTGGCGCGTCTACGGCTGGCACTACCTCGGCGACGACCAGCGCGTTCTGGACATGAACGCGGACGGCGTCGACCCGCATTCGGCGTACGTGCTCGGGCATCATCAGGGACGCAGCGCGATGCGACTCAACGGCATCGCAAGTGGCGTCGATCTGATGCATCGCTACTGGTCGTCGCACGATGCGCGGCGCGTACTGTTCCCCCATGTCGACGTCGAGCACTACTGGTGCGGACAGCGCGTCCTGCCGGCGCATATGACGCTGACGTCGATCGCGTCGGGTCACGGCGATCAGGTCAACTGGGTGCGCTACGCCGGCGCGCTTCAGGGACTCGGCGTACAGCTGGCGATCGCCGACGGTTCAGACAAAAACTATCGGCTCTCGATGTCCGAGTCGCAACAGGCCGAAGATGCCGAACGCCTGCGCGCGGCAGGTTTCACCGTCGCGCCCGACGGCGCACTGTGGACCGAGCCCTTCGCGGTCTTCACCTCGCTCTTTCCCGCGCTCGGCTACGCGCCCTCGGCACGCTACCTCGAACCGGCCGATCCCTCCGCCGCCGATGCGATCGTCGATGACATCCGGCAACGCGCGCGCGGCAAACGCTGCGTGGGCATCTTCTGGTCGTCGTGCGAGTCGGCGAACAACTTCGCCAACCGCAGCCTGACCCTGCCCCATCTCAGGCCGCTTCTGGACGGCACGAGCGACATCCACTGGGTGATCATGCAGCGCGGCTTCGAGCGCAAACGCTGGCTGGACGACCCGCGCGCACACGACCCCGAGCGCTTCACGACGCTCCCGCTCGACGTGACGCTCGCGCAAAGCATCGGCATCATCGACCGGCTCGATGCGTTCGTCGGCAACGACGGCGCCCTGTCCCATCTCGCGGGCGCACTCGGCAAGCGCTGCTACCTGTTCCTCAATCAGGTCGCCGAATGGCGTTACGAGCGCGAGCCGCATCACACCCCGTGGTATCCGACGATGCGCCTCGTGCGCGCGCAGCGGCTGGGCGACTGGGACGACGTCGTGCGTCAGCTGGGACAATGCCTCGCAAACGACGCGCCCTGAACCCGCCTACGCAAACCGCGCCGCGAGCGTCTGCGGAATCGGGCTGCGCTTCGTGAGCGCGCAGGTCGGCGTGTCGGCACGCGGGCCGCGCACGTAGCTTTCTAGCTGGTCGATGGCGAACTGCTGCTCGTCGATGACATGCCGCACCAGATCGCCGATCGAAATCATGCCGGCGAGCATGCCGCCCTCGATCACCGGCAGATGACGGATGCGGTGCTGCGTCATCAGCGTCATGCATTCGTCGGCGCTCGTTCTGAGGCTCACGGACATCACGGGCGCGGTCATGATCTCGCATACCGTCGTCGTGCGCGAAGCCTTGTCCCGCAGGATCACCTTGCGCGCGTAGTCGCGCTCCGTGACGATGCCGCACACCGTATCGCCGACCATGACGACCAGCGCGCCCACTTCCGCCCGCGACATCAGCGCGACGGCTTCGTGAACGCTCGCCTCCGCATCGATGGTGTGAACCGTCATGTCGCCCTTAGCCCTCAGGACTTGCTTCACCGTTGCCATTTGCCGTTCTCCCGTTATCCGCGCGTGCGGTGTGCTGCCGTGTTCAACAAAATCAACAAACTCGTCGATGAGATCAGTGCTCCCTTGTTCGCTCAGTCGAAGTCGAACAGATCGCCGAGAAACGATTTCTTTCGACGCCCGTGCTCATGCTTGCCGCGCGAGTCGCCGTAGTGATAGCCCTCCTGGCGATGCGGACGGCGCTCGCGATCGTGATCGCGCTCTTGCCAGTCGTCACGGCGCGCGGCCTGAGCCTCGGCGAGCGAATCCTGCGTGGCGCGGCGGATCATCTGATCGAGCTCGCCGCGATCAAGCCACACGCCGCGGCATTGCGGGCAATAGTCGATTTCGATGCCCTCGCGAATGGTCATCAGCAGGTCTGTCGCGGGACACACGGGGCATTTCATATCGTTTCCTTTCTGTTTGCTTTCAGTGAAGACAATCTAGCGGAAGGAATCGTTCCAAAAAATGTGCAATTTCGAGCGCATCAGTTCGGAAAACCCGAAATTAGACGGTTAGTTGCATATTACGAATTCGTGTTCCGACGCAGAGTTCAGCAGCCGACTTGCGATCCATCCCAAAATTCCGCAAGCTTTCGGTTTGACGCGGCGCGCAGCGCGCGAGCCGCCACGCACAAAAAGGCGACGACCATGTCCGACAAATCCACCATGAGCGAAGAACGCGACGGCGCCGAGACGGGCGACCTCCTCTATCTGCTGCAAGGCGCAGACGACTTCAGCCGCTTCGTGTTCCCCGATAGCGAAGCACTCTTCAAGAGCCTCGCGCGCCAGCAGGCGCCGCACACGCTTTTCATCACCTGCGCGGATTCCCGCGTGTCGCCGGAAATGATCACGCAGACGCGCCCCGGCGAGCTTTTCGTATGCCGCAACATCGGCAATATCGTGCCGGCTTACGGCGAAATGCTCGGCGGCGTGTCGGCGGTCGTCGAGTACGCGGTGCTCGCGCTCAACGTGCGGCAGATCGTGATCTGCGGGCACTCAGACTGCGGCGCGATGAAAGGCCTCGCGTCCGGCGCGACCATCGCCGATGAAATGCCGACCGTCCACGCCTGGCTGCGCAATGCGGAAGCGGCGCGCAGCGTCGTGATGGCGCGCAAGCTGGAACAGGAACGCATCGTCGCCGCGATGGTCGAGGAGAACATCCGGCTGCAGTTGACGCACCTGCGCACGCATCCGGCGGTCGCGGGACGGCTCGCGCTCGGCAAGCTGCAGGTGCAAGGCTGGGTGTACGACATCGGACGCGGCAAG
>Ga0160459_100447_pt1 | contig 16575 bp, 14 predicted proteins | sample HID1973K_E6MG_FD_108208 | JGI IMG/M metagenome (GOLD analysis project Ga0160459, IMG submission 108208) | Enriched mosquito-associated microbial communities from UW Madison campus, WI, USA - HID1973K_E6 MG | ecosystem: Host-associated > Arthropoda: Insects > Digestive system > Unclassified ... | reverse complement strand
GCAATGTCGAAGCTCTTCCGCGAGGAAGACGACGTGAAGACGCTCATCAAGCTGAAGGCGATCTACGAGCTTCTCGAGACGATTACCGACAAGTGTGAAGACGTGGCGAACATCATCGAAGGCATCGTGCTGGAAAACGCCTGATCAAGCCGTCCGAGCCCCCGGCGCGCGGCAGGCCCGTGCGCGGCGGGGCACCAAAAAACCGGGACGACAAACCGGCAGCGCAAAACGAGACCGGTCAAAACAACACCAACCGATGCATTCGATTCAACTCGCCATCTGGGCAGTCGCCTTGCTCGTCATAGTCGCACTCGCGTTCGACTTCATGAACGGCTTTCACGACGCCGCCAATTCCATCGCGACGGTCGTTTCGACCGGCGTGCTCAAGCCACAGCAGGCGGTCGCGTTCGCTGCGGCGTTCAACGTCATCGCGTATTTCATCTTCCACCTGAAAGTCGCCGCGACTGTCGGCAAGGGCACGATCGATCCGCAAATCGTCGATCACTACGTGATTTTCGGCGCGCTCGTGGGTGCGATCGGCTGGAATATCGTCACCTGGCATTACGGCATTCCGTCGAGTTCGTCGCACGCGCTGATCGGCGGTCTGGTCGGCGCGGCGCTCGCCAAGTCGGGCTGGGCGTCGCTCAACTGGGACGGGCTGCTCAAGACGGTCGCGTTCATCTTCATCTCGCCGCTGCTCGGCTTCGTGCTCGGCTCGTTCTTCATGCTGCTGGTGTCGTGGCTGTACTTCCGCACGCCACCCTCGAAGGTCGACCGGCGTTTTCGCCGCATGCAGCTCGTCTCGGCCGGTCTCTATTCGCTCGGTCACGGCGGCAACGACGCGCAGAAGACCATCGGCATCATCTGGATGCTGCTGATCGCGAGCGGCTACGCCTCGGCAACCGCCGATGCGCCGCCGGTCTGGGTCATCGGCCTGTGCTATCTGTCGATGGGCCTCGGCACGCTCTTCGGCGGCTGGCGCATCGTGCGGACGATGGGACAGAAGATCACCAAGCTGAAACCGGTCGGCGGTTTCTGCGCGGAGACGGGCGGGGCGATCACGCTGTTCGTCGCGTCCTTCCTCGGCATTCCCGTTTCGACGACGCACACGATCACCGGCGCGATCGTCGGCGTCGGCGCGACGCAAAAGTTCAGCGCGGTGCGCTGGGGCGTTGCGGGCAATATCGTGTGGGCGTGGATTCTGACGATTCCCGCCTCCGCCGCGCTCGCGGCGGCCGGCTGGTGGGTCGGCCACCAGTTCCTGTAAGCGTTGAACCTTGCCTTCGGCCCCGCACCGCGTCGGGGCCGAAGCGCATCAGATGATCGGCGACGACACTCCGTCCATCGGTATGATCGCGCCCGATACGTAACTCGCGCGGCGGCTCGCCAGAAAGAGCGCCACGTCGGCGATTTCCTCAGGCTTTGCGTAACGTCCGAGGGGCACTTTGGCCTGACTCTCGGCGAGCACCTGATCGCGCGTGACGCCTTGCCGTTTCGCTTCCAGTTCGAGCGCTTCCTCGACGCGCTCGGTGAGCGTCGCGCCCGGATTGATCGCGTTGATGCGAATGCCGAGCTTCGCGTAGTGATGCGCGAGACCGACGGTATTGAGCATCAGCGCCGCATTGGCCGCGCCACCCGCGATATGAATGTCCGTCGCGATCTTCCCGCCCATCCCCACGATATTCACGATGGCACCCGGCTCGGCCTTCGGATCGTTGCGCAGGCGCTCGGCCATGCGCTTCAGCACGACCTGCTGAGGATAGACATAAGAGAAGTATTTCGCATCCATGGCCGCCTTGTAGGCGGCGGCGTCGAGCGTGTCGGGATCGTAGCGTCTGGCCGCGCCGGCGCTGTTGATGAGAATGTCGATCGGTCCCAGCGCGGCGCTCGCTTCCTCGACGACATCTTCGGCGCTGTGCGCTTCATGCAAATCGGCGCGCGCGAGATGAATATGATGTCCGACGCTGGCCAGTTGTTCGCGGGCGCGGGCGAGATTCGCGGCATCGCGCGAGACGATCGCGACTTTCGCACCCTCGCTCGCGAACGCTTTCGCACATGCAAATCCGATTCCCTTGCTGCCGCCCGTGATCAGGACGACCTTGCCCGCGAGTCCCAGGTCCATGGTGTTGCGCTCCGTCGACGAATGATCGAAACACGATAGCAGAGACGCGCGGCGCGCGTCAGTTCGTGCCGGTCGCGAAGCGGGCGATGGGATCGTCGGTCTGCGACGGACGTGGCGCGGCGAGCGAGCCGGTGGAGGCGCGCATCACGCGCACGGGCGGTTCAACTGGATCGGCTGTGGCTTGCGCGGTGCGCGCCTGCTGGCGTGCCGCGTTCGATGACGGAGGTGGCGGCTCGAAGGCATCGGCGGCGGCCTGGATCGGATCCGGCGCGGCGCTGGTGGCGACGGCCGCTTGAGGCGCGGTCGCGCCTGCGGCTTGCGACTGGCGTTGCGCGGCCGTGAGCGTGGAGGGCGGCGGTTCGAAAGCGTCAGCGGTTGTCGGCGTCGGCGTCGGCGTTTGCGCGGGAGCAGGCGATGCCAGATAAACCGGCGCGTCGAACGGCGCAGGCGCGGACTTCGGCGGAGCGACGCGGCGAATGCCGTCGAACCGTTTTGCCCAATAGGGATTGGTCAGATAGTCGAGGCGCACGGTGCCGCCCGTCGATGGCGCGTTCACGAAGCGCAGCTTGCCCACATAAATGCCGACATGCGAGTGCGGCCGTCCGGTCGTGTTGAAAAAGATCAGATCGCCCGGTGCGACGCCGTCCGGTTCGATCGATTCGCCACGCGAACTCATTTCGGCCGTCGTGCGCGGCAGATTGACCGACGCCGCGCGATCGACGACGTATCGCACGAGCCCGCTGCAATCGAAACCGGCCTCGGGCGTATTGCCGCCCCAGCGGTACGGCACGCCGACGAGCGACATCGCCTGGATGGAGATTTCCTCGCGCCCGACGCTGTGATCGACGAAGGTCGGGAAACCGGCCGGCGCCTTGTAAGTGCGATTCGCGTTCGCACTGGCGGCAGGCTGACGTGCCGCCTGCTGCGGCGCGCTGCCACACGCGGCGAGCAAAACGGTAACGAGAAGCGGCAGCCAGATTCGACGCATTGCAGATAGCGAGCAAAAAGTCGCCAGGAAGGGCAGTGTGCCGATACTAGCCCGCCGAACGGGCGTGCGGCAAGATGTCCTGAGGTTTTACATGAAGTTTGTGCCGTAAGTGTTGCAAGCGGGAAACGTCAGACGAAAAGAGAACGGCCCGGTGGATCGCTCCACCGGGCCGTCGTACCCGCAATGAATGCCGGGCGCTTACAGAATGTCGGACGCGTAATCGGCCAGACGCGAGCGCTCGCCGCGCGCGAGCGTCACGTGACCGCTATGCGTCCAGCCCTTGAAGCGATCGACCACGTACGTGAGCCCCGAACTGCCTTCGGTCAGATAAGGCGTGTCGATCTGCGCGATGTTGCCGAGGCACACGATCTTCGTGCCCGGACCCGCGCGCGTGACGAGCGTCTTCATCTGCTTCGGCGTCAGGTTCTGCGCCTCGTCGATGATCACGTACTTGTCGACGAACGTGCGCCCGCGCATGAAGTTCATGCTCTTCACCTTCAGGCGCGAACGGATCAGCTCCTGCGTCGCGGCGCGGCCCCATTCGCCGGCGGCATCGTCGGTTTTCTGCAGCACTTCGAGGTTGTCGTCGAAGGCGCCCATCCACGGCTGCATCTTCTCTTCCTCGGTGCCCGGCAGAAAGCCGATGTCCTCGCCGACCGGCACCGTCGCGCGCGTCACGATGATTTCGTTGTAGCGCTTGTCGTCGAGCACTTGCGCGAGGCCGGCGGCGAGCGCCATCAGCGTCTTGCCGGTGCCCGCCTGGCCGAGCAGCGTGACGAAATCGACTTCCGGGTTCATCAACAGGTTCAGCGCGAAATTCTGTTCACGGTTGCGCGCCGTGATGCCCCAAACGTTGTTTTTGTGATGGCCGTAGTCGCGCAGCGTCTGCAACAGCGCGGTCTTGCCGTTCAGCTCGCGCACCACCGCGTGGAACGACGGCTCGCCGTTCTGCGGCTCCAGATACACGAACTCGTTCACGAGCATCGACGGACACAGCGGCCCGGTCACGCGGTAATACGTCGTGCCGGTCTTGGTGTCCTGCCAGCTCTCCATGCCCTTCGCGTGCCGGGTCCAGAAGTCCTGCGGCAGCGCGCGCACGCCGGAGTAGAGCAGGTCCTTGTCTTCCAGAACCTGATCGTTGAAATAGTCTTCTGCCGGCAGCCCGAGCGCATGCGCCTTGATCCGCATGTTGATGTCTTTCGACACCAGCACGACCTGACGATCCGGACGCTCCTTCTGCAACGCGCGCACGACGCCGAGAATCTGGTTGTCCGCCTTGCCGACGGGCAAGCCTTCCACCGGTTCGATGTCCGTGAGCGTCGTCTGGAAGTACAGGCGGCCGAGCGCGTCCCGGTTGCCTTGCGCGGCCAGCGGAATGCCTTCCGTCATCTTGCCCGCGTTGGCGACGAGCGCATCGAGCGTGCGGCTCACCTGACGCGCATTGCGCGCCACTTCCGACATGCCTTTCTTGTGATTGTCGAGTTCTTCCAACGTCATCATCGGCAGATAGACGTCGTGTTCCTCGAAACGGAACAGCGAGCTCGGATCGTGCATCAGCACGTTGGTGTCGAGCACGAAAAGCTTGCGCAATTCGGCTTCGGCCGTCGTGCCCTTGCGGCGTTTGTTCTGCGCGCGCGTGTCTTTCGCGGCGGACGGAGCCGCTGCCTCGGGCGCGACCGGCGTTTCGGCGCGCTCCGTGCGCGCTTCGACCGGTTCCGGCGCGGTGCGCGCGGCCGGCACCGGCTGCAGCAGCGCGGCGGTCTGTTTCGATTTTCGGCCGCGCGCGGGCGCAGGCGACGGTGCGGCCGCTTCCACATGCGGTTCGGCCGGAATCTGGGTCAGCACGTCGCTCGCGATCGAGCGCAGCGTGTGCGCGGCGTTCGTGGCGGGACGCTCCGCGGCGACGGTCTCGACCGCGCCGTACGCGTCGTCATCGCTCGCCGCGGCTTGTTTCTTCGACTGTTTCGAAGGCCGGGCTTTGGCCTTGTATTCTTCAGCCGGAAGGAGATGGCCGAGCTTGGCCGGGGCGGTAGGCAAAGGCATGGTGTTCCCTCGAAGGAATCGGGTCGTATATCGTGCGCCGCCTGTCGCATCCTGCCCGTACGCCCTCGCAGCGAAACGGTTCCCGCAGTTTGCGCCCGGCGGCGCGCTTCATTGTCGAAATCGCCGGTTCGCCTAAGTTTCGATCTGCTCCTTGGGGTTGCGTCCACTGGTCATCGCGCCAGCGTTCAAGACGTGGTTTTTGTGCGACGCCAATAAAAAAGCCGCCGTTCCGACTACCGGAACCAGCGGCTGACTTCTGCTTCGGAGCACCTGCGCCGTGCCGTCTCCACGTAGCCCGGATCCATGCCGACCGTGCCGGCAGGCACACGGCGGCTCGCGCTACAAAGAATGGGTTGGACTGGACAGGCGCTCATTGCGAACCAATATAGCGTGCCTCAAATTGCTTGTACAGCCTCGACAATAGCCTCTACGTGGCCCGGCACCTTGACACCGCGGAACTCGCGGCGAAGCACGCCTTTCGCGTCGATGAGGAAGGTCGAGCGCTCGACGCCGCGCACTTCCTTGCCATACATTTTCTTCATTTTGACGACATCGAAGAGCGAGCAGATGGCTTCGTCGCCGTCCGAAACCAGCGTGTAAGGCAGTTCCAGCTTCGCCTTGAAGTTGTCGTGCGACTTCACGCTGTCGCGCGAGATGCCGACGATTTCCGCGCCCGCCGCCTTGAACTGGTCGTAGTGGTCGCGAAATTGCAGGCTTTCAGTCGTGCAGCCCGGCGTGTTGTCCTTCGGGTAAAAGAAGAGCACGACCTTACTGCCGCGCAGGTTCGAAAGCGTGAACTCGCCACCCGTCGCGGGTGCGGTGAAGTCGGGAACGGGCTGGTCGACTGCGACTGACACGAAAGTTTCTCCGGTTGTTCTGGTTTGTTGGTGAGAAAAAACGCCGAGACCCGACGATCAGCCGCGCAAGCGCCACGCGCCACGCGCCGATTCAGCCGGGCTGGACGATCAGTTCGCCCGCGCGGCCCGGAATCTCGCCCCACGTCACAGGGTACGTGGGCAGCGTCGCGCGGTCCAGCGTCGCATGGTAGTCGCCCATCGTGGCGAAGGTATGTCCCTGCGCGCGCCAGCCGGCGAGCAATTGTTCGAACACCGGCGCGAGCTTCTGGCCTTCGAGTTCGGCGTGCAGCGTGAACACCTGATCGTGCGGGTTGTTCTCCGTGTGCCGCAAGAGACGCGCCGCGACGTTGCTTTCGTCGACGCCGTCCACGCCCAGGATTTCGTCGAGCGTCGGCAGCGTGGTGGGCATCTGGATGTGATCGAGCGTGCGGCCGTCGAGCACGGGAATGTACGGCGTATGCCCGCGCCCGTCGGACGCATAGCGCATGCCCCACGCATCGATCTGCTCGAACGCGTAGCCGTTCATCTGCCAGCCAGCCGCGCCGTGCGTGACGGGCGGCCCGCCGAATATCTCGATGAAGCGCGCATGGCTCTGCTGCATCTGCGCGACTGTCCACGCGCGGTCGCGCGCGCGCACGTTGTCCTGCCAGTAGACGTGATCCCACGTGTGGATGCCGCATTCGAAGCCGGCTTCGTGGATCGCGCGCATCTCGGACACGGCTTCACGGCCGATATCCGGTCCCGGCAGCAGCACGCCGTACATGAGCGTCTTCACGCCGTAGTGCTCGACTACAGACGTGCGCGACACCTTCTTCAGAAAGCCTGGCCGGAAGACGCGCCGCAGCGCCCAGCCGGTGTGATCGGGGCCGAGGCTGAAGAGGAACGTCGCGCGGGCGCTGTACTTGTCGAGCAGACGCCCGAGGTTGGGTACGCCTTCGCGCGTGCCGCGCAGCGTATCGACGTCGATCTTGAGAACGATGCGGGCCACGCCTGGTTCCCTTGCTTACGACTGCTCGACGAGCTTGCGGGCTTCGCCCACATGGCCGCGATACGCTTCAAAGATCTTGCGCAACGCGTCGTCCATGGACGCTTGCGGCGCCCAGCCGAGCTCCTGCATCGTGTTGTCGATCTTCGGCACGCGGTTCTGCACGTCCTGATAGCCGTTGCCGTAGTACGCGCCAGACGAGGTCTCGACGAGCTGCACCTTCTTCGCGGTGTCCGTGTACTCGGGGAACTCGTTCGCGAGCGCGAGCATCTTGTTCGCGAGTTCGCGCACCGAGAAGTTGTTGGTCGGATTGCCGATGTTGTAGATCTTGCCCGACGCCACGCCGTTCTTGTTCTCGATGATCTTCATCAGCGCGCCGATGCCGTCGTCGATATCGGTGAACGCGCGCTTCTGCGCGCCGCCGTCGACGAGGCTGATGTTCTCGCCCCGCACGATATGGCCGAGGAACTGCGTGACCACGCGCGACGAACCTTCCTTCGGCGTGTAGATGGAGTCGAGGCCCGGGCCGATCCAGTTGAACGGGCGGAACAGGGTGAAGTTCAGCCCTTCCATGCCGTAGCCCCAGATCACGCGGTCCATGAGCTGCTTCGAGCACGCGTAGATCCAGCGCGGCTTGTTGATCGGGCCATAGGACAGGACGGAGTTTTCCGGATCGAACTGCTCGTCCGTGCACATGCCGTACACCTCGGACGTCGACGGAAACACCAGATGCTTGCCGTACTTCACCGCCGAACGCACGATCGGCAGATTCGCTTCGAAGTCGAGTTCGAACACGCGCAACGGCTGCTTCACGTAGGTCGCGGGCGTGGCGATCGCGACGAGCGGCAGGATCACGTCGCACTTCTTCACGTGATACTCGACCCACTCCTTGTTGATCGTGATGTCGCCTTCGAAGAAATGCATCCGCTCGTGATTCGCGAGGTCGCCCAGGCGATCGGTTTGCATGTCCATCCCGAACACTTCCCAGTCGGTGGTTTCGAGGATGCGCTTGGACAGGTGGTGGCCGATGAAGCCATTGACGCCCAGGATGAGAACTTTTTTCATGAATGACGAGAGGATTGAATGATGCGGCCGAATTCGGCGGGTTCGACGAGGCGCTCTTCGTCCACGGATTGCGAATCGGCGTCGAGCCTCCGATGACGCAACTCGTGGATGGCGATGACGCGGCCATCGCCGCAGACGCCAAACAGCGCATTATCCGCCACCCGCAGGCCCGGGGGCAAACCCCGCAGCTCACCGAGTCTTCCGGGAGAGACGCCTGGCGCGCCCGTTTCAGGCACGAGCCGCGCCCGCGCGACGATGAATCGGTCCGCGCCGATATCCGTGAACGCGCCCGGATAAGGCGGCGCGACCGCGCGAATCAGGTTGTAGACGCGCTGCGCTGGCTGCGACCAGTCGATGCGTCCGTCTTCGGGCTTGCGCCCGCCATAGTAGCTGCCGGACGCGAGATCGTTCGGCAGATGCGGCGCTTCGCCAGCGAGCAGCGCGGGCAGCACACGCCAGAGCGTCTGCTCGGCGGCGACGACGGTCTTGTCGAAGACGAGCGCCGCGGTGTCGTCGGGGAGAATGGGCACGGGCGTCTGCGCGAGGATCGCGCCGGCGTCGGGCTTCTCCGCCATCTCGTGCAGCGTCGCGCCGCTTTCGGTTTCGCCGTTGAGCACGGCCCAGTTGGTCGGCACGCGGCCGCGATATTTCGGCAGCAGCGAGCCGTGCATGTTGTACGCGCCGCGCCTCGCGAGCCCGAGCAGCGAGACCGGCAGCATGTGCCGGTAATAGAACGAGAAGATGAAGTCCGGCGCGAGTGTTTCGATCGCGTCATAGAGCCCGGGCGATTTCGGGTCGGCGGGCGTGATCGTCTCGATGCCATGTTCCGCCGCGACCTGCGCGACGCTGCCGAACCAGATATTCTCGCTTGCGCTGTCCTCGTGCGTGACCACGAGCGCGACGTCGACGCCGCGCGCGAGCAGCACTTGCAGACAGCGTACGCCGACGTTGTGATAGGCGAATACGACTGCGCGCGGCTTCATCGGCCGTCTTCCTCGCGGCCGACGACGGCCACGCGCTGCACCGGTTCCTGCAGCGGCTTGGTGGCGGAAGGCAGGCCGTCGCGCTGTTCGAGGATCGTCTGAACGAGATAGCGCGGCCGCGCGCGCACCTGCTGATAGATGCGGCCGATATATTCGCCGAGCAGCCCGAGCGCGAAGATGATCACGCCGAGCATGAAGAACGTGATGGCGAAGAGGGTGAACACACCCTGGACTTCCGCGCCGAACATGAAGCGGCGAATCACCAGCAACAGGAACAGACCCGCCGAGCCGACCGACAGAATCACGCCGATGAACGACAGCCATTGCAGCGGCACGACCGAAAAGCCGGTGACGAGATCGAAGTTCAGGCGGATCAGGCTGTAGAGCGAGTACTTCGATTCGCCCGCGAAGCGCTCCTCGTGCGCCACGTCGACTTCGATCGGGTTCTGCGCGAAGGTGTACGCGAGCGCGGGAATGAACGTGTTGATCTCGCCGCAACGGTTGATCGTATCGATGATATGCCGGCTGTACGCACGCAGCATGCAGCCCTGATCGGTCATCTTGATCTTGGTGATGCGCTCGCGCAGGCGGTTCATCGCGCGCGACGCCTTCTTGCGCCACAGACTGTCCTGACGCTGCTGACGGATCGTGCCGACGTAGTCGTAGCCCTCGCGCATCTTCTCGACGAGCTTGGCGATTTCCTCGGGCGGATTCTGCAGGTCGGCGTCGAGCGTGACGACGATCTCGCCGCGCGACTGCTCGAAGCCCGCGAGAATCGCCATGTGCTGGCCGTAATTGCCGTTGAGCAGAATGACGCGCGTGGTGTCGGGCCGCACGTGAAACTGCTGCGCGAGCAATGCGGCCGATTTGTCGCGGCTGCCGTCGTTGATGAAGATCACCTCGTACGACGTATTCAGCGCGTCCAGCGCCGGATACAGACGCTGGAAGAGGGCGGCGAGGCCGTCTTCCTCGTTGTACACCGGGATGATCACCGAAAGCTCGGGGGAAGTTGCCGGAAAATCAATATGACTCATGTTGCGCCGCTTGTCCCTGGGTTACCCGTTGCGCTTCGAATCGCCTGCGAACTGTTCGCAGATCTCGTCGATCGTTTTCACGACGTGCGTGACATCGTCCGTGCTCATCAGCGTGAAGAGCGGCAATGTCACCGTCGACGCGCCATAGCGCTCCGCATGCGGGAACATGCCTTCCGTGAAGCCGCGCGCGCGATACAGCGTGAAAAGATGCAGCGCCGGATAGTGAATGCCCGTGCCGACGCCGCGCTCCTTCATCTCGCCCATGAATTCCGCGCGCGTGAGCGTCAGCTTCTCGAGCGGCAGCGCGATCTGGAACATGTGCCAGTTGCTGTCAGTGAAATTGCGCGGCGGCAGGCCGACGCCGAGCTTCACGGCGGCGCCGCCTTCGAACGCGTCGAAGTAGGCGCGCGCGAGTTCGCGGCGCTTGTCGGTAAAGCGCCCGACGCTGCGCAACTGGCCGAGACCGACGCGCGCCGCCACGTCCGTCAGGTTGTACTTGCCGCCGAGCACGTCGCAGTCCATGCCGTCGAAGCCCGTGCGCGTGATGCCCTGCAGCCGGTATTTGCGCGCGAGTTCCGCTTCGTCCTCGTTGTTGAGCACGAGTGCGCCGCCTTCGATCGACGTCACGTTCTTGTTGGCGTGGAAGCTGAACGACACGATGTCGCCGAGCGCGCCGATGCGCTCGCCCTTCCAGGTCGAGCCGAACGCCTGCGCGGCGTCCTCGATCACGCGCAGCTTGTTTGCGCGCGCGATCTCGTAGAGCCTGTCCATGTCCACCGGCAAACCCGCCAGATAGACCGGCATGATGGCCTTCGTGCGCGGCGTGATCGCGCGTTCGAGCAGGTTCAGGTCGATGTTGCGCGTGACCGGATCGATATCGACGAACACCGGCGTCGCGCCCACTTCGAGAATCACGTTCGCTGTCGACACCCAGGTCATCGGCGTGGTGATCACTTCGTCGCCCGGACCGACGCCCGCGATGCGCAGGCCGATTTCCATCGTGCAGGTGCCCGAGTTGAACGCGCGCACCGGGCGGCCGCCTACATAGGCCGACAATTCGGCTTCGAACTGCTGATTCTGCGGGCCGGTCGTGATCCAGCCCGAGCGCAGCACGTCGACGACACCCTGAATGGTTTCTTCATCGATCTCGGGCTTGACGAAAGGCAGAAACGGCCGCGTTGTTTGAGTCATGGACTATGCGCTTAAAAAATGAATTGATCCGGTTGATGCTTCGGGTTGACGTTTCGGTTCGGTGAATCAGCCGCGGGCGAGCACCACTACGCCGATCAGAATGATGCCGATGCCGACGAGCCGCTGCATCGACAGCACCTCGCCGAACAGATACCACGCCGCGAACGCATTGACGACGTAGCCGAGCGAGAGCATCGGATAGGCGATCGACACATCCACCCGCGACAACCCGACGATCCACACGACGACGCTCAGCACGTAGCACGCGAGCCCGCCGATGATGGGCAACTGGGTCGCGATCCTGAAGCCGACCGGGACGATATTGGCGGCCGTCAGGTCGAAATGGCCCACCGCGTTCACGCCGGCTTTGAGCAGGAGCTGGGCGCACGCGTTCAACAATACGCCGATGATGATGCAAGTGAAGGAAATCGGGTTCATCGCGCCTTTTTCAAATGCGGAACAAGGATACTCGGTTCGCCGCGAAATGCCGAACGATCGTGCGACGCAACATCGTCGCTGGGAAGGATCAGAAGGCTCACGGCTGCGGCTTCTCCACGATCACGCGGCGCTCGTCGCGCGCGATCACCTGCATCGGCACGTGACGCGCCACGAATTCGTCGTAGCGGGACGGCGGCATCAGTGCGAGCGCGTAACGCTTCGAATCCCACAACTTGATCCATTCGTCGATGCTCGGCACCCATTTCTGCGGTTCGGTCTGTACGCCAAACGTAAGCTCGTCGGCTTCCTGGACCATGATCATCGTGTGATCGAGGTAGAAGGGCATCGTGTGATCGAGCTTCGCAATCGAATAGAACGGCGTGTCGGGCGGCAGCTTAGCCATCGCGGCCTTCACGGCCGGCACGAGGTTCACGCCCGAACTCTGCGTGCCGAACACGTCATGGCCGGAGCCGGCGATCGTGCCGAGCAGCAGCCACGCCGCGCCCAATCCGGCGGCGCCCGCGAGCACGCTGCGCCGGTTCAGCCAGATCGCGAATACGGTCACGACGAACGCGACCGCGAGGCCCGCGTACACCCAGATCTGGAATTCGCGATAGAGCGCGTTCGGCGTGTTCGCGCTGCCCGCGCGGCCGAGGAAGATCGCGCCGAACGCCGCGGCGATCAGAAACACCGCGTAGCCGATCAGGTGCATGCGGTAGCGCGTCTTCGTCAGCGACGGCAAATAGAGCCCGAGCACGAGCGCGATCGCCGGCGCGATCGGCAGCACGTAGGACAGGAGCTTCGAGTGCGACGCGCTGAAGAACAGGAAGATGAACGCCGACCAGACGAGCAGCATCGTCACGGGCGCGAAGCCGTTGGGCTGACGCGGCGTCTTCAGGCCGTGACGCACGCTCTGAAAGGTGATCGACAGCCACGGCAGAAATCCGACGATCAGCACCGGCACGAAGTAATAGAACGCGCCGGGGCGGTTCTGCTCGGGCGTCAGATAGCGCTTGAACTGCTGAACGATGAAAAAGAAATTGAAGAACTCGGGGTTCTTCATCTGCACTAGCGCGAACCACGGGGCCGTGACGATCAGGAACACGATCAGCCCGCTGCCGATATAGAGCCGCTTCCACAGCGCCCAGTCGCGCGCGACGAGCGAGTAGAGAATGAGCGTGGCGCCGGGCAGGATCAGGCCGATCAGCCCCTTAGACAGCACCGCCGCGCCCATGCCGGCCCAGCAGAGCCACATCCACAGACGGACTTCGCGCGTCGGCAGGCCGGGGCGCTGGGCGAGCAGCAGCGCGCAGAGCGTCAGCTCCATCCAGAACGACAGGGCCATGTCGAGCGTGTTGAAGTGACCCATCAGGTTCCAGTACGGGCAGGTCGCGAGAATGACCGCGGCCGCGAAGCCCGTCAGCGCGTTGAATACCCGCGCGCCCGTGTAGCCGACGAGCAGCACGCCCGCGAAACCCGTGAGCGCCGTATAGAAGCGCGCCTGCCATTCGCCGATGCCGAACCAGGCGAACGTGAGCGCGTTCGCCCAGGTTTGCAGCGGCGGCTTCTCGAAGTACTTGTAGCCGTTATAGCGCGGCGTGATCCAGTCGCCGGTAACGAACATCTCGCGTGCCATTTCGGCATAGCGGCCTTCGTCGCTCGGCACGAGATGGCGATAGCCCAGCGGCGCGAACCAGATGATCGCGAGCGCGAGAACGAGAAGAATGAGCGAAAGACGTGTGAGCGGTAGCCGCGAAGGCGTATCGTTCATGAAGTCAACCTGTCCGATGCCGCGATGCGCGGCGCTAGTGAAACGAAATGGGCGATGGGCGCGCGCATACTCAGGCACGCATTTTCGATGCGAGTTCGCATTGATCGGCCACGCCGCGCGATTTGCACCGACGCCCCGAATCCATCCCGGCGAATGCCCGCCGCATCCCGGAAAGGCGGACGCCGGGCGGGAGTGTAGCGCACGCCCGGCCTGCCATCGTCAAAATTGACGCATGGCGGTCCAGGGCGCGCCGGGATCGGACGGGCGGCGCAAGTCTGCCAGCGCTTCCTTAACGATTACTTAGCGGCCTGCTCAGGTTTCGATCAGCAGCGCAGCGGCCACGCGCCGGCCTTCGGACATCAGAATGTTGTAGGTGCGGCAGGCCGCGCCGAAATCCATCGTCTCGACGCCGATCCGGTGCTTCGCCAGTTGCGCCGTCAGGCGCGGATGCGGAAAGCGCAGCCGCGACCCGCTGCCGAAAATGACGACCTCGGGCGCGGCCTCGACGAGCGCGTCGAAATGCTCGGGCGCAAGCGCCTCGAACGACGACACCGGCCATGCCGCGACGGGCATCTCGGGCATGACGATCACGCTGCCTTCGTGCCGCGCGAGATTGATCGCCACGAAACCGTCTCCGTAGCTCGTGATGGTGTTGAGCGCGTTGTTGGAATCCTGGTGCAGTTTCAAAACAGTGATCCGGCAAGGGAAAGGGTGACGACCCAGCGTTCGCCGCGACGGCGGGAGCAGCCTGCACACCTTCTGGCGCGTCGACTTCGGGCCGCGCAGACGCGTTCCTTTGGTGCATTGCGGAACTGAGTCATAATCAGTAAATTATAACTTTTCGGCCGCCGGGCTTGCTCGTGCGCCGTCCGTTGCCCCCGCGCGCCGCCACAAGCCGCCGCCGGCGCGCAATCCGGTCCGCATCGCCCATGCCTTACCTGGCGCGGCGTCTAAAATGCATCGTTCGGCGCTCGGGAACGAGCGAGTCGTCCGGGCGAGCCGCCTTCAGGCTTCAAACTCGGTTTTCATCGAACGCCCGTTCGCCGTCCGCGCACGAGGCTGGCTGTCCGGAACGCCGAGCCGCACCTGATCGACATCAGAAAAACCAGTCCGCATCAACACCCAGACCCAGAGCGCCAGCCGTGAAACCGATTCTCAAATCCAACAAGCTGCAAAACGTCTGCTACGACATTCGCGGGCCCGTGCTCGAACACGCGAAGCGCCTCGAAGAGGAAGGGCATCGCATCATCAAGCTCAATATCGGCAATCTGGCGCCGTTTGGCTTCGAAGCGCCGGATGAGATCATCCAGGACATGATCCGCAACCTGCCGGGGTCGTCGGGCTATTCGGATTCGAAGGGCGTGTTCGCCGCGCGCAAGGCGATCATGCATTACACGCAGCAAAAGGGCGTGGCGGGCGTCGAACTGGACGATATTTACATCGGCAATGGCGCGTCCGAGCTCATCGTGATGGCGATGCAGGCGCTCCTGAACGACGGCGACGAAGTGCTGCTTCCGGCGCCGGACTATCCGCTCTGGACGGCTGCGGTGAGCCTGTCGTCGGGCACGCCGCGCCACTATATGTGCGACGAGAGCAACGGCTGGATGCCCGATCTCGACGACATCCGCGCGAAGATCACGCCCAACACCAAGGCGCTCGTCGTCATCAATCCGAACAACCCGACCGGCGCGCTGTATTCGGACGAACTGCTGCGCGACCTGATCGCGATCGCGCGCGAGCACGGCCTGATCATTTTCGCGGACGAGGTCTACGACAAGATCGTCTACGACGGCAAGACGCATACGTCGATGGGCGCGCTTTCCGAAGACGTGATCACGGTCACATTCAACAGTTTGTCGAAGAGCTACCGGTCGTGCGGTTATCGCGCGGGCTGGATGGCGATTTCCGGGCTGATCGAAGAGAACCGCCGCCGCGCGAAGGATTATCTGGAAGGTCTCGGCATTCTCGCGTCGATGCGCCTGTGCCCGAACGTGCCGGGCCAGTACGCAATCCAGACCGCGCTCGGCGGCTATCAGAGCATCAACGACCTGATCGTGCCGGGCGGACGTCTCTACAAGCAGCGCGAGCTCGCCTACGACATGCTCACGGCCATTCCCGGCGTGACCTGCGTGAAGCCGCAAGCCGCGCTCTACATGTTTCCGAAGCTCGATCCGAAGATGTACCCGATCCAGGACGATCAGCAGTTCATCACGGACCTGCTGCTCGAGGAGCGTGTGCTGCTGGTGCAGGGCACGGGCTTCAACTGGCCGACACCGGATCACTTCCGCGTGGTCTTTCTGCCGAACGTCGACGATCTCGCGGATTCAGTCAACCGCATCGCGCGCTTCCTCGACGGCTATCGCAAACGACATTCCGCTTAATCTCTCTTTTAAAGACTCGCGCTGCATGGAACCGATCAAAGTAGGACTCTTGGGCTTCGGCACGGTCGGCAGCGGCACCTTCACGGTGCTGCGCCGTAACCAGGAAGAAATCAAACGACGCGCCGGGCGCGGCATCGAAATCGCGCGCGTCGCGGTGCGAACGCCGGCGAAGGCCGAAGCCGCGAAGCAGGAAGGCATCGCGGTGACGGACGACTTCAACGCGGTCGTCGACGATCCTTCCATCGATATCGTGTGCGAAATGATCGGCGGCACGGGCTTCGCGCGCGAGCTGGTGCTGCGCGCGATCGCCAACGGCAAGCATGTCGTGACGGCCAACAAGGCGCTGCTCGCAGTGCACGGCACGGAGATTTTCGAGGCTGCGCGCGCAAAGGGCGTGATGGTCGCGTTCGAAGCGGCGGTGGCGGGCGGCATTCCGATCATCAAGGCGCTGCGCGAAGGGCTGACGGCGAACCGCATCGAGTACATCGCGGGCATCATCAACGGCACGACGAACTACATTCTCTCGGAGATGCGCGACCGCGGCCTCGACTTCGCGACCGCGCTGAAGGCCGCGCAGGAGCTCGGTTACGCCGAAGCCGATCCGACCTTCGATATCGAAGGCGTCGACGCCGCGCACAAGGTCACGATCATGAGCGCGATCGCGTTCGGCGTGCCGGTGCAGTTCGATCGCGCGTATGTGGAAGGCATCAGCAAGCT
>Ga0160459_100445_pt1 | contig 16720 bp, 16 predicted proteins | sample HID1973K_E6MG_FD_108208 | JGI IMG/M metagenome (GOLD analysis project Ga0160459, IMG submission 108208) | Enriched mosquito-associated microbial communities from UW Madison campus, WI, USA - HID1973K_E6 MG | ecosystem: Host-associated > Arthropoda: Insects > Digestive system > Unclassified ... | reverse complement strand
CTACTGACGCCACGAGCAACGAGAATAGTGGCCAAATTGCGTGTGACCGCGGGCGTCTCGAGCTGCTTTCTTTGCCTACTTTCTTTGCAGCAGCAAAGAAAGTAGGTGCCGCCCCGCACAGGGGCAACGCCAATAGACCGACACGATCACGGGATCCGGCGAAAAACCAAAACCAATCACTCCGGCACATACCCCCTGCCGATCCAGGCAAGACTAACCTGCGCCCCCTTCCGGGCATCGGAATCCACCAACCGTCGCCGTTCGATCACAACCCCCACCGCATCGACATCATCGAACTTGGCTGGCTTGGCCAGCGTCACCCTGACCCAGTGCGCCCCGAAATCCGCGATAAGCATCTGCGCGATGCGTTCCGCGAGCGCCTCGAGCAACTGCAACCCATGCGACGCGAGAAGCCCATGAATCGCTTCCCGCACTGCCGCATAATTCACCGTATCCTCGATCCTGTCCGTCGCGCACGCGCGCAGGAACGGCACACCGATGGCAAGGCTCATCCGCACCGTCTGCGGATCATGCAACTCGCTCTTGTCGATGCCGATAACCGTCTGCCCCGTGAGTCCTTCGATATAAACGACATCCATCGCACCGGCGGAACCGCCAGGTTGCGCCGCAACATGAACAGCTTCGCGAATCGGTTCGAATCGGCCCATATGCCTGTCGCCGCGCATCGCGGCCCCGTGAAAGAAAACCCGGCGCCCATCGCCGAATCCATCTGTAAGCAGCAAGCAAAAAACGGGCGCGTTTGTGCATCTCTATGCGACTCCTTATTGAATCGATGCGTCATAGGATGTAAAGTTTTTGAGAACCGGGCCGGATCGGGTCGCAGACAGCACCTGAAACACCCCGACTACCCGGCCACGAGGCGCGCCTGCGAGCGGAACAGCGAGACATCCGCACCAGGCAGCACAGCCGCAGCGCCAGCGTAAAACACAACAGATACGGCGCCGGACGGCCGCGCGATCCCCGCGCACCGGAATGCGGCGCAACGGAGACTTGCCCCCATGTCGTCGCTTGCTGACGTAGACACGCATGTCCGGGAAGTGCTGAACATCGTCAATAATCCGCTGGCCGCACGCCGCGCCAGCGATTCGGTCGCGCAATCGTGGCTGCGGTGCCTCACGGAATTCAGGCTCGATCCCGGCCGCTTCGTCATGCCGCCCGTGCTCACGCAGCACGAACTGAACGACCGCCGCGAAGCCGCGAGCGATCTCATCGCGTGCTCGAAGCTCGAAATGACGACGCTGTATCAGCAGCTCGCCGATCCGGAACTCGCCGTCGTGCTCGTCGATGCGGACGGGGTCATCGTGCATCAGGTGTCGTCGGTGCCGTTCGGCGAAGCCGTCGCCGCCGACGGTCTGCGCGTCGGCGCGCTGTGGAGCGAACGCGAGGCAGGCACCAACGGCATGGGCACGTGCCTCATCGAGCGCGACTGCATCGCCGTATGCCAGCACGAACATTTCTATCCGCGCTATACGTCGCTCACATGCTCGGCCGCGCCGATCTTCGATGAGCGCGGCACGGTCGTCGGCGTGCTCGACGTGACGAGCCGCTCGAAGCTCCTGCAGCAGCATTCGCTCGTGCTCGTCGGGATGTCGCGGCAGATGATCGAAAATCGTCTGATCGATGCGCGCTACCGGCACGCGAACCTGATTCACTTTCATAGCCGGCCCGAGTTCGTCGGCACTCTGCACGCGGGCAAGCTCGCGGTCAGCGACGAAGGCGTCGTGCTCGCGGCGAGCCGCAGCGCGCTCTTTCAGCTCGACCTGCGCTCGCCCGGCGAGTTGTGCGGCAAGCGCATCGAGGAGGCGTTCAACGCGACGCTCGAAGACATGATCGCGCGCAGCATCCGCGGCTCGTTCCATCCGGTGACGGTCTATAGCGCGAAGGCGAACAGCCGCTTTTTCCTCACGGCGCAGACGCCGCGCGATGGCACGAACGGCACGACGCGCATCCTCATGAACGATCCGGTCTCGCGCGATCTGTCCGCGCCGGGCGCGCGCGCCAAAGCGCCGAAGAAGGACATGCGCGAGCCCGCCGCGACCGGACGTCTCGACAAACTCGCGCATCTGGAATTCGGCGATCCGCGCATGGCCTCGCAGATTCAGCTCGCGGCACGCGTGATCCAGCGCAAGATCCCGATCATCCTGCGCGGACAAACCGGCACCGGCAAGGAAGTCTTCGCCAACGCGCTGCACAGCATCAGCCCGAACGGCGCGGGTCCGTTCGTCGCGGTGAACTGCGCGTCGCTGCCGGAGAATCTGATCGAAAGCGAATTGTTCGGCTATCGCGCGGGCGCGTTCACGGGCGCGCAGCGTGAAGGCCGGCGCGGCAAGATCGTGCAGGCGAACGGCGGGACGCTCTTTCTCGATGAAATCGGCGATATGCCGCTCACATTGCAGGCGCGTCTGTTGCGCGTGCTCGAAGAACACGAGGTGACGCCGCTTGGCGCGGAAACCACCGTCAAGGTGGACTTTCAGCTGATCAGCGCGAGTCACCGCAATCTCATCGAACTCGTGCAGACGGGCATGTTCCGCGAGGACCTGTACTACCGCCTGAACGGCATCGAGATCAATCTGCCGCCGCTGCGCGAACGCGCCGATGCGCTCGCGCTCATCGGCCATATTCTCGAAACCGAATCCGACGAACCGCCCGCGCTCTCCGCCGAAGCGCGGCAGGCGCTGCTCGCGTATCCGTGGCCGGGCAATATCCGTCAGTTGCGTCATGTGCTGCAAATGGCGATCGCGCTCTGCGACGGTCCCGAAATCCGCTGCGCGCATCTGCCGCCGGAGATCGTCAACGGCGCGGGCACGACGACCACCGCGACCCGCGCGCCGAGTCCCGCCGCGAGCACGCCGCTCGCACATCTCGCCGAAGACGCCGACACCTCGTCGCTCAACGCAATCCAGGTCAAGGAACGCGAGACCGTGCTGCAGCTGCTCGACGAGCATCGCTGGAACGTGAGCAATGTGGCGAAGGTGCTCGGCATCAGCCGCAACACGCTGTATCGGAAGATGCATCGTCTGCATATTCGCCTGTCGCACGATACGCCTGCATCCGACAACCCCGCATCCGACGCATGACGCAACCCACGCCTGCCCGCCGGCTCGACGAGTTCAAGCCCGACGCGCGCTTCGCGTGGTGCGTGACCGGCTCCGGTCACATGCTCGAGGAATCGATCGCGCTCGCGCTGCGTCTGCCCGGCGTCGATCTGTTTCTTTCCGCCGCCGGCGAGGAAGTGCTGCCGCTCTATGGCTGGACGCTCGCGAAGCTGCGCGAGCGCTTCAAGGTCTTTCGCGACAACAGCGCGAGCAGCGTGCCCGTCGGCATGATCTATGGCGGCGAATATCACACGGTCGTGATCGCGCCCGCGACGAGCAATACCGTCGCCAAATGCGCGTTCGGCATCTCCGATACTTTGCCCACCAATCTCTATGCGCAAGCCGGCAAGCAATGCGTGCCGGGCATCGTGTTCGCCTGCGATACCGCGCCGTCCGTCATCACGCACGCCCCGAAGGAATGGGTCGAACTGAGGCCGCGCGCGATCGAGTTCGAGAACGTCGAGCGGCTCGCGCGTTTCGCGCACACCACCGTGGCCCGCTCGCTCGAGGATCTCGAAGCCGCGCTCGATCAACGCCTGTCGGACCTGCAGCTCGCATGGAACACATCGTCTTCCTGACCGGCCGGCTCGCGCAATTGAGCCTTCAGCAAGTGCTCGAGAGCATCGCGCCCGTCGCGAAGAAATCGCCCTTTACGTGGGAAGTTCGCGAGATCGGCCTGCAGGTCGCGGGACTGATGACCGCCGACATGGTGCGCCGGCGCGTCGCCGTTCCTCTGACCGAAGGCACGAGCCGCATGATCCTGCCCGGCCGATGCCGCGGCGATCTCGATGCGCTCACCGCGCACTACGGCGTGAAGGTCGAGCGCGGTCCCGAGGAAGTGAAAGACCTGCCGCAGTTCTTCGGGCGCGAGGCGCGGCATGTCGATCTGTCGCGCTACGAGACGGACATCTTTGCGGAAATCGTCGATGCGCCGCGACTCGATCTCGATGGCATCGCGGCGCGCGCGCGCGAATATAAAAGGCAAGGCGCGGATGTCATCGACATCGGTTGCCTGCCCGAGACGGCGTTTCCACATCTCGAAGACGCCGTGATCATGCTGAAGGAGCAAGGCTATCGCGTGAGCGTCGATTCGATGCGCGATGAAGAACTCGTGCGCGGCGGGCGCGCGGGCGCGGATTACGTGATGAGCCTCAACATCGATACGTTATGGATTGCTGATGAAATCGCCTCAATGCCGATATTGGTGCCGCGCGAACCCGCGGACGTCGCCTCGCTCGACAGCGCGATCGACGCATTGACGAAGCGCGGCCGCGCCTTTCTCGCCGATCCGATTCTCGATCCGATTCCGTTCGGGCTCGCAGCGTCCATCGCGCGCTATGTGTCCTTGCGCGAGCGCTATCCCGATGTGCCCATCATGATGGGCGTCGGCAACGTGACCGAACTGACCGAGGCGGACACGAGCGGCATCAACGCGGTGCTGTTCGGCATGGCAGCCGAGTTGCGGGTGGCCGCCGTGCTGACGACGTCGGTGAGTCTGCACGCGCGGCGCGCCGTTCGCGAAGCCGATGTCGCGCGCCGCGTGATGCATGCCGCGCGCGAAACGCAGACGCTGCCCAAAGGCATTTCAGGCGATCTGTCGGCGCTGCATGCGAAGCGGCCGTTTCCCTACGATGCCGACGAAATCGGCGTATTCGCCGCTGCGGTGCGCGATCCGAATTTTCGCGTGCAAGTCTCGGCGGATGGCATTCATGTCTATAACCGCGATGGACATCACGTCGCAGTCGATCCGTTCGCGCTGTACCCGGAACTCAAGGTCGAGAACGACGGCGGCCATGCGTTTTATCTCGGCGTGCAGCTCGCGCGCGCGGAAATCGCGTGGCAACTGGGCAAGCGCTTCGATCAGGATCAGCCGCTCGACTGGGGATGCGAGGTCGATCGGCCAGACGACGATCTGATGGCGTGGCATGCGCCAGGAAGCACGAAGCAGAAAAGCTAGGCCTTCCATTTGATCGAGCAGCCGAGCGCCGGGTATTGCTGCTCGGGCGCTTCGCCGTGCTGCGCTATCGAGCGCATCGCTTCGAACAGATCGCGGCGCGCATCGGGCATCGCTTCCTTGCGCGAGGCGTCGATGCGGCCGCGATATTTCAATCGCAAGTCCCGGTCGAAGCCGAAGCATTCCGGCGTGCATACCGCCCCGTAGGCGCGCGCGATTTCCTGCGTCTCGTCATGCAGATAGGGGAACGGGAGATTCCATTCCTGCGTGACTGCAATCATGCGGTCGAAGGCGTCGTCGGTGTAGACGCTCGCGTCGTTCGAATTGATGCCCGCCATGTTGATGCCGATGTCCTTCAGCGCGCGCGCGTCGCGAATCAGGTTCGGCATCGCGGTTTTCACGTAGGGACAGTGATTGCATATGAACACGATGACGAGACCGTTTTTGCCTTTCAGCGAGTCGAGCGTGTAGGTCTGGCCGTCGGTCGCGGGCAGCGCGAATGCGGATGCTGTCGCGCCAAGTTCTGCGGTCGAAGATTCGGTGGGCATGAGATAGCTCCCAATTTTTTGGCTTGGCCGTTCGGCATATTGGCGGGTCAGTCGGACTCCGATAGCATGAAGGCTCTTTTTAGTTATCCGGAGTAATCGTGTATATCTTTAGTGTCGAAGAAGCGCAGAAGGATTTGCAGAAGGTGCTGGAACTGGTGGCGCAGGGCAAGGAAGTTGCCATCGGGGGTAAGCATCCGGCATTGCTACGCCGCGTCAAGGCTGTCGGAAATCTCTCCCATGGTGATCCCGAAGCGGTTGGCTCAATAATCATCGGATATGTCGACGAAAGCGTACTTGACGATGACTTGGTCAAACCGTTACCCGACGACATCATTGCGGAGTTTTACAAACCCCGGATCTACGACGCCGATCCTGCGCCCGAGAGCCGATGATCCGCTTACTGCTCGATACACACGTCTATATCTGGAGTGTTGCGAAGGACCGCAAAATGCCGACCGACTTCCGCGAGCTAATCGCCGAGGCCGACCAGGTTTTCGTGAGCACGGCCAGCATCTGGGAACTGTCGATCAAGTCCGCGCGAGGCAAACTGGAGCCGGACGGCGAACGCGCAATCGACGAACTGGAAGGACAACCGGTTACCGTGCTTCCTGTTCAACTCAAACACGCTCTCGCGGTGCGTAACATGCCGGACCTGCACCGCGATCCGTTCGATCGTCTATTGGTTGCACAGGCGCGAACGGAAGTGCTCAGATTCCTGACAGTCGACAGCGAACTCTCCGAGTATCTTGCCGAAACGACACCCGCCTGACCCAGCGCCGCCCGCCCCGAGCCAACGAGCGGCGCTCCCCTCAGTGATACTTCCGCGCCATCGCCTCCAGCCCCAGCGGCCTGATTCGGTCCGCATGCCCCGCGCAACCGAACGCCTCGAACCGCTCGATACACAACTCCCGCGCCGCCGCCGTCGCCGCCTTCAGCGCGTGCCGCGGATCGAACTCCGACTTCGCCGACGCCATCGCGCGGCGCATCGCGCCCGTCATCGCGAGACGTATATCCGTGTCGATGTTCACCTTCCTCACGCCGTTCGCGATGCCGCGCCGGATTTCCTCCACCGGCACGCCGAAGGTCGCGGGAATGTCGCCGCCATGTTCGCGGATGATCGCGAGCCATTCCTGCGGAACCGACGACGACCCGTGCATCACGAGATGCGTGTCCGGCACGCGCGCGTGAATTTCCGCGATGCGGTCGATCGCGAGAATATCGCCCGTCGGCTGGCGGCTGAACTTGTACGCGCCGTGCGACGTGCCGATGGCGATCGCGAGCGCATCGATGCCGGTCGCCTCGACGAACGCGCGCGCTTCGTCGGGGTTGGTCAGCAGGCGATCGTGGCTCAGCGTCCCTTCCGCGCCGACGCCATCCTCCTCGCCCGCGCGCCCCGTCTCCAGCGAGCCGAGACAGCCGAGTTCGCCCTCCACCGATACGCCCACCGAATGCGCCGCCTCCACGACGCGCCGGCTCACCTCCACGTTGTAGTCGTAATCGGCGGGTGTTTTCTGATCGGGCATGAGCGAGCCGTCCATCATCACGGACGTGAAGCCCGAGCGGATCGCCTGCTGGCACACGGACGGGCTCGCGCCATGATCCTGATGCAGCACCACCGGAATATCCGGATGCGCCTCGACGGCAGCGAGCACCAGATGCCGCAGATACGGCTCGCCCGCATACTTGCGCGCGCCCGCCGACGCCTGCAGGATCACGGGGCTTCGCGTGGCCTCGGCCGCCTGCATGATCGCGTGCACCTGCTCCATGTTGTTGACGTTGAACGCGGGCACGCCGTAGCCGTGCTCCGCCGCGTGATCCAGCAACTGCCTCAATGCGATGAAAGCCATCGTGATGTCTCCATGCAAGTAGCGAAAATTCAGGCCGCCACGCGGCGCGCTTCCTCGACGAGCGCGTCGGTCGTCACGCCGAAGTGCGCGAACAGTTCGCTCGCGGGCGCGGATTCGCCGAAGCGGTCGATGCCGATCACACCGCCCTTCAAACCCACGTACTGCCGCCAGAACGACGTGACGCCCGCTTCGATCGCGACGCGCGGCACGCCTTCCGGCATCACGCGTTCGCGCCACACGTTGCATTGACGATCGAATACGGTGGTCGACGGCATCGACACGACGCGCGCCAGAATGCCCTCTTGCTTCAGCGGCTCGACAGCCGCGAGCGCGAGCGCCACTTCCGAGCCCGTCGCGATCAGCACGACGCGGCGCGCATCGCGTTCGCATGTCGAGGGCCAGTCGGCGAGCACGTAGCCGCCGCGCTCGATGCCGTCGATCTGCGCCTCGTCGCGCGGCACGAACGGCAGGTTCTGGCGCGACAGCAACAGACACGAAGGCCGGTCGCGCTCGACCGCGCTGATCCACGCCTGCATCGTCTCGACCGTATCGCACGGACGCCACACGTCGAGGCCCGGAATCATGCGCAGGCTCGCGGCATGTTCGATCGGCTGATGCGTCGGGCCGTCCTCGCCGAGGCCGATCGAATCGTGCGTGAAGACGAACACGGTGCGCGTCTTCATCAATGCGGCCATGCGCAGCGCGTTGCGCGAGTAATCGGAGAACGTGAGGAACGTGCCGCCGAACGGCAGATAACCGCGATGCAGCGCGACGCCGTTCAGCACCGCGCTCATGCCGAATTCGCGCACGCCGAAGTGAATGTAATTGCCCTTTTCCGGCGCGGCGGTCACATCGACCGCGTCCTTCCAGCGCGTGAGGTTCGATCCGGTCAGATCGGCCGAGCCGCCGAGCAGTTCGGGCAACGCGCGCGCGAGGCCCTCGATCGCGAGTTGCGAGGCCTTGCGCGTCGCGACCGTCTGCCGCGCGCGGTCCGCGTCGCGCACCAGCGCATGCGCGGTGTCGCGCCAGTTCGCGGGCAGCGCGCCGCGCGCACGGCGCTCGAACTCGGCGGCTTCGCGCGGAAACACGCGGCGATAGGCGTCCATACGGCGATGCCAGTCTTGCTGCGCCGCTGCGCCGGCCTCGCGCGCGTCCCACGACGCGCGGATCGACGATGGAATCTCGAACGGCGCATGCGTCCAGTCGAGCGCGCGGCGCGTCGCATCGACTTCGTCGGCGGGCAGCGGCGCGCCGTGCACGTCGTGCGTGCCGGCCAGCTTCGGCGCGCCGAGGCCGATCACCGTCTTGCAGCAGATGAGCGTCGGACGATCCGACTCGCGCGCCAGTTGCAACGCGTGCGACACGTCGTCGACATCGTGGCCGTCCACCGCGCGCACCACATGCCAGCCGTAGGATTCGAAGCGCTTCGGCGTATCGTCGGCAAACCAGCCGTCCACGTGGCCGTCGATCGAAATGCCGTTGTCGTCGTAGAGCACGGTGAGCTTGCCGAGGCGCAACGTGCCCGCGAGCGACGCCGCCTCATGCGACACGCCTTCCATCAGACAGCCGTCGCCCACGAACACATACGTGCGATGATCGACGATCTCATGCCCCGGCCGATTGAACTCGCGCGCGAGCAAGGCTTCAGCCAGCGCCATGCCGACCGCATTGGTCAAACCCTGTCCGAGCGGCCCGGTCGTCGTTTCGACGCCTGGCGTCACGCCCACTTCCGGATGCCCGGGCGTCTTGCTGCCCATCTGCCGAAAGCGTCTGATCTCGTCGATGGACACGTCATAGCCGCTCAGATGCAGCAACGCGTAGAGCAGCATCGAGCCATGACCGTTCGACAGCACGAAGCGGTCGCGATCTGGCCAGTCGGGATCGGCGGGGTTGTGCTTCAGATGACGTCCCCACAGTGCGACCGCGATCTCCGCCATGCCCATCGGCATGCCGGGGTGACCGGAGTTCGCCTGGCTCACGGCATCGACGGCGAGCATGCGCAGCGCGTTCGCCATCTGGCGCGTATCGTGTGAGTCGGGTGAGCGGTTGAGTCGGGGCAAAGCTTCAGCGACGGCATTCATGAGATGCCTCCTTTCGATGCGATGATGAGAAACCTGTCTCAGGCGCGCGCGCAGCGGTCGCGCAACTGCAGAATCATCGGCGTGAAGATGAGCTGCATCGCGAGACCCATCTTGCCGCCCGGCACGACGATCACATTCGGGCGCGACATGAACGAGTCGTGCAGCATCGTCAGCAGATACGGAAAGTCGATGCCCTTCGGCTTGGCGAAGCGGATCACGACGAAGCTCTCGTCGGGCTGCGGAATCTCGCGCGCGGTGAACGGGTTCGACGTATCCACGGTCGGCACGCGCTGGAAATTCACATGCGTGCGCGAGAACTGCGGACAGATGTAGTTCACGTAATCGGGCATGCGGCGCAGGATCGTATCGACGACCGCCTCGTGCGAATAGCCGCGCATCGTCTGATCGCGATGCAGCTTCTGGATCCATTCGAGATTGATGATCGGCACCACGCCGACGAGCAGATCCGCATGACGCGCGATATCGACCTGGCCGGTCACCGCGCCGCCATGCAGGCCTTCGTAGAACATCATGTCCGTGCCGGGCGTGATGTCTTCCCACGGCGTGAAGGTTCCCGCGTCCTGCCTGTAGTGCGCGGCTTCGCCTTCATCGTGCACGTAATGGCGAAACTTCCCGCTGCCGGTTTCGCCGTAGGTATCGAAGAGGGTTTCGAGTTCTTCGAGCAGGTTCGCTTCCGGCCCGAAGTGGCTGAAGTTGACGAGGCCATCGCGTTCGCTCTGCTTCATCGCCTCGCGCATGCCGAGACGATCGTAGCGATGAAATGCGTCGCCTTCGACGATTTGCGCATTGATTTTTTCGCGCCTGAAGATATGCGTGAAGCTCTTCATGACGGTGGTGGTGCCGGCGCCGCTGGAGCCCGTCACCGCGACGATCGGATGCTTGACTGACATGCGCTTGCCTCCCTGCTGTTATGTAATGAGCGCTGTTTCAGATGCGATTCACGTTTGCGTTTCCGGCAGGAACAACGAGCGTTCCTTGAACAACGGCGACGTGAACGGCTTGTCCTCGCCGCGATCGTATTCGCCGTGATAGCGCTGAATGCGCTGGACTTCGTTGCGTGAACCGAGAATCACCGGCACGCGTTGATGCAGCGCTTTCGGCTCGACATCGAGAATGCGCTCGCGTCCCGTGATCGACAGTCCGCCCGCCTGCTCGACGAGGAAGCTCATCGGGCTTGCTTCGTAAAGCAGACGCAGGCGCCCTTCCATTTCGGGCGTCTTGAAGTCGCGCGGATACATGAAGACGCCGCCGCGCATCAGGATGCGATGCACTTCCGCGACCATCGACGCGATCCAGCGCATGTTGAAGTCCTGCGTGCGGCAGCCGGTGCGGCCGTCCTTGCATTCCTGCACGTAGCGGCGCACGGGCGGCTCCCAGAACCGCTCGTTCGATACGTTGATCGCGAACTCGCATGAATCCTCGGGAATGCGGATATCGGAATGCGTGAGCACGAAGTTGCCGACATCGCGTTCCAGCGTGAAGCCGTGCGTGCCATTGCCGACGGAGAGCACGAGCATCGTCGATGGGCCGTAGATCGCATAGCCCGCCGCGACCTGCTCGCGGCCGGGGCGCAGGAACGCGGCTTCGTCGGCGGGTTGGTCTTCGTCGGCGCCGCGTCTGAGCACGGAAAAGATCGAGCCGACCACGCCGTTGATATCGATATTCGATGAGCCATCGAGCGGATCGAACGCGAGCAGATACTCGCCGCGCGGATAGGCTTCGGGAATCGCATAGACTGCGTCCATCTCTTCCGACACCATGCCCGCGAGCAGCCCGTCCCATTCGCAATGCTGCAGGAAGATATCGTTGGTCACGAGGTCGAGCTTCTTCTGTTCCTCGCCATGCGTGTTGATCGAATGGGCCGTGCCGTGCTGTCCGCCCAGCGCGCCGCGCGTCAATGCGGCGGCGATCGTCTTGATCGACGCGGCCACATCGATCAGCAGCGCCGACAGCCCGCTCGCCGCTTCGGGACCGGGCTTGCGGTCCAGCGTGTCGATCAGGAACTTCGATAAGGTCGTGCGTCCATCCTGCATCGCGCTTCTCCCTGTCGTCATGAATCGGTGAACACGCGGCTCGCGCGGATATCGCTCGCGTCGAGTTGCATCAGCGCGTGGGCGTCGGCGGCGCCGCTGCCGCTTTCGGCGGCCGCGAAAAGACGATTCGCCTGACGCAGGCGCGCGCGGTCGAGCGCATTGCGCACCGAGCGCGCGTTGGCGAAGTTCGGTTGCCTGATGCGGCGTGCGAGATACTCTTCGAAGGCGCGGCGCGCGTCGTCGTCGAAGCGGTAGTGCATGTCGGTCAGCATGTGCTCGGCGATCTGCAGCAGTTCATCGGGCGCATAGTCCGGAAACACGAGGTGATGCGCGATGCGCGAACGAAAGCCCGGATTGCTGTGGAAGAACGTTTCCATGCGCGACTCGTAACCCGCGAGAATCACGACGAGATCGTCGCGCTGGTTTTCCATGGTCTGCAGCAGGATTTCAATCGCTTCCTGTCCGTAGTCGCGCTCGTTCTCCGGGCGATACAGGTAATAGGCCTCGTCGATGAACAGCACGCCGCCCATCGCGCGCTTGAGCACTTCGCGCGTTTTGGGCGCGGTGTGGCCGATGTACTGGCCGACGAGATCGTCGCGCGTCACCGAGACGAGATGATTGCGGCGGATATAGCCGAGCCGGTGCAGCACCTGCGCCATGCGCAGCGCGACCGTGGTCTTGCCGGTGCCGGGATTGCCCGAGAAACACATGTGCAGCGTGGGCGCACCCGACGCGATACCGAGCGTCGCGCGGGCGCGCTCCACGAGCAGATGCGCGGCGATCTCGCGGATACGAGTCTTGACAGGCGCAAGACCGATGAGATCGCGGTCGAGTTCCGCCAGCACTTCGCCGATGCGCGATTCGCGATAGAGCGCCATCAGATCGGCATGTGTTGCGAGGGCTTCCTTTTCGAGCGTGGCTTCGGCGCTCATGATTTACTCTCCTCATCGATAGCGCTCGCCGCTCGGGCGATCGGTGGCGTAGGTGCGGATCGCGTAGCGCTGCACGCGGCTTCTTTCGTCCTGGCGTTCGAGGCGGAAGCCCTTTTCCTGCTCGGGGCGGTTGACCATGAATGACAGGCGCATGGTTTCGAAACCGCGTACCGAGTCGAAAGCGTTCACCTTGATGTAGTGATCGGGGTAGGTCTTGCGGCAGGCGTTCACTTCCATCAGCACGCCAGCGGCGTCGTGGAGATCGAACATGGGGAGGCCCCACATTTCCCAATAGGTGTTTCGAGGGTGGGGATCGTCGGTGAATTCCACCGAGCAGGCCCAGCCTTGATCTAATGCGTAGTTGATCTGGGACGCTATCTCTTCGTCGGTCAACGGTGGGAGGAAGGAAAAGGTTCCTTGTGTTATCAGCATTTCGGCATCCTTAGGTTAATGGGTTTCATTCGGGGAATCCTGTGATCGTGTCGGTCTATTAGCACTGCCCCTGTGCGGGGCAACACCAATAAACCGACACGAACACGGGATCCGGCGACAACAATAAGCATCAAACCGAAGCCGAAGCAGTAACAGCAAAATCCGGCGTATCCGTCGACGCATAATTGAAAGTGACATCGCGCCAAGTCTCGAGCGCCTGCCTCAACGGCGTACACCCACGCGCAGCGGCATCGAGAATATCCAATCCTTCATTGGCGATATCCCGCCCTTCATTCCGCGCCTTGACCATCGCCTCGAGCGCGACGCGATTGGCCGTCGCCCCGGCCTGAATCCCTTGTGGATGCCCGATCGTGCCGCCACCGAATTGCAGAATGCAGTCATCGCCAAAGAGGTCGAGCAGTTGATGCATCTGCCCAGCGTGAATGCCGCCCGACGCCACGGGCATCACCTTCCGCAATCCCGCCCAGGGCTGATCGAAGAAAATCCCGCGCGACAGATCGACTTCATTGCGCGCCTCGCGGCACACGTTGTAGTACCCCTGCACCGACAACGGATCGCCTTCCAGCTTGCCCACTGCCGTGCCCGCATGGGCGTGATCCACGCCGGCCATGCGCAGCCACTTCGCAATCACGCGAAACGAGATGCCATGATTGCGCTGCCGCGTATAAGTCCCATGCCCCGCGCGATGCAGATGCAGGATCATGTCGTTGCGGCGCGCCCACTTCGACATCGACTGGATCGCGGTCCAGCCGATCACGAGATCGATCATCACGATGCACGAGCCCAGTTCCTTCGCGAATTCCGCGCGCTCGTACATGTCCTCCATCGTCCCGGCGGTCACGTTCAGGTAGTGACCCTTCATTTCGCCGGTTTCGGCCTGCGCGCGGCTCACCGCTTCCATCGCGAACAGATAGCGGTCGCGCCAGTGCATGAACGCCTGCGAGTTGATGTTCTCATCGTCCTTCAGAAAATCGAGCCCGCCCTTCAGCCCTTCATACACCACGCGCCCATAGTTCTTGCCCGACAAACCGAGCTTCGGCTTCACCGTCGCCCCGAGCAGCGGCCGCCCATACTTGTCGAGCCGCTCGCGCTCGACGATGATGCCCGTCGGCGGTCCCTGAAACGTCTTCAGATACGCAACCGGAATACGCATGTCCTCGAGACGCAGCGCCTTGAGCGGCTTGAAGCCGAACACATTGCCGATGATCGACGCCGTCAGGTTCGCGACCGATCCTTCCTCGAACAGATCGAGTTCGTAAGCGATGTACGCGAAGTACTGCGGCTCGTCGGCGCGCGCGTTGGGCACCAGTTCGACGCGATACGCCTTCGCGCGATACATGTCGCATGCGGTGAGGCGGTCGGTCCACACGACGGTCCATGTCGCCGTCGACGATTCCCCCGCCACGGCCGCCGCCGCTTCCTCGGGCTCGACGCCCGCTTGCGGCGTGATGCGAAAGAGCGCGATGACGTCGGTGTCCTTCGGCGTGTAGTCGGGCTGCCAGTAGCCCATCTCGCGATACTTCATGACGCCGGCCGCATAGCGCGAGCGCGGATCGGACGGATTGCGCGCCGCCTCGACGGCGGCCTTGCTGAAGTCGTTCATTCCGTTTCCTCGACAGTGACGGTGAAAGAGACCTGCGCCTGCTGTGATTGCAGAGTAAGCAGTGGCCGCGAGGAAAGGAATTCACGATTAACTTGTGCGGGCATAAGCGATGCCTTATTCCGGATTTGCCCTGATGCGAACATCGATCACCGGATGGGACACTTTGTTCTGATTCCGTCACAGTCGAGTTGCACGCAGCGCAAGCGGCGCTCTTCGGCATCCGCTTCATGTCACTGGCATGGCGCTTGCATCGTCGAATGGCCGGCGTCTGCATCGGCATATGATTGAAGCGACATCAACCTACTCAGATGGAGGAACGCCCATGCAATGGACTACCCCTAGCTTCACCGATATGCGTTTTGGCTTTGAGATCACGATGTATATTGCTACCCGCTGAATGCGGGCCAACCCGCACGAAGCCGCGCCCATGCGTTTCGCGGTTCTTTCGTGCGGTCACGAATTCCCTGGCCGACCATCATGATTTACGAAACCATCGTCACGACTGCGGACCGCGATGGCCGGCCGCACATCGCGCCGATGGGCGTGCGCTTCGAAGAAGGCACCGCGATTCTCGCGCCGTTCCGTCCATCGACGACGCTCGACAACGTGCTATCCACGAAGTGCGCCGTGATCAACTTCACGACGGACGTGCGCGTCTTCGCCGGCTGCGTGACGGGCTTCGCGCGCGACTGGCCGACGGTCGCGGCGGACACCGTTCCGAGCGTGCGGCTCGCGACGACGCTCGCGCACACTGAACTGCGTCTCGCCGAAATACTCGACGACGAAACGCGTCCCACATTGCGCATGGAATGCGTGCATCGCGCAAACCATGCGCCGTTTGCGGGCTTCAATCGTGCACAGGCGGCGGTCGTCGAAGGCGCGATTCTCGTGAGCCGGCTCTTCATGTTGCCGGCTGAGAAGGTGGATAGCGAGATCGCGTATCTGCGCATCGCAATCGACAAGACCGCGGGCGACGCCGAGCGCGAGGCGTGGCAATGGCTGTTGCGCGCGATCGAGGCGCATCGCGCGAAGGCGCTGACCTGAAGCTGTTTCCGTAGCAAACCCTCTGGAGTTTCGACGATGACCGCATTGCTCGCGAGCGTCCGCTCGGCCGACGAAGCATTCGATGCCGCGAACGCCGGCGCCGAACTGATCGACCTGAAGGAGCCGAGCGCGGGGGCGCTTGGAGGTGTCGCGATCGGCGAGATCGCGCGGATCGTGCGGGAGTTGCGCGCGCGATATGCGGTGCGGCCGATCAGCGCGACCATCGGCGATTTGCCCAACGATGCGCTCGACGAGATTACCGCGCGGGTGCTCGATGTCGCGGCGGCTGGCGTCGATTATGTGAAGGTGGGGGTGTCGCCGGGGGCGGGGGCCGATGCGTGCCTGCGGCATCTGGCGAGCTTGCCGGCGGCGGTCGTGCCGGTGTTGCTGTCGGACGATGGCGTGGATCGTGAGCTTGTTGTGCTTGCGGCGCAGTTGGGTTTTGTGGGCATCGTGTTCGATACGGCTCTGAAGGACGGGCGGACGTTATTCGATTGCGTCGATGTCGGGGTGCTGGCGGGGTGCATCGCGGATGCTCGTTCTAAGGGCGTGATGACCGCGGTCGCCGGGTCGCTGCGTTGGGATGATCGGGACAGGATTCTTATGCTCTCGCCGGATATTGCCGGGTTTCGTGGGGCTTTATGTGAGGAACGCGAAGGACGCGGGGGGAGGCTTGATCCCAGGCGCGTTGAGAAGTGGGTTCGGGTGTTGCATGGGGTTGGGGGTTAGGGTCGGGTCGTTCGCCTGGGCTTCTATGGAATCCTGTTTTCGTGTCGGTCTATTGGCGTTGCCCCTGTGCGGGGCGGCAGTCACTTTCTTTGCTGCTGCAAAGAAAGTAACCAAAGAAAGCAGCTCGATACGCCCGCGGTCACACGCAATTTGGCCACTATTCTCCTCGTTCGTGGCACTCAGTAGCGAGTGCCCTCGTAGGCCTAATCGGGCTTGGACCGCGCACGGTCTGACTAGCTAGTTGTTTAAGCGCGCTGGTTCAGCACGAAATAGCTTCGGCACAGCGCTGCGCGCTGCCGTTGGGTATGCAAGGGAAACCGACGAGAAAATGGATACGCAGAAGCACGCGCATCCCCGAT
>Ga0160459_100444_pt1 | contig 16759 bp, 12 predicted proteins | sample HID1973K_E6MG_FD_108208 | JGI IMG/M metagenome (GOLD analysis project Ga0160459, IMG submission 108208) | Enriched mosquito-associated microbial communities from UW Madison campus, WI, USA - HID1973K_E6 MG | ecosystem: Host-associated > Arthropoda: Insects > Digestive system > Unclassified ... | reverse complement strand
TGCGCCGACAAATCGCGTTGTTGTATCAATTCAGCCGCGCCGTTCTTCGCGAGAAATGCGCCGTTGGTCGTCTGGTGATCGTCGACGGCGAACGGGAACGGCACGAAGAGCGCTGCCACGCCGACCGCCGCGATCTCCGAAACGGTCATCGCGCCCGAGCGGCAGATGACGAGATCCGCCGATGCATACGCGCTCGCCATGTCCTCGATGAACGGCACGAGTTGCAGGTCGTCGCCCCGCGCGAAACCCGCTGCCGCATAGTTCGCTTCAAGTGCCTCGATATGCTTTGCGCCCGCCTGATGCACGATGCGCGGACGCTCGTCCGGCGAGAGCATGGCGAGCGCCTTCGGCACCGTTTCGTTCAATGCAGCCGCGCCCAGACTGCCGCCCACGACGAGCACGTTCAGGCGTCCGGAACGCGCGGCGTAGCGTTCTTTGGGTGGCAATGCGCTCGTTAGTTCCGCACGGATCGGATTACCGGTCCATTCGGCATTCGGCAGAGCATTGGGGAACGCGACCAGCACGCGCTTCGCGAGATGCGCGAGCATCTTGTTCGCGAGTCCGGCGATCGAATTTTGTTCGTGCAGCACGAGCGGGCAGCCCGCGAGCTTCGTCATGATGCCCGCCGGAAACGTGATGTAGCCGCCCATGCCGAGCACGACGTCCGGCTTCACGCGGCGCAGCGCCGCAAGGCTCTGCGAACACGCGCGCAACAGATTGACCGGCAGCATCAGCTTGGTCTTGATGCCCTTGCCGCGCACGCCGCCGAAGCGTACGTATTCCATCGGAATGCCGTGCTTCGGCACGAGCGTCGCTTCCATGCCGCTCGCGTTGCCGAGCCATACCACGCGCCAGCCATGCGCCTGCATCCAGTGCGCGACCGCGAGCCCCGGGAACACGTGGCCCCCGGTGCCTCCCGCCATGACCATCAGCGTGCGGTTGCTTTGCGCGGTCATACCTTTCCTCCGCGCATCAGCACACGATTCTCGTAATCGACGCGCAGCAACACCGCCAGCGCGACGCAGTTCAGCAAAATACCGGAGCCGCCGTAGCTGACGAGCGGCAACGTGAGACCCTTGGTCGGCAGAAGACCGAGGTTCACGCCCATGTTGATGAAGGTCTGCGCGCCGAACCAGATGCCGACGCCCTTCGCCATCAGACCGGCGAACGTGCGGTCAAGCGCGAGCGCCTGACGGCCGATCTCGAACGCGCGGCGCACGATCCAGTAGAACAGCAGAATCACGCAGATCACGCCGACGAAACCAAGCTCCTCGCCGATCACCGCGAGAATGAAGTCGGTGTGCGCTTCGGGCAGATAGTTGAGCTTCTCGACACTGCCGCCGAGACCGACGCCGAACCACTCGCCGCGCCCGAACGCGATCAGCGAGTGCGTCAATTGATACGCCTTTCCCTGCGCGTAGCGGTCGTCCCACGGATCGAGATACGCGAAGATCCGCTCACGGCGCCACGGCGACGCCCACACGAGCAGCGCGAACGTGCCGACTGCCGTCGCGACGAGGCCGCCGAACAGCTTGCCGTTCACGCCGCCGAGGAACAGCACGCCCATCGCGATCGCGGCGATCACCATGAACGCGCCCATGTCCGGTTCGAGCAGCAGCAGCGCGCCAACGGCGCCGACCGCAACCGCCATCGGCAGAAAGCCCTTGCCGAAGCTGTGCATGAATTCCTGCTTGCGCACGGTGTAGTTCGCGGCGTAGATCGTCACCGCGAGCTTCATGATTTCCGACGGCTGCATGTTCGTGATGCCGAGCGGAATCCAGCGGCGCGCCCCGTTCACGCCTTTACCGAGGTGCGGGATCAGAACGATGACGAGTAACACCAGCGCGATCAAAAAAAACTTCGGCGCGTATTTTTCCCACGTCTTGATCGGAATCTTGAATGCGATGATCGCGCCGACGAGCGCCGTCGTGATCGAAATCAGATGGCGCACGAGGAAGTGATAGTCGCGGTAGCTCGCGTACTTCGGCGAATCGGGCATGGCGATCGACGCCGAATACACCATCACGATGCCGAGTCCGAGCAGCGCGATCATCACCCACAGCAGCGAGTAGTCGTAGTCGAGCATGCGCGAGCGCGCGGGACGCACGCCGTTCACCGCGCTCGAAATGCCGCCACGCGTACCGGAATTCGAACGGCCCGCGAGCGAGTCGCTCGGCATCGCGTTGCGCTGGCCGCTGAGTTTCGATCCGAAGCGTTCCGACCAGCTCATAGCATCACTCCCCGCGCGGCGGCAATTTCTTCGACCGCGCTGCGAAATACCTCAGCGCGATGTGCGTAGTTCTTGAACATGTCGAGGCTCGCGCACGCGGGCGAGAGCAGCACGGCGTCGCCGGCTTCGGCGATGCGCGCGGCGGCGTTCGTCGCGGCTTCGAGCGTCGCGTGATCTTCGAGCGCGACGCCCGTCGATGCGAGCGTTTCGCGGATACGCGGCGCATCGCGGCCGATCAGCATGACCGCGCGCGCCCAGCGTGCGACGGGTGCTTCCAGCGGCGAGAAGTCCTGACCCTTGCCGTCGCCGCCGGCGATCAGCACGATGCGTTGCGCGAGGCCGTCGAGCGCGGCGACCGTCGCACCGACGTTGGTGCCCTTGCTGTCGTCGACGTAATCGACGCCGTCGATCTGCGCGATCACTTCCACGCGATGCGGCTCGCCGCGATATTCGCGCAAGCCGTGCAGCAAGGCGGCGAGCGGCAGGTCGATCGCGCGCGTCAGCGCGAGCGCGGCAAGCGCGTTCGCCGCGTTGTGAAGACCGCGGATACGCAGCGCATCGACGGGCATCAGCCGCTTCGAGACGACGTTCGGCTCGCTGATGTCCTGCTTGCGGCGGCGCGACGGCGCGGGTTCATCGGCGGCATCCTGGTCGACGCCGACGGCCAGCCACGCCATGCCGTTGTCGCGCAGCAGACCGTAATCGCCGACGTGACACGGCTCGTTCAGCCCGAACGTCACGACGCGGTCCTGCGCGATGTTCTTCGCGAGCGCCATCGTGCGGGCGTCGTCGCGGTTCAGCACGCGCGTGGTGCGCGGGCCGAAGATGCGGCCCTTCGCGGCGGCGTACGCGTCGAGGCCGCCGTGCCAGTCGAGATGATCCTGCGTGATGTTGAGCACCGCGGCGGCATCGGGTGCGAAGGTGTGCGCGGTCTCCAGCTGGAAGCTCGACAGTTCGAGCACCCAGACATCGGGCAGCGCGGTTTGATCGATGGCTTCGGTCAGTTTGTCGAGCATGGCCGGGCTGATGTTGCCCGCGACCGCGACCGACTTGCCCGCGCGCTCGCACAAAAGGCCGGTGAGCGCGGTCGTCGTGGTCTTGCCGTTCGTGCCGGTGATGGCGATGACCTTCGGCGCGTAGCCATTCACGCCGAGTCCGGCGAGCGCCTGCGCGAAGAGTTCGAGCTCGCCCCACACGGGAATGCCGCGTTCATTCGCTGCGGCGATCAAGGGCGCGAGGTCCGGCGCGAGCGGCGAAAGACCCGGGCTGATCGCAACGAGTTCGATGCCGCCATCGAGCAAAGCGGGCGTGAACGCGCCGCCGGCGAAATCAGCGTCGATCTTGTGGATCGCGAGTTCGGAAAGATTCGGCGGAGTTTCGCGCGTGTCGGCGATCTTCAGGCGGCAACCGTGCCTGGCGCACCAGCGCGCCATCGCCAGACCGGATTCACCGAGTCCAAGCACGAGCACCATCGGACTTTGCCGACCGACAAACTTCTCGCCAAACATCGCTTTACCTTTCCCAAAAGCCCGAATAACTGCGAAAACGCAAAAGGATCAACGCAACTTGAGCGTCGACAGACCGAACAGGCACAACATCAACGTGATGATCCAGAAGCGCACCACCACTTGCGTCTCGGTCCAGCCGGACAGCTCGTAGTGGTGATGCAGCGGCGCCATCTTGAAGAAACGGCGGCCTTCGCCGTAGCGCCGCTTCGTGAACTTGAACCAGAAGACCTGCAGCATCACGGAGAGCGTTTCCGCGACGAAGATCCCGCCCATGATGAACAGCACGATCTCCTGACGGACGATCACCGCGATCGTGCCGAGCGCGCCGCCGAGCGCGAGTGCGCCGACATCGCCCATGAAGACCTGCGCGGGGTGCGTGTTGTACCAGAGGAACGCGAGACCCGCGCCTCCCATCGCGGAACAAAAGATCAAGAGTTCGCCCGCGCCGGGAATGTGCGGGAACAGCAGGTACTTCGAATAGACCGAGCTGCCCATCACGTACGCGAACGCGCCGAGCGACGCGCCCACGAGCACGACGGGCATGATGACGAGGCCGTCGAGACCATCGGTGAGATTCACCGCGTTGCTCGAACCGACGATCACGAAATACGTCATCGCGATGAAGCCCCACACGCCGAGCGGATAGGTGATCGACTTGAGGAACGGCAGCATCAGGTCGGCGCGCGCGGGCAGACCCATCGACAGGCCGCTGCGCACCCACGCCATGAAGAGGTCGAAGACGCGCGCGTTGTTCGCTTCGGACACGGAGAACGCGAGATACACCGCCGCGAAAATGCCGATCACCGATTGCCAGAAATACTTCTCGCGCGAGGACATGCCGCGCGGGTCCTTGTGCACGACCTTGCGATAGTCGTCCACCCAGCCGATCACCCCAAAGCCGAAAGTGACGAGCATCACGATCCAGACGAAGCGGTTCGTGAGGTCGGCCCACAACAGCGTGGATACCGCGATGCCGATGAGAATCAGCACGCCGCCCATGGTCGGCGTGCCGGATTTGACGAGGTGCGTCTGCGGGCCGTCCTTGCGCACGGCCTGGCCGACCTTGAGCGCGCTCAGCTTGCGGATGACCCACGGGCCGCAGACGAGACCGATCAGAAGCGCCGTCGCCGTGGCACCCACGGCGCGGAACGTGATGTAGGTAAACACGCGCATGAAGCTGGCGTCATTCTGTAGCCATTGCGCGAGTGCGAGTAGCATGCTGGTCCTTCTCTTTCAGTGAATCAATGTGCGGCGGGCGCGTTGCCCGCAGCGGGTTGTTGTGGACTCGTCAGGGCGTCCACCACGCGCTCCATCTTCATGAAGCGCGAGCCTTTCGCGAGATACGTGGCCTTGTTGCCGTAGCCTGCGTGTTCGAGTGCTGCGATCAGTTCGGCGACGTCGCCGAAATGCCGTGCGGTCTGCTTCGATGCTCGCGCGTTGAATGCGTTCACCGAATCGGCGCTCGAGGCGCCGAGCGCGAAGAGCGCATCGATGCCGCGTTCGGCCGCATACGCACCGACTTCGCGATGAAACGCCGGGCCTTCCTCGCCGACTTCGCCCATGTCGCCCATCACGAGCACGCGTGGCGAAGCTTGCGATGCGAGCACGTCGATCGCGGCGCGCATGGAATCGGGATTCGAGTTGTACGTGTCGTCGATGACGGTCGCGCCGTTCAGCGCGCCGAGCACCGCGCGCTTCACCTGGAGGCGGCCCTTCACCGGCTGGAACGCTTCGAGGCCGCGCTTGATCGCGTCGAGCGATACGCCCGCAGCGAGCGCGGCGGCAGTAGCGGCCATGGCGTTGCGCGCGTTGTGTTCGCCGAGCACGTTCAGCGCGACGTCGAGCGCGCCTTGCGGCGTACGCATATGCACCGTCGTGCCATCGAGCGTGCCGGTAACAGCCGCTTTCGTTGCGTCGTCCGTCAATGCGAAGTCGATGATCGCGTTGTCCGTCGCGGCGGTGCGCCAGAAGACGGCGTACTGATCGTCGGCGGGGAACACGGCGGTGCCCGTTTCGCCCAGCGCGTGAATCACCGACGCGTGTTCGAGCGCGACCGCTTCGACCGTCGCCATGAACTCCTGATGCTCGCGCTGCGCGTTGTTGACGACAGCGACATCCGGCGCGGCGATCTTGCCGAGCACTTCCGTTTCGCCTGGATGGTTCATGCCGAGCTCGACCACCGCGAGCTTGTGCGACGCGTTCAGACGGAACAGCGTGAGCGGCAAGCCGATGTCGTTGTTGAAGTTGCCAGCGGTTGCGAGACGCGCGTCTTGTCCGACCGACGCCGCGAAGATCGACGCGATCATCTCCTTGACGGTCGTCTTGCCGTTGCTGCCCGTCACGGCGACGAGCGGCATCGTGAAGCGCTTGCGCCAGCCGTGCGCCAGCGCACCGAGCGCGGCGCGCGTGTCCTTTACCTTGATGACAGGAAGTGGCCAGGCATTGGCGTTGCTCGGGTCGCGTGACACGAGCGCCGCGGACGCGCCGCTCTTCGCCACCTGATCAAGGAAATCATGTGCATCGAAGCGATCGCCCTTCACCGCGACGAACAGGTCACCTGCCTGAACGCCACGGCTGTCCGTGACGACGCGCCCGATGGCCACGTTGTGATCGCCCTTGATCGTGGCCCCGGGAATCATCGCGGCGGCTTCGCGCAACGTGAACATCGTCATTCGCCGCCTCCGCGCTGTTGTGTGGCACGTGCGGCCAGCGCGAGGCGCGCGTGATCCTGATCCGAGAACGCGCGCTTCTTGCCCATGATTTCCTGCGTGGCTTCGTGTCCCTTGCCCGCGAGCACGACGACATCCTCGCGCGCGGCCGAGCGGATCGCCTGCAGGATCGCGCTCGCGCGGTCCTCGATGCGGCGCGCTTTCGCTGCGTCGTTCATGCCGGCGGCGATCTGGTCGATGATGGCTTGCGGGTCTTCGCTGCGCGGATTGTCGCTCGTGATGACGACCTGATCCGCGAGACGTTCGGCGATTTCGCCCATCAGCGGACGCTTGCTCGCGTCACGGTCGCCGCCGCAACCGAACATGCAGACGAGCTCGCCGCCGCGCGCCGCCGCGATCGGGCGCAGCGCGGCGAGGGTTTTATCGAGCGCGTCGGGCGTGTGCGCGTAGTCGATCACGACGAGCGGCTCGTCGCTCTGAACGCGGCCGCCGAGACGCTCCATGCGGCCGTTTACCGATTCGAGCTTTTCGATGCGCGTGATCGCGGCATCGAACGGCACGCCGACTTCGAGCAGCACGCCGAGCACCGAAAGCAGGTTGCTCACGTTGAACGTACCGAGCGTGCCGACTTCGACATCGGCCTCGCCCCAGTCGGACGACAAATGAAATGCGGTGCCGGTTGCCGTCGCGCGGACCTGCGTCGTGAGCAGCATCGCGTCGGCGCGCGGCGCGGCGCTGGCGGGCATTTCGACACCGTACGCAATCGTGCGTACCTTGCCGCGCAGCGATTCGATCAGACGCTGGCCGGCCGCATCGTCGCGATTGACGATCGCCGTCTTGAGCGACGGCCACGCGAACAGACGCACCTTCGCCGCTTCGTACGCGTCAAAGGTGCCGTGGTAGTCGAGATGATCCTGCGTGAGATTCGTGAAGATCGCGATGTCGAAATCGACGCCGTTCACGCGCCCCTGATGCAGCGCGTGCGACGACACTTCCATCGCAACGCCTTCCGCGCCCTGCGTCTTCAGTTGCGCGAGATTGCGTTGAAGCTGCGGCGCGTCGGGCGTGGTGAAGCCGCTATGCACGAGCTTGCCCGGCATGCCGATACCGAGCGTGCCGACGATCGCGCAAGGGCGGCCGAGCGCCGTCAGCGCCGTGGCGATCCACTGGCTGCACGAGGTCTTGCCGTTCGTGCCCGTCACGCCGACGGTCAGCATCGACGCGGTCGGCTCGCCGTACCACGCGGAAGCGATCGGACCGGCGAGTTCGTTGAGAGCCTTCACGGCGAGCGCCTTCAACGCGTCCGGCTTGCCCGCGAAGTTCTCCGGCTGATACAACGCTGCGGCCGCGCCGGCGGCCAGCGCGGCGTCGAGATACGGACGATTATCCGCACCGTCGACCGCATAGGCGAGGAACGCATCGCCGCTTTTGAGCGAGCGCGTGTCGGCGTGCAAGTGCGCGTCGGGCTGCACGCGCGCGCGCAGCCATTGAACGGCATGTGATACGTCCTTCTGCATCTTGGTCTGTCGGGCTTGCGCGCTCATCGCACGACTCCCGGGTGCGTCTTCATATTGCTCGACACCGCGACTTTCTTCGCGGCGTTCGCGTTGTTCAGGTTCGCCGGCTGCTGCGCGGCCGGTTGTGCTGTGGAATTCGAATCGTCCGTGACGACCATCTGCTTGACCGGCATGTCGGGCGGCACGTTGAGCGCGCGCAGCGTATCGCCGACGATGCCCGAGAACACCGGCCCCGACACCTGGCCGCCGAAGTGGCTGCCGACCGTCGGTTCGTCGACCGAAACCGCCACGACGATGCGCGGATTCGGCATCGGCGCCATGCCGACGAACGATGCGCGGTACTTCGACTTGTCGTAGCCGTGGCCGCCGTGCTTGTAAGCCGTACCCGACTTGCCGCCGACGCGATAGCCCGGCACCGCCGCATCCGGCGACGTGCCGCCCTTCGCCGTCACGGTTTCGAGCATCGCGCGCACTTGACGCGCGGTGGTCGGCGAAAAAATCTGCTGGCCGACGACCGGCTGATCGCCCGGCGTCCGGAAAATCGACACCGGCAGGACTTCGCCGTCGTGCGCGATGGCCGTGTACGCGCGCGCAAGCTGAAACAGGGAAGCGGACAGGCCGTAGCCGTAGGACATCGTCGCCTGCTCGATGCGCCGCCAGCTTTTCCACGGCCGCAGACGCCCGGTCACCGCGCCCGGAAAACCGACTTTCGGCGCCTGCCCGAGCCCGAGACCCGTGTACATGTTCCACATTTCTTCAGGACGCAATTGCATCGCAATTTTGGTCGCGCCGATATTGCTCGACTTCTGAATCACGCCGCCGACAGTGAGCGTGCCGAAGCCGGAATCGTCCGTGATGCGCGCGCCGTCGAGCACGAACACGCCGCCGCCCGTTTCCACGAGCGTGTTCGGCGTCACGCGATGCAGATCGAGCGCGAGCGAAACGGTGAACGGCTTCATGATCGAGCCCGGCTCGAACGTGTCCGTGAGAATGCGGTTGCGCAACTGCTCGCCGGTCATGCGCGAGCGGTCGTTCGGGTTGTACGTGGGATAGTTGACGAGCGCGAGCACTTCGCCCGTCTTCGTGTCGATCACGATCGCCGCGCCTGCCTTCGCCTTCGACTTCTCGACGGCGGCTTTCAGGTTCGTGTACGCGATGTACTGAATCTTGCTGTCGATCGAGAGCTCGACATCCGCGCCGTTGTGCGGCACGACCTGTTCGTCGACGTCCTCGACGATATGGCCCATGCGGTCCTTGATGACGCGCCGCATGCCCGGCGTGCCGGCTAGAACGTGCTGGTCGCCGAGTTCGACGCCTTCCTGTCCCTTGTCTTCAATATTAGTAAAGCCGATCAGATGCGCGGTGATTTCGCCTTCCGGATAGAAGCGCTTGTATTCGCCGCGCGAATAAATGCCGGGGATATCCAGCGCGGCGACTTTCTGCGCGACTTCGAGCGGCACCTGGCGCTTCACGTAGACGAAGGTCTTGTCCATCGACAGCTTCGCGCGCAGCTCCTTTTCCGGCATCTCGAGCAACTTCGACAGTTGCGCGAACTTTTCCGCGCCGAGATCGTTCGGCACGGCTTCGGGAATCGCCCAGACGGCCTTCACCGGCAGGCTCGTCGCGAGCACGAGGCCGTTGCGGTCGCGGATCTGCCCGCGCGTCGCCGGCAATTCGAGCGTGCGCTGATAGCGGCTTTCGCCCTGCTTCTTGAAAAAGGCGTTGCCCGGACCCTGAATCCAGAACGCTCGGCCGGCAAGCGCGACGAACGCCATGAACAGCAGGAACACGACGAACTTCGAGCGCCACATGGGCAGGCGCACGGCGAGAAGCGGGTTCGGTACGTGAGCGACGTCTTTCTGCTTCGCGGACTTTTTCATCGCTTGGCTCCGCGTGCAGGCGGCGCCGACGCCGGCAACGGCGGCGGCATGGGTGCGTCGGCGGCCTTGTTGGTCGCCGTGTCGTAGGTGAGATATTGCGTGCGGCCGGTCGTCACGGGCTGCATCTTCAGTGAGTTAGTGGCCAACTGCTCGATGCGCGATGTCTTCGACAGCGCGCTCTGCTGGTATTGCAACTGCGCGTAATCTTGCTGAAGCTGGCGCTCCTGCGATTGCGCCCGCTGCAAGTCGATGAAAATCTCCCGCTGCTGGTTGGTGGAGCTGACGACCGACAGCGCGCAGCCCAGCACGATGATCAGCAGGAAGATATTGAGACGGTTCATGGCACGATCCGCTCAGCGATACGCATCACCGCGGAACGGGCGCGCGGGTTGTCGGCGACTTCGACTTCGCTCGGAAACACGCGGCCGACCACCCGCATCGGCGGGCTGGGAAGATCGACCGCGCGGATCGGCAAGCGACGATCCACCGCCGGCGCGCTCGCGTGCGCCTGCATGAACCGCTTGACGATCCGGTCTTCGAGTGAATGAAAGCTGATCACGACCAGCCGCCCCCCTTGCTCCAACAATGCCAATGCCGACTCGAGTACTACCTGCAGCTCCGCAAGCTCTTGATTGACGTGAATCCGTATAGCCTGAAAGGTGCGAGTTGCCGGGTCCTTGCCCTTTTCACGGGTTTTGACGACGTGACCCACGATTTCGGCAAGCTCGCCCGTGCTGTCGAGAGGCCCAAGACGGTCGGACTCTGCCCGGCGAGCAACAAGCGCCTTTGCAATCTGAAAAGCAAACCGTTCTTCCCCATAATCTCTGATGACCTCCGTGATTTCCTGCACCGTGGCTCGCGCGAGCCACTCGGCTGCCGACTCGCCGCGAGTCGGGTCCATCCTCATGTCGAGCGGACCTTGCGCGCGGAAGCTGAAGCCGCGCTCCGGGTCGTCCACCTGCGGCGACGACACGCCAAGGTCGAGCAATACGCCCGACACCCGCCCTACCCCACGCTCGGCCGCCGCATCGCGCAACGCCGCGAAGCTGTCGTGCACGATCGAAAAACGCGCGTCCTGAATCTGTTGCGCCGTGGCGATCGCAAGAGGATCCTTGTCGAAGGCGATGAGCTGCCCCGCTTCTCCCAAACGCTGCAAGATCGCCCGGCTATGACCGCCGCGCCCGAACGTGCCATCTATATAGATGCCGTCCGTGCGGGTGATCAGTGCATCCACCGCTTCCTTCAGCAGCACCGTGCGATGCTGCAGCTCAACTCCCGACGACTTCGCCATGTTCTTCAGCGCCGCATCAGAAAGTGAAATTCTTCAGCGCGTCGGGCATGCCCTGCGCCATCGCCGCGGCTTCGTTCGCCGCGTAAGTCTGCGAATCCCACAACTCGAAGTGCGCGCCCATGCCGAGCAGCGTCACGTCTTTTTCCAGCGACGCGGCCGAGCGCAATTCGGGCGAGACCAGCACGCGCCCGTTGCCATCGAGTTCGACATCCATTGCATTACCGAGAAAGATGCGCCGCCACCACATGGCTTCCATCGGAAGCGCGGCGACCTTCGCGCGAAAGACTTCCCACTCCGGACGAGGAAAGAGCAACAGGCATCCATCCGGGCTCTTTGTGAGCGTCACCCGGCCTTCTGCCTGCCCTTGCAGCGCATCCCGATAGCGCGACGGAATGGACATCCGTCCTTTCGCATCGAGCGTCAGCGCCGACGCCCCCTGGAACACTCGCCCTCTCCCCGTTTCAGACGCCCACCGTGACGTCCGTCCCACTCAGATTTGCTCGAAAATGGGCTCTGAATCACACAAAAGACCACTTTCTCACACTGTCTCCCACTTTAGAGGAAGGTATTTCCTCGGTCAAGACGCGTACCTTTTTTTCGAGCGATTTTTATTTGCTAGAACAAGGACTTAGCGTAGGAGCTTGAAGTGACGCGAAAAGAGAAAACCGTTATGAATTAGAGAGCTAGTGGCGGATGTGAAGGTAGTACGTGAAATCAGCTGTCGAAATGAGGGAAATGTAACGGTCTTTACGGCCGATTTGTGGGCCACAGGTGGGATGCGGCCGCGGGGGTCTCGGCCGACCACGTGCGGATCGGCCGGGACGTTCATCGCACTATATGTAATACGCCGTGCGGGTCATGACTTTCGATGCTGCGCGCATCAGCGCGCGGACCGGAAAAGGTACTTCGCTCCCGCCCGCGCCGATCGCGGCCGCAGCATGCGCGCTTTCGTCGAGACGCATTTGCTCGACGATCGCGCGTGATGCGTGATCGTTCGCGGGCAAGGTCTTCATGTGACCGTCGAGATGTTGCTCGACCTGTCGCTCGGTTTCGGCCATGAAGCCAAGGCTCGCGCGATCGCCGAAGCGTCCCGCGACGAAACCGATCGCGAGCGCGCCCGCATACCAGAGCGGGTTCAGCAAGCTCGGCCGCGATTCCAGATCCTGCAGCCGCTTCGACGTCCACGCGAGATGGTCTTCCTCTTCGCGAGCCGCTTGCTCGAAGTTCGCCTTGAGTTCGGGCGATTGTGTCGCGAGCTTCTGCGCCTGATAAAGCGCCTGTGCGCAAACCTCGCCGACGTGATTCACGCGCATCAGGCCCGCCGAATGAGCGCGCTCTTTCTCGGTGAGTTGCGATTCTTCGGAGAGGATATCGTCTTGCGCGCTGGCCGACTCTGGAATGGGGCGCGACATGCGGCTCACGCCGGTCATGGACCGCAATCCTCGATCAAACTCGCTGATGACTTCATCGAGCGTCATGTTGTCACCTCTCATCTTGGTCGCCGGCACGATGCGGTTCGTAAAGCCGTACGGGCGTTTGGCGGAAAACGCGGATTTTAGCGCACATCTCCGAGCGTCGATGACTACGTCGGTTCGCTTGACCGACTCCGTGGGAACCTGACCAAAGGGACGAAAAACGACCCTTCGACAGCGCCCTTTTTAGTAACTAGGGCAAACACGGGTCGCAAAAATCCTGCAAAACCAACATTTTAGCGCCTGTTGCGTAAATGTCACACGCGTCGGGCGGACCGCCCCCTTTTCCTTTGTCCATCAAAGGCTCTTTGTTACATTACGTGGCAACTTCGTTAAGAAGCCCGGCAGGGACCGTCAACACACTGGCGCTAGAACAGTGACCTTGCCAAACAGTCGCAAACACTCCCTGGAGATCTATTCAATGAAAAAGTCGCTTCTCGCTCTCGCCGCATTGGGCACTTTCGCAGGCGCCGCACATGCGCAGAGCAGCGTGACGCTGTACGGCATCATCGACGCAGGCTTCGCGTACAACAACAACAGCAGCGGCCAGAAGCTGTATGCAATGAACAGCGGCAATCTGCAGGGCAGCCGTTGGGGCCTGCGCGGCACGGAAGACCTGGGTGGCGGTCTGAAGGCCATCTTCGTGTTGGAAAACGGTTTCAACGTGTTCAATGGCCGTCTGGGCCAAGGCGGCGCTGAGTTCGGCCGTCAGGCATATGTCGGTCTGTCGACGGCGCAATTCGGCACGGTCACCCTCGGTCGCCAGTACGACTCCGTGGTTGACTACACCGGCGCATTCGAAGTCGGTAGCCAGTGGGCATCGTACTTCGGCGCGCACCCGGGCGACCTCGACAACATGAAAAACTCGAATCGCGTGAACAACGCGATCAAGTTCACGAGCGCGAACTACGCTGGCTTCACCTTTGGCGGCTTGTACAGCCTCGGCGGCAACGCTGGCCAGTTCAACCGCAACCAGATCTGGTCGCTTGGCCTCGGCTACTCGCAAGGTCCCCTGCAGTTGGGCGCGGGCTACTTGAACGTCAAGGATCCGAACTACTCGTTCTTCGGCAACACGCCGTCGTCGAGCACCACGGGCTCGAACATGGCCGGCAGCCGCGTGTACTCGGGTTACGCTTCGGCGAAGACGCAACAAGTGATCTCGGCTGGCGGTGCATACACGTTCGGCGCGGCGACCGTTGGCGCAACGTATAGCAACACGCAGTTCAAGGATCTGGGTTCGGAGCCGGGCACCGGCCTGACCTCGCCGGGCGGCTTCACGGGCGGCACGGGCAAGTTCCACAACGCCGAAATCAACTTCAAGTATCAGCTGACCCCGGCTCTGCTGCTGGGCGTGGCGTATGACTACACGAAGGGTTACGGCCTGGGCAACGCCAAGTACCATCAAGGTATGCTCGGCGCCGACTACTTCCTGTCGAAGCGCACGGACGTGTACATCGACGGTATCTACCAGCACGCGAGTGGCACGGACTCGACGAACGGCAACGCGGTTGCGAACATCAACGGCCTGTCGCCGTCGTCGACGTCGAACCAGGTTGCTGCTGTAGTCGGCATCCGTCACAAGTTCTAATAAGTCGTAACAAAGCGGTATTTCCTGAAAGGCGCCTCCGGGCGCCTTTTTTTCGTTCTGGTCGGGGAAATCGCGTCGCACATGTCCAACAAAAAAGCCTTCGCGTCTCACGACACGAAGGCTTTTCCCGATGCGGGCGAAACGCAGGCTACGCGCAGCCGTCGCGCAATTCGCGCCGCAGGATCTTGCCGACATTGCTCTTCGGCAGATCGTTGCGAAACTCGATCACGCGCGGACGCTTGTAGCCGGTTAGCCGCTCCTTGCAATAGGCCATGACGTCGGCTTCGGTCAGGCTCAGATCCTTGCGCACGATAAAGAGCTTCACGGCTTCGCCCGAAGTCTGATCTTTCACGCCGACCGCCGCGACTTCGAACACGCCCGGCAACATCGCGACGACATCCTCGATCTCGTTCGGATACACGTTGAAGCCCGACACGAGAATCATGTCCTTCTTGCGATCGACGATCTTCACGTAACCGCGGTTATCCAGCACGCCGATGTCGCCCGAGCGGAAAAAACCGTCCGGGGTCATCACCTTCGCCGTTTCATCGGGACGGTTCCAGTAGCCTGCCATCACCTGCGGACCGCGAATGCAGATTTCGCCGGACTGGCCGAGCGGCACTTCGTTGTTGTCGTCGTCGCGGATGGAGACTTCGGTCGACGGCAGCGGCAAGCCGATCGTGCCGGTGTATTCGGTCGCGGTCACCGGGTTGCAGGTGACGCACGGCGAGGTCTCGGACAGGCCGTAGCCTTCGACGATCGGCACGCCGGTCGCCGCGAACCACCGTTTCGCCACGGCTTCCTGGACCGCCATCCCACCGCCGTTCGCCGCAATGAGCTTGGAGAAGTCGAGTTTGTTGAAATCGGGATGGTTCAACAGCGCGTTATAGAGCGTGTTGACCGCCGGAAACGTGTTGATGGGAATGCCCTTCAGTTCCTTGATCGTCCCGGCGATATCGCGGGGATTCGGAATCAGCACGCCGAGGCCGCCGGTCCGGATGGTCAGCATCCCGCACACCGTCAGCGCGAAAATGTGATAGAGCGGCAGCGCCACCACGCAAACGAACTGGTCGATATCCGGGCGGCGCTTGCGAGCCGGGTCGAGCCAGACTTCGGACTGCAGCGTGTTCGCGATCAGATTTCGATGCGTGAGCGTCGCACCCTTGGCGATGCCCGTCGTGCCGCCGGTGTACTGCAGGAACGCGACATCGTCGGGGCTTTGGGTGACGGGCTGGAGCGTACCGCGCGCGCCTTCATCGAGCGCGTCGTTGAAGCGGATGCTGCCGGGCAGGTTCCACTCCGGCACCATCTTCTTCACGCGCCGGACGACAAAATTGACCAACAGGCCCTTCAGGCCCATGAGATCGCCCATCGACGCGACGACCACATGCTTGATGGCCGTATTCCTGACGACGGCCTGCAGCGTGCCCGCGAAGTTTTCCAGGATGACGATCGCTTCCGCTGCGCAGTCCTTGAGCTGATGTTCGAGCTCGCGCGGTGTATACAGCGGATTGACGTTGACGACGATGTAACCGGCGCGCAGCACGGCCGCGATCGCGACCGGATACTGCAAGACGTTGGGCATCATCAGCGCGACGCGCGCGCCGGGCTGCATGCCCCGCTTCTGAAACCAAGCAGCCAGCTTTCTCGACATCGCGTCGAGTTCGGCGTAGGTGATCGATTGGCCCATGCAAACGAACGCGCGGCGGTCGCGGTTCGCGCGGAAACTGTCCACGAGCAGCTCGGAAACGGACCGATACGCGGACGCGTCGATTTCCGCAGGCACGCCGGCCGGGTAAGACTTCAGCCAGGGTTTTTCCATACGGCGTCTCCTTTATATGATTTTAGAATGGTCGTGCGGAAACGAGATCCTAGCTTTTCGGCAGGTCTCCGACAACTGGGTTAGACGCCATGCACCAGACTCGTTCGAGTCGGTTCCTCCAAAGCCCGTCAATGCATCGGCTCCACTTCGACGAGACAATCGTAAAACGTCGCCGATCGCCCGAGATCGGTCAATGCCTGGCTCGTCACCTGATTGGCGTTGCAGCCGTCCGGCGACAGCTTCTTCCACCAGATCGACAAACCGACGACGACGCCTTCGCGCGCGCGCTCCGTCACGCGGGCGCGGGCCTGCATCGAACCGCGGTCATTGAAGATACGCACCAGCGTGCCGTCGGCGATGCCGCGTGATTTCGCATCGACGGGATGAATGTCCAGATACGGCTCGCGCTCCGCCGCGCGCAAGCTTTCGATGTTCACGAAACTGCTGTTGAGAAAGTTGCGCGCAGGCGGAGAGATCATTGCGAGCGGATAACGTGCAGCCAGGTCCGGAGAACCATCTGCGGATTCGTACGGCGGCAGGTAGTCCGGCAGCGGATCGAGACCCTCGTTTTTCAGAAGCTCGCTGTAGAACTCGCACTTGCCCGACGGCGTCCGGAACGCCCCCTCGGCAAGCGGCGCTTGGGCGATGTCGAGTTCCAGCCAGCCTGACGCTTTCAGTGTCTCCCAACTCTGGCCGTGCAGCGTGCGGTCATCCCAGCGGAATGCCTTCGATGCGATCTGCTCGTCGGTTTCGAACAGCGCCGGCTCGACGAGGCCCATCGC